>Ga0315275_10004903_pt1 | contig 12593 bp, 6 predicted proteins | sample YL17G03_0_MG_FD_205557 | JGI IMG/M metagenome (GOLD analysis project Ga0315275, IMG submission 205557) | Sediment microbial communities from Yellowstone Lake, YNP, Wyoming, USA - YL17G03_0 | ecosystem: Environmental > Aquatic > Freshwater > Lake > Sediment | place: USA: Wyoming | collected... | reverse complement strand
TCGTCGATATCGGGAAGGCCGAGGCGCGGCTGTCCCGCCGGGACCAATCCCGCCTGGAGCAGCACGCCGTGGGCGACCGCCTGCGGGCCGTGATCATCAAGGTGGAGAAGTCGGTCAAGGGGCCGCAGGTGATCGTTTCGCGGGCGGCGACCGAGCTGGTGCTGCGGCTGTTCGAGCAGGAAGTGCCGGAAATCTACGATGGCACGGTGGTCATCAAGGCCTGCGCCCGCGAGGCCGGCGAGCGCACCAAGGTCGCCGTGCTCAGCCACGACCGCGACGTGGACTGCGTGGGCGCCTGCGTGGGCATGAAGGGCATGCGGGTGGAGTCCATCCGCCGCGAGTTGCGCGGCGAGAAAATCGACATCGTCCAGTTCTCCGAAGACGCGGTGGTGTTCGCCCAGCACTCGCTTTCCCCGGCCAAGATCAGCCGGGTGGCCATCGTCGACCAGGCCGAAAAACACCTGGAGGTCATCGTGGACGACAGCCAGCTTTCCCTGGCCATCGGCAAGAAGGGGCAGAACGTGCGGCTGGCCTCCAAGCTCCTGGGGTGGCGCATCGACATCAAGAGTGAAGAAGAGAAACGCCAGGAGGTGGAGTGGCAGATGGGCCAACTGGTGGCGGGCGGCACGCCGCTTTCGCAGCTCACCGCGCTCAGCGACAAGCTGCGCGAGAAACTGGCCCAGCATGACATCCCCACCATCGAGCGGCTGGGGGCCATGACGCCGGAACAACTGGAGGAGATCTCCGGGGTCGGCCCGAAAATGGTAGAAAAAATCCGCGCCGCAGTGCAGAATTACTGGGAGGGCACCGAGGAAGGGTCTGCAGAGGGCGGGGAAGCGGCGGAGTCCGAAGCGGCCGAGGCGGAAGCGGGCGCTGCCGAGTCTGCTGGAATCGACGACATCAAGGAGACCTCCGAAGCGGGCGGGCCGGCGGGCGCCGGCGGCGCCATCGAGCCGGGTCTGACCGCCGCGCCGGCGGAAGAGGCCGGGGCGGGGGAGAACGGGGCGCCCGCCGCGCAACAACAGGCCGCCCCCGACAGCGAAGCAGGCCTCAGCGAACCGGCCTCACAGATCGAGGCGCCGCCGGAGGATCGCGCCGCCGGCCAGCCCGCCGGGACCCTGGACGTGCAACCGGAGGAACTTGGCGCTCCCGAATCCGGCGAAGCGGGCCGGTCTGGGGCCGAAACGGGCGGAGGGCAGGCGCCCGATCAGACCAACGAAGGGGAGGGCAAGGTGAACGACTGAACGCGAGTGAGTGCGCTGGCGCGGTTTTTGGAAGGAACAGCTTGGCATGCGGATTAACGATCTGGCCAGAGAGCTTGAGGTGAAGTCCAAGGCGGTCCTCGAGTTTCTGGTGAGCATAGGCGTAGCGAAAACTTCACACTCCAGTTCTGTCGAAGAAAATATTGCCGGGCAGGTTCGCCGGCATTTTGCATCTGATCGCCGCGGCGCGGCGCTAGAGGGCGGCGGCGTAGCGGTGGTCGAAGAGAAGGAACAGCCCCGGGTGGAGGCGGAAGCGCCGGCTCCGGAGTTGGAAGCAGAAGAAGCGCCGGTGGCCGCGCCGCCCGCGGCGGCGGCGCGGCCGGCCGTGCCGCTGGGCGCGGGCCGGCCGTTGGTGCCTGCGGTGCGCCGGGGCCCGGTGCTGCGCCCGCCCGTCCGTCCGCATGCCCCGGCGCCGGCCGTCCCCGCTCTTGTGCCGCCGGCCGCGGAAGCCAGGCTGGAGGGGCTGGCTCCGGTGGCGCCGCCGGTTGCTCGGGAAGTGACGGCGCCGGCGGTGTGCGAGCCGGCAGCGCCCCTGGTGGGCGAGGCGGCGGAGCCGGGCCTGGTTGAGGCCGAACCGTTTGCTCCCATGCCGCCCCCGGCTCCGGGTCCTCCGCACATTCCCCGGTTCGGCGTGCAGGGACCTTTGATCGCGCCGCGGCGGGGCGTGCCGGGACCGGTCAGCCGGGCCGGAGGGCTGGTGCCTAGGCCGCAAGTGACACCGCCGCCCCCCCGCGCCGTACCGGCGCCGCCGCGGGCCGTGCCGCCGCGCACGCTGGCGCCCGGCCAGCCCATTTATCAGCCGCGGTTTGGGGCGCCGGGTCGTGCCGGCATGCGTGCGGCGGCGGGCGCGCCTGCCGGCCAGCGGATAGGAAGGCCGGCGCGTCCGGGAGCGCCGGGTGCGCCGGCGCCCGGCCGAATGGGCGAGCGCCGGCCCATGCATCCCACGCGGGCGCTCCCGGCGGGTGTTTCGCCCCCCGGCGCGGCGCCCGCCGGCGCGCGCCGTCCGGGAGCGCGCCCCCAGGTGCCCACGCGCGACCGCGAGCGCCCGATGCGTGCCGGGCCGCCGCGCGGCGGCCCCGCGGTCTTCACCCCGCGTTCCATCGACCGCGAGATCGCCATCACCGAGGGCGTGACCGTCAAGGAACTGGCCGAGAAACTGGAGCTGAAGGCCAAGGACCTGATGCAGCGGCTGATCAGCCGGGGCGTGTTCGCCACCATCAACCAGACCCTCGAGCCCCAGGTGGCCAAGGACCTGGCCCGCGATTTCGGCGCCGAAACCCGCGTCATCAGCTTCGAGCAGGAGACCATCGAGGCGGCGGTCCCGGAGGCGGCCGAGGAAGCCGGCGATCTGGTGGCCCGCCCGCCGGTGGTCACCATCATGGGGCACGTCGATCACGGCAAGACCTCGCTGCTGGACGCCGTTCGCGAAACCCACGTCACCGAGCAGGAAGCCGGCGGCATCACCCAGCACATCGGGGCCTACCAGGTGGAGATCAAGGGCCGCAAGATCACCTTCATCGACACCCCGGGCCACGAGGCCTTTACCCGCATGCGCGCGCGCGGCGCCAAGGTCACCGATATCGTGGTGCTGGTGGTGGCGGCCGATGACGGCGTGATGCCCCAGACGCTGGAGGCCATCGACCACGCCCGCGCCGCCAACGTCCCCATCATCGCGGCGGTCAACAAGATCGATAAGCCCGAAGCCATGCCCGACCGCGTCAAGCGGCAACTGGCCGACCGCGGCCTGATGCCCGAGGAATGGGGCGGGCAGACCGTCACCGTCGAAGTCTCCGCCAGGCGCAAGCAGAACATCGACCTGTTGCTGGAGATGATCCTGCTGGTGGCCGACATGCAGGAGCTGAAGGCCAACCCCAACCGGCCGGCCATGGCCACGGTGCTGGAGGCCAAGCTGGATAGAGGCCGCGGCCCGGTGGCCACCGTGCTGGTTCAGAACGGCACGCTGCGGGTCGGCGATCCGTTTATTGTCGGCCCGGTGTTCGGCAAGGTCCGCGCGCTGCTCAACGACCGCGGCCAGCAGTTGAACGGGGCCCCGCCGTCGGCGCCCGTCGAAGTGCTGGGTCTGGGGAGCCTGCCGCAGGCCGGCGATCAGTTCCAGGTGGTGACCGACCTGCTCAAGGCCAAGCAGATGGCCACCTATCGCGAGCAGAAGGCGCGCGAGGCGGCCCTGGCCCGCTCGGCGCGGCTCAGCCTCGATAAGCTGCACGAGCAGTTGAAGGCCGGCGCCGTCAAGGAACTGGACCTGATTCTGAAGGCCGACGTGCACGGCTCGGCCGAAGTGCTCGCCGAGACGCTCAACAAGCTGGGCACCGAGAAAATCAAGGTGAACATCATCCACAGCGGGGTCGGGGCCATCACCGAATCCGACGTGCTGCTGGCTTCGGCTTCCAACGCCATCATCATCGGCTTCAACGTGCGTCCGGAGCGCAATGCCTTGCAGACGGCCGAGCAGGAGAAGGTGGACATCCGCCTGCACACCATCATCTACGAGCTGGTGGACGAGATCAAAAAGGCCATGGTTGGGCTGCTGGAGCCTACCTTCCGCGAGGTGGCCCTGGGACGCGCCGAGGTGCGCGACACCTTCCGTGTTCCCAAGATCGGCACCGTCGCCGGCTGCTACGTGCTGGACGGGCGCGTGACCCGCGACGCCCAGGTGCGCCTGCTGCGCGACAACGTGGTCGTTTACACCGGCAAGGTCGTTTCGTTGCGCCGCTTCAAGGATGATGCCGGCGAAGTGAAGTCGGGCTTTGAATGCGGCGTGGGCCTGGAGAATTTCAGCGATGTCAAGCAGGGCGACGTGATTGAGGCCTTCGCCACCGAGCGGGTAGCCGCGGAAGTGCTCGCGTAATTCAGGCTACAGGCCACAGGCAACAGGTGCAGCGGGGTTTTCCTGTAGCCTGCAGCCTATAGCCTGCAGCCTTATTGTTATGACCATCGGGCTGCTCACCCTCGAGATTCATCTCCCCTACGCGCATTCCCTGAAAGAGAAACGGATGGTGGTGCAGCGGGTCAAGGAACGGCTGCGCGGCAAGTTCAACGTGGCGGTGGCCGAGCTGGACCACCAGGACCTGTGGCAGCGCGCGGTGATCGGCGTGGCCTCCATCTCCAGCAGCGAGACCAACCTGCGGCAGGTGCTCGACGGCGCCCAGGCCGAAAGCGTCCGGTTGTTGGGCGGCGACCTGGTCCATTCCGATATCGAGATTCTCTGAAGGGGTGTAGCCGCAGATTTCGCAGATTCCTCGGATTCAATCTCCGGAATCAGCGGAATCTGCGAAATCTGCGGCTCAGGCTTCCATGCGCGATCCGCACCGGGCCGAACGGCTGGCCGACGAACTCCGGATGCAACTGAGCGGGATCGTGGCCGAGATGGGCGACCTGCGCATCGGATTGGCCACCGTTACCGGCGTACATCTCTCGCCCGATCTGCGTCACGCCCGGGTGCTGGTCAGCGTGCTGGGCGAGGAGCAAACCCAGCGGCAGAGCGTCCGCCAGTTGCAGGCCGCCCGCCACTACGTCCGCCGCCGGCTGGCCCAGGATCTGGCCCTGCGCTTTACCCCGGAGCTTACCTTCGAGCTGGACCGCGGCCTGGAGTACACGGAACGGGTAGTGGAACTGCTGCGCCGCGTCGAAAAGCAGCGCCCCCCGGAATAGCTTCTCAGCACCAAGCGCCTGCCGTTACAACCGAAGATTCAACGCGGAGGCGCAAGCCTGCCCCGGCATGCCGGGGAGCACGCAGAGAAAGCGCAGAGAACAACACCCTCGGCATGACTCCGCGTCCCTGCGTTGTAGAGCCCTGGAATACCAAGGTGCAAATCTGTTGCGCTGATGCGCTTCATATCAGCAATCGTGACAGGCAGCCGGCGCAAATTCGATCTGCGTTTATCCGCGTTCATCTGCGTCCCGTTCGTGTTCAACCGCCGTCCAGGTTGGTGAGGCCGTATTGGCGGGCCAGCGCGACGGCGCGCTGGTACTCGGCCGTGGTGACGCGGCGGGACAACTCCGGATACTGCCGCGCGCGATGCTCGGGACGGTACTGCGCCATGATGTTGACGTAGGTGCCGCGGGTCAGCCGTTGGGCCACGAACTTCACGAATTTCTCGGTGCCCGCGATGTCCTCGGGCAGCACCAGGTGGCGGATGATAAGGCCGCGCAGCGCCACGCCCCGCTCATCGACCGTTAACTCGCCCACCTGCCGGTGCATTTCCTCGATCACCGCCGCGGCCACTTCCGGGTAGTCCCGCGCTTCGGCCGAATACTTGGCCGCCTTCTCCGGGTCGGTGTACTTGTAGTCGGGCAGGTAAATGTCGACGATGCCCTCGAGCAGGCGAATGACCTCGAGCGAGTCGTAGCCGCCGGTGTTGTAGACCAGCGGCAGGCGCAGGCCCATGCGGATGGCGTGGCGCAGGCCGCTGACGATGTTGGGCACCACGTGCGTGGGCGTGACCACGTTGATGTTGTGGCAGCCGCGCTCCTGGAGCGACAGCATCAGCCGCCCCAGTTGCTCGTCGCCGATGTACTGGCCGTCGCCGCGGTGGCTGATCTCCCAGTTCTGGCAGTACACGCACAGCAGGTTGCAGTGGCTGAAGAAAACGGTGCCGGAGCCGCCGCGGCCCACCAGCGGGCGCTCCTCGCCATAGTGCGGATGAGCGGAGGAGACCTTCAGCCGGCTGGTGGCCTGGCACACGCCCTTCTCGCCCTGGCGGCGGTTGGCGCCGCAGGCCCGCGGGCACAGCCGGCAACCGCTGTAGATGGCCTGCAACTGTTTCTCGCGCTCGGCCAGTTCTCCGGCGCGCTCCAGTTTCAGGTAGGCGGGAAGGAAATCGCTGCTGTTCATGCGTGGCAGGCCGGCCTTAGGCGCCGGACGCGAGCAGGCCGCGGGCAGCAACCCCACCAGGCCCAGGGCTGCCGGCGAGCCGCGAAGAAAGTGCCTGCGATCCATGGCCGTTGCCTGTGTCGCTCGATTCTACACCAGTTCAGCGGCGTCGTAGGGGGCGGGCCTTGCGCCCAGTGTCACTGAAGAGCGGTCCCCGAAGCCCCGCGGGCCGCGCGATGTTTTCAACTTAAAAAAAGACCGCATGAAATCGGCGGGACGTTGCGCGAGAATTACGTGCTGCACTCCGACGGACCCGGCAACGGGAAGTGCGAAAGCCTCCGGAAAATCAACAATTCTCACTTGACGATGACAGTATGCATTTGGGAAACTTCTAATCTCACTGCTGTCCGGCTATAACCCGAACAGGGTCAACTGGTTACAGGTATCGGGTAAATCGATCCGGTAGTCGCAATGCTCGAAGGCCCGTAAAATGGGCGTTTTTTCAAAAAGGGTTACGCTGAGCACCTGTAGAATCTGGTAAAGGCTGAATTCCAGTCCGAGCCTCTTCTTGAGGATAGCAACGAGCAAGTAAGTGGCGATGGCGATCCATATCTGAGTTTTGACGGCGTTCTCGGTGGTGCCGTAGAAAGCTTTGATGCGCAGATGCTGCTTGATCCATTTGAAGAACAACTCCACCTTCCACCGCTGTTTGTACAACTGCGCGATGATGAGAGCCGGGAGGTCGAAGTTGTTCGTCAGGAAGGCGAGTTTCTTGTCGGTCTCGGCATCGTAATAGCGGACGCGGCGCAACGCGTCGGGATAGGCGGTGGCGGATTCGAGCGTGGTGAGCACGACGCTGTGATCGGAGATCACGCCGCTGCCTTCGACGACGGGATGGGAGTAGCGGCGGCGGAGGCGGACATTCCTTTTGGTGCGCACCACGAAGAAGGCCGAGCAGAGGACGAAGGTGTAGAGGCGCTTGAAATCCAGGTAGCCGCGGTCCATGACGTAGAAGGAGCCGGGCTCCGGGAGGAACTCGTCGAGGATGTGAACATCATGCAGTTTTCCCTCGGTAATTTGGGCGAATGTGGGGATGTTGCCGCGCAGGTCGAGCAGCGTGTGAAGCTTGACCGCAGCTTTCGTTCTGCGGAAACGAGCCCAGGGAAACAGGGACAAGCAGAGATCGATGGTGGTGGAGTCCAGGGCGTAGGCGGTCGCGTCCAGGTCGACGTCCAGCGGTTCGCCGGCATACATGGGGCGCGCGATCTGGATGAAGACCTGAGCGAGATCGGCCCACATACGCCAGTTATGGCGCTCGTTGGCATCGGCCAGCGTGGAGCGGCAGACACGGCCGCGAAAGCCCATGTGATACAACTTGGGCTGCATCGAGCGAAGACACGCCTCGATGTCACGCAGGCTTTCGCGCCAAGTCAGTTGGGCGAAGGCCATCGCCAGAAGCTGATCGTGACAGGAGAAACCGCGCAAGCGCCGGTCTCCATCGTAGCGACTTACACACTTGTGCAACTCATGCGCAGGCAAATGGTCCATCAACTGAGCGAAGACGGTGCGTCCAGCGTTCATGCGCCATTGTGGCGCAGAGGCGGGATGCAGCAAACGGGCGCGGAAATGCGGGTTGGAAATTGAAATCGAAAACGACAGGAAGCGTACCCAAATGCCGCGGCATCAACGGGTTTCGCGGAACGGGCGACTCGTTAGCCGGACACTAATGGTCGTCTACAAAGCCGAGGACACCAAGCTTGGTCGGCTGGTGCGCGGCAGGCGACATCTTCTGTTCCAAGACTCTCAGCGATTCAGCCATCGGCGAGGCGCTCGCTTTCAGGGCTCTGAGGCGCTCGTGGTGAATACCCGCGCGACGGCGCGGCGGAAACTCGGAGTTTCAGTCCGTTCGCCGGAGTTCCTCGCGGATCACCCGCCGGAGGGTGCTCACCAACGGTTCCTTTGCCGTGGCAACGTGCCGGCGCAGGGCCTCGTTGATCAACGCCTGATAACTGCCGCCGCCCGCACGGTGGACCTGAGCGCGAAACCAGTCCAGTAGGTCATTGTCGAGCCGGAGGGTGATGCGTGTTTTGCCGGGTGGCACTCTGACCACAGGCCCCCGCTTGGCACCAGAAAAATCGTATTCCCGTCTCATCGTTGTTCCTCGTACTGGCATCGCTCCCGCGCTGTCGCCATTCGAGCGGAAATCAAGCGGATCCGGGTGCGCGACGTAGATGTGAGAATATCAATGAAATCGTCGCCGCTTGAGCCCGCGAAGTGGGCGACAGTTTGGTAGCCCACAGCGCAAGCTGTGGGTAGCAAAAGAGGGGAGAACAAGCTCGCGAAGCGGGCTCATGCCGGGTGCGCGTGGGGGATCACCGACCATACGCTCCGCGCCTTATCGTGTGTCGCCAACAGGCGCGCGGGGCCAGCGCACGCAGGGGCACCATTCCGTGCCCGGAATGCTGGGGCGCTATTTCCCTTGGTCCCTCGGCGTCGCGGGTGGTAAAAGGGCGGCATGCCGTTCGCCCTGTTGCTATGCTTGCTAGCCGCCGCCGGCGGATCGTTCGCCGGGGATTGCGCGCCGTACCGCGGCTCGCAGGCGGACCGGGCCGATCAGGCCGGACTCCAGCAGCGCGTCGTCTTTGCCAAACCATTTCCACGTGGTGAAAGCGACCCGCTGGCTCTTTGGCTTGGGCTTGCCCTGTGCATACCAGTCCGGAATCTTGGCGATCCCACCGCTAGCAGCCGTGCCGCCGAAGCCACCGCCGCCCGGGCCGCCACCGTACTCGTATTCAGGCGGCAGTTGCTCGTCGCCGATCAGCCGGTTCGGCCAGAGATTCGTTACCCGGATTTCCAGGTCGTTGTCTCCGGAGCGAACCGCATCCGTGATGTCCAGCCGGTACGGGAACTTCCACAGGTTGCCGACGGCCCTGCCGTTCAGTCGGACTTCGGCAATCACTTCCACCCGCCCCAAGTCCAGGAACAGCCGCTTGCCGTCGGCGGTGGCGTTAGCGGGAACGCTGAACCGTTTGGCGTAGGTCGCCGTGCCCGAGAAGTACTTCACCCCGGTTTCGGAGTGCCGATGCAGCGACAGCAGCTCGGGCATGGTGATCTCCGCCGGCGCTCCCAGGTTCGGCGGGAAGCTGACCCGCCATGGCCCCGTGATCTCCACCGGCTTGCCGAGGCCCGAGATCTGCACCGGGGTACTCCGGCCCGCGCTGTCGCGCAGGTTGTAGATCCCGTCCTGCCAGTAGAGCAGTTCCGGCTTCGCGCTGCCTGCCGAGTGGAACGGTGGCGGATCTTCCGGTTTGGGCAGGCCCGCTGCCGCCGACTGCTGGATGCCAGCTTCGCCCACCGCCTCGTGGAGCAGTTGCGGTTCCGTCATCTGCCCCATGAAGTCCATGGGGGCGTCATAAGACTCGCCGAGGCCGGGGTGTACGACCGTCCCCGATCTCTGGGCCTGGCCGGCCGGCTTGCCGTCCACATACAAGGACGGAGCACCGTCTTTGTAGACCACCGCCACGTGCGTCCAGCCAGCGATGGGCATTCGGACCGCCACTACAGGTGTCGGGTTGCCGGTCGTCCGCTCGTAGAGGGCTACGCCGTTGCGGCCCGCCACCAACCCGCAAGCCGCGTGGCCCGCGCCGTATACCGTCTCGCCCTCCGGCGGGAAGAAGACGAAGCTGGGGCCGCCCCTCATGCCTCCAAAGCCTACACCTCCGGCCGCGGCCCCGACCGTAGGTATGGTGGTGTCCATGTCCGGTTTTAACCAGACGCTTATGGTGAAGTTGTTCGTCACGTCGCGATGGAGCCCGGGGGCCTGCTTGTCGAAAGGCCGGGTTGTCACGATTGTCGCGCCATCCTTCGCGATGGCCTGGAGGCGCCGTGCCGGGGCTGGAGAACGGAACACGACGAAGATCGACCCGGCCGGCTCGAGCCGAATCGGAACCCGCGTCCGTCCGTCAGCCACTTCGTAGGTGGCCACCTGCGCGATCTCGCCAGTCACCGCGTCCCAAAACTCCGGCTGCTTTCCGCTCACGCGGAACGTGCAGACCAAATCTTCGCTTCGCCGGCGTCGATTGGCCACCAAGTAGACTTCGGCGTCGCCGACGCGCCGGTGAATCCAATTGATCGGTGCATCCGCGGAGCGCGATGTGTATTCGAAATCGGGTTTGACATTCAGCTTGTCTAGAATCGCGCGCATGGGCTGGCCCCAGAACACGCGGCCCTTGCCGAACGCCCGCTCCGTAACCGTGGTTCCGTTCAGATCGCCCCACACTTCGGCGGCCAGGCGGCGCACCTCCGCGTCGTTGTCGGAGAGACTGGGAGATTGTGCCGGCTTGGGGCCCACCAGCCACATGCCCTGGTTCACCAGGTCACGGAGTTTCCGCAGCAGTCCGACTGACAGCTTGGTGTTGTCCCGAAGCACTAGCATGCGGTAGCTCATCCCGTCCGGCAGAACGATCTGCCCGTTCTGGATCTTGATGCGCGTCTGGATCGCACCCGCGTCAATGGTGTCCCAATCGTATCCCGGCGGGGGTGGAGGGTTCAGAGCAGCCAGCCCTGGCGCCACGACGGGAGAGTCCTGGCCTGTGAAATAGAGCAGGTCCCCTACGAACAAGCCCTGCCGCAGCATGTTCTGGGCCCGGGCCACGTACTGGAGCCAAGCGCCGGACTTCTCAAACCAAGTGTTGGTCCGGTCGAAGTACCATCCCCACGGCCCCATGGTCATGCCCGGCGCGACGTCCGGATGGGGCTGATGGCAGTAGCGGTGGAAGACGTAGTTGTTTAGCCCCTGGGTATACATATAGTCGCCCAGCGTCTTCATGCAGTACGGGTGTTCCTGCCATTTCGTCTGCCCGGTGAAGGATTCCGCGCCGACTACCTTCTTCCCGTACACGTGCGCGACCGAGGCTGCCAGCTTGATGCTGTGATGATTGGCTTGACCCAGCCAGAACTCGCCCATGGGCATGTCGGCGTACTGGCCGGTCGGCATCTCGTCGAAATTGCCCGGATCGTAAGGCTCGATGAAGCACCGCATCCCGCGCTGGTGGAGGTCTTCGGCAAAGCGGCCGTAGTAGTTTTCCTGCATCAGTTCGGCTTGCGTCTTGCGGACGTCCCACAGGAAGCGCTCGGAGATTTCGGCGCTGCCGATCACCCGGCCCAGCATGGCCGGCATGTACCTTCGCAGGTCGTATCCGCGGCGCTGCTGGAACTCCTGCTGAAACCGCACGGTCCAGTTCTGCATGCTGGTCTCGTAACTGTCGATGATCGAAGCCGCCAACCCCTTGGCGGCCAGCGGAGCGATCACATCGAACAACTTTCCGAAGAACTGATTGAAGTGGAAATCGTAGGCCTCCTTGCTGAACTTGTCGACTTCCAGCCCCCCGCCGCCATCCGGCGCGGGATGGTTCTCAACGCCGGTGGTGGTGTGTCCGATGCGGAGAATGGTCCAGTTCCCGGCGGGCGCCTGCCAGTTGAGCCGGCCCTGCGCGTCCATGAACTGGGTGATGTCGAGAACCGAAGCGGGATCGATAACCGGTCCGCCGGGCGGCTCAACCGTTGTTGCGACCGGCTGCGGCGCGGGTCCGAACCCGCCCCTAACCTGCGTGAAGTTGGCTTTGCTACTCCAGTTGACGATCCGCCCCGCCCCAGAAAGCCGGAGCTCGGAGATGCGGCGCGCCTGGGCGGAAACCACGCGGAAGTACTTCCCCCGGGTCACGGGGAAATTCGTCGCTGTAGCCAGTGGAATCCCGCCGCGGCGGCCGAGGCTGCCGCCCCCGCCGATGCCGGCAACCTTCCGGAACTGAACGCCATCGTCCGAGGCTTCGAGCGTCATCGCACCAGCGCCGAAGCCGCCGAAACCACCCGGCCCAGCGCCGGGGCCCGCCCCACGGCCGGCGCCGGGCGCGGCCAGCGCGGCACTGTTGATCCAGACCGACCGTGCCTCGAAGGGCTCGGCAAATTCCAGTTGCAGGTACGCGGACTGGCCTTCCGCGGCCGGGCGGATCTCGATGCCTCCCGCCGGGTCGCCGGCGTTCAACAGCTTCGCGTCCACCGGGCCGCTGTTGGATGTAACCCTCGTCGGCTGTACCTGGTCGCCTGGCTGGGCCGGGAACGCCAGCACCATGGCATCCCGGTAGTAGTTGCGCGTCGCGTTCGGCTGCCGCAGCGTGATGTTTACCCTCTGGCCCCCAGCGACGGAGGTCTCCGTCCACGCCAGCACCTGCATGGAAAGCTCCGGCGTGATCCAGGGGCCGCCGCTCGAGGACCAGCCGGGGCAGTTATGCATGGCGAATTCCAGCCCCAGCCGATGGGCTTCTTTGGCCGCGTGCTGCAAGAGCCGGAGATGTTCCGGACTCCCATAATCGACCGGGCCCTTCACAATGCCCGAGCCGACCTGGAAGATCTGGAAGCCATTCACCCCCACCCGCTTCATGGCCTCCAAGTCGCGGGTGATTCCGACGGCGCTGATGTTCCCGTTCATCCAGTGCCACCAG
>Ga0315275_10004902_pt1 | contig 12594 bp, 10 predicted proteins | sample YL17G03_0_MG_FD_205557 | JGI IMG/M metagenome (GOLD analysis project Ga0315275, IMG submission 205557) | Sediment microbial communities from Yellowstone Lake, YNP, Wyoming, USA - YL17G03_0 | ecosystem: Environmental > Aquatic > Freshwater > Lake > Sediment | place: USA: Wyoming | collected... | reverse complement strand
GGCCACGGTCCGGGAGAAAACGGCCTGGACGGGCGTCAGAAAGAAGCCCGCCCCTTGTTGAACGAATCGATCATGATGCTGATATGGTCGTCCAGGATCAGCTTGTCGGTGTCGTCGCGGTCCATGACGTGAGCCCGGATCTTGCCCGGCTCGGGATCGTAGCACCGGAATGCCACATAGAGATTATGAAGGTCGTAGGTGACCAGGCACTCGGTCTTGACCGGCGCGGGGATGTTGTCGCCGGGCTGCCATTCGAACGGCGGCGGAATGAGCGCCGCGGTTTTCCAGGCTTCTTCGTCGAGTACGCCGTCGATCTCGATTTTGGACGAGGCCTGGCGGACGGCGAAACGGGGAGATTCGATTTTCTGTTTTTCAGTCTGGGGAGCGGCCGACGTCTGCGGCAGGGATTCCGCCGGGGCGGCCGACAATAAAAGGGCGGCAACGGCGCGGCCTGGGGCGCGGATAACGTCCGGTTTAGAGCCCGGAATCCGATCACAAAATGAAATTTGGAAACGCCCTTGAAAGGGGAGGCTTCTCATCTTTTTAGCCGGTGCGTGAGATTTCTTGCGGCAACATGTTCTTGGGGCAAGCTTTCCGCGGAATTTGACAGCGCCATGCGGCCGGCGATATATACCGTAAAGGTGAGGAGGTTTTTTTTTGCGTCTTTTTCGATTTTGGATTCTTACGGCCGCCGTTGCGGGAACCCTGAGCGGACTCCCCGGGACGCCGGCGAAGGAGGTTGCGATCGTGGAAAAAACCCTGACCTTGACGGCGAACGGCCAGAATATTCCGGCGGTGCTGTCTCTTCCGGAGGGCGGGGCGGCCGAGTGGGGGATTGTCCTCATTCCCGGATCTTTTCCCAACGATGTGGACGGGAACTATTCGACGGCCCTGGGCAGCCCCTTTGCGGCCAGGCCGCACCTGTACAAGGACCTGGCCGTGCAGATGGCCGGTCGGGGCTGCGCCGTGCTGCGCTACGCCCGGGGAGGAGTAACGACGGTCGATGCGGCGGAAGCCGCCGCCCGCCGGCATTTTGCCGACCGGACGATCGTCGTGGCCGAGGCCGTCCGCGCTCTGCGCGCCGCCATTCCCGGCCTAGTCCATTGCGCCCTGGCCGGCCACAGCGAAGGCGGGCCGGTCGCGCTGCTCCTCCTGTCCGGGCGCACGGACGCCAAGATCGACGCCTATGTCAGCCTGTCCGCCCCCGCCCGCCGCATCTTCGATATCATGCTCCAGCAGATCGAGGCGTCGGTCGAGGACGGCTATTGGAGTTTCGGGGCGATGAAATACCCTTTCTCGGACTATAAGCGGGCGATGGATCTCATCCGCAAGGGCGAGGTCGTCCCCGAATCGATGAAGAAGACGCTCCCGCCCTTCGGCGTCCATTCGATGGATGCCGTCTCCCAAAATTATCTGCGTGAATACGACCGGATCGATTCCCTGAAACTGATGGCCTCCCTGTCTTGCCCGGTCTTGATCGTCCAAGGCGGAAGAGACACCTCGGTCCTTCCCGACAACGCCGACTTGCTTTTCGCCGCGCGGAAGGGGAACCCCGCCCCGACGGACAAGGCGTTTTTCCCGGACCTCCAGCATTTTTATAAAAGATGCCCGCCGGGCATGGATCCCAACCTGGCCTTCGCCCTCGAAACCGATTCCGATCCCGCGGTCGCCGACGCCATCGCCGCGTGGCTTCGGAAAATCGCGCGGAATCCCGCTTCCTAGGCGGCCGGCGTCTCCGCGGCCCCATTCTTGGGAGGGGACAGCGTGCGGCTCAGGGCCCAGAAGCCGAACGCCGTCAGGATGGCCGTGCCGCCCACAATGGGCCACAAGACGTCCCCGCCGACTTCCCCGTAGAGCCAGTTCCCGGCCAGCGGGGCGATGAGCATGGACAGGGAAAAGGTCAGGCTGAGCAGGCCCATATAGCGCCCGGCCGCGGCACCCGCCCGGTGGGAGGCGACCGTGGCCGTCAGCGGCATGGTCAGGATCTCGCCCATGGTCCAAACGGCCACGGTGAAGGCGGCGAAGAGAAATCCCCGCCCCAGCGGTAAAAGGCCAAAGCCCGTCCCGATAAAGCAAGCGCCCAAGGCGATGATCTTCATTTCGTTCCGCTTGCGCAGGGAATGCAACAGGACCATCTCGATGACCACGATCATAATCGTGTTGACCGACCAAAGGGGGCCGATCCGGTTTTCGGGAAGGCCGTAGCGGGTGTTGAGGTAGAGGTTGAAGGTCGAGAAGAGTTGGGAAAAAACGGTCAGCAGGACCAGGAGCAGGCCCATGAAAGCCAGGTAGGGGCCGTCCTTCCAGGGTGAGCGGACGTGCACCGGCGCGCCATCCGGCGCATTCTCTTGTACGGCGGACGAAAACGGCCGGACTTGGACCCACAGCGCCACCACGACCGCCGAAGCGAGGGTCGTCAGGCCGTCAATCCAGAACAGCCAGCGGTAATCGAGGAGGATCAGGAATCCTCCAACCACCGGACCGAAGGTGATCCCCAGGTTTGCGGCCAGCCGACGCAGGGCGAATCCCTTGACCCGCATCTCGCCCGCGCAGAGGCGGGCCATGGCCGTATCGTTGGCGGGGAACAGGGCCGAGGAAACGATCCCGTATAACAGCAACAGGCCGGCCAGGGGGATGAATCCGGTCACGTAGCCGGTCACGATCAGGATCGCTCCGGATGAGATCAGGCTGGACAGCATCACCGCCCGGGCGCCGATTCGATCGGTCAGGTGGCCGCCCAGATAGCTGCCCAGAAGGGACCCCAATCCGTAGGCGCCCAGGACTTGCCCGGCCTGAAGCAGGGAAAAGCGCAATTTCTGGGTCAGGTAGAGGTTGAGGAAGACGAGGACCATGAAACCGCAGCGGTTGATGAAATCGGCTGAGGCCAGGATCCAGGCCCCCCGCGGCAGGCCGGCATAGGCCTCCTTGTAGAGGCCGGCGATTCGTTTGATCATGACGGTGGGATATTCTAGCACGAATGGGAAGCGGGGAGGGGGGGACCGGGGGTGATCGGACGGCGGTTTCAGGATTGAAGTGTGGCGGTCCGGTCTATTTTCGCGGAGCGGGGGCCCATTCGAACAAATCGGGTTGCAGCGCATAGGATCGAAGGGCCGCGGCGACTTCGGGGGAAGCCCGCTCCAGCCATTCGCCCAGGGACCGTCTTTTATTCTCGGTGATTTCGACCATGGAGACGACCCGGGCCGCGATCTCCGTGCGAGGAAATCGCTTTTTCATTTCTGCCGGGAATAGAGTGTCGACCAATCGATTGTTCGGATTGATGATATCCATGAGAGCGATGCCCTTTTCGGCGAAGGCCTTGGACCAGGCCTCGCGGGCATAGCCGTAATGCGTGCAGACGAGCCCGGCCAAAATGAGGGGCGCGGGGGAGGGGAGCCTGGCCAGCGCTTCGTCCACATAGGATGAGATGAGAAGTCCAGTGTCCTCGCCGGCCGGGGCGCTCTCGATGTAGGAGGCCAGTTCCGGGCAGGACTGGACGATGATCTTCTCCCCGGGCACGCCGAGCTCGATGAGCCTCGCGCGATGCGCCCCCTCGGCGATCGTCGTTTCCGTCCCGAAAAGTATGACCGCGGCGGCCGGCGTCTTTCTCCAGGCCTCGGCCAGCCGGGCGGCGCCCGGTTCGACGATGCCCCGGATAGGGGTTTTGGCCGTCCGGGCGAACGGCGTGTCGGGGAGCAGGACGGACAGGGTATTGCAGCCGACGAGAATGACGTCGGGATGGAAATTCGTTTCCAGGCTCCGCAGCGCACTGTCGAAAACGCGGATTTTGGCCTCCCGGCTCGGCAGGCTGTTGTATCCGCTGTCGTTGGAAAAAAGGGCATTGAAGAAAACGAGATTGGCTTTTTTATACAATCCCGCGGATTGGAGCCGGGCCGCCGCGTCGGCCATGATCGACAGCCCGCCCAGTCCGGAGTCGGTCACGGCGACGGTGATTTCGTCTTTGGCGATTGCTGGGGGATTATTGTGGCCCGCGCAGAAACAGAAAATCATGAGTGCGGGCGGAACCACGGCCCCCCATCCGCGCGTCATGGTTCACCCGCCGGCTTTCTTTTCCTTGATCTCGAAGAGGTTGTTGTCCTCGTCGGCGACAAAAATCAGAACGGAATCCCCGCGTGGGAAGGTGCGCATGGAGGCGCGCGACCGGCGGCACCGCTCCAGAAAAGCCGTCAGGTCCTCGACCTCCAGCAGAACGTGTTCGATCGATCGGGTTTTCCACGGATAATGTTCGTCGATAAAGACTTCGAAGAGAAGCGCTTCATTCGAGTAATTGATCGCCCGCAGCCCGCCGGCATGGTCAAATAATGCCCGGCATAATTCGTCCGACAGCATCTTGGGTTCCGATTTTCGAAGCTCCAACACGCCGACCAGAAAACGGTCGGCCTTCTCTTCCGTACTGTAAACCAGGGCCACGTGGAGGAGCTTCATTCCCAACCCTCCTGGGGCCTGATGATGACCTTGAGCGATTCGCGGCCCTCGATCACAAGCTCGAATCCGCGGGCGATGTCCTTGAGGGGCAGACGGTGGGTGATCATATCCTCGACCGCGATCGACCCGCGTTCGAGAAGCCGGAGGGCCTCGACGAGGTCGGGGGGCCCGCAGTAGTAGGCGGTCAGGATCCGGATTTCCTGAGTCCATAAGTCGTTTAGGGGCACCACGACTTGTTTCTCGGGACCCGGAACGGCGAAGAACACCACGGCCCCGCCTTTGTCCACGCATTTCCAAGCGTGAGCGACCGCGCTTAGGGCCGAGGTGCATAAGATCACGGCATCGACTTTGCCTCCGAATTCGGCCTTCAGCCGCTCGGGGACGTCAGAAGCGGCATCCAGGATGAGGTCCGCCCCGTTCCCGCGGGCCAGGGCCAGCCGGTCCGCATTGACGTCCGTAACGGCGACGCGGCATCCCCGCGCCTTGGCCAGCTTGACCTGCAGGAGGCCGGACATGCCGCTGCCCATGACCAGGACGGAATGCCTCGCCTTGAGCCCGGCGAGGTTCTGGGACCGGACCACACAGGCCAGGGGCTCGATGAACGTGCTTTGATCGTAGCTCACGGCCGCTGGAAGCCGGTAGGTTCCCTTTTCCAGCAGCGCCTCGGGCACAAGGATGAACTCGGCGTACCCGCCGGGCAAACGGACTTTGACGTTCGGGCAGACGGGATAATGGCCGTCGCGGCAGTAGTGGCAATCGAAACAGGGCACCTTGGGCGCCAGGCAGACCCTGTCGCCCGGCTTGTAGCCGGAGACCGATTCGCCGATCTCAACCACTTGGGCACCGATCTCGTGGCCCAGGACGAGAGGCGCCCGGGGCAGCCGATACCATTCGACGATATCGCTGCCGCAGATTCCGCAGGACATGACTTTGACCAGCATCTCCCGCGGGCCCGGCTGGGGTCGGGGAACGTCTTCGATCCGGATATCCCGGTTGTTGTACCAAAGGGCGACTTTCATCGGTGATTCCTCCTCCGAAGCGATAGAAGCATCACGGCGGTCCTGGAGAAGGGCTCAGGCCTTCGACTGTTTTTTCAGCGTTTGATAAAGCTCATAAGCCTTGGCCGGGGTCTCGTTTTTATGGACGACCGCCCGCACGGCCTGGATCATGGCCGCGGGGGCCTCGGACTGAAAGATGTTGCGGCCCATATCGACTCCGGCCGCGCCTTCCTGAACCGCCTTGGAAGCCATGGTTAGGGCGTCCAGCTCCGGAATTTTTTTGCCGCCGGCCATGACGATGGGCACGGGGCAGGCGGCGCAGACCGAATCGAACCCGGGCTCGACATAGTACGTCTTGACATAGTGGGCGCCCAGCTCGGCGCAGATCCGGGTGGCCAGCCGGAAATAGCGCGCGTCGCGGACCATGTCCTTGCCCACGGCCGTGACACCCAGCGTGGGCATCCCGTAGCGCAGGCCGAGGTCCACCATCCGGGTCATATTGATGATGGATTGGCGCTCAAACTCGCCGCCCACGTAAACCTGGACGGCCATGGCGCAGGCGTTGAGCCGCAGGCTGTCCTCGATATCGACCGCGATCTCCTCGTTGGATAGCTCTTTGAGGATGCTCGCCCCGCCCGAAACTCTCAGTACGATCGAAGCCGAAGTCGCCGCTGGGATGACGGTCCGCAGGATTCCCCGGGTCAGCATGAGCGAATCGGCGTAGGGCACCAGGGGAACGATCGTCAGGTCGACGCGCTCCAGGCCCGTCGTCGGGCCCTGAAAATATCCGTGGTCGATGGCCAGCATGACCGTGCGGCCGGACTCGGGGTTGAATATCCGGGCCAGCCTGTTCTGCATGCCCCAGCCCAGGGCGTTTGAACCTTTCAGGAAAAAGGCGGAGGATTTCTGGGGAATTTCCGCGCTGAAGCTTTTGGATTCCTTGAGGTCATCGATATCGGGCATGCGGCTTCTCCTTGACGGGTTTCGGACTGGGGTATTTTATATAAAATCAGCCGCCGATGCATGCGTCGGTTTATCCGATCCCATGGGGCACGGGCAGGGCTGTGCGGCTTTGTCGGTGCCCCGGTATGATCAGCGGAATTCCTTGTCGATGATCGTGATGCGATTGGAGCAGGTGATGGGGCCGAAGGGTGTCGTCACCGTCGGCAGGACCCCGGCGATGGTGAATCCGTGAACCTCACCCAATTTGAACTTGAGGCGCTGGAGATTCAAGAGGGCCCCGGCGATCTGATCCAGTTTTTGTCCATCCTCAAAACGCCGTGACGATGCCGGTCAGGAAGCGATGGTTGTTTCCAAGAAGGTCATGCGTGTACTCGGCGACCAATTTGAGATTGCGGCGGATGAGATGGTTGACGTTGAACGTCAGCGTATGATAGCGGGCTCCCTCGAAATCCGACCGGACCCGGTTCCAGGCCAGAGTAAAAAACGTCCGTCCTTTGTCCGACCAGGGGCTGATGATCGCCTCGGCCAGATAGGCATCCGTGCCGAGAGCTCTCGCGACGGGCGTGAATAATGGGTTTGAATCGGTTCGCCGGACATACTCGACGAGGAGTTCGACCAAAGGTAGTCTCAGCCGGAAATCGGGGCCGAAATACGCGACCTTGTTGATCGCCCCCTCCGGGCCCTCCTCTTTGCCCGAATAGCCGAGGACTCCGATCCGCAGGTTGCCTTTCCAGAAGCTCTGGCTGACTCGCCCGACGAGGCTCTTGTATTTATCGGAGTCGAAGATCTCCTGGTTCTCGATGCCGTTCCCGTTGACGACTTGCAGGACGAAATCCGTCCCGAATTTCGTTCCGCTGCTCAACATGAAACCCCGGTCATAGGCCAGGTTGATCTTGCTTTGGCCGATCCGAAAGCCGTAGATGGCGTATTCCTCGAAGGTCAGCCGGGTCTCCGTGGGCGTGACCGGATCGGTGATCCGGTATTGGCCGAAGACGACGTCGACCGGCAGGCCGAAGATATTGCGGAAGTTCAGATAGGTGTCCTCCAGCCCCACGATCTTGGCGTCCTCCGTCATCAGGAAATACGTGTAATACGAGATCGAGTCCGAGATGTTGCCCGCGCTGAGGATTTTCATCGCCGCCGGGGCGTGAAAATCGCTTTTCAACTGCCTGTTGGGCGCGTAGGCCAGATACCCGTCGAAGCGGAAGGCCAGGGGGACGTCGCGCTGCAGCAGGAGAAGGGGGTCGCCGGTGTCGACCGTGGCCCGCGTCGGCTCCTTGTCCGGAATCCGGTAGCCGTTGTCCATGAATTGTTCCCCGAAAGCCTTGAGATGGGGGATCGGGGCATGACACGCGTCGCACGAATATCCGTATTTGCGGGCGAACGCGGGAATGGCCGCGGCCGCCTGGACCAGGCCCAGAAGGGCCAGGATGAAGGGTAGGAGTCTTTTCATCGAATGGCTCCCTCGCTCAATAAACGATCTTAACTTCGGTCTCGGCGGCGTTCATTTCCTTGATCGCGTATTCCTCGGCCGGGACTTTGAGGAACTCGGCCACGCTCTTGATCAGCAGCCGGTAATTCAATTTAGCTTCGATGCGGAGCGGGCCCTCGGGCAGGTTCTGGGGCAGGACCCAGGTGTAGGTCTCGATCTTCGTTTCGCGCGGCCCGATGCGGTAGTCGACGCCGAATGCGGCCGTGTTCCACTGCCCGATCGTCATGCGGCCCTTGGGATCGAAGTAGGGCATGCGGAAAACGCGATGGCCTTCCTCGATATCGTCGCGTTTCACTCCTGGAAAATCGGACAGCCCCATCATCATATCGCCCATGTCCTGGTAGGCCAGGGTGTTGGAGGAGATCGTGTATTCCTCTCCTTTGAAGCCTTTCTTGTCCACCGCCAGGAGATAACGGCTGCCCTTGGCGTCGATGGCGTGGACTTCCAGCCAGAGCTGGCGGTCTTCGACCGAGCCGGTGGGGATTTTATGGCCGGCCTTGGCGTTGTAGAGATGGACGCTGACGACGGTCTTGTCGCCCGGTGACAGTTCATCGGTGTCGGCATAGACCTTCATCTCGATAGCCCCCCGGACCTTGGCCATGACGTGGCCGCCCGGGAAATTATGATTGGCCATATCGGGCAGGGCCTCTCCCATGTCCGCGCTCCTTCCCGGGGCATGCCACATGTGGCAGTCCTGGCAGCGTACGCCCTGCTTGCTGTAAGGGCCTTCCTTCCATTCGAGGTGAGTGGACTTGACCCAGAGCCCATAAGGATTCTTCTCATTGTGGCAGGTCCCGCAGAAATCGGGCGATCGAACGAAATCGGAGTATTTTGTTTCGTGATGCGGAGAAACGGCTCCCTGCCGGGGCCCGTATTTGATCTTGCCCGGCGCGAGAACGTAATTGAAATTAAACGGCGTGTCTCCTTGGAAGCCCGAGATGGTATGGCAGATGTCGCAGAAAACGGATTCGTTGGCCCGGCTGTTGGCCGACGGAAGGGGCGGAGGGGTGTCGCCGATAAAAAACGCGCTTGGCGCGTGGCATCCATTGCAGCCGGCCTTGACCTCGGCCACCTTGGGGTCCTTGTCCGCTTGGGGGACGGCCAGCTTGAAATACTCGATCTCGTCCCAATGATGGGTATAGGCCTGAGCCATCATAGTCGTTTTCCATTGGGCGAAGATATCCTTGTGGCAAGACGCGCAGCGCTTGGGCGTCTCGAAAAGCTCATACGTCTTCTTCTGTGCCGGCGCGACGCGCACGGCGAGCACCACGCAAAGCAGGATTGCTCCCGTGCCCACAGCCAATTTCATCTTTTTCCCCATGTCGTCCTCCTTGCTTGTGGATCGCGCGGCCGTTCCGTCCAGAGGCCCATTCGATCCGCGGGACGGCGCGAACGCTTTCGGCTGTCGCCTTGGCCATTTTAAGCCAAGACCGAGCGGCTCGCAACGCCGGGCGGGATCGCTCCCCATGTTCGCCCCTCGGAAATATTCACGTTGCCTTGGCATTTTTCCCCTCGCCCTTGTTCCCACCCGGAGAAATCGTTTAAAATAAGAAGTTATGTTGACCGATATTGTCGTGAAGAAGGCGGCCCAGCACAATTTGAAGCGCATCGACGTGCGTCTGCCGCGCAATCGGTTGATCGTCATCACCGGGCCGAGCGGGTCGGGCAAATCCTCGCTGGCCTTCGATACCCTCTTCGCCGAGGGCCAGCGCCGCTATATCGAATGCATGTCGGCCTACGCCCGCCAATACATGGAGATGATGGAGAAACCGGAGGTCGAATCCATCGAGGGCATCTCCCCGGCCATTTCCATCGACCAGAAGACGATCTCGGCCAACCCGCGCTCGACGGTCGGCACGGTCACCGAGACCTACGATCTCCTGCGCCTGCTGTTCGCCCGCGTCGGCACGCCCCATTGCCCGTCCTGCGGCCGGGAGGTCAGCCAGCAATCGCCCGACCAGATCCACCGGCGGATCGCCGAAACGGCCGCCGGTGAAAAAGTGAAGATTCTGGCGCCTGTGGTCAAGGGCCGCAAAGGCGAGTATCACAAGCTCTTCGACCGGCTCCTCAAGAAAGGGTTCGTCCAGGCGCGCGTCGACGGCCGCTTCCGCGACCTGGACGGGCCGATCGTCATGGAAAAGACGAAAAAACACACGGCCGAGGTCCTGGTCGACGAGATCCGCATCTCGGCCCATTCCGAGAACCGGCTGCGCGAAGCGATCAAGAAGGCCCTCGATCTCGCCGAAGGCGAAGTGCTTGTCCTGCGCGCCGACGGCCGGGAGTCCTATTTCTCGCTCAAACTGCTTTGCTCCTACTGCGACATCAGCCTGCCGGAGCTCGAACCGCGCAATTTCTCCTTCAACAGCCCTTACGGCGCCTGCCCCCGCTGCCATGGCCTGGGCTTCGATACGGTCACCGACGAGTGGGGGGAGATCGAGCTGACCGAAGAGGTCTGCCCCGACTGCGGGGGCAGCCGGCTCAAGCCCGAAAGCCTGGCCGTGCGCATCGGCGGACGCAATATCTTCGACTTGGGCTCGGTCTCCATCGTCCGCCTCATCGAGGAGCTGTCCGCCCTCGCCTTCACCGCGGCCGAAGAGCTCGTGGCTTCCAAGATCCGGAAGGAAATCCTCTCCCGTTTGACCGTGATGACCGAGTTGGGATTGTCTTATCTCCATCTCAACCGGACCACGGCCACGCTGTCCGGCGGAGAAGCCCAGCGGGTCCGGCTGGCGGCCCAGGTCGGCGCCCGCCTGCGGGGGATCCTGTACGTTCTCGATGAGCCGACGATCGGCCTCCACCAGCGCGATAACGGCCGGCTGATTAAGCTTTTGCGCCGCATCCGCGACGACGGGAACTCGGTCCTGGTCGTCGAACACGACGAGCAGACGATCCGGGCCGCCGATCACGTCCTGGACCTCGGGCCGGGGGCCGGGGAGCAAGGCGGCTTCGTCGTGGCCGAGGGGCCGCTCGAGCGCGTCCTGGCCTCGCCCGATTCGCTGACCGCCCGCTACCTGCGGGGCGAGCTGGATGTCGCCCCCCGCGCGGCGCGGCGCGCTCCGTCGGCCTGGCTGACCGTGCGCAAAGCCCGCGAGCACAATCTCAAGTCCATCGATGCCCGGATTCCCCTGGGCTGCATGACGGCCGTCACGGGCGTCTCCGGTTCGGGCAAGAGCACGCTCGTTTATGATATCCTCTTTCGCCGCCTGCAGAATGCTTTATATAAGGCCAAGCTCCGCGTCGGAGCCCACGGCTCGATCGAGGGCCTCGACCAATTGGACAAGGCCATCTCGGTGGACCAAAAGCCCATCGGGCGCACGCCCCGCTCCAATCCGGCCACCTACACCGGGCTCTTCACCGACCTGCGCATGCTCTTCGCCCGCTCCCAGGAAGCCCAGCTGCGCGGCTATGGGGCGGGGCGCTTCAGCTTCAACGTGGCCGGCGGACGCTGCGAGGAGTGCCAGGGCGCGGGGGTCAAGCGCGTCGAGATGCATTTCCTTCCCGACGTGTTCGTCACCTGCGATCGCTGCGGGGGCTTGCGCTACAACAAAGAGACGCTGGCCGTCCGCTACAAGGGCAAATCCATCGCCGATTTTTTAGCCATGACCGTCGACGACGCCTACGAATATCTAAAGGCCCAGCCCCAGCTCAAGCGCAAGCTGGCGACCTTGAAACGGGTCGGGCTGGGCTATATCCGGCTCGGCCAGCCGGCTCCCCATTTGTCCGGAGGGGAGGCCCAGCGGATCAAGCTGACCAAGGAGCTCGGCCGCCGCAACACGGGACGGACGCTGTTCCTGCTCGACGAACCGACGACGGGTCTCCATTTCGATGACGTCCGGAAGCTCCTCGAGCTCCTCTCCGAGCTCGTCCGGCGGGGGAACACCGTCGTCATCATCGAGCACAACCTTGAAGTGATCCGCCATTGCGACTATATTATCGACTTGGGCCCCGAGGGCGGCGAGGATGGCGGCCGCATCGTGGCCGAAGGCACGCCGGAGGAGATCGCCGCGGCGGAAGACTCTTATACGGGACATTACTTGAAGCGATTGCGGACCGGTTCCGAGGGGATTTAAGCATCCATGGCTTTTCATGATATCGCCGGCAACGGCCGGGCCAAGACCATCCTGCGGCTGGCTCTCGGCCGCAACCGCGTGCCCAATTCCCTCCTCTTCTGCGGCCCGCGGGGCGTGGGCAAGCGCAGGACCGCCCGCATGCTGGCCCAGGCCCTGAATTGCCTGAACTCCAAGGATGACGCCTGCGGCGCGTGCGGGCCGTGCCGGGCCATCGAAACGGCGGATAAAAAGGACAAGCGCGGAAATTTCCCCGACGTTCAGGAGATTGAAATCGCCCCGGACAAAACGGTCGTCACGATCGAGCAGATGCAGGAACTCCGCCGCCTGGCCTATCTCAAGCCGATGGCCGGGCGTCGCCGCGTCTTCATCGTCGACCAGGCCGAGTCGATGTCCGACGACGCGGCCAATTCGCTTCTCAAGGTCCTCGAGGAGCCTCCTTTTCACACCCAGATCGTTCTGCTCAGCGACAACCCGGCCCTGATCCTGCCGACGATCAAATCCCGCTGTCAGGTCCTGACCTTCCTGCCCGTCTCGGACGAGGAAGTGGAGCGGGCCCTTCGCGACAACGGCGTCGACGCCGAGAAGGCTCGGATCATCGCCCTCGTCTGCCACGGCAACATGGAAAAAG
>Ga0315275_10004901_pt1 | contig 12596 bp, 11 predicted proteins | sample YL17G03_0_MG_FD_205557 | JGI IMG/M metagenome (GOLD analysis project Ga0315275, IMG submission 205557) | Sediment microbial communities from Yellowstone Lake, YNP, Wyoming, USA - YL17G03_0 | ecosystem: Environmental > Aquatic > Freshwater > Lake > Sediment | place: USA: Wyoming | collected... | reverse complement strand
CCTACAACCGCTCCGACGACTCCGGCGCGAGCTGGAACTACGTCGGCGACGGGACCGACTTGCCGTCCGACTTCGGCTTCCCGATCGTCGTCGACCCGGCCGACCCCGACAGCGCGTACGTGATCCCGCTGATCGGTGCGGAGGACCGGACGACGCCGGGCGGCACGGTTCTCGTCTGGGAGACGCGCGATGCCGGGGCCAGCTGGGCGCCACGGGGCAACGGCCTGCCCGAGCGCGACGCCTACCTGACGGTGCTGCGTGAGGCGTTCGACTCGACAGGTGCCGGCACGGGTCTCGAGCTGTATTTCGGCGCCACGTCCGGCGAGCTCTTCGGCTCGGGCGACGCGGGCGCGAACTGGGCGCCGGTCGCCGCGCACCTGCCGCCCGTGTACTCGGTGCGCACGGCCTAGTTCAACGTCGTGGGGATGCCGGTGATCGTGCCGTCGGCGATCTGCTGCTCGATCTTCTTCGTCGCCGCGATGTCGGCCTTGTTCGCCTTCGGGCTGAACATGCCGAGGCCGACGCCCTCCTGGTCGAGGCCGAACTCGGCGTTGCCTCCGCCCTTGAAGGTCCCGTCCTGCGTCGCCTTGGCGGTCAGGAACACGGCGCTGTCGACGCCCTTGAGCGCGCTCGTCAGCACGTGGGTGCCGAGGAACGACTGGTCGGCGTCGACACCGATGCCCCATGCCTGCCCCTGCTTCGCGGCGAGGAGCGCCCCGAGGCCGCAGCCGCCCGCAACCTGGAAGACGACCTTCGAGCCGGCCGCGATCTGGTTCAGCGCCAGCTCCTTGCACTTCGCCTGATCCTCCCAGTCCAGCGAGTACCCCCACTTCACGACGGTCCCCGGCACGGCAGCCTCGGCGCCCGCCCTGTACCCGGCGATGTAGCGGTCGACGGGCGGCTCCTTGAAGCCACCGACGGCGCTGACCTGGTTGCCGCCTGCGCGCTTCGCCTCGAGCGCGGCGAGGTAGCCCACGAGATAGCCGACCTGTTGCTCCCGGAAGAGGAGGCCCTGCACGTTCGCGGGCGTGCCCTTCAGCGTCGCCTGATCCACGTCGACGATTGCGAACTTGGTCTTCGGGTACTTCTTCGCCGCCTTGGCGATTGCATCGCCCTGCGCGTACCCCACCCCGATGATCAGGTCGTATCCCTGGCGCGCGAGCGTCGCCATGTTGGGGACGTAGTCGGCTGCGGAGGCAGACTCGACGACACGGCCCTCGACGCCGAGCTCGCGCTCGGCCCGCTTGAGCCCGTTGTAGGCGAGCTCGTTGAACCCGTTGTCGTTGAGCTGGCCGAGGTCGGTGATCAGGCCGACCTTGACCGGGTTCGCGGCGGTCGTCTCCGTGGTGGCGGCAACATCATCTCCGCCGCTGCCGCAGCCCGCAGCAAGGAGCACGATCGCCGCAGCGAGCCCCGCGACGATCGCTGCCGTGGTCGCTCGCTTCGTCATCGCCCCGAACCTTTCGCTAGTTTTTGACTATGAGTCGTAAACCTCACCCGCAGTCTACCAAACCGACACAGGTCACCCTGGCCGCGGTGCTGCAGGTGCGCGACAACGTTCTGCAGGCGTTGCTCTGGCAGCGCGCGTTGGAGCCGTTCTCCGGTGCCTGGGCCCTACCGGGCGGCGTCGTCGGCTTCGACGAGACACTCGAGGCCTCGATCCGCCGGCACCTTGCGACAAAGGTCGACCTGGCCGAGGTCGCCCACCTCGAGCAGGTCGCGACCTACGGCGACCCTGGCCGGAACCCCGTCGAGTGGGAGATCGCCACGGCCTACCTCGGGCTCGTGCCGCTCGGCGTCGATCCCTCCGTGCCGGCGGACACGAGCTGGCACCCCGTCGACGACCTCCCCACGACCGCCTTCGACCACGGTGCGATCGTCCACTCCGCACGCGACCGCCTCCGCGGCAAGTTGTCGTACTCCAACATCGGCTTCGCCCTGGCGCCGGCCACGTTCACCCTCAACGAGCTGCGCGACGTCTACACGGCGGCGCTCGGCTACGACGTGTCCGCCACGAATCTCAAGCGCGTGCTCGTGCGACGTGGGGCGATCGTGTTCACCGGCGGTCGGCGGGATCCGGGCCGAGCAGGCGGGCGGCCGGCGGAGGAGTTCGCGTTCTCGGAGCAGGCACTCGAGATCACCGACCCGTTCGCCGCGCTGCGGCCGCCGGAGCGACGCGCGCCGACCTAGCGAGATCACTCCTCTACGTGCGCCGATTCGATCACGAGCCGCGTGCGATCGGCGCGGAAGCGGTCGCGCGAGAACTCGACCGCGGTCCCGTCGGCGGCGTACCCGATTCGCTCGACGAGGAGGAGTGGTGCGTCTCGCCTGACGCCGAGCGTGCGGACGTCCGAGGGCCGCGCCTCCGCCAGCTCGAGCCGTTCGACCGTTCGTACCGGACGGAGGCCGAAGCCATCGCCCATCAGGGCGTACAGCGAGCCGCCGAGATCCATGTCCTCGATGTCGGGGAAGAGGCGGGCGGGCAAGGAGGAGCGCTCGACCGCGAGCGGCTTGCCGCCCGCGAGACGCAGGCGCGTGATCACGACCACGCGGTCGCTCCGCTTCAGGTCGAGGGCGGCGATCGTCCGCCGGCCGGCGGGCTCGATCTCCGCCGAGATCGCCTCGACGCTCGAGGCACGGCCTTCTCTGCGCAGGACGGCCGACAGACCAGCCGTCGCGGTCGGCACCTGCGAGGGGTCCCGCTCGCGGACGAACGTCCCGCCGGCCCGCCCGACGACCCGGCGCAGGCGGCCGTCGCGCTCGAGCTCACCGAGAGCCTGCCGGACGGTCATCCTGCTGACCCCGAGCGACTCGGCCAGCTGCCGTTCGGGCGGCAGGCGCGTGCCGGCGGGGAGCCGACCCGAGCCGATCGCGGCGGCAAGCTCCTCCGCAATCGCCACGTGCAACGGCCCCGCGCCGCGCTCGAGGGCCATGTCGAAGATCTCGTCCACGGTGCCAGCGTATGCCGCCGCACGCCTATTGTCTAGACCGTTGTCGACCGGCTCGGTGTGGTCGCCGTTGCTACGTTGGCCGGGTGCGGCTCGTTGCCGAGCAGCGAACGCTCCAACTCGTCGCCGATCAGGGCGGTGAGCTCTACCTGTGGGCGCGCGGATTTCGCTGCTGCGCCGGGCGCTCGTACGTGCTCGAGGCCTCGACCCGGCGGCCCGACCTGACGTTCGACCGGATCCACGAGGAGGAGGGGATCGCGGTCTGGGCGACGCCCGGCCTGGTGGAACCGGACGAGCTCCACCTCGACGTCGACCGGCGCGGGGAACTGCGTGCATTCTGGAACGGCCAATCCTGGATCGGCTGAACCGGGATCTCAAGCAGCGAGCCCGAACCGCCGATACCTCGTGACATGCGTAACGCACCACGTTGGCTGAAGCTCCTCGCGGTCGTGAGTCTCGCGGCGGAGGCGACGGCGGCAGCCGCCGTCTTCTGGCACTCACGCTGACGGCCGGCGGGCGTCACTCGCCCAGGGCGTTGACGAACGACGGCGACGCCGCGGTCGCTTCCATCCGTTCGAAGTGCTCGTGCGCGTAGCCGGCGAAGTCGAAGTCGAGCTCCGAAACGGCTCCCTGCACGACCGCCCACATCGCCTCCCGGAAGTCGGACATGAAGAGCATCAGCTCGAGCGCCCGCTCGTCGGCCGCCCTGAGCTCGCCGACGTAGGCGGTGAGGAGCGCCTGCCGCGCTTCGCTGTCAAGCCCGTTGTTGACCGAGAAGCTGGCGAGGTCGAAGAAGACGTCGCCCATCGCGGCGTATTCCCAGTCGACGATGCGGATCCGCTCGCCGTCGTCGATGAAGTTCGCGTTCACGAGATCGTTGTGGCACGGCCGCTCGGCGAACGCGCCCCGGGCCCGCTCCACGCGCCGGGCGACCTGGCGAGCCCACGCGTAGCTCGCAGGCACCTCGGCGCCGCGGGCGAACGCTGTCGTACGGTAGTCCTCCACGATCCGGAACGAGCTGAACCGCCCGGGCAGGGACGGCCCACGGTGCACCGCCCGGAGCGCCTGCGCCACCCGCTTGATCGACTCGGGCTCGCGCATCTCCTCGACCGGCAAGATCGATCCCTCGATGTAGCGCGTGACCAGGTAGCCCTCGGGCTCGACGAAAGCCACGACGTCGGGCCCGACTCCGACGGCAGCGGCCGCCAGCGATGCCTCGTGCTCGACGGCGCGGTCGATCCCGAGCAGCGGCGTGTCATGCCCGCTGAGGCGGAGCACGTAGCTCTCGCCCGCGACGTCCACCCTGACGTTGTGATCCGTGATCCCGCCGCCGAGCACCTCGACCCGCGCCTCCTCGCCGGGCCAGATGCGGGCCACGATCGCCTCGACATCCATGCTGCAATCCTCGCACGTTCGGCATCCGCGGGGTTCGCTGTCCGACGTTGTCCCGCTTTTGTATAGAATCGAGGGATGAAGCTCGCCGTCACCGGATCGTCGGGCCTGATCGGCACCGCGCTCACGCCGGCTCTCACCGCTGCGGGCCACGAGCTCGTCCATCTCGTGCGGCGCGACGCGTCCGCTCCAGACGAGGCCAACTGGGACATCGCGGCGCAGACGATCGACGAGGCGGCGCTCCAGGACGTCGACGCGATCGTGCACCTGGCCGGCGAGAACATCGGCCAGCGCTGGAGCTCGGCCGTCAGGCGACGCGTGCTCGACTCTCGCATCGAGGGCACCCGGCTGATCGCGGAAACCGCTTCCCGGCTGCCGAACCGCCCCATCCTCCTCTGCGCCTCGGCGACCGGGTTCTACGGCTCGCGCGGCGACGAGACGGTCGACGAGAGCTCGGCCCGCGGGGCAGGGTTCCTCGCAGACGTCGTCGAGGCCTGGGAGGGCGCGGCGGATCCCGCCCGCGCCGCCGGGCTGCGGACGGTGCACCTGCGCCAGGGGATCGTGCTCGCGAAGCAGGGCGGGGCGCTGCAGCGGATGCTGCTGCCGTTCAAGCTCGGCGGCGGCGGACGCATCGGAAGCGGACGGCAGTGGTGGAGCTGGGTCTCGCTCGACGACGCCGTGGCCGCGTACCTGTTCGCCCTCGAGCAGCCGCTCGACGGCCCGGTCAACGTGACGGCGCCCGGGACCGTGACGAACACGGAGTTCGTCAAGGCGCTCGGCCGGGCGTTGCACCGGCCGACGATCCTCCCGCTGCCGGGGTTCGCCGTCCGGGGAGCCTTCGGGCAGATGGGCGAGGAGATGCTCCTCGAGGGGCAACGCGTCGCGCCCACGAAGCTCGAGGCGGCAGGGTTCACGTTCGGGCAGCCCGATATCGATTCGGGCCTCGCGCACGCCCTCGCCGGCTGACCGCGCGCGCGGTACGCTCGCAGACATGAGTGAGGAACACGACGTCATCGTCGTCGGGGCGGGGATGGCCGGCCTCGCGTGCGCCCGCGCGCTCGCGGCGAAGGGTCGCTCCCCGCTCGTGCTCGAGCGCTCCCACGCGATCGGCGGGCGCGTCCGGACGGATGCCGTCGACGGCTTCCTTCTCGATCACGGCTTCCAGGTGCTGCCTCTCGCCTATCCCGAGGCGGCAGCGGTGCTCGACTACGACCGACTCGGGCTCGGATCGTTCGAGCGGGGCGCGATCATCCGGGCCGAGGGACGCTTCCGGCGTCTCGCCGACCCCCGGCACGCGCCCGTTCGCGGCCTGCGCTCACTCGCCGGAGGCGTCGTCGGCGTCCGCGACGGCGCCGCGGTCGCCCGGCTCCTGCGGGGCTCCCGCGACGAGACGACGGCGGCCGAGGCTCTGCGCAGGGCCGGTGTCCCGCGAACGACCGTAGAGCGGTTCTTCGCCCCGTTCCTGCGAGGCATCTTCCTCGAGGAGAAGCTCGCGACGTCGAGCCGCTTCCTCGACTTCGTGCTGCGCTCGTTCTCGTCCGGTGCCGCAGCGCTCCCGGCGGCCGGAATGGGCGCCATCCCGGGCCAGCTCGCGGAGGGTCTCGACATCCGCAAGGGCACCGGCGTCGCCACCGTCGGCCCGAACGCCGTCTCGCTCGAGTCAGGCGAACAACTGCGCGCCGACGCCGTCGTCGTCGCCACCGCGGGGATCGTCGACGAGCCGAGCCACGGCTGGAACGGCGTCACCTGCGTCTACTACGACGCACCCGCGCCGCCGATTCCCGGAGCGTGGCTCGCAGTCAACGGCGAGGGCGGGCCGATCAACAACTTCTGCGTGCCGAGCGAGGTCGCCCCGGGCTACGCGCCTGCCGGCCACTCGCTCGTCTCACTGACGATTCTCGGCGCCGGCGACCCCGATCTCGAAGCCGTGGGACGGCAACTGCGGGGCTGGTTCGGTCCCGTCGTCACGGAATGGCGGCACTTGCGGAGCTACCGGATTCCGCGGGCGCTGCCCGCCTACCCGGTCGGCGGCTTCCACGAGCAGCCTGCACGACTTGCGCCCGGCCTCTACGCCTGCGGCGATCACCGTGAGCACCCGTCACTCAACGGCGCCCTCGCCTCCGGACGCCGCGCCGCAGAGGCCGTGCTCGCCGACGGCAGCTGATTCCGGGTCCCGGCCGGAAAGTCGGCTCGCGTGTCTGCTGATCTTGCTGCATACTTCTGTGCGTCCCCGACAAAGGAGGGTGTTTCACATGACTGTCATTGCTTCCTCCATTCCGCGCGTCGCGCGGTCCGTCGGTTAACCGGATCCCACTCCGACCTCCCGCCCGGACCTCGCCGACTGGCGCGCCGACCCGCGCGCCGCTTTCATGTATCCGAGGACGGAAGGGAGTTTCCGCTTGCCCGAGCTCGAATCGCTCGGCTGGAACGACCGGCTGAGTAACCTGTACGAGCCCTTCGCGGGTGACGACGTCGTCGCCGGCCGGGTCTCGATTCAACACAGAGGTGCCTACGACGTGCTCACCGAGGCCGGCGAGCTTCGTTGCGAGGTTCCGCGCCGCCTCGTTCACGAGGCGGCGACCACCGCCGACCTGCCCGTGGTCGGCGACTGGGTCGTCGTCGTTCCCGGTGCCGGCACCGAGACTGCCACGGGGACGATCAGCGCCGTCCTGCCGAGGCTCACGAAGTTCTCGCGCAAGACCGCCTGGCAGGCAGCCGAGGAGCAGGTGCTCGCGGCGAACATCGACGTGGCGTTCCTCGTCGCCTCGATGAACGAGGATCTCAGCCTGCGCCGACTGGAGCGCTACCTGATCCTGGCCTGGGAGAGCGGGGCCCGCCCCGTGATCGTGCTGACGAAGGCCGACCTCCACGCCGCCCCGGAGGTTGCAGTCGCCGAGGTCGAGACGATCGCCGGTGGAGTGCCGGTGCACGCGATCTCGAGCGTGACGGGTCAGGGCCTCGACCAGGTGTCCGAGCTGCTCGGCCCGGGCCTCACAGCCGTCCTGCTCGGCTCCTCGGGCGTCGGCAAGTCGACGCTCGTCAACACGCTCGCAGGCGAGGAGCTGCTCGCGACGCAGGAGATCCGCGGCGACGGCACCGGCCGGCACACGACGACGAGAAGGGAGCTGATCCAGCTGCCGAGCGGTGGCCTCGTGATCGACTCCCCCGGCATCCGCGAGGTTCAGCTCTGGGTCGCCGACGACGGGATCGACGAGGCGTTCGAGGACGTGACGGAGCTGTTCGCCCACTGCAAGTTCTCCGACTGCGCCCACGACCGTGAGCCCGGCTGTGCCGTCCGCGCCGCCCTCGACGACGGGACGCTGCCGGCCGAGCGATGGGACAGCTACCTGAACCTCCAAGCGGAGCTCGAGCACCTCGAGCGCAAGCTCGACAAGCGGGCCGCCTCCGAGGCGCGCAAGAAGTGGAAGGCGCTGAGCGCGGAGGGCCGTGCCAACATGCGACTGAAGGGGAAGCGGTAGGACCAAGCACAGCCGCGGGGTGTCTCCCCTGCCTTCTTGGGAGACACCCCGCGACAGGCCTACGCGAGCACCTCGCGGCCCTGTTCCTACGGTGTCTTCACGTTCGCCGCCCCGGGCGTCGGGGTCGTCGTGAACGCCCAGTCCGCGACCGCGTTGTCGGCGTCCGTGCCGTCGGGGATCCGTGCGAGCGTCCCCTCGACGGTGTTCGAATCGGCGATGTCGATCGGAAGCATCGTCCCCTCGACGAGATCGAACACCTTGGTCCCGATCGTGGCCGCGTGGATGGCGCCCTCGTAGCTCAGTGCGTCGAGCAGCTTCTCCTTGGCCGTATCGACGAGCGCGAGGCCGTCGGGAGCGCCGTTCTGCGGGTCGACGTCGACGACGAGCTTCGCCCCGGCCGCGAGGGTTCCCGTCAGCGTCTTACGGGCGTACTCGGTGCCGTCGCCCCCGTTTACGAGCACGAGCGCGATCCCGTCGAGCGTGGCCGCCGCGGTGCCGGTATTCGCGATCTCGACGAACCCGCCGGTGTCGGCACCGACCTGGTCGTAGTCGACCTCGTTGATCACGAGCCGCGAGTTGCCGGGGGGCGGAGGCGGCGGAGGTGTTCCCGTCTCGCACGTGAGCGTGATCAGGTCGGTGGCGGTCGTCCCGACCTCGACGTGGCCGGCGGCGCCGTCGAAGGTCGTGCAGGGGGTGCCGGCAAGCCCGTCGACCGAGCTGAGCGCGGCGCCGGGGTCTCCCTTCGGGCCGACAGGGCCCGCGTCACCCTTCGGGCCCGCGTCACCGGCGGGGCCCGCGTCACCGGCGGGGCCGGCGGGGCCGGCCACGCCTGCCGGCCCGACAGGGCCGGCCGGGCCGGCCGGGCCCTGCACGCCCCATGAGAGGTGGGTCTCGTTGCGCTTGCAGGCGTTCTCGTTGAAGACGATGCGGACGAGGCCGTGCCGGATGTTGCGGCAGGCGTCGATCGTCGTCGAGGCGTCTCCCGCTGCGGTCGCCATCGCCGCGGCGCCCGCGAGCACCGCGGCTGTCGTCGCGGCCCCCGCAAGTGCGACTGTATGTCGGTTCACGTCGGTCCTCCTTCGGTCGGATGAGATGACCGACACAGGTACCTGGAGGCTGTCGCGGCGCCTAGTGTCCGTTCAGGACAGAGCTGCCATGAGCCGCCGTTTCAAGCGGCGCTGTGGACATCTCGTCACGCTTCCGGCACGACCGCGCCCGCCTCGTCACGGGAGAACCCTCTGTGTCACTGGACGTAGGCCAGGCGACGCGCCGGTCGCCCGGTGCCGGCGGACAGGAATCCGAGAGCGACTGCCGCCTCGCGCCGGACGTCCTGTCCCGCCAGCGAGTAGTGCTCGTCGAAGTCGACGGCTCCGTTGAGCTCGATCACGGTGTAGCCGTCGCCGGCTGGAAGGAGATCGACGCCGACGAGATCGACCCCGATCGCCGCCGCGGCAGCGATGCCGAGCGCGGCAGCGGCAGCCGCCGGGCGCGCCTTGCGGCGGCTGCCGCCGAGGCTGACGTTGGTTCTCCACTCACCGGGAGCGGCGACACGACGGATCGCCCCGACGACGGCGCCGCCGGCGACGACGAGCCTGAGGTCGTACCCGGTCGGCGGGATCAGCTCCTGGACGAGTGCCCCCTGCCGCTGGAACCAGGGCCTCGAGCGGATCTCCTCGAGTGCTGCCTGAAGCTCCTCCTCCGACTCGCAGCGGAAGACGTCCACACCCCAGCTGCCGAGACGTGGCTTGATCACCACGGGCAGCCCGAGGTCGGGAAGCTCGCCGCCCCACCGCAGTTGCTCGGTGCGCGGATGCGGTATCCCGGCCCGCGAGAGCAGGCGTGCGGTGACGAGCTTGTCGTGCGCCGAGACGAGCGCAGCTGCGGGATTGAGCACGCGGACTCCGCGCCGTTCGAGCCAGAGGAGCTCGAGCAGGCCGCTCTCGACTCCGTCGAGGGTCGGCAGAACGTCGAGCCTTCCGAGTACGGTATCGCCCTCGCGCAGCCAGCCATCGGCCTCCCCGGGGCCGATCAACGCGGCGTCGATCCCGAAGGAGCGCCATGCCGAGACGAGCCGCTCGTTCGTCGTGCTCGCGTTCGTGCCGCGAACCGCGATCCTGGCCGCGGACCTTTCCGATGACCGGGCGACGACTCGGCCCCGCTTCCTCTCAGCAGCCGGCGGCCGTGCGTCCGGCTCGAGGAGGAGCAGGCCGAGGAGAGCGGTACGCTCGGGCATCAGCAGGGTGTCGACGCGCTCGTCCAGCGCGTGCGAGCCGTGACCGACCGGGCCGAGACCGTCCAGAGTGCCGGTGAAGAGACTCGTCGTGTTGGCGTCCGAACCACCGCCGACGAGGCCGGCATCCTCGAGCGACAGTCCCAGCTCGTGCCCGAGCCTCTTGGCGGTCGCGAGGAGCGAGCGGTTTCGCGGGAGCGCTTCCATCGGCGGCCGGCCCCAGCCTCCCTCGACCTCGACGGTTGCGCCCTCGAGCACAGGCTTGAGTCCGCGCAGGGCCTGCTCCAGCCTGCGTGCCGCGGCCGCCGTGGGCACGCGAACGTCGACGATCGCGCTCGCCTGCGGGGCTACGACGTTGGGGCGCAGACCTCCATCGATCGTGCCGACGTTGACGGTTATCCCCCGCGCCGCATCGTTGAGGGCGAACAGCTGCTGCACCTGATGGGAGAGCTCGAGGATCGCGCTGATCCCCTGATCGAAGTCCGCGCCGGCATGCGAGGACTGGCCGTGCACGGTCACGGTGAAGTGCCCGAGGCCCTTGCGGGCGATCTTCAGCTTTCCGTCGGCCCCCTCGCCGGACTCGAGCACGAAGGCACGCGCAGCACCGCGCGCGAGCAGGCGGATGAAGCGGCTCGAGTCGCGGCTTCCGATCTCCTCGTCCGTATTGATGAACACCACGGGTGCCACCGACGGCTCCAGCCCGAGCTCGTGCAGCGCGCGCAGGGCGAACACGATCTGCACGAGGCCGCCTTTCATGTCCGCGACGCCGGGGCCGAAGAGCAGGCCGTGCTCGTCGTGAAGCGGCATCCCGGCGAGCGTCCCGACGGGCCAGACCGTGTCCATGTGACCGAGCAACAGCTGGCGCGGGTCGCCGCGGTTGCGCTGCCGGGACCGTGCATAGAGGTGGTCGCCTACCCCGCTGCCCCTGACCGGGCGCACGAGAAACGCGTCCCGCTCGAGCTCAGCGGCGAGAAGGCGGAACGGGCCCTGCTGGGTCTCGGGCTCCAGTGACGGTGACTCGGCCCGCGCGAGCCGCTCCAGCAGCTCGACCATCTCCTCCCGGTGCCGGCGGAGCCAGTCCAGCACCGCGTCTGCTGCGGTGCTCTCCATCGCGTCAGCGCCGGAAATCGACGGGGAAGGGGAACGCGAGGCTGTCGCGCACAACGGCGAAGCGGCCCGGCGCGAGGTAGGCGAGCAGCCCGAGGCGGTGCACGAGGTCGGCGTCGTCCACCTCGGCGCCGCGCAGTGCCTCACGGGCAGCGGACGCAGCGACGATGCGGCCCACGATCAGGCTGTTCGGCCCGAACCCGTCGACGATCCGCTCGAGCTCGCATTCGAGGTAGAGCGGGCACCCCTCGACGACCCGGCCCTCGACGACCTGCGCCGGCAGAGCCGGCACGGCGGCCAGAGACGGTTTCTCGCCGTCCTCGAATCGGCCTCCTGCGGCATAGCTCGATTCGAGCACCCGGTCGGGCGGTGGGAAGCTGACCGTGAACTGCGGATGCGCCTTCACGTTTCGGTAGGTCGCATGCTCCGGCGTGCAGGCGAAGCAGTAGAACCCGCCCCAACCGAGCGGCATCGCCATGTGCTTGGGGGCGAAGTCCCAGCCGTCTCCCTCCTTCGTCCCGACGAGCACGAGCGGCGCCACCGTGAACACGCACTCCCAGAGCGCCGGCCCAAGGGGTACCTCGACCAGCCCGTCACGCACCTGCGCCGGAGCCTGCACGTCGGCCATGGAATCAGGCTCGCACAGACCCTCGGCGGCGGCATCGGGCCGGACACCGACCGTGCCTACGCGGAACTACCGATGCCGCCCGCGCCGGTTTCAGCGCTTCCAGGGTGCTTCGGCGTCGGCGTCGACGCCGTAGCGCTCGATCGCGTCCTGCACCACGGCGGCCTCGACGACGCCGTCGTCGGCGAGCGCCTTCAACGCCGTCACAGCGACGTGCTGCCGGTCGACCTCGAAGAACTGCCGGAGCTTCGCGCGGTAGTCGCTGCGCCCGAAGCCGTCTGTGCCGAGCACCGCGTAGCGCCCGGGCAGGAACGGCCGGATCTGGTCGGCGAATGCCCGCATGTAGTCCGTCGCGGCGACGAACGGCCCGTTGCGGCCCGCGAGCGCCTGCTCGACGTACGACAGCCGCCGGTCGGCCGTCGGGTGGAGCCGGTTCCAGCGCTCGACCTCGAGCCCGTCGCGTCGGAGCTCCGTGAAGCTCGTCACGCTCCAGACGTCACTCGCAATGCCGAAGTCGCGCTCGAGCAGGTCTGCGCCTGCGATCACCTCGCGCAGGATCGCCCCCGAGCCGAGCAGCTGCACGCGCGGCCCGTCTCCCGTGCCTTCACGGAGGAGGTACATCCCGCGCAGGATCCCCTCCTCTGCGCCCTCGGGCAACGCAGGCTGCACGTAGTTCTCGTTCATCACGGTCAGGTAGTAGAAGACATCCTCCTGCTCCTCGCACATCCGGCGCAGGCCCTCGCGCACGATCACGGCGAGCTCGTACCCGTAGGTCGGGTCGTAGGCACGGCAGTTGGGAACGACCGAGGCGAGCA
>Ga0315275_10004900_pt1 | contig 12599 bp, 7 predicted proteins | sample YL17G03_0_MG_FD_205557 | JGI IMG/M metagenome (GOLD analysis project Ga0315275, IMG submission 205557) | Sediment microbial communities from Yellowstone Lake, YNP, Wyoming, USA - YL17G03_0 | ecosystem: Environmental > Aquatic > Freshwater > Lake > Sediment | place: USA: Wyoming | collected... | reverse complement strand
GAGCTTGTCCGCCTGCCGCTGCATGATGTTTTCCTTGAAGAAGAGCTTGATGGCGTCGGCGACGGGCTGGAGGATGCCCTGGAAGCCGACCCGGTTCGGCCCCAGCCGGCCCTGGATCAGGGCCACGACGCGCCGCTCGAGCCAGATCATGACGACGACCATGACCATGGGGTAGAGGATGACGGCGACGACCTTGCCCACGGGGATGAGAACATCGGCGACGAACGGCGTCATTTGTCGATCTCTCCGAGGACGATGTCGAGCGACCCGAGGATGCCGACGACGTCGGAAAAGAGGTTGCCCTTGCACATGTGCTCGAGCGACTGGAGGTTGATGAATGACGGCGATTTCATCTTGACCCGCTCGGGCTTGTCCGTGCCGTTGGACTTGATATAAAAACCGAGGACGCCCTTGGGGGCTTCGATCGTGTGGAAGACCTCGCCCGGCGGGACCTTGAGGACCCGCGGCACCTTGGCCGAAATGGCGCCCTCGGGGAGACCGTCCAGCGCCTGACGGACAATCCGGATGCTCTGGAAAATCTCCTCCAGCCGGACGATGTAGCGGTCGTAGATGTCGCCGTTCCGCCCGAGGGGAACGTCGAAGTCGAACTCCTCATACGACGAATAAGGGATGTCCTTACGGATGTCCCAGGGGACGCCCGAGGCCCGGAGGGAGGGCCCGGTCAGCCCATATTCGACGGCGTCTCCGGCCCCGATGAGTCCGACGCCCACGGTCCGTTCCTTCCAGATCCGGTTCTCGTCGAGAAGGGCCCGGATGTCCGCGAGATGCTTGGGGATCCCTTCGAGGACCGTGCGGATGCGAGCGACAAGGGTCCCGTCCAGGTCCTGGGGCACCCCGCCGATACGGATGCCGTGGACCGTCAGGCGGGCCCCGCAGTATTCCTCGAAAAGGTCGAGGACATGCTCCCGGGCCTCGAAGCTATAGAGGAGGACGGACATGGCCCCGATGTCGTTGGCCATGAATCCCAGCCAGGCCAGGTGGGAGGCCAATCGTTGGAGTTCGGCAAGTACGACGCGGATATATCGGGCTCGCCGGGGAACCTCGATTCCCGCCAGCGTTTCCACGGCCAGGACGAAACCTAGGTTGTTCGACAAGGCCGCGATGTAGTCCAGGCGGTCGGTCAGCGGGACGACCTGGGTGTAAGTCAGGTTCTCCCAGAGCTTCTCCATTCCCCGATGGAGGTAGCCGAGGACGGGAACGACGCGGAGAACGACCTCGTTGTCCACGGCCAGCTTCAGCCGGAGGACGCCGTGGGTGCTGGGGTGCTGGGGCCCCATGTTGAGATCGATCTCTTTAATCCCCTTCGCGGAATTCCAAGGATGCGTATCCGTGGGTGAATGGCGAATTCCCCGCTCCGGGGACTGGCGCTCCAGGGCCTGCAGGGAATCGCTTTCCCGGCTGTAGATCCGTGGAGCTTCAGACGCCACGTCCCTCCCTCCAAGGGGGAAGTCCTTGCGAAGCGGATGGCCTTCGAACTCGTCCGGCATGTAGATGCGGCACAGGCCGGGATGGCCCTCGAAACGGACACCGAACATGTCGAAGGCTTCGCGCTCGGCCCAATCAGCGGAGCGGTAGACGGGAACGGCCGAATCAAGAGCCTCGGTTTCGCAAACGTCAACGGCCAGCCGGAGCCGGAGGAAGTCGGGGAATCGGCAAAGCTGGTAGAGGACGGTGAAGCGCTTTCCCCCCTCGCCGGAGGCGCGGATGTTGTCGAGGACGATGATGTCGTCGACGGCGTTGAAGCCTTGCTCGTCCTTGAGAAAAGCAAGGACGGACGCGAGAGCGTCCTTCCCGACGCGGACGGAAAGTTCCCCTTTCTCGACGCCGCCCGAAAGGACGCCATCGGGAAAGCGGCCGGTCAAGGCGTCGAAGGCCTGCCGGAGCTCGGGGCGGTCAGCGGCGGATTCGGGCATCGGGGTTGAGGATCTCCTTGGTCGGGTGGCTCCGGGCGATCTTCTCCTGGAGGATCATCAGCCCGTGGATCAGTCCCTGGGGTGTCGGGGGACAGCCGGCGACGTAGACGTCAACGGGGATGATCTTGTCCACTCCCTGGAGGACCGAATACGTCGGGAAAGGCCCCCCGTTGATGGCGCAATTGCCCATGGCCAAGGCCCACTTCGGGTCGGGCATCTGGTCCCATAACCTGCGGATGACGGGGGCCATCTTATTTGTCACCGTTCCCGCCACGATGAACAGGTCGGCCTGTCTTGGCGAGGCCCGGAACAGCTCCATCCCGAACCGGGCGATGTCGAAGCGGGCGGCGGCCGTGGCGATCATCTCGATGGCGCAGCAGGCCAGCCCCGAGCCGAACGGCCAGAGCGAGTTTTTCTGGGCCCAGGTGATGAACGCGTCCGCCCGGGCGAGAAAAAAGGGGGCTTTTTCGAGGGCCTCAGTCATCGCTCCTCCGGAACTCCAGGGCGCCGGCCCGCCAGGCGTAGACGTAGCCGAAAAGCAGGATGACCAGGAAGACGACGACTTCGACGAAGCCGAAGACCCCGAGCTTGTCATGGACCACGGCCCAGGGGAAGAGGAAGAAGGTCTCGACCTCGAAAACGATGAAGACGAGGGTCAGGAGATAGAAACGGACGGAGGTGGATTCGCGGGCCGTGGGGGTGGCCGGCTCCACGCCGCACTCGTAGGGCTCGCACTTGTCGCCGACGGGGCGGCGGCGGTAGCGGATGAGGGCGATGAAACCGAGGAGCCCCACCGTGAAGACGATCGAGACGACGAAGAACAGAAAGAAATACCAGTAGTTCCTCATGCGCTATGGCCGCGGGGCGTCCTTATATGCCACATATATGCCACATCTCGGAGGATAAAGGAAACATAATAGTGTAGGCCTCCGGAATTATCAATAGAGTTCCTATCATATAAATAAGATATCCGCGCGCTTTGAACACGGAATTTCCCTGATCATGCGAATAGCTGATGCGTATTCCAGCGGGTTCCCATGGCCTCCATTGATTCGGCCTTACGGGGACCCGTCGGATTTCGGAAAAAATAGAGATGGAATTTCAGGAACGGGTTGATGATGACCCTTCCAAAGAGTCTAAAAGAGTCGCAACTGCCGGGCGTCCGGCAACAGGCTCAATCCCTCAGCCCCAAACTCTCAAAGAGCCGGGAAGGCCTTCGCTAAGCCGAACGGTCAGGGCCTCGAGGGCCGGACCCTAACGGCCAGTCAGACCCGACCCCTCCCCGTGTTCTCGATCCCGGCCTTTTGCCGGCATCACGGGACCGGGGCGAGCGCCCTGATCACCACGGTATTGGACGGCAGGGAATCTCCGGAAACGTTGAAGGCAACGACCCGATACGTGTAATAGGTCCCGGTGATCGCCGTCGTGTCGCTGTAGGCCGCGACATCCGTGCCGACCGTTCCGATCTCGGTGAAGCCGCCCGCCCCCGCGGCCCTCTCGATCCTGAACCCCGTCTCGTTGCCGGAGTTGTCCGTCCAGGCGAGATCGACCCGTCCGGCCGCGGGGGCGACGGCCGTGAGGTCCGTCGGCGCGGTTACCGGAGTCACATAATCCGTGGGGACCGTCCCGAACTTCATCGGGCGCATCATGTCGTTCTCTTCATGGCCCAGCAGATGGCAGTGCCAGACGTATTCCCAGCCGAAATCCGTCATGTCGTTGTTGGTGACGATCGGGTTGTTGGTGTAGGGGTCAATGTTCGTGAACTGACCGGTCGAGCCCTCTACGTTCGTCGGGTCCAGCAGGCGGCTGCTTCCCGGGACGGGGAACGGGAGCTTAGGGACGACGGGCCTCAGACCGACGTAAATGGTTTCCAGGGGGTTCATCCGGACGGTCTCTTTCCAGCCCAGTTCGTTGGCGTCCGGCGCCCGGATCGCCCCGTCCCAACCGACGCGGTTGATCACCTGGACGTTGAACAGATGGAAGTGGATGCCATGGGTGTCGACGCCGTTGTGCGTGATCTTCCAGATCTGGAGATCGGCGTTATCGATGGTCTCCGTGGCGGGATCGATGAATTTCAAGGGGATCGTCGTCTGGTTGAAGAAATTTGTGAACGGCAGTTCGGTCCCCAGCAAGGCGTTCATCCGCCCGTAATCCAGCTCGAAGAGCTCATGGATCGCTTTCCACTTCGCGCTCACCGTGACCGGCGTGGAAGAGCCGATGGGGGTGAACGTCAGGGCCGTGCTTTCGATCCTTCCGTACGTGTTGGGGAAAACCATCCCGTAGGCGGGGCCGTACGCGGCTTCCGGGACGACCGGAGCCGGCTGGGAAGCGGCGAACGCGGCCGGCAGGGCAGCCTGCAGGGCCGCGAGGTTGTAGCGGGGGGCTGCGGTCGATGCCTGGACCCGGAACTGCATGATCGTCCGGGTATTGGGCCCGAGGCCCTTCGCCGTCGTGTGAAAGCCGCCGGTCGAGGTCAGATCGGGGTTGCCGGTGTAATAGTCGTTGCGCTCGTCGAACGCCGGGACCGGCGCGGGGGCGTCATTATAGAGGATGAGCTTGGCTCCGTTCGGGACCCTGGAGAAATCGATGATCACGTCCGCCCGTTCGGCCGGCGCCAGAAAGAGGGTGTGGCTGGAGACGTTCAGAACCACGATATCCCTGCGATTATAGACAAATCCGATCGGCGTATTTGGAAGCACCACGGGGGCGGGCAGGAAGCCGCCTTCATGGCCGATCTGGATCATTGACGGACCTCTCTTGCTCGGATCGGGCACCCCTCCGGTCCTTCCGTCCGTCGGCCAGTTCGCCGGATATCCCGTCTTGGCGACCGCGGGCACCATTTTGACCTCCGTCGGACGGAGCGGATCGACATAGTACAGCTGAAGGTTCAGGAAGCGGTCGTTGCAGGCGTTCAGGATCCGGAACCGGTACGCTTTCCGGGTCACTTTGAGGTATGGATAGGCGGTCCCGTTGACCACCGGGGTGTCCAGGAACGCCTCGGGAACGACCGAAGGGTTGGGCGTTCCGGGAATGGTCGGCCCGCCGGGAACGGCAATCGGCGGATGAGCGATGTTTGTGATCGGAGGCCAGAACCAGGGCCCGTAATCCCACCGGCCCATCGGGGCCGCACCCGATTCGTCGTCAGGATACTGATTGGGCATATAGACGTGGGGGAACCAGAGACTGCCGAATCCCCCCCAGTTGGCCGTATCCCAGGTCGGATCCTCGGCGGCCAAGGAGGCCGGGTCGGGGACGAACGTTTTGTCCTGGATGATCAGGGGAATCCCGTAATGGTAGACCCCGCCCAAGTCGGGCAGGATCTTCGAACGGATCAGGGCTTCCTCCACCGGATCCGTCAAGAGATAACCTGCCGCCTCGCCCGCGTAGACGTTCAGGCGGGTGATCCCGTAGGCATGATCATGATAGAACATCAGACGGCTGCTCTGCTGATTCGTGTAATAATAGGTCGCCGACCCGTCGCCCGGGTCCGGCATGTCCGGGACGTTCTGAATGGAAACGCCTTTCTTGAACGGACTCGGATCTCCGGCGGGGGTGATCCATTGGTGGGGAGTTCCGTCGCTGATCCACGGAGTGTTGCCGCCGTGGAGATGGATGGCGGCCCGGTTCTGCGGGTATACCGCGCAAAGGTCCGTCATCGGATTACAGGGGAGGCCGCCCGCGGTCAGGGGACCCATTCCGGCTCCCATGATCGAGGTATCCACCGGCAGGAAGAGGTTGCTCCCCGGGCTTCCCGTGGGGGGAAGCAGGTTGGTGAACTTAAGCCGAACCGGCCGGTCCCTCTGCGCGATGATCAGCGGCCCAAGATAATGGGCGTTGCCGTCCGCCAGGGGGGACAGGTCTTTGTATCCCCGCAGGGGTGTCGCGGGCAGCTGGGAATGCATCCGCTGGGCGTAATTGACCAGCCCGATCTGAAAGTAATCGGAACCCGGGTACGAGGTCGTGTCCGCCACGGCGATCGGGATGTACTGGCCGAGGTTGTTTGCGTTTGCGTGCCCTAGGCCGGGCAATCTATCGACGAATTTCTTCAGGAGCGGGCTGTTGGCGTAGTTGGGGTAGATCCCGAAATATTCAGGCGTGCCCGCGGCCAGGCGCGTGACGCCCGTGGCAGCGGGCGCGATTGGAGCCATCTGGCGGGCCAGGGCGGCCCTGGCCGCCGCGGCCTCACGCTGGGCGCGCGTGGTTTGCCTCAGCTTGGGCCGGTTATCCTCTTGGGACTGGGCACGACCCTGGACGACGCCCCGGGAAATGACGGCGCCGGCCACCATCAGACCCATCAAAACAATAGCATTTCGTTTTCTCATGAAAACCACCGCCTCATCTCTGGATTTGGATCAAGACCGACAAAGACGGCGATCCGGTTGATCGCCTGTCTCCGACGGCCCATCTTACTTCAAAGCAACATTTTATTATAAATAATGTTTTTTGTCTATAATTTCTATCGCTTCAATAAGCAGCACCGAGTCCCATTTCCAATTTTACCCCGCCGACCCTGGAAGTTCGGAAATGGGTATTGTGTCCCCTTATTTTAATGGATATTATAAGCTTGGGGTTTGAGGCGAGATCAATTAAACCATGGCTTTCCTGAAGGTTCCCGCCAGGAAGCGCCGGCGGATCATCCTGCTTTTCGTGCTGGGAATCGTTTTGCCCAGCCTGCTTCTCGGATATCTGGCCTTTCGGGGCATCCAGAATGACCGCGCCCTGCTCGAGCAAGCCCGAATCGACGATCACCGGAGGATCGCCCAGCGGATCGTCGGCTTGATGGATGAGAAGATCATGGCCGTCGAAGAAGCCTTTTCAAAGGCCGTCGCCGATCCCCGGACGGCGCCGTCCGGAGAGCCGGCCACGCGCCTGGAAAGCCTGATGGACGAACACCCTTTGGTGGAACAGGTGTTCTGTTTTCAGGGCTTGGAAACCATCCGCTTTCCCGCGGCCAAGCTTCTGTATGTCGCAGACGGTCGTCGGCCCTCGACCTCTCGCCCGGCACGGTCATCCCCGTCAACGCCCAAGATTCGATCGGCCGAGCGATTGGAATTCGAACAGCGAAATTACCCGCAGGCCTTGATCTCCTATCAACAGGCCGTGGGGCAGGTCACCGATCCCGGCATCAAAGGAGAACTCCTCGGCGCCGTGGCCCGGGTCCAAAAAAAATTAGCGCTTTATAAGGACGCGATTTCGACCTATGAGAGCATTGCCGGGGAGTTCGGCCAGGTGGTCACTTCGGATGGGATCCCCCTGGGATTGGCCGCCCGGATGGAGCTCGGATCCTTGTTCCGGACGATCGGCGATCCCTCGAGCTCCCTCGACACGGCCATGGAATTGTACAGGGCCCTGATCGATCGGGAGTGGACCCTGGAAAAGGCCCAGTTTGAATTTTTCACCCAGGGTGTGAAGGATTCCATCCGCAGGATCTTTTCAGAACCACCCTCCGGTCGACTGCCGCCGTCCTCCACAAGCGCATTCCAAAGCCTCGAGGAGCGGGAGAGAGAACAAAGGGACTCTACCGAGCGAGTCCTTGCCTTTCAGGAAAATGCGGTGCCGGCCCTGGAGGCGAAAGTCTCCGGCGTAACGGCCGAACCCGACAAGGTTGCGATGAGATTCGTCCTGGAGATCGGAAAGCACTCGTATCTCGTCTCGGTCTTGAAACCGGCGGGTCGGGTCGCCGGCGGGGCGGACGGGGCTTGGGGGATCATCCTCGAACCCGATGCGCTCGAAGAGAACGTCCTCCGTCCGGCCCTCCGCCAATACGCCTCCCCCGTCGAGACGGCCTGGGTCGTGAGAGGCAGGGACGGCAGGACGGTTTTGACCTCGGAAAGTCCGCCGACGGGAACCGTCACGGTGCGGGCGGACTTTGCTGCCAACTTTCCGGACTGGAGCCTTGAATTCACCCAGCCCCCTCCCCGGCTCATGGATGCTCTCTTGATATCACGCCAGGGTCCGTATTTTTATATGTTTCTGCTCATTGCGGGCATACTGATCTTCGGACTGGTCCTGACCATCAGGGCTGTTTCCCATGAGCTTGAGCTGGCCAGAATGAAGTCGGACTTTGTTTCCACGATCTCCCATGAGTTCAAGAGCCCTCTCACCTCCATCCGGCAGCTTGCGGAAATGCTGCATTCCGGAAGAGTCCCGTCCGAGGAACGACGCCGCCAGTATTATGATGTCCTGCTGGAGCAGAGCGAGCGACTGTCCCTGCTCACGGAGAACGTCCTCAACCTGGCTCGGATCGAAGAGGGGCGCAAGGGATTCGAGCTCCAAGGGACCGATCCGGCCGCCCTGTTGCAGGATGTGGTCACCTCCATGCAGGACCGAGTGCGCCACGAGGGGTTTTCCATCGAACTCGAGATCAAAAAAGGCCTGCCCATGATCATGCTGGATCGAGACGCCGTCACCCAGGCCATCACCAACCTGATCGATAACGCCGTCAAGTATTCGGGGGGATCCCGGAGGGTCCTCGTCACCGCGTCCGATGAAGGGGCGTCCCTGCAGATCGCGGTGAAGGATCTTGGGATCGGGATCAGGGAAGAAGATCTGGATAAAGTGTTCGAGCGCTTTTTCCGGGGGGGCGATGAGCTGACCCGGACCGTCAGGGGAAGCGGGCTGGGGCTGGCCCTGGTCCGGGAAATTGTCGAAGCGCATCACGGAAACGTCCGCGCTGAGAGCGAGCCGGGGAAAGGCAGCACGTTCTTCATCAGGCTTCCGCTTCCAAGAAGAGAGGAGGGGTGAGATGCCCAAGATCCTGATCGTCGAGGACGAAGAAAGCATCCGGCTCCCCCTGGAGGACAACCTCAGGCTCGAGGGGTATGAAGTCTCGGGAGCCAAGGATGGGCTCCAGGGGCTCTCCATGGCCGGGGCCGAGAATTATGACCTCATCATCTTGGATATCATGCTGCCGAAAATGGACGGGTTTGAGGTCTGCAGGCGATTGCGTCAGGGCAAGATAACGACCCCCATCCTGGTATTGACCGCGAAAAGTCAGGACGTCGACAAGGTGGTCGGCTTGGAGCTCGGAGCCGATGATTATGTCACCAAGCCCTTCAGCCCGCGGGAACTGCTGGCCCGCGTGAAGGCCATCCTCAGACGGGCCCGGCAGACCCGGCTGGGGATCGACTTCCATCGCTTCGGCGGTGTCGAGGTGGATTTTAAAAAATACGAGGTGAAAAAGGACGGGAATCCCGTCGACCTCACCGCGCTCGAGTTCGCCCTTCTGCATTTCCTTATAGCGAACGGCGGCCAGGTCGTGCATCGCAATAGGATTCTCGATGAAGTTTGGGGCGAGAATGTTTGCGTCGAGGCCCGCACGGTCGACAAGCATATCTCCTTGTTGAGAAAAAAACTCGAAAACCACCCGGAAAACCCAAGACACATCGTTGGCGTAAGGGGCGTCGGATACAGGTTCGTGGCGTGATCGCTGTTCACGGAACCTTCACACAAATCGGATGGAAGCATCATGCAAGCGGCGCTCGATCCTGTTACCTTCCTCATGGAGACAAGAACATGAGGAGGTCCGAATGATGAGATCAAGAGTATTTGTGTTGGTCGTTTTTGTCGCGATGGGGGCGTATGCGTGGTCCGGTTCCCTCCCGCAGAGCGCCGAACAGCATTATCAGTCAGGGATCTACAAAGAAGATGTTGAGGGCAAGCTGGAAGAGGCCATCGCCATCTTTCAGAAGATCATCAAGGAATTTCCCCAGAACGATCCGGTGGCGGCGAAGGCGTTGTTCCACATGGGATTGTGCTACGAAAAGCTGGGCAACGAAGAAGCCCGGAAAGCCTACCAGCGACTCATTTCCGATTATCCCGGGCAGAAAGAAGAGGTGGCCCTGGCCAAAGAAAGGTTGGCAGGGCTCATGAAAATCGCGGCGCCGGCCCCTCGAAAACCCATATTCCGAAAAATCCGGACGCCGTTCAGTATTCCGCAATGGAGCGGGAGCCGTCTTTCTCCGGACGGGAAGATCCTGGCCTTCGGTTCCGGAAATGCCATCTGGACCGTCCCGATACCGGGCAGGGTCGATCCCGGCCTGGCCGGTGAGCCGAAGGAATTGACGGGGGCGGCTGATGTTCTCGGTGACGGCCTGTCGTGGTCCGGCGACGGCAAGTGGATCGCCTTCAGTCGGGCATATGTTCATGTCGGAGCGACACGTATCATTTTTAGACCGGAGGGGGCACATATTGATGTCATCCCTTCATCCGGAGGAGAGTCCAAAAGAATACCCGTCCCTCAGTGGGTGGCCGCGAAAGGCGACACCCTCCGCCGACTGAGCTTGTCACCGGACGGAAGAGCCGTGGCGTTTGATGCAGGCGGGCAGATCCATGTTGCCTCCGTCGATAGCGGCGAAATAAAGCAGGTCACTAAGGACGGGGGTGTCGTGCCGTGCTTTTCGCCGGACGGGACAAAGATCGCTTATTTAACGCCTCCAATCCGGCAAGACAACCCTCCCGGCCGCCTCAGCGAAGTATGGGTGATTTCTGCCGATGGACATGATCCCGTCAAAGTCAGCGGCGATCTGCGCGAGAACTTGAGCCAGACGGGTCCAACCTGGTCTCCCGATGGCCGGATGATCGCCTTCGGCCGGATTGTCATTAAGCCCAACTTGCGGTCCAAGGTCTGCATAATCTCCGTGTCGGAAAAAGGCGGGCCCCTTGCCTCTCCCGTTGAAATCGAGCTTCCCCTTTTCACCACCAATTTCATGACCGGCTGGACGCCGGACAACAAGATCGGGCTCCTCCTCGAAACTCCCTATCACGAGTATGTCTACACCGTCCCCGTCTCCGGCGGAAAGGCCAGTCAGGTCAGTCCGCTAGACGGCCTCGCCAGCCATCCCCGCTGGTCGCCGGACGGGAAGCGGATCTTTTTCAGATGGGAGGGCGGCGGTCTGGGTTCCGTCCCCGGAGACGGGGGAGCGGTGAGCGTTCATCCGGCCCTCGATGCCGCCCGAAAGACCGGTTTCTTCATACAATATCCAGGCGCGGGCTGTTCCGTCTCTCCAGATGGAAGGTCTGTGATTTTTTCAGCCGGGTGGGCCAAAGCCGGGCCGAATTTATACATTCTTCCTGTTGAAGGAGGGGAACCCAGGCAGATCACGAGCGGGGGGAGGCCGTGCTATCCGTGCTGGTCGCCGGACGGAAGATGGATCGCGTATCTGGATGTGGAAATCATCGGCGACGAAAAACGTATCGCGACAATATATAAAATTCCGGCGGCGGGCGGAGAGGCCCAAAAGATCACGACCGGATCAGGGAATGTCACTGAGGCCGGTCTCGACTGGTCTCCGGACGGGATTTCGATCGCCTATTTTTCCAGGAACGCGGACGCTTCAACAGGCACTCTGAACCTCGCCCCGGTCGCAGGCGGCGAGTCCCGGGAGATCTGCCGGGTCCCAAATGTCAACGCTCAGAGCGATGTGTCCTGGTCGCCGAATGGACGAGAGATGGCTTTCGTCTCCAGGGGAAAGATCTGGGTGGTCCCGGCAGAAGGCGGCGAGCCGGCGGAAGTGAAGACGGATGTCGATGCCGACGCCGGCAAGCTCGACTGGTCCCCGGACGGCCGGAAGATCGCCTTCTCCGGCGATAGCGGCATGGACATCGAATTCTGGTTCATGGAGGACTTCCTGCATCTATTGAAGAAATAGGCCGGGTCCACGTGATCTTGAGAAAGGCGCGGCCGGTATCTCCGCTCATCTTTTTTGCCGGCATTTCCGGATAAGATCTTCCAGCTCTTTCTTTTCTCCTGAAGGAAGGCGATGACCGGAGCGCTCTTGGTATCTGCTCAGATAGCCCAGGGCCTTCGTGGGCTCCCCCTTGTCGCAATAAGCCAAGCCCAATGAATAGAGCGTCCGGTCGGAATTGGGGTTCAGCTGCAAGGCTTTTTCCCAGCAGAGGATCGCCCCATCCAGATCGTCGGCCGATCTGTAGGCGCTTCCCAGGCCATCATAAGGCGAGGCGTATGAGGGCTCGAGCTCTATGGCCTTCTTGAAGTATTCGATGCCGCGGTTGAACAGAACCTGATCTCTCATCTTTGGGGAGAGTTGAAGATAGTTGGCGGCCAGGTTGTTATAAACCATGGCGTTCTGATCGTCGAGAGAAAGAGCTTTTTCATAAGATCTCCTGGCGTTCTCCAGATCTCCTTTGCCTGAGTAAGCAACCCCCAGATTGACCCAGGCTCCGGGATCGGTCTCCAGGACCCGGAACCTGCTTTTGTTGACCGTTTCGATAACCTCATCGTAGCGGCCGGCGGCGACGAGATAGCTGACACAATTGAAAAAGAGCGCATAGTCCCCGGGAACGCGTTCCATCCCGAGCTTGAGGACACGGATGGCCTCGGACAACCTTCCCATTTGATAATGGATCAGGGCGAGATCGTAATAGGCGAGAGCGAAGCCCTTTCTCTCGTCAACAAGCCGGGTGAGGAGCGCGACGGCCTCGCTCACTTTTCCCTTTTTGTGAAGCTCCATGGCCTCGAGGGACCGGTTATAAAAGGGGAGAAAAACCTTGACGTCGTCATCCCGCCCGAAAGTTTCCCGCCTGGATTCTTGAGGGCTCGAAATCGAGACATAACCCAGGCTTTTCAGTTTTTCGAGAGCGTCCCGATCGATCCTTTCCTCCGGCTGAAGTCCTTTGGGATTGGACAAGCTCTTGACGATTTGA
>Ga0315275_10004899_pt1 | contig 12600 bp, 13 predicted proteins | sample YL17G03_0_MG_FD_205557 | JGI IMG/M metagenome (GOLD analysis project Ga0315275, IMG submission 205557) | Sediment microbial communities from Yellowstone Lake, YNP, Wyoming, USA - YL17G03_0 | ecosystem: Environmental > Aquatic > Freshwater > Lake > Sediment | place: USA: Wyoming | collected... | reverse complement strand
GGAGGAGGGCAGCTTCCGCTGCGATGCCAATGTCAGCATCAGACCGGTGGGTGACAGCAAGGGCTTTGCCAAGGTGGAAGTGAAGAACATGAATAGCTTCAAGGCGGTGTTCCGCGCCCTGGAGTACGAGGCGGAAAGGCAGAGAAAGGTGGCAGAAGAAGGCGGACACCTCACCCAGGAGACCCGGGGCTGGGTGGAAGAGCGGGGTGTAACCCAATCGCAGCGTAGCAAGGAATATGCCCACGACTACCGCTATTTCCCCGAGCCTGACCTCCCCCCATTGATGGTGAACTCACCATGGGTGGAGGAAATCCGGTCGCGTCTGCCCGAGCTCCCGGAGGTGAAGAGGGGGCGCTTCCTATCCCAGTATGGCTTGCCTCTTTATGACGCTAATCTCCTCACCACTTCCAAAGCCGTGGCAGACTACTTTGAAGCCTGTGTAAATCTATCCCAGGAAGGTCCTGCGGAGAGGAGAGCCAAGACGGTGAGCAACTGGCTGCTGGGGGATTTTGCTCGTTTGCTCAACCTGGCCGACATCGAAATCCAGGAGTCCAAGGTCGCCCCCGCCCACCTCACGGAGTTGCTGGACTTGATCGACCAGGGCGCCCTCTCCGGGCCAGCCGCCAAGAAAGTATTTGAGGAGATGTTCCATACGGGAAAACCTCCCGGGGACATCGCCGCCCGGCAAGGGTTGTCCCAGATCAGCGATACCGCGGCGGTCGAGGAGATAGTCAGACAGGTAATCGCCAGCAATGCCCAGGCAGTGGTAGACTTCAAAGCGGGGAAAGATAAGGCAGTGAAATTTCTGGTAGGCCAGGTGATGAAGGCCTCCAGGGGCCGGGCCAACCCTCAAATGGCAACCGAGATACTGAGAAGAGAGCTGGGAGCACAATAATGACGATGCAGACTTACCTTAATATCGCCCAAATAATAGTGGCCGTGGTGCTAACCGCCGTCCTCCTGCTGCAGGTCAGGGGAGGAGGCTTAGGGGGCATCTTCGGGCAAGCAGATACCACCTATCGCACCAGGAGAGGGCTGGAGAGGACTCTGTTCCAGTTCACCATCGCTTTGACAGTGGTATTTCTGGCGCTAGCTATAGCGAACCTCAGACTCCGTTAGCTTCGGCCGACTCAGCGGATGCCAGAATACTACAGGGAGCACGAAATACTTCCCTCTTCCGAGCCGAGGACGAACTTGGTTCTCCCGACGGTCAGCCGCAGTTGGGTGCTCCCCGTAGTATCACGACACCAGTCGTGAGATCGGCCTCCCATCCCCAACATACTGTGACGTGCACCAGCCTGGGAAGCTGCTCTGTTCGTCGGCTTTCTCCCTGAAGGCTATCCATGCTACAATTTCCTCGTGTTGGTGACAGAGAAGGACAGCGTGATAGTGATGAAGAAAGCTCCACCGTGCCCCCATTGCTCTGCGCAGCAGTTATCACGGGGAGCACGGATCCGCCATCCTGCCACCTAGCCCGACTTCGCGCTGACCATGGGAAAGACTTCATGCTCCCCGTGATAACTCTTACTACCGATTTTGGTCTTCAGGATGCCTATGTGGCAGCTATGAAGGGGGTCATCCTGGGCATCAACCCCAACGCCACCATTGTAGACATCTGCCACTCCATCAAGCCGCAGAATATCGACGAAGCCGCCTTTCTCCTCAGCACCGCTCATCCGCACTTTCCTAAGGACACTATCCACACGATCGTGGTTGATCCTGAGGTGGGCAGCCAGCGTAGGGCCATTATCCTAAGAACTCCACAGGCCTTCTTCGTTGCCCCGGACAATGGTGTGCTGAGCTATTTCCTTCACCGCCATGCCTCACCAAGAGGCAGTCCTACCCCGGGCAGACTGGTCCGGCTCCCACCCGGTATTGCGGCGGTGGAGATCACCAACCCCAGGTTCTGGCACCATCCAGTGAGCACTACCTTCCACGGCCGCGATATCTTGGCTCCAGTGGCCGCCCATCTCTCACTCGGCGTGCCCCTCCAGGAATTTGGCAGACCTGTAACTTCCCTCCACGCCTTTGCCCTCCCCCACCCACGCCGGGGTCAGGGGGGCGAGTTGGTAGGGAATGTGCTTCACATTGACGGCTTCGGCAATATCATTACCAATATCCGCCCAGAAGACCTGCCTTCAGAAAGGTTCCGCCTCGAAATAGCCGGGCAATGTATTGACTCCCTGAGCAGTACCTTTGCCAGCGCTGGAGTTGATCAGTTGCTGGCTTGCATTGGCAGCAGTGGATACATGGAGATAGCGGTGAGAAACGGCAGCGCGGCGGCCCGGCTGGCCGTTAAGGTCGGGGACCAGTTGAGGACGAAGAAGGGCTGACAGCGATGCCAGGTCAGGTCAGTCCTTTCCTTAGGGAAGGATGACACTCACGGTGATAGACTTCGCCATCAAGTCTGCCCGGCGCGCCACACAGTCCCTCTGGGCGTGTCCTCCAGAACTATCCCCCTCTCCTCCAGAGAAGAGCGAATCCTGTCCGCCAGTTGCCACTGCTTGTCCTTGCGGAGTTCACTGCGAAGGGAGACCAGCAGATCGATAAAAGGCTGGGCCGCCAGACTAATCTTTCGCTCCTCCAGGGTCAACCCCAGTATACCAGCCAACTCCAGAAGCGTCTGCTGCGCCTGCTCCATATTGATACCTTCGCGGCGCGCCCGATTGATCTCCCGTGCCAGGTCAAACAATACAGCGACGGCCTGAGCAGAGTTGAAATCGTCGTCCATGGCCTCGATAAAGCCCCGCCTGAAGCCACCAACCTCAATGGATTCCGTCTTTTCGCCCCCACCATCCCCACGGGCGGCCTGGCGTAGCCTTTCCACCCCCCGCTCCACCGCCTCCAGCCCTTCCTCGCCAAAGCTGAGGGGGCTGCGGTAGTGGGAACTGAGGATGAACAGCCTGATAGCATCGGGGCTGAAACGTTTCAAGACCTCCTTCACGGTGACCAGAATCCCCAAAGACTTGCTCATCTTCTCACCGCCCAACTGCAACAACCCGTTGTGCATCCAGTAGCGGACAAAAGGGATGACACCCGTAAAGCTCTCCGACTGGGCAACCTCGTTTTCATGATGCGGAAAGAGGAGGTCTTGTCCACCGCCATGGATATCCAGGGTCTGGCCCAGGTACTTCAAGGACATGGCGCTGCATTCGATATGCCAGCCGGGCCTGCCTTTTCCCCAGGGACTCTCCCACCAGGGCTCGCCAGGTTTGGCCGACTTCCACAGAGCGAAATCCAGGGGGTGCTCCTTCTCACTCCCCACCTCCACCCGGGCACCGGATCGCAGGGCTTCCATATCCTGGTGGCTGAGCTTCCCGTAGTCCGGGTCGCTCTTCACCCGGAAATAGACGCTGCCTGCCGCCTCATAGGCATATCCCTTATCCATCAACCCCTGGATCACTTCGATGATCTTGGGTATCTCCTCAGTAGCCCTGGGATAGACGTCAGCCCTCGTAATGTTCAGCGCATCCATGTCTTCAAAATACCCGTCTATGAATCTCTCCGCCAGGTCACGAGGAGAAAGGCCCTGCTGGTTGGCCCGATCAATGATCTTGTCATCGATGTCGGTGAAGTTCTGTACATAATTCACCTTATACCCCCGGAACTCCAGGTAGCGCCGCACCACATCGAAGATGACATAGCTCATGGCATGACCCAGATGGCACTCAGAGTAAGGGGTGATGCCGCACACATATATCTTCACCACCTCGCCCTGGGGTCTGAACTCCTCCTTCTGTCCCGAAAGCGTGTTAAATACCTTCACCTCTGCTCCTTTCGGCCTTCTCCACCAGGACCACAGCGTGGGCGGCTATGCCCTCGCCTTTCCCCAGGAAGCCCAGCCCTTTCGAGGTGGTGCTCTTCACCCCCACCTGCCCCACTGCGATCCCCAGCGTCTCCCCGATAATCTGCCGCATCCTGGGAATGAAGGGTGAGAGGAGGGGTTGCTCGGCCACAATGGTAGCATCCACATTGCCGACCCGCCAGCCATGTGATTTCACAACACCCGTGGTCTGGCGAAGGAGAGTTACGCTGGAGATGTCCTTATACTGAGGATCAGAGGACGGGTAGTGAGTCCCGATGTCTCCCAGGCCGGTCGCCCCCAGCAGGGCATCGATAATAGCATGCACCAGGACATCGGCATCGCTGTGACCATCGAGGCCCTTATCAAAGGGTATCTCCACACCCCCCAACACCAGCCTCTTCCCCTGAATCAAGGGGTGGACATCATAGCCAATGCCAACCCTCATCCCTTCTTCCTCAGGATAATCTCTGCCAAAGCCAGATCCTCCGGAGTAGTCACCTTAATGTTATCATAGGAGCCCATGTAAATCTTGACTTTGTATCCCAAGGCCTCCAGCAGAGCGGCATCGTCGGTCACCTCTCCGCTCTGCTGCCCATAAGCCTGCCTTATTATGTCGGCGCGGAATACCTGCGGTGTTTGCGCTGCCCAAAGGTTCTCCCGGCGGGGAGTGCTCCGAATCACCCCTTCAGCGTCCACCACTTTCACCGTCTCCTTCACCGGCACCGCCGCGATAGCGGCGCCAGTGTCGCGAGCCTCGGATAGTCCCTGTTCAATAAGGTCAGCAGTTATGCAGGGACGCGCCCCATCGTGGATCACTACCCACTGGCAGTCTGCCAGCCTCTTCAGTCCCTCGGCCACGGAATCCTGTCGCCGTTCTCCACCCTGGCACACCTCCACTACCTTAGAGAACCCGTGCTCTTTCACCAGCCTTCGCCCCCACTCCAGGTTCGCGGCGCTCAACACCACGACTATCCGGTCAATCGCCGGGCTGGTCTGGAACACACCCACCACATGAGCCAGAAGGGGCTGGCCAGCTATTGTGGCCAGAATCTTATCCACCCCGCTCATGCGATGACTGCTGCCGGCGGCCACGATAACCGCCCCCACTTTGTCTCGTACCACTATTGGACGGCCTCCTTGATAATCGACTTATCCAGATGCTAGAATGGGCTGTGTGGTGGGCGTAGCCGAGAGGTTTAAGGCGCCAGGTTGTGGCCCTGGAGATCGAGGGTTCGAATCCCTCCGCTCACCCCAGTTGCTCCTGCGCCTATAGCTCAGTGGAACAGAGCATCGGTCTTCGGAACCGAGGGTCGTGGGTTCGAATCCCCCTAGGCGCGCCATCTTCCTTTCGTGGTCAAACCTCCTGATGGGACTGGTGCGCCAAAACCTATCGCTATATGTCCCCCATCGTGTCTCCTGGCCCACCTTTCAGCTACCGAGAGTACCGAGAGCCATTCTATAGAACCCCACGCAGATTTTCAACAGCTACTGCGGGGAGCACGGGATGGATCCCTCTTCCGAGCCCAGGATGAACTTGATACACCATACGGTACGGTCAGCAGCAGTATAGTGCTCCCCGTAGTAACACGGCACGAGTCGTGGGATCGGCCTCCCATCCCCAACACACTATCCACCGTGCCCCACTCCTCTGCGCAGCAGTTATCACAGGGAGCGGGAATCCGCCGCCCTGCCCTGTGGCCCGACTTCGCACCCACGATGGAAAGGACTCAATGCTCCCCGTGATATGAGATGCACACTTTGCACCGGCCATGCACAGTGAAAGCACTGCGCCTTGATATGGGCACCTTTTGCCAAGGCTACGACTTTATGGCTAACACTTTTGGGCGGTCATTGTGATATTCTTGTATCGCCATCCTCACGAAAATAGACCATTTTCATACTTCGTGGTGCTGGTGGCAACCAGCATGATAGATTCCTGCCCAGAAGCGTAAGAAAACATAAAGCCAACCCCTTGACTACCCCGACAGACCATGGCGTAAACTAGGGGGAACTCTAAAAAGCACTAGACCAAAGCCCTTACATGAGGTAAGGGAAGCCACCTACTAAGACTCAAATTGTAGTCAGATTATTCACTCTTCCTGAGATACGGTAAGTTCTTTATGCCATCAAACAGTGGCAAGAGGTCAGCCAGAGAAATCTGGGACGTTGCCAAAGGTGCTCTTCAGGTTCAGGTCAACAAAGCCAACTACGAAACCTGGATCAAGGACACCACAGGCATAAGCTGTAAGGGAAACCAGTTCATCGTAGGAACCCCGAAACTCTTTGCCAAAGAGTGGCTGGAGAAACGTCTCTCCTCGTTAGTCAAGAAGACCCTCATCGGCATCCTTGGGCAGGACATGGAAGTCCTCTTTCAGGTGTGTGGCTCCCTGGACCGGGGCAGCAATGCCCAGGAGATGCCCCGTCCGGTTCCCAGTTCCTCACAGCCACGGTTGCCACTGCCCCCCCTCAATCCACGGTACACCTTCGAAAGTTTTGTGGTGGGTACCTCCAATCGCTTAGCCTACTCCGCCGCCGTCAGCGTGGCTGAGGAGCCAGGCAGCAACCAAAATCCCCTGTTCATCCACAGCGGTTGCGGTTTGGGAAAGACACACCTGGCACATGCCATAGGGAATGAGGCTTGCGAGAATGGGCTTTCGGTGGCCTATGCCAGCGCGGAGCAGTTCACCAGTGAATTTGTAAGCTCTGTGCGAGAAAGGAATACTGATCAGTTCCGAGGGAAGTTCCGAAGCGTGGACCTCTTCATCATAGAGGACATCCAATTCCTCATCGGCAAGCCGCAGACCCAGATGACCCTCTTTCGTACCTTTGACGAGCTTTACAACATGAACCGCCAGTTAGTGATCACTGCTAATCAGCCACCTGGAGCAATGGCTTCCCTGGAGAAAGAGCTTGGCTCACGGCTGGAGTGCGGCCTGGTAGCCGAGATACAACCTCCCGATATTGAAACTCGCCTCTCCATCCTGCGCACCAAGGCAGAGCGCCAGGGGGTATGTCTGAACCAGGCGGTATTGGAACTCATTGCTGGGCGGTGTCAGGCAAATGTCAGGGGGCTTGAAGGGTGTCTGAACAGGCTTATTGCCCATGCTAGAATCATACAGAAAGACCTCTCGTTCGAGGTAGCTAGAGATGCTCTTGAGCCTCTCCAGGAGGCACCCTGCACCGAGGTGCCCTCCACCGACAGCTTTACTCCGGCGTCCATACTAAATGCAGTAGCCATCCACTACAATGTGCCGCTGGAATCGCTGCAGGGAAGGAAGAGGGATTCTCGCCTCATTCTCGCCAGGCAGATTGCCATCTACCTCATGCGGGAAAAGACAAACTATCGGCTGGAGGACATAGGGAAACTGCTTGGCGGGAGAGATCACTCCACCATTCTCAGAGGATACCACCGTATATCTAAAGTGACACCCCTCACTCCCAAGATCCAGCGAGATATTGACCTCATACTCCGTCAACTCTCTGCATAGGCAACGCTACTATTACTTACTATTACAGCATAATACACTACCTGATTGGATTATCTATATATTAGGTATTTGTGCAGACAATGTGCGCTTGATAGTGCATTCAGGTACAATGGGGGGCTGTGAGTCTATCTGCTACTAGGCGGACAGGTGGGATAGGGCAAAAGGCCATTTTGGTTGCGCTTCTGCTTGTTGTGATGGTGTCTTGCGGTCTGCTGAGGGTGGTTCGGCCAGCGCGGGGGGGGGTGGAGGCAGAATCTCTCCAGCTAGGCGACATCATCTTCGTTGATCTGTATGATGATTGGTGTCACACGGGTTATTGGGATCATATGGCCATATATATGGGTCAGCAACCCGGTGCCTCCATCTATCCTGGGTCAGGTGTGGTGGAGTCCACATTCGACACCGGTGTCTGCTTTACGCCGCTGGCTACTTTCCTGGAGAGAGATAAGCCAGCGCGCATGTCAGTTCAGAGACTGAAGGACATACCTGGTCGGAGCGAGTTCGTGCGTAGAGCAATAGACTATGCTATAGCCCAAATAGATAAGCCTTTCGATCTGACCGCAGTGCTAGGTGTCCCCCTTAAAATCAATGAGGGGAACCTTCATTGTGTGGAAGTCGTTTGGGCAGCCTTCAAGGCAGGCGGGTTGAACCTGGATGCCAATGGGGGCCTTCTGTTGTATCCCGACGACATTTACTACAGCCCAAAGCTGGAGCCGGCATGATCAAAAGCAGAGACCTGGCCGTTTTCGGAGGCACTTTTGATCCTGTTCATCACGGACACCTCATTGTGGCGGAGGAGGCCAGGACCGAACTCAACCTATCAGAGGTTCTCTTTGTGCCTGCCGGCCAACCATGGCTGAAGGCCAGGAGGTCTGTTTCTCCAGCGCGGCATCGAATGGAAATGCTGCGCCTGGCTATCTCGGAGAACCGGCATTTCAGGTTGTCGTCAACGGAGGTGGATAGGCCCGGTCTTTCCTACACTGTAGATACTGTCGAGGAGTTGAGACGCCAGGTGGGCAATGAGGCGCGGCTCTTTTTCCTCATGGGCAGCGACGCCCTTGCTGAGTTGCCCCAGTGGAAGGAGCCCCGGAGGCTGATGGAGCTTTGTCGACTGGCGGCCTTCGCCAGGCCAGGGCGCTCTCTTCCCTCCACGGGAACTCTGGAATCAACCCTTCCCGGGCTGTCCCGGAACCTTGTCTTGTTGGAGGTCTCCCAGATAGATATCAGTTCTACCGAGATTCGGCGGAGCGCCGCTGAGGGACTATCGCTGTATGGCCTGGTACCTCCAGCAGTAGAGAACTACATACTGGAGCACGGGCTGTACAGGAAGCACTGAGAACGATGGCACGCTAAGCCATGGGAATCGCGGTACCGGTGGCTCTGGCGATGAGCTTTCCTGCCTGGTCTGTTACCGTTATCTCGCAGATGTCCACTCTTCGCCCCTTCTTTATGACCTTGCCTTCGGCAATAAGCTCGTCCTGGGGACTCGGTCCAGCCAGAAAGTGGATGTTGAACTGAGAGGCAATGCTGGTGCGACCCATCGAGTTGGTAGCACAGGCAAAAGCCTGGTCCGCCAGCGAGGCTATGACACCGCCAAAGATGTAGCCCGTGAAGGTAGTGTACTGAGGCCCCAGCTTCATGGCCACCTTGGCGTAGCCTGGGGCCAGTTCCACGAGTCTCATTCCCAAGAAGGAACTGATTGGCTCCTGTGCCACCCTGTCCCTGAACTCTGCCAGGTTATGCTGAGTTTCGTTGTCTGACGCCGACACTCGATCTATTCTCCCTATACTCCCTCATGAACTCACACAACTATATAGAACCGCGTGCGCAAAGTAAAATGCGCTTTCACCCTCCCTGACTGGCGCTGGTATAATATACCTAGGAGGGATACCCATCTTCTCATGAGCGGCCCACACATTATTGGCGACAAGCCTTGAAATGAGTGATAACACAAGTTTGCCGTTGTTCTTGGCCTCGGTGATAGGCTTATCTCTCAGCGGTGTCATGATGCCGGGACCGGTCACTGCAGTCACCATCGCCAATGGGGCAGGGCGCAAGGGCGCAGGGGTGCTGGTCGCCGTGGGCCACGGCATGATCGAATTGCCCTTGATGGTGCTTATCTACTTTGGCTTTGCCTACTTCTTGAAGCTGACAGGGGTTAGGATCGCTGTAGGTCTGGCGGGTGGGGTGGTACTTATCTGGATGGCGCTGCAGGTATTCCAGACCAGGCCCGTATCTAGCGAAGAACGGCGGAAGTATCCTGCCCAGGGCCCTGTGGCTGCCGGCCTGGTAACCACAGCTACTAACCCCTATTTCTATGTGTGGTGGGCTACTATCGGGGCAGCCCTGCTGGCCGACGCACATACCTTTGGCAGGTCCGGCGTGGTAGCCATGGGGGCAGTACACTGGGTGTGTGATGCTGCCTGGCTTCTGCTGATCTCGTGGGTGGCTTTCAAGTCGAAACGTTTGTGGAGCCCGGTGGTGCATCAGGTGGTGTTCGCCGCGTGTGCGCTGGTCATGGCTGGTTTCGGGGCATGGTTCATCGTCTCCAGCATTCGCCTGGCTATTGCTGGTTGATCAGGCCAAGCGCAGGTTATGCGCAGCTACGATTGTTCCTGTAAGTCGATAATTTCGATGCTTGCTAGTAGACCTCGGACCGATGGTGCTCTTGCTCTAGTTAGCCCCTCTTTCAATTCAGGGTGAACCACGGCTAGAAACTTATGCTCGGCACCGCTCTGCTGCAAGCGCCACAGGTCATCATTCACATTTTTCGACGTTGGCCTTGGTACTTGTCATGTCCGACGACTTCACAGGCTACTTTCAATGGCGGCCCAAGAATCCTTGGACATTTAGCCCCTTTTCATTTCCTCCTACCGTCTCCCACCTCAAGCTGGGGAACCTTTGATCCAGTTTTTGTCTCGCAAGCTCAACCGCGGTACGGTGTAGCCGATTGTCGACCCGCATACCGTCCTTCTTTTGCTGCAGCAACTCCAGCATCTGCCTCTTCAACTCCTCCAATTAGCCACCTCCCTCCGAATAGAAGCGTGGTCGCGATTGATCCTCCGGAATGAACCGGGACGCCTGCCGCATGATAGAGCGGAGCGTCCCGGGATCCAGTTCCTTATGTCTAGGTATGGTCAAGGTCTGAACCATGCCATCAGTGGTGATGCGCCTCAGCTTCGCATGGCTTCCTCTCTGAGAATGGATGCTGAAGCCGAAGCTGCTCAGTATAGCGATAACATCCTCCCCGGACAGCCGTCTCAATTTAGACATGAGCCGGCTCTAACTCCATGGTAATCAGGATGGTAGGATCGGGTGCTAAACCCAATTCTGCTAAATCCTCACCCTCTAGGTGCAGGGCTACGGCCTCCTGGAGGTTGGCCAGTGTTTCACCCAAGGTCTTACCCTGGGTTACCACAGCAATATCTAGGCACTCGGCGATATAGTGGGTATCACCTTTTCGGACAAAGGCCTTCACTGTACGCTGCAAGGTCATTGGGTCACCTCCACCTTCTCCAGTTTTAGCTGGTCTTCGATGCTCAAGTCAATGCCTGTTGTGCGAAGTGATATCGGTGCGGCTGCGACTGCTACAGTTTCACCACCTTGGCGGTGTAGACATCAGGGATCGCCAGGAGCTGTTTGATGTGCTCCTCCTTCAGGGGTTCATCTAGCTCCAGCACCATCAGCGCCTGGCCGCGGGGCTTGAGTCGGCTTACTTGCATGGAGCTGATGTTGATGTCGGCGCTGCCCGTCACCATACCTACCGCCCCAACAAGCCCTGGGCGGTCTCGGTGATCGCTGAAGAGCAAATACCGTCCCTTGGATACCACATCGATCCAATAGTCGTAGACCCGGACAATATGCAGCTCCCCTCGCATCATTGTGCCGGCCACAGTGGTCACCCCGGCGCTAGTGGTAACGGACACGGTTATCAGGCTGGCGTAGTTTTCACAGGTGGGATTCTTATGCTCGGTGACCTTCAACCCTCGTCTCTGAGCGATAACATTGGCGTTGACAATGTTGATGCGTTCCTCGCTTATCCCCTCCAGCAGACCACCCAAGACGGCTGCCTTCAGGGCGGTGAGATCATAGTTAGCTATCTCACCCTCGTACACGATGTCGATGCTGCTCACCTGTCCTTCTGCGAGCTGGGCGGCTATTCGTCCCACAGCCGAAGCGGCAGTGAAGAACGGCCCCAGGAACGAAAGGGTTTCAGGAGGGATAAGGGGAGCGTTGACAGCGTATCGGGCAGGCTGTCCGCTGAGCACTGCCACCACCTGCCTGGCGGCATCTATAGATACGGTGACCTGTGCCTCCTCTGTGGAAGCTCCCAGGTGAGGCGTCACGATAATCCTGTCGTTCTTCAAAAGCGGGTTACCTACAGGAGGTTCTTTGCAGAACACATCCAGAGCAGCGCCAGCTACCCTGCCTCCCTCGATGGCCTGAAGAAGTGCCTCTTCATCGATCAATCCACCTCGGGCGCAGTTGATGATCCGCACGGTGGGCTTGACCAGACATAGCTCCTTGGCTCCGATCAAGCCACTGGAGTGGGGGGTGAGAGGGACATGAAGGGTAATGAAGTCAGACTGTTTGAGCAAGTCCTCGAAGGTGACCAGTTCCACTCTCAAGTTGCGCGCATATTCGGGGGAGACAAAGGGATCATAGCCGATAACCTTCATCTGGAGACCTTGCGCCCTCCTGGCTACCTCGGAACCTACATTGCCCAGGCCAATGACTCCCAGCGTCTTGTTTCTCAGTTCCACTCCCACGAAGTTCTGCCGCAGCCACGCGCCTCCTTTGAGATGGGCATTGGCCTGTGGAACATGCCTGGCCAGGGCAAACATAAGGGCGATGGTGTGTTCCGCCGCCGCTACGGTATTGGCCGCCGGAGCATTGACTACCACGATACCCTTCTGCGTGGCGGCGTCCAGGTCAATATTGTCTACTCCGACACCAGCACGGGCGATCACAAGAAGCTTCCTCCCTGCCTCGATCACCTCGCGGGTTACTTTGGTCTCACTGCGCACCATCAGGGCTTCGTAGTCGCGTATGATGGCAAGGAGCTCCTCCGGCTTCAGCCTCAGCCTGATGTCCACCTCGGCTCGCTCCCTTAGGATATCTACTCCGTCGGCGGCGATAGGCTCAGTAATCAGGACTCTCATTTTCTCCTCTTACACACTGTCGATTGTGGAATCAAAGTTCGTCGCTAATGGCAATATTTTACCATAGGCACCGAGGCGAGTCGCCATGACGCCGGGCTAACTCCTGGCTTGGGGCAGGGCGGCCTTGAGGGCAGCGACGACCTCT
>Ga0315275_10004898_pt1 | contig 12600 bp, 12 predicted proteins | sample YL17G03_0_MG_FD_205557 | JGI IMG/M metagenome (GOLD analysis project Ga0315275, IMG submission 205557) | Sediment microbial communities from Yellowstone Lake, YNP, Wyoming, USA - YL17G03_0 | ecosystem: Environmental > Aquatic > Freshwater > Lake > Sediment | place: USA: Wyoming | collected... | reverse complement strand
GCTGTCGGGGGCTCGACGCTCTCGCTCGCCGGGGTGTGGTATGGCTATGTGAGCGTGCCGCTCTTCCAGTTCCTGCTGATGCGCTGGTATTTTCGGATATTCATCTGGACGCGCTTTCTCTGGCAGGTGTCACGCATCGAGTTGCGCCTGGTTCCCACGCATCCGGACCGCGTGGGCGGCCTGGGCTTTCTTTCAAACACGGTCTACGCCTTCGCCCCGCTCGCGGTGGCGCACGGCGGGCTGCTTGCCGGATTTATCGCTAATCGCATTTTCTTCCTTGGGGCTGCATTGCCTGAGTTTAAGGTTGAGATCGCCATCATGGTCGTCTTTCTGCTGTGCATGGTAATCGGCCCACTCTTGGTGTTCACGCCGCAGCTTGCTCAGGCGAAGCGGAGAGGCCTTCGCGAGTATGGCACACTGGCCCAGCGATATGTGCGCGAGTTCGATGCCAAATGGGTGCGGGGCGGCGCGCCGGCCGAAGAGCCATTCGTGGGCAGCGGCGACATCCAGTCCCTCGCCGATCTGAGCAATAGTTTCGAGGTGGTGCGGACCATGCGCCTCGCGCCGGTGACGAAGGAAACAATCCTCCAGATCGTGGTTGCGACACTGGCGCTGATTGCGCCGCTGGCACTCACCATGATGCCGCTGGAAGAACTGCTGAAAAAGCTGCTCGGCATCTTGTTTTAGGATGCCTCCGGGAGCGAATGCACGATGACAGTACCTTGCGCCTTTCCTGTTCTGTTGGGCCGTGGTTCGACAAGAGCTGGCGACCCGGAGAAGTTAGCTTATAGGAGGATGCGATGATTCGAGCCAAGATCATTCGGTTCTTCAGCTTCTTAGACTCCAAGCGGGCCTTGGAGGCGGGCAAGCAGGCCGGATTCATTCAGGGCACTCAAGGTGCTGGGAGGGAGACGACATGAGAACATGGCCTAAATATCCTGTCATTTATGAAATCAACACCTGGGTCTGGTTGGGGGAACTGGGCCGGAAATACCAGAGACCAATAAACCTCGCTACGGTGCCGGAGCAGGAGTGGGATTCAATTGCCTCCCTTGGCTTTGATGCCGTGTGGTTCATGGGCGTCTGGGAGCGCAGCCCTGCCGGAATCGAGATCTCCATGCGAAACCAAGGACTCCTCGAGGATTTCAGGCGAGCGCTGCCTGACTTTTCGGCGGAGGACAATGTCGGCTCTCCTTACTGCGTGCGCGGTTATGTCGTTGATGAACACTTAGGCGGTCCCGAAGGCCTGTCTGTTGCCCGAAGAGAACTCGCCAAGCGTGGGCTCAAGCTCATCCTCGATTTTGTGCCTAACCATGTCGCTCCGGACCACCCCTGGGTCAGCGATCACCCTGAATACTTCGTTCAGGGGAACGCTGACGATGCGAGGAATAATCCGTCGTCCTTCGTTGAGGCAGGAGGAAAGGTGTTTGCCTGCGGCCGGGATCCCTACTTCCCGGCATGGTTCGATGTGCTCCAGCTCAACGCCTTTCAGCCGGGGCTGCGGCAGGCGGTGATCGAGACAATCGCTGAGATCGCCGGACAGTGTGACGGTATCCGATGCGACATGGCCATGCTCATGCTGAACACTATCTTCGAGCGTACCTGGGGGGCCCGAGCAGGAGTAAAGCCGGCCAACGACTACTGGACGACGGTTATCCCGGCGATCAAAGGGAGGCATCCGGAATTCAGATTTATTGCAGAGGCATACTGGGACCTGGAGTGGGAACTGCAGCAGCAGGGTTTTGATTACTGCTATGACAAGAAGCTCTATGACCGGATGGAACACGGGGACACCGAGAGTGTGCGTCTGCACCTCCTGGCTGATCTTTCCTACCAGGAGAGAATGGTCCGGTTCATCGAGAACCATGACGAGCCAAGGGCCGCCGCCGCTTTTCCGGATGGAAAGGGGCGCGCTGCCGCAGTGGCGATCCTCACGCTCACCGGAGCGAGGCTCTTGCATGAGGGGCAGTGCGAGGGTAGGAAGGTGAGGCTGCCGGTCTTTCTCGCCCGCCGCCCGGCAGAGCCGGTTGATCATGACCTCGCGGCCTTCTACAAACGCCTGCTGAAGGAGGCCAATCGCGATGTTTTTCGGAATGGTGAATGGCGCCTCTGCGAGAAAAGCGGCTGGCCCGATAACCAGAGCTGCCAGAATATTCTCACCTGGTGCTGGGTCAAGGAGGATGAGCGCTACCTCATCGTCATCAATTTCCGGCAGGAAGCCGCCCAGGCGCGTGTCCATGTGCCGTGGGATGAACTGAGAGGAAAGACCTGGCGCCTCAACGATGTCCTGTCAGGTGAATCCTACGACCGAAGCGGGGACGAGATACGGGATGTTGGTCTGTACATAGACCTGAAGCCGTGGCAATGCCACCTTTTCCAGATGCGTGCAGTGTGAGCGATCGAACCATGAACGCACGTGTACGCAATAACTCATGGCCGCTGCGCGGACTCATGACGCCCCGATTGATCCGAAGCACATTTTCTTCATGTTGCAATTTTTTCCGAGAGTCGAGTTTCAACAAAGGGTCAAAGAGACCCTGCTAAACGGAAAGGGCGATCTTATATGAACGCTAACCGTGGAGAATTGTTATGGCTAAAATGAGCGTAACGCTCGCTATTTTCCTTGTCGCCTGCACCGTGGCAAGTGGACTTGCGGCTAAACAGATTGTAATAGATTCCGAAACAAAAGAGGTACAGCGCCCTGCAAAACCGGAATTGCCATACAATGATCACCTGGGACGCAGCTCGCCCCAGGGGACGGTCCTTGGTTTCATAAAATCGGCCACTCAGGGAAACTATGAGCTCGCGCTCCAGTATCTCGATACGAAAAAGACAGACATAAGCGCACAAAAACTTATCATTGCGCTGAAGTCCGTTTTGGATCGTGGCTTCCAGGGTGAGTCGGCCATCGTGAGCAATAGACCAGAAGGCGATCTGGATGATAACCTTCCGCCTTCTACGGAACGTGTCGGTGTGGTGAAGACCCCATCGGGCAGCTTTGATATTCTTCTCGAACGAGTTCAACGTGGGAAAGACCCGCCCATCTGGCTTTTCTCCGCAGAAACGCTGAATCAAGCTCTAAAGATTAACAAAGCACTGGGTTTAACCGACATAGATGCCTATCTCCCGAAGTTCCTTACAAATACCTGGTTCCTCTGGTTTCCTCTCCGGGACTGGTTTGCTATTCCTCTTTTCCTTCTCCTGTCATTTGGCTTAGCCACCCTTGTGACCCGTCTTTTAAACCTCATCCTCCTGTTGCTCGCGCGCCGGATACTGAGGGTCCCCGTTGACCAATATGTGGTGAGGTTGACCGGTCCCATACGCATCCTTTTCTTCGCTTTAGCTGTCTGGCTTATTTCATTTCTTTCCAGATCGGTCCTTACCAGTCTTTTCTGGTCTTATGTGGCATCAACCCTCACTGTGGTCGGTTTGACCTGGCTATCCATGCGATTGATTGATATCACATTCAACCTGAAACAGAGACAGTTGGCTGTGACGTCATCAAATAAAATTCCAATTTTACAACTGGCGGCGAAGCTGTCCAAGGCACTGGCAGTGACTATTGGCGGCTTTGTTATCTTTTACATCGCCGGCATCAATATAACGGCTGCTCTTACAGGTCTTGGAATCGGCGGCATTGCAATTGCCTTTGCCTCACAGAAGACGCTGGAAAATCTATTCGGCGGTATCATGATTCTCTCTGATCAACCCGTCCGTGTGGGTGACTTCTGCCGTGTGGGCGACACCATGGGAACGGTTGAGGATATCGGCCTTCGTTCTACACGCCTCCGCACTCTCGATCGGACCATCGTTTCAGTTCCAAACGGCCAGCTTGCCGTGATGAGCCCCGAGAACTTCACCCTGCGTGATAAGATCTGGTTTCATCATACCCTTCATCTGAGATATGAAACCACAGCCGACCATCTCCGCTATATCCTTGCCGAGATCCGAAGGATGCTGTACGAACATCCAAAGGTGGAATCACCGTCGGCGCGCATTCGCTTAATTGGCTTCGGGAGCTCATCACTCGACCTGGAGATTTTCGCCTATGTTCTCGAGACCCGTTACGAGATCTTTTTGGAAATTCAGGAAGACCTTCTTCTGAGACTGATGGACATCATTGAGGCGAGTGGTAGCGGGTTTGCCTTACCATCACAGATGACGCATGTCACGAAGGATAATGGACTCGATGCTGCAAAGAGTCAAGAGGCCATGGCGACGGTCCGACGGTGGCGGGAAAAAGGGGAACTGCCCTTTCCCGATTTCCCACCTGAGACGATTTCAGAAATCGACAACAAAATCAAATACCCTCCGCCGGGTTCGGCCCTGCGCGATAAAAGATAGGAGGGAGCGTGGGCGAGGGGACTTTCGAGTATGACGCCTGGCAAAGAAGACTCAATTCCTATTTTGGACAAGGTCCTTGACTTATACACAAATGTGATGTTCTATCTTTAGTTAAAAATTTACAAGAAAGGAGTCAAAGAGATGAAAATGAAGAGTAGAGTAACAATGGTTTTGGCAATATTAGGAATGGTTATGGCAATGGTTATTCCAGCGGTATCGCAGGAAAAACCGGCGGACAACATGCAGCTCTTACGCGAAAAGATCCGCGCCGACAAGAAGCTCCTTGTTGCAGGGAACATGCAGCTTACCGAGGCTGAAGCGAAGGCCTTCTGGCCGGTCTATGACCAGTATCAGGATGAACTGTTTCTTCTTCGCGCACGCACCGCGAAATTGATCAAGGACTATGCGGATGCCTATGAAAAGATGAACAACGATAAGGCGAAGAAGCTGCTTGACGAGTTAATGATCGTCGAGACGCTGGGGCCGAAGCTTCGTCAGACCTATCTCCCGAAGTTTCGCACAGTTCTGCCCGAGGTAAAGGTAGTTCGCTATTACCAGATCGAGAACAAGATTCAGGCTGCGCTGATCTATGAACTCGCTGCAAACATCCCGCTCATGAAAGCGGCCCAGTAGTTATCAGAAAAGGAGGATACGATGATGAGATACTTTCGTTTGACAATCGTTTTGTTGGTACTTGGATTTGCTGCGCCCACCTTCATGAGTCCGAATCCTGCTGCGGCAGCGTCCGCGGAAGAAATTGACCGTGATGTCAAAATCGCTCTGGAAAAACTCTATGCGAAATCCCTTGCAGCCAAGGCGCTGGGTGAAACGGCGAAAGGTGTCCTTGTCTTTCCAGGCATCGTCAAGGGAGGCTTCCTTGTTGGGGGGCAATTTGGTGAGGGCGCTCTTCTCAAGAAGAAAACGAGCCAAACATCTGCCCAAGTGTGGTCTGTTACGGGGTACTACAATACCATTCAGGTTTCGTACGGTCTGCAGGCCGGCATACAGAAATATGGATACGCGCTGTTTTTCATGAGCGACTCGGCAATGAAGTGGATTGACAAGAGTGACGGCTGGGAGATTGGCGCTGGCCCGAGCATCGTCGTTATGGACATCGGTGCGGCCTCGTCGGCCACAACAACAACCTTAAAGTCCGAGATCTATGCGTTTTTCTTCGATCCGAAGGGTCTGATGGCAGGCCTTGGCTTGCAAGGCACAAAAATCACCAGGATAAACAAGTAAGATGTGCACCTTCCCTCAATCTTGTTTGGTATATCGTGCCCTGGACGTAGCCTAATGAGAACGAAAGGAATCTTATTTATTGTCCCATTAGGGGAATGGAAAAGAAGCGAAATCCGGCAAGGGCTGGTTCACGTTCATCCGCATCGTTGGCCCGATGGAACCATGTAGGCAAAATACGACATGCCTGGGGATAAAGGAGAAGAGCATGGATTTTATCAAAAGGTTAACGGCGATTACCCTTTTACTCAGCCTGTTAGTCCTCTCGGGGTGTGGGGGCATCGGGCCGGGCACGGTGGCACGCGACCGGTTCGACTATGTGACCTCTATCTCGGAATCATGGAAACGGCAGATGCTGCTCAACCTGTTGAAGGTCCGTTACTCCGATGCGCCGGTCTTCATGGACGTTGCGTCGGTGATCAACTCGTACGAGCTGACGGGTGATGTCAGCCTCAGCGGCCAGATAGCCAAGATCGGAAGGGGCGACGAGTTTGCCAGCCTGGGAGCCGCAGGCCGCTACTCGGATAAACCGACCATTACCTACCAGCCTCTCGCCGGTGACAAGTTCACCAGGAGCCTGATGCTGCCGATTCCGATCTCAGGGGTGCTGTTCCTCATCCAGAGTGGGTACCCGGCTGACCTGGTGCTGCGGATCTGCGCGAACAGCATAAACGGTCTTCAGAACTCCTATGGCGGCGCGGGTCGTCCGCAGGCAGGCGATCCGAAGTTTCTTGAGCTCATAAAGGCGATCCGGGGATCCCAGGACGCGGGGGGGATGGGAATGCGGATGAAAACAGCCACGGACAAGCAGGCCGTGGTGATATTCCTCCGCCCATCGACAGATGAAGCCATTGCTGCACCTGTTCGCAGGATTCGTGAGCTGCTCGGTCTCAATGCATCGGCCCTCGAGTTCAACGTCGTCTACGGAACCTACCCGGAAAACGACACGGAGATCACCATTCTGAGCCGTTCGATACTGCAGGTTCTGATAGATTTAGCTTCCCATATCGACGTGCCGGCGGTCGATCTGGCCGAAGGGCGCGTATACGGCCTGCAGCGCACTCCCGAACAGGAACGGATGTTTCCGCCATTGCTCACCGTTCGCTGTGGCCCCTCGGCGCCCGGTGACGCCTTTGTGTCGGTTCATTACCGCAACCAGTGGTTCTGGATCGAAGACCGGGACAGGCAGTCGAAGCAGATGTTCAATTTCATGATGTTCATGTTCTCGCTCACCGAGACCGGAGCCGCACAGGCTGCACCGATCGTAACGATTCCAGCCAGGTGAGGTGAGGTGAAGCAATGAAGCCATGGCAGAGTAATGCAAAGGTTTGATGGGCGGGCACATAGATGGAGGGGAAAGGAACGATGAACAGCAATAATCCTGTATCTCAGGATATTACCCGCACAACCCTGCAGGTTCTTTTCATCGGGATGCTTATCGCCGCCGGTGTATGGATTCTCAGCCCCTTTCTCACCTCAATTATCTGGGCTGCCATGATTGTTGTGACAACCTGGCCGGTCCTGCTTGCGCTGCAGGCGAGGCTCAGGAATAAGCGGGGACTTGCCGTGGCAGTGATGACGGTCTTGCTTCTGCTGATCATCGTCGTGCCCCTTTCGCTTGCCATTGCCGCCATCATCGCCAAGGCCGGCGATATTGTCGCCTGGGTGAAGTCCCTGGCGGCCTTTACCGTGCCGCCGCCTCCCGAGTGGCTCAGAAAAATTCCTTTGGCTGGTTTGAAGCTTGCTGATTACTGGCAGCGGTTCACAGCCCTTCGGCTGGAACAGCTCTCCACGCGTCTGATGCCCTATGCCCAGCAGGGCGTAAGCTGGTTTCTGGCACAGGCCGGCAGTGTGGGGATGATGATCCTCCAGTTCCTGATAACCGTGATCATTGCTGCCATCCTGTACGCCAACGGCGAGACGGCATCAGCAGGAATCATCAGTTTTTCACGCCGCTTGGCCGGACAGCAGGGAGAGGATGCCCTGCTCCTTGCAGCGAAGGCGATTCGGGGAGTTGCGCTGGGTATTGTAGTCACGGCAATTATCCAGACGGCCATTAGCAGCATAGGTCTGGTAGTTACCGGCGTGCCGGGTGCAGCCTTGCTGACGGCGGTGATGTTTATGCTCTGCCTGGCACAGATAGGTCCGGCCCTGGTGTTGATCCCTGCGGTGATCTGGCTCTATTGGAGGGACGGGGCACTGTGGGGAAGTATCCTGCTTGTCTTCTCGGTCTTAGCCATTACCATCGATAACGTTGTTCGTCCTGTTCTCATCAGAAAAGGGGCGGACTTGCCGCTGATTCTGATCTTTGCCGGTGTGATCGGTGGCCTCTTTGCCTTTGGTATCATCGGCCTCTTCATAGGGCCGGTGGTGCTTGCGGTCACCTATACGCTCCTCAAGGCATGGGTCTCCGGCAGTGGTGCGGGGGAAACGATAACCTACAAAGGGAGTGATGAAAATTCAGGCCCGGTTCTGCAAGAAGGAACAAAAGATCATGCACGAAAGCTGACGGAGGAAAAGGGATGCTGAAGAAAAATATGTTATTTCAGCACGGAGCCTTTTCAGCATACTGACAGCATACCGAATACTTCCGCGGCGATAATGACGCGGGGCTTGGCGCAAGCCACCAGACCGGCTGGACCGGGCTCGTGGCCAAGGCCATCCAGCTCTATGGATAGCCCGATCCGCAGAAGTTCCTCGATGGCGGCAAAGGCGAAATATTCAAAAAAGGTTGACCGAGGGGTATTGGGTATGGCATTGGCGGTGAAGTGTATATCCTTATTACTATTCATGGGGCCGCCTCATCCAAACCTGTGATGTTCCTCAAAGAGTAGAGGATGATCGAGAAGAAACGGACATGGATCCTGAATTAAAGATAGATCGTCAACCTGATGAAAGCTTCGTTATTCATCTTGGTGGTGACTGGAAGCTTGAGAATAAGCTCCCGGACTCAGGCGAGGTGCAGAAACAGCTTGCATCAGGACCGAAGACAGCCCGGGTCTCCTTTGAAACGCAAAGTCTTACGGGCTGGGACAGCGGCCTTCTGATCTTCCTCATCAAAATAGTTGAGCATTGTGCCAAAAAAAGCATCAATGTTGACAAAGGAGGATTGCCTCAGGGTGTACAGCGGCTGTTCGATCTGGCAACAGCTGTTCCGGAAAGGATGGGTGCACGCAGGGAGGTAAGACGAGTTTCATTTCTTGCAAGGGTAGGAGAATCTGCCATTGTCTTCCGAGATTCAACAAAAGAGATGCTCGCTTTTATCGGAGAGGCAACTATCGCCTTTGTCAGGCTGCTTACCGGAAGAGCGAAGTTCCGTTCTCACGATCTCTTCCTTACCATCCAGGAATGCGGCGCAGCAGCGCTCCCCATCGTCTCGCTCATCAGTTTGCTTGTGGGGCTCATCCTGGCTTTTGTGGGAGCCATTCAATTGAGGATGTTCGGAGCACAGCTATACGTTGCGGATGCTGTAGGAATAGGGATGGTGCGCGTCATGGGGGCGATCATGACAGGCATCATCATGGCAGGCCGCACCGGAGCGGCATTTGCTGCCCAGCTCGGAACCATGCAGACGAATGAGGAGATAGACGCGCTCCAGACGCTCGGCATTTCCCCCATGGAATTTCTTGTGCTGCCGCGCATGCTCGCCCTCATGCTCATGATGCCGCTGCTGTGTGTTTACGCTGACCTCATGGGAATTTTAGGGGGTTTCATTGTCGGAGTAGGCATGCTCGATATCACGCCCATGCAGTACTATAACGAGACAAAGGCAGCGGTGAGTTTCACCAACATTTCAATCGGACTGGTCCACAGCGCCGTCTTTGGAGTCCTTGTGGCGCTCTCGGGCTGCCTCAGGGGAATTCAGTGCGGAAGGAGCGCATCAGCAGTAGGGGAAGCAGCCACATCTGCCGTAGTGACAGGCATTGTGAGCATCATCGTCGCCACGGCGATCATAACCTTTGCGTGCGAGGTACTTGGTATCTGAGCATAGCATGAGAGATAATAAAAAATCTTCACAGCCGGTTATCGAACTACAGAATCTTGACATGGCATACGGGAGCTTTGTCCTGATGCGTGACCTCAACTTCACGGTAAACAAGGGTGATATCTTTATCATCATGGGCGGGAGCGGGTGCGGAAAGAGCACCCTGATGAAAATCATGATCGGTCTCAAGGAACCCGCCAGAGGACAGGTCCTGTATGGAGGGGTGAGCTTATGGGATACAGATCCGGTGGAGAGGCAGAAGATCATAAGGCAGTTAGGCATTCTCTATCAGAGCGGTGCCCTGTGGAGCTCAATGACGCTCGAAGAGAATGTAGGCCTTCCGCTTGAGCAGTATACTGATCTGAGTCCCGGCCAGATCCGCGAGGTTGTTTCACTAAAACTCTCTCTGGTTGGGCTTGGAGGCTTTGAAGAATATTATCCATCTGAGATCAGCGGCGGCATGAGGAAAAGGGCTGGCCTTGCCCGGGCCATGGCAATGGATCCGGACATCCTTTTTTTCGATGAGCCCTCTGCCGGTCTTGACCCTGTGAGCGCCCACCTGCTTGACGAGCTGATCATTCAACTGAGGGACAGTCTCGGTACGACGGTAGTTATAGTAACCCATGAACTGGCGAGTATTTTTGCCATCGGCAATAATTCGATCTATCTTGATGTGGAGTCAAAAACGATGATCGCTCAAGGACCTCCAAAGAAACTCCTTGAAGAATCGAAGAATCCCAAGGTGATTAGTTTTTTGACCAGAGGGGAAGTGAATGTGAGGGCAGGTGCGGAATGACAGACGTATTTCTGGTTTCATAAAGAATACATAACCTGAAATGTCAGCGAAAGAATGCTTCAATTGATCTATAAAAAGGAGAGTTGAGATGAGCAAACCAGTGAACAAGACACTCATCGGGGTTTTTGTCCTGGGCGCTGTGACTCTGGGTGTCGTAGCTGTACTGATCTTTGGATCAGGCAAATTTTTTGCCCCTGTGAAGAAATTTGTGATGTTTTTTGAGGGTTCTGTAAAAGGGCTGAATGTGGGTGCCCCGGTCATTTTCCGGGGGGTAAAGGTCGGTGAGGTGACTGGTATCCAGTTGCGCTTTGACCCAAAGCGTCTGACCACTGTCATCCCCGTCTATGTCGACATTGATCCGAGTACATTTAATGTTCCTGAAGAGTTTGAACCGTTGTTAAAGAAAAGAACATATGCCTATATTCAGCCCCTGATAGAAAAAGGGCTCAAGGCTCAACTTCAGATGCAGAGCTTCGTCACCGGCCAGCTTATGATCAATCTGGATTTCTATCCTGACGAACCGATCAAATTGGTTGGGCTTGAGAAGAATAATCCCGAAATCCCGACGGTGCCGACCGCTATGGAAGAACTGACAAAAACGCTCCAGGATCTGAAACTCGATGAATTATATAAGAAGGTAATGCTTACAATTGAGGGAATAGAAAAAATCGTGAACTCCCCTGAATTGCAGGCTACGGTTACCTCTATCAATCAAACAGCAAAAGACATTGGCCAGCTTGTGAGAAACATCGATGCTCAAGCAGGGCCGCTGGTAACAAACTTAAAAACCACGTCTGAAGCTGCCAACAGAACCATGCTGCAGGTAGAAAAGGCACTCTCTACCGAAAACGGCATCCCTGCTCAGATTGCAGAGACATTACAAACGACGAACAGTACTTTGAGGCAGGCTGAGAAGACACTTGCGACAGCACAAAACATCGCTGCAGACGACAGATCTGAGCTAAACAGGATGCTCAAAGAACTTTCAGCTGCTGCACGTTCAATCCGTATTTTGGCTGACTACCTTGAGCGGCATCCTGAAGCTTTACTCAAAGGTAAAACGTCATCGGAAGGAGAATAAAATGGTCAAACAAAGGAGAAACATTCTTTTAGGCCACGCCAGCATATCACTCGTGGTAGTATTCCTGATTTTCTTCACCGGATGTGGTACTACGAAACCAGCAAAGTTTTATACTCTGAATTCCCTGAAGGCGCAGGCCACAGTTCAGAAAGCAACATCATCAGATTCTCATATATCGATCGGGATAGGTCCTGTTAGTATCCCTGATTATTTGGAACGGCCTCAGATTGTGAGCCGTACCAGTCAGAATGAGCTCTATATCGATGAATTCAACAGGTGGGCTGGTTCTCTTGAGAATGACATCGCACGGGTTCTCTCGGGAAACCTGTCTACCCTTCTTTCTGAGGAGCATGTCTCAGTTCTAACTTCTATGCCGGCTGCAGCGGTTGAATACAGAATCATGTTAAATGTAACTCGCTTTGATATCATGCCTGATAATACCTTTCTGCTCAAAACCCAGTGGCGCATTTTAGGAAAGGATGAGAAAAAACTCCTCATGCGTGAATCATACCTCAGTGAACAGATTGATGGTAAAGATTATGGTGCCAGAGTTGCGGCCATGAGCCGGGCTATTGAGATACTCAGCAGGGACATAGCCGGGGCAATGAAGCCATTAATCCAAGCTGCAAGAAAATAACCGGTTTCATCGGATTTTTGCAGAGGTATTATGGTCTAATCAAGAAAGCACAGCAAGCCAATTCAAAAAACAAATCAATATCTTTCCTTGAATCCTTGACCCTCATCCCCTGTATTAAAAATTCTGTGGTTTTTTCCCCAGAAAGATGATATGAGAATTGCTTAAAGAGGGTGTTTCAGGTTAGTTTTTATTTATAAAAGGAGGTTCTTAACATGGCGGCGATTGCGGTAAAAGGATGTATTATTGTAGGTGAGATACCATCAGCACTCGGGCTTTTGGCCCTTTATAAGAAGAAGTGCGAGAAATGCAGCTGGGAAGAGCCCGCTGCCTCTGCCGGACTGATTGATCCGAAGGCCAAGGAATACCTGATTGGTTTTAGTTGTCCCAAGTGTAAACATCTTCAGGATGTGATCATCAGGGAGGCGTAGCGAAAGCTATTTCAGGCGTAACCCGTTGCTACCTCTTTGAGGTTGATCTCTATGCTTTTATGGGCCATTGAGTAAAAGCTCAGTGGCCCT
>Ga0315275_10004893_pt1 | contig 12604 bp, 6 predicted proteins | sample YL17G03_0_MG_FD_205557 | JGI IMG/M metagenome (GOLD analysis project Ga0315275, IMG submission 205557) | Sediment microbial communities from Yellowstone Lake, YNP, Wyoming, USA - YL17G03_0 | ecosystem: Environmental > Aquatic > Freshwater > Lake > Sediment | place: USA: Wyoming | collected... | reverse complement strand
GCCGCCGAAGCCTCGGCGGCCGTCATCGAGCGGCTCCAGGACGGCGAGCAGGTCTTCCGCTACATGGGACCGCGGGTCGAGACGCCACAGCTCGCGCCGGTCGACGGAGTGAAGGTGATCGACCAGCTCTTCGTGACGGGGTTCGAGTTCCGCGAACGGTGGAACGCGCTCGCGCACTTCCTGATAACGACCCAGGCGCACGGCGCGTTGGTCTCGCTGCTAGCGGCGCGCGCGCCCGAGGTCGTGCACGTTCAGCGGTGGCTCCTCGAACTCCTGCAGGGGCCGCTGCCCGAAGGCTGCGACCACCTCCACGCCGCCTGGTTCGCAACGACCGGCGCCGGCTTCCTCTTCCCCCCGGCCGAGTTCACCTCCACCCCGCGGCGGGGCTGGAGTTACGTCGAACTCGGCAGCTCCCGCGAGGACTGACCCCCGAACGCACGACGACCCGATAAGGTTTCCCCCATCGGGCCGTCGCCGAAGCTGTTACCCCGGGGTCGAATACCTGGCCACCGGTTCGCTGCTCCGAGCGCTGCGGATCTAGCCGGCTCGCTGACCGGCCTCCCGTTCCGCACCTCGCTGCGCCACGGCGAGGTGGACAAGGCGCGCGATCACCTTGCCTACCCGAGTCGCGGACTGCTAGCGCTCGGGCCCGCCTGCGGGCGTTGACCAAGCCGAAACCGGTCTCCTCCCCACCTGCGATATCGCCAAGATAGGCCCTGACTGTAAGCACGCAAGTGCCGGATTTGCTTCGGGTTACGTGATTCAAACGTGCACAGATTGTGGAGTAGAATCGGCTGGGGAGAAAGGAGTTGCAGGACCTTTCCCCACGGTGTCGAGATGTGGATTCCCGGGATGTGGACACCGCGCGCTTGCCACCCCGCCGCCGCAAGCATAGACTCGGGCCGCCCTTCACAAGCGGAAATCGATGTCCCGAGCCTTCTGCCGCCTATTCGCCGCCTTGGCCGTCGCGTGCGCCATCGCTCCAGTCTCGCTCGGCGCCCAGCAGCGCGACGCATCGATCGCATGCGTGACAGCCGCGATCCGCGCCAACGAGATCTGGGGCCCGCTGCGCTTTCTCTCCGACGATCTTCTCGAGGGACGCGGCACCGGTGCGCGCGGCGGCGAACTGACGGTGCAGTACATCGCCTCCCGGTTCCTCGCACTCGGCCTCGAGCCCGCGGGCGACAGCGGCACTTGGTTCCAGCGCGTGCCCATCGTCGCGCAGAACCCCACCGCCACGCTGGAGTACACGGCCGGCGTCGCGTCGCGCGTGCTGCGCTACCGCGAAGACTTCGTGGCCTGGTCCGAACAGGTGCCCGCCCCGGCACCAGGCGAACGCCCCGGGGTGCCGATCCAAAGCAGCGTCGAAGCCACGAACGAACTGGTCTTCGTGGGCTTCGGCATCGCCGCGCCCGAGCGGCAGTGGGACGACTTCAAGGACGTGGATGTCCAGGGCAAGATCCTGCTCGTACTGGTGAACGATCCCGGACTGCGCGACTCGACCATCTTCCTCGGGAAGACGCTCACCTACTACGGCCGCTGGACCTACAAGCTCGAGGAGGCGGCGCGGCGGGGCGCGCGCGGCGTGCTCCTGGTGCACAACGACACGATGGCGACCTACGGCTGGAACACCGTGGTCAACTCGTGGACCGGCGACCAGGTCCGGCTGCTCAAGCCGAACAAGTCGCTGCTGTGGGCCGGCTGGATCACGCAGGGCGCCGCGGCCGCGATGCTCCGCGACCGCAATCTGGACCTCCCGCAGTTGATGGACGCCGCCGCGCGGCGCGACTTCAGGCCCGTGAGCACCGGTATCACCGTGCACGGTTCCGTGGCGTCCGTCGTGCGGCGCACCACGACCGCCAACGTCGTCGCGCGCCTGCCGGGCAGCGACCCCGCGCTGCGGAACGAGGCCGTCGTGATCGGCGGACACTGGGACCACCACGGTATCGGCCGGCCGGTGAACGGGGACTCGATCCTGAACGGGGCGCTGGACAACGCGTCGGGAATTGCGGCGATGCTCGCGGTGGCTGACGCCTACGTGCGCACCGGCGTGCGGCCCAGGCGCTCACTGCTGTTCGTCGGGTTCACCGCCGAGGAGAAGGGTCTCCTGGGCTCCCAGGCGTTCGCGGAGAACCCTCCGATCCCGCTCCAGAACATCGCGGCGATCCTCAACAGCGACGGCGCCAACCTCTGGGGTAGGACGCGGGACATCGGCGCTCTCGGCGCCGAGCAGTCCTCGTTGGGCCGCGCCTTCGAGCGGGCCGCCCGGGCGGAAGGCCTGCGCGTCTCCGTCAATCGGGAAGCGCTCACGTCGGGCGGGTTCTTCAGGTCGGACCACTTCCCTCTGGCCAAGGTCGGCGTGCCCGGACTCAGTTTCCAGAGCGGCGATGACTTCGTGGGGAGGCCGGCGACCTGGGGACGGGAGCAGCGCGACGAGTACAACCGGCTGCGCTACCATCAGCCGGGAGACGAGATACTGCCCTGGTACACGGTGGACGGCGCGCTGCAGCAGGCTCGGGTGCTCGCACGCACCGCGTGGTTCGTAGGCGAGGACCCGCGGCAGCCGGTGTGGGGCCCGGCGTCCGAGTTCAGGGCCGCCGGCGAGCGCCGGCTGGGCCGATAGTTAGCGCCGCCGCGCCGGGGCGATCGGCGGCGCAACGAGCCCGAAGGCCCGCCTGACCTCGAGTAGTTTCGTCTCGTACGGCCCGAGGCCGGCGTTCAGCATCTGGTCGATGGTGCGGATGCCGGCGCGCACGGCCGCCGCGGCGTTGCGTACCCGCAGGTCCCGCGCGAGTTGGCTCACGCACCGCGTTCCGACCTGCCCGACCGACGGGAGCCCGGTCCGATAGGCGTCGATGGCGCGCTGCGCCCCGGCGGCGTAGCACGAACGGCAAACCCTCCCGGTGGCCGACCGCACGATCGTCACCAGTTCCCGGCACCGCTGCTGCATCTGCTGCGCGCGCTCGACTACTTGGGCGTCGGAGCTATTGAACACGGCGCGCCGCAGTAACTCGTGCGTGCTCCGCGCCTCCGCCACACCAAGTCCCACGTCGGTGATGACCTGGCGTGTCGCCGACTGGGCGCTGTCGACGCCGGTGGTAGTTGGTTGCTGGGCGGCCTGCTGCTGGAGCACGAGGGCGACGACGAGCACAAGTGGAGTCATGGAGGGAATCTAGCCAGGAAGGCGTGTGTGTGCGCCGGGGGGCCGCTCGAAGCGGCCCCGGCGGACATCAGTGGATCAGCGAACCACGCCGCCCGCGTACGGCGGCGCGTTCGGTAGCCCGGGCGGAACGGCCATCATTTGTGCCGCCGGCAGCAAGGCGTTGAGTGCGCCGACGAAGGCGCGGTCCTTCTCGTGTACCGCCCGCATCTGCGGGTACCAGTCAGCGTAGAAGTGCCGGGCGGCGTTGGAGTAGTGCTCTGCCCACGGCACCCAGCGGCCCGGCGCGCTGATCATGCTCGCGACATTGTCGCACTCCGCCAGGGCCTCGATCTCGCTGAGGGCGGTGTCGAGGGCCGCTGCCGCACGGGACAACTGGGAGGTCGGCGGTAGGCCTTCGCGTATGCTCTGCGCCCCGGTCGTGAAAGTGGCGAAGTCCTTATACAGGTCGCGGCACCTCGTCCAGCGATCCCGCTCGCGACCGGAGAGCATCTGGGGACCCGTCGCCCCCGCCATCGGCTGCCCCGACGTCTGCCGATACAGGGTCATGAGGCTGACGGCCACTGAATCGACGTTCCGGGCCAGAATGCGTCCGTACTCCAGACGGGCGGCTTCGTCACCTCCGCCAAACGGCTGAAGGCCCAGGCCTGCCGTGTTCGACCCGGTCGCCTCCGCCGGAGCGGCGGGAGCCGACGGCGGACCCGCAGGCGGCGTCACGGAAGCCTGAGGCGTCACCGCGGCGCGAGGCACCGCGGTCGGTCCCTGAGCCGGCGAGGGCTGATTGATCGGCGAAACGACAGCCGGCGCTGCTGGTGCCGCGGACGTCGGAGCCACGGGCATCAGCGAGGGGCTTGGCCTGAGGGTCTTGCCAGGGGACGCGGCGGGAGGCGCGGCGGGCACCTTACCGCCGGGGGCGGCCGGCACCTGAGCAACGAGCGGCAGCGCCGCTCCCGACACCACAAGCGCGGCAGCAAGAATAAGTCGATAGCGTGTCATACCACTCCCCAGTGGACTCCATCGACGGCCAGCGGGCGGCGCCCCCCCCCCGGTAGGCCTAGCGGCGCTTCTTTGCCGCCGGCTTCTTCGGTTTCCTGGGAGCGGGCTTGGCCACCTTCTTGTGCAACGGCCTCTTCGCCTTCTTGGGTGCGGCCTTCGCCTTCTTCGGCGCGTGCAGAACACGAGGCTTAGGCTTCTTGGCCGCGGCCGCCTTGCGCTTCGGCGGGACGCGCCTCTTGTCGTCCCTGGCGGACTGCCGCGCGGCCAGTCTGTCCTGCCTGGCCTGGACGGCACCCTCGACGTCCGCGAGCACCTGGTCGTGCTCCTCGTTGTTGATCAACCCACGCCGGAACGCGAACCGCATCAACTCCCTGGCGTCCTTGACCGCGAAGGGCCCCACTCCGGCTGCGGCGCGCGTCAGGTTCACCATCGCGTCGGCGGCTGGGCTCCGCAGCACCGTCTTGATTCCGGGAACCGCTTCGAGGATGTTCGTGATGGTCGTGCTCGTGAGCTCCGTAGCCACGGCTATCTCCGTGTATTACATAATGTTACACAGCGTGGCCAAGTCGCCGAGCGGCTTGGTGTCGTGGGCTGACCGGATTCACGGGGAAACGTAGCCAAACGGGAGTGGAATATCAAGAAGAAGAAGCCCGGCAAGGACTTAGCTTGCCGGGCCTCTGCTGTCAAATATCTTGACAGTTACTGCGGATGGTGGACGGTCGCCGGTCGCGGCGGTCGCCCACGCTGCCAAGGCACCTGGGGCGTGAAATTGCGGCCGAGGTTCGGGGGAACCGCCGCGCCTGCCATGCGCGGCCGAGGCGTCGGGAGCGGAGGAACTGCCCGAGCGGCGCGAGTCGCCGCCCGCCGATCCGCGAGGGCGGCAGCGCTGAGATGGGGGCGCGGGGCGCTGGCCATCGCTGGCGGGGTGGTCATGACGCCTTCGAACGGCGCGTCCAGCCACGGAGAGAACGTCACGCCACCGGTCATGATCGAGTCGCCAACGGTCGCCCCAGGATCGCAGCCCGTGACGCCCGCCGCAGTGTTGCACGTCGGACCCAAGGGATCGCCCCAGTAGTTGTCCGTGGCCTCGACAGCAACACCGTACGCGGCCAGGTTCCAGGCACCGCCGAGTGTGTTCCCGGCGATAGTGTTGTGATGCATCGCCAAGGTTACCGTGGGGCCGCTCGAGCCCCCTTGCACAGACACCCCTCCTGCGTTCCCGGTGATGGAGGTGCGGGTGATCGCCCCCAACGCGGCGCATGACATACACACCAGATCGATGCCATTCCCCGCGTTGCCGGAGAATCTGCTGCTGTCCACGGTGAGCGGCGCGGCGCCGTTGTCGAAGAAGAGCAACCCCGCGGCGTGGCTGTCGTCCACTGTCGAGCCGTAGACCTTCCCTGCGGCCCAAACGCCCTCCAGGTAGATCCCGGCCACCGCCGCGTCGGAGACCGCGACGCGGTCAATGGCCACGGTATCCACGCTCTGCACGGCGATCCCATTGCCCCACATGAGGCCACCGGTATTCCTGATGCTGCTGCGGCGGACAATGGCCGAACGGACGCCGAAGAGCGACACCCCGGCGCCATCTGTCACGCCGTCCACGTCGGCACTATCGACAAGGGCGTAGTCGACCGCCCCGAAGAGAATCGCTGAGCCTCCCGTGTTCCTGAGCGTGTCGCCGATACTGCGGAGCGTATCCGACACGCTCGAAGACTGCGAGGCGCGGGCCGGCGGCGCACGCACAAGGACCGGCGGGCCGGTCTCGCACCCGTCGTGGCATGGGTCGAACGCGAAGATCCCCTCGGCTCCCGTGCTCTCGATGAGGTTCCGACGACTCTCCAGAGAGATGCTGCTCCCCATGAGGAGGACGCCAACGCCTGCCTGGGTGTTGCTGATGTGGCTGTCCCGCAGCGTATAGCGACCACCCCGCAGTTCGACGCCCGGCAAGCCAGTCGCCAGGTCCTGGCCGGTATGGTCGACGACAAGGGAATCGATGATGCCGACATTGGTGGTATCCACGGCGAACCCACGCTGGCCGACGTTCGACACCGAATCGCCAAGCGAGGTGACCATCCGGACCGACACGTCCGACGTGATGCCGATGCCCACCGATTCGCCGTAGGATCCTCTGCGGACATCGCGCACGACATTGTGGTCCAGCGCCACTGTGTCCGCAGCACCGACGATACCCCCGGCCAGTGCTCCGATGATGCGGTTGTGGCTGATGAGGGCACGACCCGACAATTGGAGGACGCGGATCGCCGAGCACGGCGCGTTGGTAACCGTGTTGTCTCGCAACTCGGTCGAGGAGTTGATGTAGACCGCCGCGATACCGGCGTACTGGAGGCTCGTCGGATAGCAGTATTCAGCCGTGCCCACGGCATCACGAATCGCCGCGCTGTTGCGGATGACCACGGAATCGACGCCTATGGCGACGATGCCGGTCTCCTGGTAGCCCGCCACGTAGAGGCCGTCGATGAGGGCCTTGCCGGCCGGCTCGACGGGGATATCCGCGGCGGCCGGACGGAGCGCCGCCGGTGCGCTACCCGCGCCGCCGGACATCGGGCCAGCGAAAACGAACACATCCTGCGCGCCGGGCGCGTCGATGCGGACGTTGCGGACCACGAGGTCGTGCGAGCCCACCAGAACGCCGCCACCGACGATGCGGAGGTTCTGCAGCCTGACGAGTCCGGGCCGGCTGCCGAGTTGGACCGCCTTCGTGCTCCAAGCGTCGTAGTAGGGGTACCCCCGCGCGTCGATGGTCGGACGGGACCCGTCGGTCGCCGTGTCGCCGAGGATTGAGACGGCGATGTCGCTCCACACGGTCTCCTCGTAGGTGCCGGGTGCGACGTGGACGGTGTCGCCGTCGTTCGCCACGTTGAGCGCGTCGCCGATAAAGGCGAACGGGAACGCCTGCGACCCTGTTTGCATGGACGCCTGCGAGCGCATCGCGTCCGCAAACCACTGTGCGCGGTGCGCGATGACCTGCACCACCATGCTGGCGCGGTAGCCGGCGCCCAGGTGGACCGTCAGGATGGCGACGCCCGGGTCGCGCGCCTCGATGCCGAAGCCGGGCGAGAGGACGCCCGCCACCGCGGTGTTACTGCTGGTCCACGTGGCACCCGACAGCGACATGGGCTGACCCGTCCCGTCGCGGCCCGTCACCACGACGTTCGCGGTCTGGCCGGTCTGAAGCTCCAGGGTGTCCGGCGTGATGGCCAAGGTGATGCCCAGGCCCGATCCGCAGGCGCCTGCGGCGGCGAGTCCGATCCGGAAGCCCGGCACCGGGAGGCCGACCGCGTACGAGACGATGATCAGGGCGTCGCGCGAGGTGACCTGCCCGTCGGCGTCCACGTCGGCGAGACCGGGGCGCAGCGTGACGGTGGTGTCGTAGGTCGTGACATCACCCACCAGCGTGTCGACGTGGAGTGTGTCCAGGGGGATGCCCACCACCTTCGAGAGGGCAATCAGGGCGTCTCGGCTGTTCGCCTGCCCGTCGCCGTCCACGTCGCCCCACTTGCCCGCGGCGTGACAGAAGGAGCCGTTCACCACCGTGAGCAGCGGCAGCAGGTCGTCAAACGTCGGCCCGACGCCGGACATCTCCTCGAAGCTGATCGTGAGATCGCTGGCGCCGGTGTCGCTCTGAACGACGAAGCGGCCCACGGCGAGCGTGACCACGCCGTCAGCCCCCGACGTCTGAGTCGCCGTCAGGCGCAGCACTCCCGCGAAGGCGCTGTCCTCATTCACGAGCGGCGGCGCGAAGGTCCCGCTACTGCCGGACTCCAACCGGAGCACGTTGGGGTTGTACCGGACGGTCATCAAGTAGCCGCCGAGGCGCACGCCCGGCGCGCCCGTGAGGTCCACCGTGATGGGCACGTACAGTATGTCGCCCACCTGGCCGGCCAGGTTGCCGCCCACGCGGGCCACGATCTCGGCGTCGTGGGACGGGCCCGCTACGCCAGCCGTCATCCCGAGCGCCGCAAAGAGCAGCGCTTCGCCGAACCACCGCCGGGCGCTCATGGGTTCCTCCGCTGCGCCGCATGTGGCGCCTGGCGCGCGCGATCGCGGGCCTCCGCCCGACTCCGCAACAACTGTATCCGCGCGGCGCGACTGGCGGCCGCCGCGGTCCGTTCACGCTCCTGAGCCGCCCGGCGCTCGGCGAACCGGTCAGGCCCTGCCGCTCCCGGCCGGGACGCCGAGACCGGGCGCGCCTTGGGCACGCGCAGGCGCTCGCCGCCCGCGATGGGGGCATCCAGCGGGTCGGTCGAGACCACGGCGCGCACCGGCGGCGCGGCGCGAGCCTGCGCCAGGAACCGCGGCGCGCCCTGCGGGAGCAGCGGCACATCGGGGTTCGGCTCGTCCCGGTACGGGTCCCAGTCCACGTCACGGTAGTCCACGAAGTCGCCGCCGCCCTGGCAACCGTCTGGACACCTGGTGGGCCCGGACGCGTCGCCCCACCAATTATTCGTGGCGTCGACACGGCCCCCCTCGCCGGTATACCTGACGCGGACACCGTATTCAGGGTTGCCCTCGATGTTGTTGTCGTTCACCGAGGCCCAGCCATTCCACTCATTGATGAGGAGCCCTTCCCTGCGGGCGCCCGTGAAGAGGTTGCGGGTGATGATGGCCTCGCCCCAGCTGAAATTGGGCTGGTACGTCAGCCCGCTGGAGTCGATGTCGGCCACGACGTTCGAGTCGACCAACACCGAGGTGCCGTAGTGGCCGATGACGATGCCGTTGCCGCGGATGTGGCGGACGATATTGCCGAGGATGCGCGCGAAAGTCTGGATGCGGCTCAAGACCGAGATGGCGCCGAACTCCTCACTGTAGTACCCGTAGGCGATGCTCGCGTTGTTTAGGTTCTCCACCTGGTTGCCCACGATTTCCAGGCTGTCGACTTCCTCGGCGTGAATGCCCCAGGCCGTGCCGCCCGTGACGCGGTTGGAGTCGATGACCACCGTCGGGATGTACTCGTCCGGGCAGTCGCCGTAGTTCGGACAGCTCGCCACGTCGATGAGACCGTACTCCTGAAGGCCCGTGGCCGCGCCGGTCACCGTGTTGCGGGTGACCCGGGCGGCGACGATGCCCGTGACGCCGATGCCCACCTGGCCGTTCGCCGGGACCGAAACCGTGTTGCCGACGATGCTGTCGCGGCGCAGCCGGTTGCCTCCCTGCGACGTGACCAAGCCCGCGAAGCACCCGTCAACCAGATTGTCCTGGGCCACGAAGTGCGCATTGCGTACCTCGATGCCGACCGCCCCCGTCGCCCCTGCGCCGGTGCAGGCGACCGTGTTGCGGCGCACGTCGAGGACCGTCTGCAGCGAGTCGGGATACGAGATGCCCCCGCTGGCGTAGATGCCCGTCGCAGTGACACCAGTGAGCACGTTGTCCGCGACGATGACAGTGGCAGTGCTGTCGTAGTTGTCGAGTTCCATGCCATACTCGGCGCCGCTGATCCGATTGCGGGTCACCGTCATCGGCTTGGGACTGGACGCGTAGACCGCCTGATAGCCGTTCACGAAGGTGTTGCTGTCCGCCACCAGCGTGCCGGCGTACGCTTCGATCGCTGTGGAGAAACCCCGGAACGTGGTGTACTGCACCGTGAGGCCGTTGGAGCCCGGCGCAGGATCGCCGGCCTCATAGCCGGCCGGGGACCAGGTGACGGGGGAACGGACGTGCTGGAACAGGGAGTTCGTGACGATCGTGCTCGAGTCGTTGTAGTCAGCGAGCACACCCTCGTAGAGGTTCACGGCAGTCAGCCGGTCGACCGTGATGCGCGTTCCGCCCCCATAGTAGTAGCCGGAGGTCACGAAGCCGCTGGCCACGAGGTCGTCCCGTGGATCTCCATAGATGCCCACGTTGTCGACCTGCAGGACTGCGCCGGAGGAGTACGACGGCGACACCTGCAGCGCGTGGTCGCGGACGTCCCGGAACGTTGAGTTGGACAGCCGGACCAGCGGCGTGTTGTAGACGTCGCCGTACTGGAACCCGGCGGCGAGGACGGAGTCGACGACCAGGCTGTCCAGGTCTTGCGCGTCGAGCCAGCGCCAGTGCTGCTGGTCAGGCGGCGCGACGATGGAGTCCCCGATCAGCGACAGGTACCCGCCACCGGACGAATTGACTCTCAGTACCACGGACTCGGTACCGGGGCTGGTGAAGGTGCTGTACGCCAACACCACGCGGCGGATGTCGCCTTGGAGATCGAGAAGGTTGTTGACCGCCCGCTCGATGCGACTCCGTTCGATCACGACCGCGCGGCCCAGAGGATTGCCGGCGCCCACGCCCCGCGGCGCGAGGGATGGCGCTGCGCCAGCACGTTCCCTCGCGGCGGCCCTGGCCGAGCCGGGACGCGGCACCGATGGGGTGCACTCGCCGCAGATGTCGCCGTAGGCCCCGAGCTTGAGCGCCGTGTTGCCGAAGTCGTGCAGCAGCGAGCGCCGTACCGTCAGGCTGTCGATGGTGGCGTCGTCGTACAGACCATGGGCAAAGTCCCCGATCTCAGTGTCCTCTATGGTGATGGTGTCGACGTTGGAGTAGAGCTGGACGCCGTAGCCGTAGCTTCCTTCGCCTGTCACCCCGAGTCCCTCAAAGCGCGAGCGCTCGATCCGGACATTGCGCGCGAGCGTTGCCACGACGACCCCGTTGGCGACTTCGCGGACGCGGAGGCCACGGAGCAACACACGGTCGGGGCCGTAGACCCAGATGCCGGTATCGAAGCCCTCCAACGTGAAGTTGTGCAGTTCTCGCGTCCCCTGACCACCGAAGACGAAGCCCGTACCCGCGGCCTGGAACCCTGCGCCCACCACGGTGGGCCGCGAGCCGTCGGCGGCGGTATCGCCCATCAGGACGACAGGGCGATCCACGTAGAATTCCCCCCACTCTCCAGCCGGCGCGTAGCGGCCGGGCCGGACGCGGATCGAATCGCCGTCCTGCGCGGCTTGGAGCCCCTCCTCGATCGACCCGAAGGGGAGGTCCGGCGTGCCGAGCCTGTTCTGCGCGCCGATAGCCCGGGCGTCCACCCAATGCCGCGTCCGCCGGCCGACGACGTGCACCGTCGTCTGCGCCGAGTCGCTTGTGCCCCGCAGCACCGTGACCACCGCGGTCCCGGCATCGCGGGCGGTGGCGTGCCCATCGGGCCCGACGACGAGCACCGCCGGGGCGCTCGACTTCCACGTCGCGTCCGGTAGGGCCTGGAGAGCGCCCGTGGCGCTGTCCGCCACCCACGCCTCGAAGATCAGCGACTGGCCCTTGACCAGTTCCACCGCCGCCGGCGTGATCGACAGGGCGACGGCCGCGTTGGAGCTGCACGCGCCGCCGGCCAGCCGCAGCACCCGGAAGCCGGTCGTGCTCACGCCCACCGCGTTGGAGAGGATGACGAGGGCGTCGCGCGCGTTGGTCGCGCCGTTGCCGTCCACGTCGCCCAGGCCGATGTCGAAGGCGCCGACGTTGAGGCCCACCGCATTGGAGAGTGCGATCAGGGCATCGCGGCTGTTGGCGTTGCCGTCGCCGTCGATGTCGCCCCACAGTCCCCGGGCCGGGCAGTAGATGCCGCCCGAGACGACCGCGAGAGAACCCAGGTCGGCGAAGGTCCCCGCCGCGTAGAGCCCCGTGACGGAGAGCCTCAGGGTGTCAACGGCCTTCACTAGGGGAACGAGCTGGATATTGGCCAGGGTCACGACGCCGGCGACGCCGGCCGGGTTCACGCCCGCCATAAGCAGTACGCCGGCGGAGAGCGAGTCGTCGTTCACCGTGGCCTTGCCGAACGTGCCCTCCGATCCGCCGGTAATCTGCAGGATGGCGGGGTTCCACTGGAGCCGTAGGGCGTAGGAGCCAAGCCGCTCCGGCCGGCCGGTGAGGTCGGCGACGATCGGGATGACGATCGGCACGTTCACGGCCGACGAAAGCTGGCCGCCCAGCCCGATATGGATCTGCTGAGCCTCAAGGCGGCCTGGCGCCGCCAGGGTGCCCGCCAGGGCGAGAAGAACGAGGAGGCGCTTCATGGCCGGACCCTTCCCCGCTCGATCGGTGTGGACGGTCTCGGCCGCTCGGTGGGCCGCGCCGCCGGAATCATCGTCGGCCGGGCAGTTGCGGCCGCCATCGGACGCACCGGAACACGCGGCGACGAAACCGGGCGCGCGCTCGGCGCGCCAAAGGCGGGCGCCGGCGCCGGCAACGGATTCGGAATTGGGGGCGCGCCAACCACCAGCGTGGTGTCGAATGGCAGGAACGTCACGTTTGGACCGACGCTGTCGCCACCAGCCACGTCACAGCCTGTTGCGCACCGGGGCCCTGTGGCGCCGCCCCAGAAGGAACTGTCCGCAACGATCGGCCCGCCGCTGTACGCTGTCACGGCATTGTGGCCGTTGCCGACGTAGTTGCCCAGGCGGAACGTTGATCCGCCCATGAGGGTTGCCCCACCCCCAGCGTTGCGAACAATCGTGTTGT
>Ga0315275_10004891_pt1 | contig 12604 bp, 10 predicted proteins | sample YL17G03_0_MG_FD_205557 | JGI IMG/M metagenome (GOLD analysis project Ga0315275, IMG submission 205557) | Sediment microbial communities from Yellowstone Lake, YNP, Wyoming, USA - YL17G03_0 | ecosystem: Environmental > Aquatic > Freshwater > Lake > Sediment | place: USA: Wyoming | collected... | reverse complement strand
GTAATTTGCTCGGTACCTATAATTACACGTTTATCATCTCTGATGTAAACAATCAGAAAAACATCGTCACCGGCTCATTTGCTTACGCCACCGATGTTCTTGAGATCATCTCGTCTCGTTTCACCGGGATTATGAGCGGGGATGCGATCACCATAAAGGCAGACGACCGGATAAGTAAATATAATTTCAAGGTGTACTACAAGATTGACAATGGGTCAGACATCAACGTTGATCAAAAGGAGACAGGCGATAGAGAAAAATACGAGACCTCCGCGGAGTTCAAAGGATGGAGCGCAAATTCCACCGTGACCGTGCAGGTGTACGCGGAAGCACGTCATTACTTCCTCAACATCCCTGAAAAATTCTCCAATACCGTCAAAGATACACAGCCTTACGTGTTTTCAACGGCAAACGACCAGAATATCGGAACCGAAGAGCCACTAGTGGAATGGAATTACACGCTCGCGTTATTACGAAAATCGCAACTGCCAAACACGGTGAGCTACGCGTTACCCTATCCCATAAGTATGGGGTCAACACCAGGGTTTGAGGTTGTGGTCTTGGTCCTTGCTGTGGTTGTCGTCGTCTTCCTGTTCAAACGTAAAAAAAATACTAACAAGACATGAACGAGATAACCAGCTTCTGTCAATCATTCAAAAAGGATTTTACACCTCGCGCACAGGACCCTCGACAGCCGGTTCGGTGCTGGTCAGAAAAAGATGCTTCCGATGGCAAGGTTGTTGATGCGTACGTTATTATTTTGAGGACACGCGGATGCTCCTGGGCATTGGCATCGGGGTGCACGATGTGCGGGTATTTCAACGACAGCATGTTTTCACCTGTTTCTGAGAAGGATTTTCAGTCCCAGTTTGAGAAAGCTATGCAGAGCTACAAGGGTGAAAAGATAGTGAAACTTTTCACTTCAGGTAGTTTCCTTGATCCTCATGAAATACCGGTTACCGTGCAACATGAAATCCTCAGCGTATTGGCCGAGCGGGCAGAAAAAATCTCGGTGGAATCACGCCCGGAGTACGTAACAGATAAGAGGTTAGCAGATATTCAAAAGGTTGTATCGTCTAAATTGTTTGAGATAGGGATTGGTTTAGAGACGTCAAATGATCTGGTGCGAGAAAAAGCAATCAACAAAGGATTCACTTTTAATGATTATAAGAAAGCAGTAAAACTGTTGAAAAAATATCAGATGAATGTGAAAACCTACGTGCTTATGAAGCCACCGTTTTTAACAGAGAAAGAATCACTGGACGATTGCATCCGGACAACCCAGGATATCGCTCCATACACTGATCTGGTCTCGTTGAACCCGACGAACGTACAGCGTCATACGGTTGTTGAATACCTCTGGAAACGAAACCAGTACAGGCCGCCGTGGCTCTGGAGTATCGTTGAGTTTTTAAAACAGAGTGAGAGGCTCACCGATGCGTTCGTGAAATGTGATCTGGTTGGTGGCGGAAGCATGCGCGGGGCACATAACTGTGGCGTCTGTGATAGAGAGGTGCTGAGTGCGATTGAAGAATTTTCTTTGTCACAAAAACAGGACGTGCTGAATAATCTTACCTGCGACTGTAAAGAAAAATGGTTTGATCAGCTTGATCTGGAGAACCTGAGTTTTGGTTCCTTTGTTGATTTTGCGCGGTGGAAACCATGAAACAGGTGGTTGAACAGAACGACACCGTGGTACTCATCGATGAAAGCCTGAAGAAAATCATTGTTGACACGAACTGGAAAACAGATAAAATCAGAGGAATCGGGGTTATCGATCCAAAAACTCTTGTTGGAAAAGAATATGGAAGCAAACTTGAGATTGGAAATAAAAAGTTTTGGCTCTTGATTCCTTCGTTGCAGGATAAACTGCAGGGGTTGTATCGTCAAGCACAGATTATTCTACCACGCGATGCGGCTCATATCCTCATGAACTGCGCAATTGAGCCAGGACAGACGGTGCTTGAGGCAGGGATCGGGTCCGGGTCGCTAACAATCGCGCTTGCTTCTGCGGTCGCCCCAAATGGAAAAGTTATTTCCTATGATATTAGAGCAGAATTCATCGACCATGCGATGAAGAATCTACGACAATCAGGGCTCACCCAGTATGTCACTACAAAAATCAAGGATGTGACTGAAGGAATCGAAGAAAAAGACCTTGATGCCATCATCCTTGATATCCCAAACCCTTGGACTGCCGTGGAACACGCATGGAACGGATTGAAGGTTGGCGGGTATCTCTGCACTTATTCGCCTTTGATTTCCCAGGTGGAACAAACAGTAAGAACCATCGAACAACATCCGTTTATCGAATGTAAAACCTATGAGAACATCCAGCGGGAAATGGTTGTTTCAAAGTATGGGACCCGCCCGAGTTTTGATATGTTGGGTCACACCGGGTACCTGACGTTTGCACGAAAAGTACGAGCCCTCTGAAGGGTTTATTCTCCTGAGAGGGGCGGCTCCGAATGCTTTAAATTCCTTTTGGGTATACACTGGTTCAACGATATGAAGGATAGTAAATGGAGGCAATTGTTATGACAAAACGTGTATACAATTTTTATGCAGGCCCAGCAACATTACCGTTACCGGTGTTGAAGAAAGCGCAGGAAGAACTCCTTGATTTCCATGGAACCGGGATGTCAATTCTTGAGATTTCTCATCGATCAAAAGAATACGATGAGGTGCATAAGAAAGCCTCAGAGCTTTTGAAAGAGCTCATGGGCATCCCCAGCAACTATAAAGTATTGTGGCTGCAAGGTGGTGCGTCCTCCCAGTTTTTCATGGTACCCCTGAATCTTCAACAAGCAGGAAAACCAATGGAATATGTCCATACTGGTGCATGGGCAAAAAAAGCAATCAAAGAGGCAAAGTTGTATGGTGAGGTGAAGATTGTTGCCTCTTCAGAGGATCAAAAGTTCACCTACATCCCCAAGAATGTCACCTTTAGTGATAATGCAGCGTTTGCTCATATCACGGGAAACGAAACGATCGGAGGAATCGAATGGCATGAGTGGCCAAACGTCCCCAGCGGCGTCCCGCTTGTCTGTGACATGTCTTCGAATTTTATGGATAAGGTCGTTGACGTGAAGAAGTTTGGAGTCATCTACGCAGGTGCTCAGAAGAACCTTGGTCCTTCAGGGGTCACTGTTGTTGTTATTCGAGATGATCTGATTAACAGGGTTCCGGAGAACACACCAACCATGCTGAAATATAAAACGCATGTCGAGAAGGATTCCTTGTATAACACCTGCCCGTGCTTTTCAATTTATCTTTGCGAGCTCGTCTTAGAGTATCTGAAATCCCTTGGTGGTATCCCTGCGATGGAAAAACAGAACCGAAAGAAAGCAAAACTGCTCTACGACATCATTGATAACTCTCAGGATTTCTATCGTGGTGTTGCAAAACCAGAGTCACGATCACTCATGAACATTACTTTTAATTTGGCAACCCCGGAGCTTGAAGCGAAATGCGTCGATGAGGCAAAGAAAAAGGGACTCATTGGTCTCAAGGGTCACCGGGATGTTGGTGGCATGCGAGCATCTCTGTACAACGCGATGTCGCTTGAAGGCACCGAAGTGCTCTGTAAGTTTTTAAAGGAATTCCAGGAGCAAAACCAGTAACACCCTGGATTTTTCTTCTTCTTTTTTCTTATTTTTTAAGGCAACGAAAATGAATAGTTTCGGTGACCCTGTTGGTAGGTATATAAACTAAAAAGTCCCTTCTTGTATTAATTGACTTGAGTTGCGGGGGACATGCCAGCCCGGTGTTTGCTGGCATTTCTGCCACTTTTCTTAGAATTTATCTAATGTTTTTGTTTTGTATTTTTTTATGAGCTTTTGAGCAGTTTCCCATGAATGTCTCGTATGTGGCGGCAACTCTCCGTATGTATCTACCCATGTTTTTAGAAATTTTTTTGTTAAAGGGTCTGCAGGATACCCACTCCCTAAAGGAAGATTGATCTTTTTTTCAAGTTCCCGGGCTATCTGTCGAACGTGCTCATCTCTGGTGGTCTTAGCTAGAATTGATGCTGCACCAACAACAGGATACGTTTGATCGGCCTTGTGTTTTGAGATCATTGTTGGTTTCCAAGTAAGCTTTGAGAGGATGTCTTTTCCGAATCGTAATTCGTTCACATCGGCAGCATCTACATAACAAATATCTGGTTTGAGTTTTTCGATTACTTTACTAAAGACAGAGACTTCAAGTTCGTTTACCGTCATGACTTTTCGCAGGTCATCAATATCAGAAGCAGGGATAATCATTATTTCATATTTTACTACGATGTCTTTTATTTGTTTTGCGAGGACTTCTCGTCTGTTTGGTGTGAGTTGCTTAGAGTCGCGTGCACCGATTCTGATTAGTTCAGCATCGTTTTCAACGAGCACGCCGGCAACGACAAGGGCTCCAAAAACCGGCCCGCGTCCGGCTTCATCAGCACCACAAATCATTGAGTGCTTGTATCAGATGGAAGTAAAAAGATGTTACGGAAAAGGTCATAGGCAATTTTTTAATATCGGACCTTATTCAGGCTTTTGAATGCCGCCGTAGCTTAGCTGGTGGAGCGGCTGATTCGTAATCAGCAGGTCAGGGGTCCAAATCCCTTCGGCGGCTTGGCCAACTTTTTTTCTCCTGTAAAAAATGTTTTTTCTTCTGAGAAATAGAAAAAAGGGCTTTGGACCCTTAGAGCTCTTCAACAAGGTCGTTAATCATTCATACAAAAAAATAAAGCATCCCTATCAAGATATGTTTTTATAAGAGAAGATTGATATAAAATAACATAGTGGAGGCAAAGGACAATGAAAAAAATAGCAATAGTAATTACTAGTATGATACTGGTGACTGTTTTTTCAAATACTCTTTTAGCAAATAATATGGACTATGAGGAGAACAATCAAGATATGTACCCATTGATGGATACCAGAGGTGAGAAATCTCAATCATATAAAGCAGGTATTGTTGATTTTGGTGTTTTGGATATTGAAATTGATGCTTTAAAAGGTGGTTTCGGCGTATCAGCTGTAATCAGAAATACTGGAGAAATAGTTGTATCTGATATAGAGTGGTCTATAGATTTTGGTAAATTAGCTAAAATTGGAAATTATTCATCTGGAACTATACCAACAATTTCTGCTGGAGAGGAAGTTGTGATTCGTAGTGGTTTTGTTTTTGGTATTGGTTCTGGTAGTGTAACAGTTGTTGCTGGTGATTTTTCAATTGTACAAAATTATATTATGATTGGACCATTTATATTTTTAAAAAAAGGTTCGGGTAATCAAATAAAAAATCATGATATGATAGTTTATTATAGAGATGGGGATCAGAAAACACTGGATCCTGCTGATGCTTATGATGATGCATCCACAGATATAATTTCTCAGATTTATGATACTCTTGTAACTTTTAAGGGGAATGATACGAAAACCTTTTATCCGTGTCTTTCAACAGACTGGTCAGTATCAGATGACTCATTAACATGGACATTTAATTTACGCGAAAATGTAAAATTCTCCAACGGAAATGATTTTACTGCAGAAGATGTGGAATATTCTTTTGATCGAGTGTTAACGATGGGGGCACCAGAATCTGGTGTGGACTGGATTCTTGGACAATGTATGGATACGAATAGCACCACAGTGATTAATGACTATAAAGTTGAAATAAAACTTACAGAATCGTATGGTGGATTTTTAGCTCTTTTAGCATTTACGGTAGCCGCGATTGTTGATAAAGACTATGTGGAGGCACATGGTGGTGTTGTCCCGGGAGAAGAAAACGTATGGATGAAAGATCACCCGATGGGCACCGGTCCATATATGCTTGACCATTTGACACGGGCAACGGAAATTGTCTTAAACAAAAACCAAAATTATTGGGGTGGTTGGAATGGAAACCATATTGATAAATTGTTATTCAAAACAACTCCAAATCTTGAAGAAAGAATTTCGGCCATTAAAAAGGGAGATGCTGATATTACCTATGTTCCCTATGCCAACCTCGAAGATGTCATTGGTGAAGAAGGGATTGTTGTACAACCCTTTAACAGTTATAATGTCGCACTTCTTGCGATAAACACGAAAGCGAGTAACAATAAATTTTTAACAGATGGTCAAGTACGAAAAGCATTAAGTTATGCGTTCGACTATGATACAGCGATTGAAACTGCCTTGAATGGATATGCAAGTAGACTAGCTGGAGCAATACCAAACGGAATGCCGTATTACGAAACACAAAACGATGGTCAACCGTATTATAATTATGACCTGACAAAAGCAGAACAAACTCTTGATGATGCTGGATACTGTAAAGATTATGATGTAAACGGAACGCTCTATCGGCTTAATGGGACAACCATGCGACTTTTCTATAATACAGGGGATTCAGAACGGGAAATGATGGCGGTCATGTTCCGAGCAGCTCTTGATGAAATCGGTATTCTTTCATCGGTTATTGCAGAAGAATGGCCAGAGCTTTTGCATCGGATGTATACGACAGATGACTGGGATATGATTTTTGTCGGATGGGGACCAGATTATAATGATCCGGATGACTATATCTCACCCTTTATCGGCTCCGCTGATATCGGTCAAGATACCTATAACACAGGATATAAGAACGATACTGTTGACGAGAAAATATTAGAGGGAAAATACTCAGCGGATACTGCAGTGCGAGCAGCTGCCTATAAAGCCGCATTCGACATCTACATAGAAGAACCACCCATGATATTCCTAGTTCAGAGACAATACGTTCGTCCCATGAGAGACTGGATAATGAATTATAGTTATAATCCTGCACCAAGTTTCACGTGGAATTTCTATGATTGTTATAAGGGAGGGTTACAATTAAGTAAATGTATGATAAAGTCTTTTTTGTTAGAATCATTCAATAGTTGAATAGAATTGTACCTTACTTATTTCAAGAATGAATGATTAAAAACATGAGTCTTAAAACCGTGTTAATGCTTGACCACTACCGTTATATAAAGATTTCTATTTTAGGATTTTAGGAGTAAATTAAATTTTTTTTTAGGGTAGTAAACTATACTTTTTTTCCGTATCCCTTCGGCGGCTTACCGAACCTTTTTCTTCCTATCTAATAGACTCGGAAATATAAGTCGCCAGTAGGCTTTATTAGCATGAGTTAAAAGCCCCATTCTTCCAAATGACATAATGTTTAAACTTCGATACAACAAATTGCGTAGGAATCATGCATATTTTTATTGTGGAATTGTATGCACTAACACTGGACTAATGGATTTGCGGGCAATACTTATGTTATATAAATTTAATAGGGTTAGAATATCTTCCATATATTCAATACGTCGGAATTTTGATTCCCACCATTATCGTACGCGATTACCTTTATTGTGTAGGGAAAAAAGAGTACCCGGTCCGACCACATCCAATTGTACGGCGCAGTTGTACCTGTCGCTTTGAGCTGATCATCGACATAAAACTCTACTTTCTTGATACCAGATTGATTATCGGTTGCATTGACAGAGAACTCGATCTTTCCAATTATTAACGTGGTAAAGAATTTTATCTTCAGCGGAAAGATACCGAAAAAATTGATATATAAAAATTTTTGTTCCGGTGCGGTAATTTTAACTACTGGGAGCGTCACATCTGGTCCATAATAGAGCAGCCATAGCGAATAATCAACATTACCACTAATAGGGTCTCCTGAACCACCGGGATTACCAGAGTGCCGTGGACCTGATTCATCTCCCCACCAGTTGTATTCAGCATTGAGGAGCGCTGCTCCTTCCCAAACCAATCCTTGGGCATTATCCGCGAAATTGTTATTATTAATGCGTGTCGCTACTGGAAATACCGCATTACTACCAAAGTAACCAGTTCTTCCCCAGAAACTCATGTCACAATTCGTGATTCGATTCCCTTCGATACTCGTGTTAGTTACAAGTCCGGAAAGTCGAATCCCAAAACTCGTTGGTGTCGTTGAGACACCGTTGATGATGTTGTTTTTAATGACGGTATTGAAGATCTCCCCTCCTGCACCATTGCCCAATGCAAAATTATCTATAGCGATTCCTCTCCTCCATTCTTTTATATTATTTATAGTGTTCCCACTAATAATAATGTGCGTGTATTTTCCACTATCCGGAACCCCTTGACAACCTAAATATGCACTCGAGAAACCGATAGCGGTGACCTTATTACTTGATCCGGGATTAATACCGGTACCGACATCAATGGTATTGTTGTTTATTTTCTGTAAGGTTGTTATATCTACTCCATCGTAAGTCATGTAGTATATCGAGTCTATTCCCCAACATCCTGCATCAAGTATGTTAAAACTAATTTCGGTGGATCCCGTGGTTTTCTCAATTACTATATTGTTACAACCGGTTTGAGTGATTATGTTATTTGTAAATATGATATTTTCTTGTCCGCCGCTGATTGCATAGAAACCCCAATCATAATCATCATTAGGATTCTGTGTTCCGATAATCTTATTCGAAGAAATAGTGTATGTTACACCGGGGGAGTTTGAATATACAACGATTCCCATATTTTGCTTATTATCACCACTGCCATAACCGGGTATGCCTCCCGCATTTTTTATCATAAACCCCTGGAAGGTCACATCCCCGTTTGCGACGATTCTTACTAAACCGTCACTGGTAAGGATTGCATCGCTTCCATCGATGATCGTGGTTGTCCATCCAGATCCTTGAATCCTTAGTGCTTTGTTTATGATGATTTGATTTTCATAATATATCCTTGCATAAACAATAATGGTATCTCCATCGCTGGCGCTATCAATAGCATCTTGTATTTTCGTATAATTTCCAGGTCCAGCCCCTCCAACGTAAAGTGTGTTACCACGGATTGGTGAGTTATTGGAAATAGTACTGTTGAGGGATCCTATGGCGCCCGTTCCGAAGAACAATAGCGTTATACTAATAACCAAACCTTTTTGAATTATGTGTTTTGTCATATTAAGCCTCCCTATTATCTGTATTATTAACAGATAACAATATTTAAATGTTTCTGGATAAATATTATATATAACGAATGTTGCAAAATTTATTTTGTGCCATTGGAATAAACGTTGATATATGATATATTTTTTTTATAAAAGATTTATTTTCTCTAGAATCTCTCTCTTTTTTTTCGTCGGTGAAATTTGTTTACAAATCATATTCTGAGGGATGATTAACTTATTTTATTTTGAAATCATTGCAGAGTTTTCTTATCTTTCAGCATGCTACGCCCAATTCTCGCAGTCTTACAAATTGTGAATTGCCCAAACAATGGACATATCAATATCTGTGATCCGATGGGAGCGGCCATCCTTTAGTTTATATTGCGTGCTCTTCGTTTATCGTGAGGTTTTTTTTCGCTGTGTACGTTCGTGTTGAAGTGTTGAAATCAATGTAAAAAGTGTGCGAACTACACTTTTTTCAATGAAAAATGATTGTTTCTGCGGACATTCCTGATCAAGGGTTGCACAGTTGTTATCTTTATCGTAAACCACTGGATAGAGGGTGCATCCTTCCGGCTTCTGGTGATAAATGGTACATCGTGTCCCATTATGAAACACACAACGACCTTGGTAATTCTTCAGTTGTAACCATCCATTGTGTTCTGAAACAAAAAATTGGCGATCATATCCCATTTTTTGAATGTTTTCAATATCACGATATGACAGTACCATGTTCGTTTCTATGCAACATTGTATGCATTTTGTTTCAAGACAGCAGTTTGACATACGGCATCATCCCTAATATCGCAAAGTATTAAAAACAATTTCGTGTTCATATATCTTAGAATAACAATGTATCCTTCTGAAAAAAGGGAGGAAAGGGGAAGTTGAAGAGTAAAAAAGAGATTTCATCTATTAACTCTGCAACCCCCAAAAGAAAATACTTTTTGGGAATATAAATGTTTCTCAAAAGGTCTTTATACTGGCTTAGACAAGCCCCCATGCGAAACATTTATAACATTAAATGGTATAGTGACTCTCAAGTCTCTTAGACAAAGTAAGGTAATAAAAGAGCTAAAAAATCAGCTCTTATAAAAACAATATATCACGGGGGAAAACAAATATGGCTAAAAGTAGCAAAAAACAAATAGACCAAGATGAGAAGCGAATAATTGAGCAGCTGCAACGAAATTCCAACGAAAGCATAGACAAAATCGCAAAAACCTGTGGGTTTTCCAGACAGAAAGTATGGCGCATTATTAAACGACTCGAGAACAACAAAACAATTTGGGGGTACACCGCAGTACCAGATAAGGAAAAACAAGGTGTGCACCATTACATCATGTTGATCAAACGATCGAACGAGCCAGCATACGACGTCATTGATGATGTTATCGATGGATTCAAGAAATATTCAGGGAAAAACCTTGGTGTTTTCGTCCAAACCGCCTGCATGCTCCAAGGTCAATATGACGTGCTGCTCTGTTTCACCGCAAAAGACATCAGCGTCGCAAAACGATTCACTGAGTTCATCAATAAGAAATACTCGGCGTACATCAGAGAAATCATGATGCTGGAAGATATTTTCTCAGTGAGAATCAGTGGCATGATGAATCCAAAAGTCGATGACCTAAAAGAATTCTTCAAGACAAACTAAATCGTTTGAGGGCTATGCCCTCCCCATTCTTCTTTTAATAGAGTAGTATATTTATTCACGAATAAAATGTACAATCACCTTTTTTTTATGAAGAATTTCGAGGACGAGAATTAAGAGAAGGGGTCTAAAAAGTCTGGGAGGAAAAGAATGAAAAAGAATTTTTCAATTCAATTCTTTAGACCCCCTCACATGCCCCTGAATGAGAAACAGGTAGATAAATATAACTCCTTGATCCCTCCACATACACGATGAGCAGCATCGAACCAAATAGTATTCACCCCCGATATCTCACGTAACCGGCATCGTCCTTATCAGAAAACGCTTAAAACGAATGTATTAAAAAAAAGATTGGGGGGACTTTACCTGTAAAGAGCTCTTTTTTCATCGAACCCTGATTATATTAATGATGGATCAGACCAAGTGAGGTGAGTTCCTGAGATAGTTTCTCCACCGCAAGGGAAACATCTGTTATCTTCCGTGCCCCCGTGCACACGATCTTCCCGGAGCCAAACAGCAGCATAGCCACTTTAGGTTCTTTGATACGATAAACAAGCCCAGGGAACTGCTCTGGTTCATACTCAACGTTTTCTAACCCGAGTGCCATGGCAACCTCATTGAGGTTCAACTCGCCGCCAAGATCAGAAATCGCGACAATGTTCTGAATGACGATCGCAGGGTCTTTATAGACCTCGACCCCTAACTTCTTCAGTTTCTCCGCAATGATATTAATCGTTGTTCTAACGTCCTCAATATTTTTCGCACCAGTACAATTTGCCTTCCCACTCCGAAACAAGAGGGTAGCGGTTTTTGGACTGGTCAACCGATACACAAGCCCAGGAAATTGCTCTGGCTCATATTCCGCTTCTTCCAATGATTGTGCGATAACGTCCAAATCCAATTTATCGGAAAACGACGTTGACGCGACAATATTTTCTACCTTTACTTCTGGCATACATTTTCCTCCTTTTTTATACCAAATGATGACAATTTCTCCAACATTTTATCAAGAGCAACAGTAACGTCTTCAAGCCTGATTCCGTTGCAGACAATCTTCCCCGAATCAAACAGCAGTATAACAGTGTTTGGGTCATCTCCTTTATATACCAATCCAGGGAAAACCTTCCGGTTATATTCCACGGTTTGTAGGGATTTCGCGAGACGTCGTAATTTCAACGACTGGCGCAGATCAGTTGACGCGGTTACGTTCATTACCTTAAGCTCTGGTGTTTCATCCAACTGTACACCGACGACATCCAGACGATCAGTAACCATTTTCACGACGTCATGGACCTCATCCATGCTTCTCGGCCCGGTCACCACCACGTCCCCCGTGGAAAAAAGTGTTGCCATAGAGCGTGGTTTGGAAAAATGCAAGACTATTGCAGGAACCTCATCAGGATTATACGTTGCATCAGGGAGAATTTCTGCAAGTTTTGGTAAATCCAATGACGACGAAATTGTAAAAGAAACAACGATGTTTTCAACCTGGACCTCAATCATACGTAGATTTCCCTCCTTGAAGTATATAAAGGCTTTTTATAAACATTTCGTAAAAAACGAGGGTATCGAAGAAAACCTACCACACTTTATCAATATCGATATCCTCTTCCTCGCCAGCTCCCACCTTTTTCTTGCTGCTGGTTTTTTCCCCATTCACCTGATCCAGGATACCGTGGAACTCATGGGTTCTGTCATGGATTCGCCGTTCACAGTTCGAAACCACGAGCTCCCCTCGGGTTTTTTCAATGAGACCACGGACCATGTCCTGCTTCTTTTTAATAGGAACCAATGCAGAAGGATAATCAAAACTCATGATAGCATCATAGATCCGGTCCATATGTTGCAGATACTCGTTTGCTTTCGCGGTATTTCCATCCAGCATAAAATCCAGGGCGCCGCGTCGCAGCTCACCTACGACATCACACAGCCCAAGCAGGTACGCGCTGTACGTAGTTTGAATTGTATCCGGGTCAGGGAGATCCTGCCCTTTCATGA
>Ga0315275_10004890_pt1 | contig 12606 bp, 12 predicted proteins | sample YL17G03_0_MG_FD_205557 | JGI IMG/M metagenome (GOLD analysis project Ga0315275, IMG submission 205557) | Sediment microbial communities from Yellowstone Lake, YNP, Wyoming, USA - YL17G03_0 | ecosystem: Environmental > Aquatic > Freshwater > Lake > Sediment | place: USA: Wyoming | collected... | reverse complement strand
TCCACCACCAACGTGCGGGGAATGCCGGAAATCAAGTCGCGCCCCTTGATCATCATGGTCTTGCGTTCCTCAAAGGGATAGGCGGATCCGATTTCGAACTTGATCCGCTCCGCCATATGCTCACCGATGAGGAGGTTATACTTTTTCTTAATGTAATTCATGATCGCATCGTCCATGCGATCGCCCGCGACCTTGACAGACTCGCTATAGACGATTCCGCCGAGCGAAATGACGGCGATATCGGTCGTACCGCCGCCGATATCGACTACCATGTTGCCGGAGGGTTCGGTGATCGGAAGACCGGCGCCAATAGCTGCGGCCACCGGTTCTTCAATCAGATACACTTCGCGGGCGCCGGCTAATTCCGCCGAGTCTCGGACCGCCCGCTGCTCCACCTGCGTAATGCGCGACGGCACACCAATGATGATGCGCGGACGCACGAACGCGCTACGGTTGTGCGCCTTCTGAATGAACCGCTTCAACATCTGCTCTGCCATTTCGAAATCGGCGATCACTCCTTCTTTCATGGGCCGCACCGCGATGATGTTGCCCGGTGTGCGTCCCAACATTCTCTTCGCTTCCGTGCCGACCGCGAGCACTCGTTGGGTCCTTTTCTCAACCGCCACGACCGAGGGTTCGTTGAGTACGATCCCTTTCCCATGCACATACACGAGAGTCGACGCCGTCCCCAGGTCAATGGCCAGGTCGTTTGAGAACCACCCGAAGATGTCACTCGCAAAGCCCACGATCACTCTCCCTTCCCCTCAGACTCTGACGGCATGCTCAGTCAGGCAACGCCAGTCGACCCACATCCAAAACCTGGGTGCCAGCCACCTCGTCACCTAGGCGCCGCCCCTGTTCGTTCCCGACAATTAATACCGCTTCGAACGCAATAATTGCTACCGACACAATCCATCCCACATACGGGACGACGAAGGCTACCTGAGCGACCGCAAAAGGCAGGTTGCGTATAATGGATTCCCGAAACCCTGCTGCCTCGCGCCGGTCCGGAAGCACCGTCTGGAGGCCGATCAACCGTTTACCGATACTGCGCCCACCGGCAAATCCATCAGCGATCAGTATATACGCCAATCCCCCAAGAAAACCTACCGGCACGATCACTTGACCGACTGCCGCGACGATGAACAAATCGATCAGCTTGGCGATACCACGGTTCAGGACCTGCGCCTTGGGGTAGACCCCAGCACCGATTGAATAAACCCCGCTGACCTCCTCTGCCAAGGGATCTCCTTACAATTAGTGGCAAAGTATAACAAATCAGACTACCTAGCACAAACAAAGACCATTCTCTGGCAGATCGACATTGCGGGTGATATTTCTTGTCTTCACGAACAGACAACTCTACTCGATCGCGAGATCTCAGCTTGGAGGAAAGGGCATCTCTTGCCTTTGCACAGATCCCTGAGTACAATCCGTTGCTACGAACTTTCCGAGGAGTTGTCATGATCAAATTAATGCGTCAAGCGTCCCATAGCTATCCATGGCTCCTCAAGTCCATCATGGGGATTATTGCCCTCGCCTTCGTCATCACCATGGGCTGGTGGGGGTTCGGCGAACAGCCAGGCACCGTCGTCGCCTCAGTCGGAGATCTAAGCGTGTCCCGCGATGAATTCCGACGCGCCTATGAGAATACTTATCGCTTCTACAAGGACAAAGTCCCTGGAGAATTCAAAGACGAAACGATCAAGCAATTTGTGGTGGATCAGCTCATCGACAATCGGACCTGGCTCATCGCGGCGAAGAACATGAGCCTCACCTTGGCTGACGACGACCTGCGCGAAGTCATCATGCAGATCCCAGACTTTCAAAAGAACGGCATATTCGATCCGGAGGTCTACAAGCGGCTCCTGGCAGCGAATCATCTGACGCCCGCGATTTTCGAAGCGATGGAAGCGAAGGAAGTGCTGAGTAACAAAGCCCGGATGATCATTCGCGACGCAGTGGCCCTTACCCCTGCCGAGCTAGCCGAGGCGCAAGCCCTTACGCTACGGCAAACGGAATCAGATCCCGCTAAGGCCGCCGCGGCGAAGGACCGTGCCATACAGGATGTCCTCTTTCAAAAGCAGCAACGCGCGCTGATGGCCTACACTGAATCGCTTAAGACCGCGCTCCCGATCACAATTCACCGCGAACTCTTATAGCCGCCCGCCTGCCACAACGCGAACCAGTCCGGCCCCTGCCTCTTTACTTCTTTGTGGCTGATAATACTAACATCGCATCGCCATAGCTGTAGAAACGGTACCGCTCACGAACCGCCTCTGCATAAGCCTGCCGAAGAAATTCGGTCCCGGCCAATGCGGAGACCAGCATGAGCAATGTGGTCCGTGGCAAGTGGAAATTCGTGAGGAGGGCGTCGACCACCTTGAACGGGAACCCTGGCGTCATGAATATATCCGTCTCTCCCTGGTAGAGTTGGATCCGACCGGCCGCCCGAGCCGCAGTTTCGAGCACGCGAACGACTGTGGTCCCGACCGCGACAACTCGTCCCCCCGTCGCTCGCACCTGCTCGATGGTACGAACCGCCTCTGCTCCGATTTCGATCCATTCTGCGCCCATCCGATGGTCTTCGATCTGATCAACTGTCACCGGCTTGAATGTCCCGACACCAACATGGAGCGTGACGGCCGTGAGACCGATCCCTCGCTGTTGCAGCCGTGCCAGCAACTCCGGTGTGAAATGGAGTCCGGCGGTCGGCGCCGCAATGGCACCCTCATGTTGCGCGAACAGGGTTTGATACCATTCTCGATCCTGGTCGGTCGGTGCACGTTTCAAGTAGGGCGGAAGTGGCATTCGACCATATTGTCGCAGCCATTCAGACCACGGAATCGGACTCTCAACCCGGACCGTCGTTCTGGTCGCGCCTCGCTCGACCACCACCGCAGAAGCCTCTGCGCCCATCTCAATAATCTGCCCAGGCCGAAACGTTCCCTTGATCAACACCTCCCAGATCGCATGGCCAAGATCCTTCACAAAGAGGATCTCGACCTCCGCACCGGAAGGACGCTTCCGTCCAGCCACGCGCGCGGCCAACACCTTCGTATTGTTGACCACGAGGAGATCGCCTGGCTGAAGAAGATCAGGCAACTCATCGACACGGCGATGGGCGAACGAACGATCGAGAGGCTGCAGAACGAGTAGCCTGGCGTGATCGCGCGGAAAGGTTGGGTGAGCCGCAATCAGCGAGGAATCGAACGGAAAATCAAACTCGGAGAGCTGCATCAGGAAGACGGCGGGATCGGAGGTTTGGTCAGCGTCAAATTCTGAAGTTCGGTACCAGGATAATAATACCGAAGGATCGTCGAGAAGGGATAGCCCAGCTCAGCCAGCTCCTTCGCACCCCACTGGCACATGCCAACAGCGTGGCCCGCGCCGTAGCCGGAAAGCACCACATCTCGACCGATGGATTCGATGGCAAACTGCGTGCTGGGGATGATGGTGTACCCGACCGCTTTCCGCAATTCCTCTCCGCGAAGAATCAATTCTCCACCAGAATGAAGAATGCGCAGCTTGGCGACTCGCCCCCCGCGGCTGAACGACAAGGGCGTCATCGTCGCGATCGTCCCCACGGAGAATCCCTGCTGTCGCAAATTCTGCTCAAGAGTGTCGACTTTGAATGAGGACTTCCATTGATAGTAGGGCGACGTTAGGTCGAAGGGACACTCCACGCCCTTGAGATAGGGATACTCTTTCGACCACACATTCATGGCATCTTCTGTCAGACCGGCGGCCGTCGATGAGAAGGCTGCGTATATCGGCGCATCCTCATAGGTCACCACCAACCCGCGGGTCTCTTCGACCGCGCGCAGGATCCCGGCATCAATCCCCTGCTTCCCGCGATAGACTTGGTCTTGCACCGTAGCCGCCACGTCGTAATCACGCGCGGCACTCAACATCTGCTGATAGAGCGCATAGGTCCTGGCCGCGACCGCCTGCGCTTTCAACATCTCTGGGTGCCAGGTCGAACTGACCTCGGCGGGAACCACCCCTTTGACGTACTCTTCAAGGTCCACCCGATTAATAACCAGAAATCCTTTGCCTCTTCGCACGAGATGGACAAGGCCGCTCACCGAGATTCCTGTACCGGAATCACCCGAAGATACCGCCGCCCCGTTGGGCCTCCGAGCAGGCCGTGGAAACGTCAACGTGAGGCCTTGCTCTCCGCCCTGCAGCGTCAACTGCTCCGTCGGCATGCGAACGCCATTCAGCAGAAACCCATTTCCAGCGGCTGAGACCTGGACCGACGCGCGCATAGCCTGACTACGGCCCTTTTCATCCGTCACCCATAACAGGCGGTCTGCACGGACATCGAGCCGTGGCACGTCGGCCGATAGCAGCACCCGGATCGACTGCGCCGCCTCGGCTCCCGAAGACAGGCTGAGAAGGCATGCTCCCGTTACGATGACACGAAACACTCCACCTCTCAATTGCTTCACCGACGAAATATCCATGTTATTAAATAGAATACCAGACTTAGGATGACGCTGAGGAGCAGGCTGGTTGCGAGGGGAAACGAGAAGCTGAAGCTGTCTCGTCGAATGAAGATGTCGCCGGGTAGCTTGCCAAACCATCCCAGGAGACTCCCAACTCCTGGAACATGGTCTGCGATCAGCAGCAGCAGCAGACCGACCAAAACCACGCACAGCCCAACTCCGATTAAAACTTTGCCCAGACTCCCCCACTCAGCCATCAGCCTTTGGCCAAATGTTCTGCGATTTGCACCGCATTGAGGGCGGCCCCTTTCCGCAAATTGTCCGCTACCACCCACAGATTGAGACCATTGGCGATCGACTCATCTTCACGAACGCGGCCGACGTAGACCTCATCCTTCCCCGCAGCCTCCAATGGCATAGGATAGATCTTGTGTGCCGGATCGTCATAGAGCAGCACGCCGGGCGCGGTCGATAGAATGGCGCGGGCATCGTTGGCCGATAACTTCCTCTCAGTCTCAATCTTCATGGCTTCCGAATGCCCGACATACACCGGAACTCGCACCGTCGTCGCCGTGACATGAATCGACTGGTCGCCCATGATTTTTCTGGTCTCATGGACCATCTTCATCTCTTCCTTTGTATAACCTGATGGAAGAAAATCGTCGATCTGCGGCAAGCAATTGAATGCGATCTGATAGGGGTAGACCTTAGGACTGGCCGGCTTGAAGTTCAGCAGGTCTTGGCATTCCTCCATCAGCTCATCCATGGCATCCTTCCCCGTGCCGGACACGGATTGAAAGGTTGTGACGACAATCCGCTTGATCCGGGCCTGATCATGCAGGGGTTTCAGCGCCACGACCATTTGAATCGTGGAACAATTCGGGTTGGCGATGATGCCCTTATGCTGTTGAATGTCATGCGCATTCACCTCGGGCACCACGAGCGGTACCTCAGGGGCCATCCGCCAGGCGGCACTATTATCGATCACCACTGCACCAGCCTTCACCGCGATCGGCGCGAACTCTCGACTGAGCTCCGCCCCAGCAGAAAAGAGCGCAATGTCCACGCCGGCAAACGAGTCCTTCGTCAAGACCTCAATGGGCACCTCGTTCCCCTCAAATGTTACCGTACCACCGGCAGAACGAGTGGATGCGAGCGGGACGAGGCGTGAGACGGGAAACTTCCGTTCCTCGAGGACCTCGATCATTTCGGTCCCAACTGCCCCGGTCGCACCGACGACCGCCACGACATACCTTGATTTCTTTTTCAACATAAGCCTCGATCTTAACTACAGCGCGATCTCGAGAATGCGATGATTGAACGTATCGGCCACGAGCAGATACCCCGCGCCATCCATCACAATTCCAAACGGGTAACTCAAGCTGACTTCGAGGGCCGCGCCCTCGTCGCCCCCGTAGTTTGCCAGACCAACGCCGGCGATGCGCTGAATACGCCCTGTGATCCGATCCCATCGCCGCACCAGATGATTGTCCGAATCGGTAAAGAAGAGATTCCCCTGTTTGTCCAACGCCATCCCCGATGGCCTGGAGAGACTGCTGCTTGGTGGTTCATCCGGCCCCTGGTACCGATACTCACCGCCATCGCCCACCACAGTCCGTATGAGACCAGTGATGGGATCAACGGCACGAATCCTACCGTTAAAGCTATCGGCAATGAACAACGTGCCATCTGACGCCAGCGCCAATCCACCGGGGCCGGCCAGGCCGGTTTCCGTCGCAGTCATGCCATCTCCATTATACGCAGCCGTTCCGGTCCCTGCGACCGTACGAATCACCCCGGTAGCCAAATCCACCGCCCTCACGCGGTTGTTGCTCTGATCGGCAATATAGAGGACGCCCACGTCACTCACCGCCAAGGCAGCCGGTTCATTCAAGCCGGCCTCCACTGCCATTCCCCCGTCACCCGAGCACCGAGGTTGTCCCAGGCCTGCGACTGTCGTGATCAACCCTGTCACCGCATCCACACGTCGCACCCGATGGTTAAGCGTGTCCGCAATATAGAGATGCCCCGCCCGATCGACCGCAACCGCTGTCGGAAAATTCAACAGGGCTTGATCGGCACAACCACCGTCACCACTGAAGCGTTTGGCCGGCGCTGTGCCGGCCACAACATAACGGACGGTCCCACTCAGGTCAGTCTGTTGGGTAAAGGCGTGTGCATTGACCGTGCCGCTTTCGGCAAAAGGATCGTCAGGCACTTCCTCCACCACCGGAGCGAGCGAGACTGGTTTCGCTTCTGGCCCAACCTCCAGAATGCAGCCCGCTACCGTCCTGATACAGTTGGTCTTCCTATCGATCTTCCGGACGACGTGGTTCTCAGAGTCGGCGATGAACAGGTTTCCCTCTGCATCGAGGGTGAGACTCTTCGGCTCATTCAGACAAGCAGCAAGGGCCACAGCTCCGTCGCCGGACCAGCCAGAATCTCCGGTACCGGCAACGGTCTGGATCATTCCAGTTTTGAGATCTGTACTCATCTGCCTCGACAATCTTGTTTAATTCAGATTTTGCAGAATGGCCTCGCCCATTTCTGTCGTACTGACAAGGCGAGTACCAGGACCATGAATATCTTTCGTGCGGTAGCCGAGATCGAGGGTTTTCACGATCGCCTGCTCGATGGCTTCTGCTTCCTTGTCCAACTTTAACGCATAGGACAGCATCATGGCCGCCGAGGCAATCGTCGCAATAGGATTCGCCACATTCTTCCCAGCAATGTCCGGCGCGCTGCCGTGAATCGGCTCGAACAGTCCGACCAGCGCGCCAATACTGGCAGACGGCAACATGCCGATGGAGCCGGTCAACATCGCCGCTTCATCGCTCAGAATGTCACCGAATATATTATTGCAGAGCATCACGTCGAACTGCCGCGGGTTGCGCACGAGTTGCATCGCCGCATTGTCGACATAAATATGGCTCAACTCCACATCCGGATAATCTTTATGTGTGACAGTGACCACACGACGCCAAAGTTCTGATGACTCCAGCACGTTCGCCTTATCGACGGACATTACTTTTTTCCGACGCTTTCTCGCCGCCTCGAATGCCACTTTCGCAATACGCTGGATTTCTTCGGTTGTATAGACCTCGGTGTTGAATCCTCGCTCACTCCCGTTCGGCAGCTTCTCAATCCCTTTTGGCTTCCCGAAATAGATGCCGCCGGTCAGTTCTCGGATGACGAGGATGTCGATTCCCTCGATCACCTCACGTTTCAGCGTGGAGGCATCGGCCAACATCGGATACAATTTCGCTGGGCGTAAATTCGCGTAGAGCCCCAAGTGCTCACGCAATCCCAACAGCGCGCGTTCCGGACGCAAACTATACTCCAGCCCTTCCCACTTGGGACCGCCGACCGCGCCGAGCAAGACGGCGTCACTCTGTTTGGCCAGGGTCAGCGTCTCCTGAGGAAGCGGCACACCCACTTTGTCGATGGCCTGTCCGCCAACATCACCGGAGACGAACTCGAACTGGTGCTGGAACTTCTCGGCCACAGCCTTCAGCACCTTCACAGCTTCAGGGACGATCTCCCGACCTACTCCATCACCAGCTAATACCGCAATCTTCGCCTTCACAGACCACTCTCCCTCTTTGTGAGTTATGACCGCACAAGCCTCTATTCCAGGACTTCCTCATCCTCTAGTCGCCAAGCTGGATCGACCAGGCAGAGGAACTCGATGGTGGTGGGTCCACTATTTTCCAGGGACTGTTTGCCTCCCGGAGGCACATAGACGACGGTGCCTGGTTCCACCGCAATGGCCGAATCGTCTATGGTCATTCGTCCACGACCGGCGATAATGTAATAGACCTCTGAGGACATCAGCCTATGCCATTTCGACCGAGTACCGGGAGCCAATGCCCCATGAACAAGACTATACCCAAGCGCGAGCGGCTGTTTCGCCGGATGCAGAAGCTCTCGAAGGACGGTATGATCGCCAGCCAGAAACTCTGGCCGATCTGCCAAGGTGATATGAACCACGGAGCACCTCACAGCCAACGATGCTTCCCGGTCCCAGACCGGAGGCGGTGACTCTACCGTGGTCACTTTCCTTAAATCAAGTTCACCTTCTGCTCGCCCTGCGCCTGCTTTCCCGCCAAGTACGACAGCTTATTCAGCGCGTTGAGATAGGCCCGCGCCGAGGCCATGATGATATCCGTATCCGCCCCATGGCCTGAGACGGTGCGTCCCTCTTCCTGAACCCGGACCGAGACTTCGCCCTGGGCATCGGTCCCCCCCGTGATCGCCTTCACGACATACATGAGGAGCGTGCTCTTCGTCTGCGTGATTGCGGCAATTGTCCGATAGACTGCATCCACCGGCCCATCACCTGTCCCTGTCTGCGAAATCGTTCGTCCGTCGATCTCAAGTTCGACCGTGGCGGTCGGCACCTGATCCGTCCCGCTGGCCACATGGAATGACTTCAAGGTGATTCGATCGGCCATTTTGACCAACTCTTCGGAGACAATGACTTCGAGATCCTCTTCGTAGATCTCCTTCTTTTGATCGGCCAACTTCTTGAACCGCTCGAACGCGTGGTTGACCTCCTCGTCCGAGAGCGTATACCCCAGCTCCACCAGCCTTTGTCGAAACGCGTGCCGACCTGAGAGTTTCCCCATGACCATCTTGCTCTCAACCAGCCCGATCGTCTCCGGCCGCATGATTTCATAAGTCGTTTTGTCCTTCAGGAGCCCGTCCTGGTGAATGCCGGACGTATGGGCGAAGGCATTTGCCCCGACGATCGCCTTGTTCGGCTGCACCACCATGCCGGTGATCTTGCTGACCAATCGACTGGTCTTCGAGATTTCTTCGGTATGAATCTTCGTGTCGGCTTGATAGAAATCATTTCTGGTCCGAAGTCCCATGACAATTTCTTCCAGCGCCGTGTTCCCTGCCCGCTCACCAATCCCATTGATCGTGCACTCGACTTGGCCTGCCCCTTCGAACACCGCAGCCAAACTGTTCCCCACCGCGAGGCCGAGGTCGTTGTGGCAATGAACGGAGATTACAGCCTTCGCACTATTTGGCACATGCTCGCGAATGCCACGAATGAGCCGGCCGAATTCTTGTGGTACTGCATAGCCGACCGTATCAGGAATATTGATCGTCCCGGCTCCTGCGGTAATCACCGCCTCGATTACCTCATAGAGATAGGCGGGGTCTGAGCGGCTGGCATCCATGGGCGAAAACTCCACATCGTCCACATAGCCCCTCGCTCGTTGCACCATCTCAACCGCGCGCTTCTTCGCCTCGTCGCGCGTCATTCTGAACTGGTGCTTCAAGTGGATATCAGAGGTCGAGAGAAACGTATGGATGCGAACCTTCGGAGCCCCCTTCAACGCCTCCCAGGCTCGATCGATATCCTCCGGACGCGCCCGCGCCAGGCTACAAATCGTCGGCCCCTCGACTTCCTGCGCGATCCGTCGCACCGCTTCAAAATCTCCTGGCGAGCTATAGGCAAACCCTGCCTCGATGATATCGACCCCCAAGCGCGCCAGCTGCTTCGCCACCATAATCTTCTCTTCCACATTCATGCTGGCCCCTGGAGATTGCTCTCCATCACGTAGGGTCGTATCGAAAATTCGTATCATTCGTGTCATGGTTTCACCTCTCTTATCTTGTGAGATTGCTCAAAATGCCTTTCCCGCAAGGCCGCAGGAAGCGGGACGACCGAGGCGTACCCGTAGGGTACGTCGCAGGGAGGCACGCGACCTAAAACGCTATGGGAAAGCATTTTCAGCAATCTCAAATATAAAAGCCTCCATCCCTCAGCCCAGGGACGGAGGCTTGAGAAGCTCCGTGGTACCACCCTGATTTAGCCATGAACAACGTTTCCAGCTGTTCATGACCCTTCATTGCGCCCTATCACGGGGGCGAAACGGAATCCATTACTCGGGTTTCACGGATTCTAGCTCAGAGGCGAGTTCGGCGCCGCACAGGCTGGTTTGCACCACTCACCAGCTCTCTCACTGCTATGCGAATCGCGTACTACTCCTCGTCGAAGCCATTAAAACTTCGATTCAGACTGACTGTTCGGTCTTGGTCGACGAGCGCTTCCCTGCCATTTTTGCCAGAAGCCCGACGAGCCGCTCTGCGGGACCGAGCAAGGCATACGCGGCGAAAATGACAAATAGCATGACTTGCGGCCAGGCGGCTACGAGCATGAGCGCCAGAATCCCCCACACGAGATAGGTAACATGTCGACCACCGCGGAATTTCATGTCTTTAAAGCTTCGATACTTAATAGTACTAACCATTAAGAACGAAAGGGTCAGCGTAATAATCAGGACGAGAAGAGGCTTCACTTCCGTCCCAATCCTGACACTATAATGGTCGAAAATCACGAGCGAGGCCACGACCCCTGCCGCCGCAGGAATGGCTAGCCCGGTAAAGTACTTGCCGTCCGACGCGGCCGCAGTCGAATTAAACCGGGCCAAACGAACCGCACCCATCGCGACGTAGGCAAACATCACCGCAATACCAAACGTACCCTGTCCGCTCAGCGCCCAGGAATAAATCAAGAGGCCGGGAGCAACCCCGAACGATACCACGTCGGATAAGGAGTCGTATTCCAGACCAAAATGGCTGGTGCTGTTCGTCAAACGCGCCGACTTTCCATCGAGCACGTCGAATATCATCGCCACCAGGATGGCGACCGCTGCGACCATGTAGTTCGCATTGAACACGGACAGTATCGAAAACACGCCGCAGAATAGATTCCCTGTCGTAAAAAGATTCGGAATCAGGTGCATGGCGGCTTTGCGCCGCTTCCCATCTCTCCCGAATGATTGACGAAGTCCGGTGGTTTTCATCGCAGTTCTCCCAGAATGGTTTCTCCACCCTTCACACGATCGCCGACTGCCACTTTGATCACAGTCCCGACCGGTAGAAACGTATCCATCCGTGACCCAAATCGAATCAGCCCGAATCGTTCACCGCGTACGGCCCGATCTCCCGACGAGATCCAACAGACAATCCGTCGGGCAATCAACCCGGCCACCTGCACACACAGCACCTTCGCACCCTGCACCGTCCGAATCATCAGGGCATTTTGCTCGTTCCTCAACGTCGCATCCGGCCTGCTGGCCACGAGGAATAAACCAGGCTGATACTGCACCTCCTCAACCACCCCTTCACAGGGGATCCGATTGATGTGCACATCGAACACGTTCAAGAAGATGGTGACTCGAATGCTGCGATCCTTCTTGAATCGGGGCTCGAACTCTTCTTCGATGGCGATGACTTTCCCGTCACCGGGCGCCACGACGAGACGAGGCCCTTGAGGGACCACTCGATAGGGATTGCGAAAGAACCAGGAGACGAAGAGCGTCAGGAGCGCCCCGCCGACCGCCACAACAATCCAGCCCAGCCATCCTGCTAGCAGCGTAACGCCAACAGCAGCCCCGATGAAGGGAATTCCTTCTTTGGCAAACGGGATACCGACGGCACGATCTGCCACAAAGACCTCAATTCTTAGTTTTTGTTCTTATCGACCAACTGGTCCTTCTTCAGCCAGGGCATCATCGCCCGCAGCCGGCCCCCGACCTCTTCGATGGGATGGGCTTCACCTTTCGCCAGTAACGCGTTGTAGACCGGACGGTTTGCCTGGTTCTCCAAGACCCACTCTCTGGCAAACTTGCCGTCCTGGATTTCACCCAAAATCTTCTTCATTTCCTGCTTCGTCTGCTCCGTCACAATCCGAGGACCGCGGGTGATATCACCATACTTGGCCGTCGTACTGATGGAATACCGCATATTGGCGATGCCGCCCTGATAGATCAGATCCACGATCAATTTCACTTCGTGCAGGCACTCGAAATAGGCCATTTCCGGTGAGTATCCGGCTTCCACTAGTGTTTCGTAGCCAGCCTGGATAAGGGAGGTCAACCCCCCGCAGAGCACTACCTGTTCACCGAAGAGATCCGTCTCGGTTTCTTCACGAAAGTTCGTTTCGATCACGCCAGCCCGCCCGCCCCCGATCGCGCTGGCATAGGCAAGGCCTATCTGCTTGGTCGTTCCGCTGGGATCCTGATGGATCGCGAGCAAGCAGGGCACCCCGCTGCCCTTCGTATATTCCGATCGAACGAGATGGCCCGGTCCTTTGGGTGCAACCATGAACACATTGGTCGTGGGGGGTGGCACGATT
>Ga0315275_10004887_pt1 | contig 12609 bp, 23 predicted proteins | sample YL17G03_0_MG_FD_205557 | JGI IMG/M metagenome (GOLD analysis project Ga0315275, IMG submission 205557) | Sediment microbial communities from Yellowstone Lake, YNP, Wyoming, USA - YL17G03_0 | ecosystem: Environmental > Aquatic > Freshwater > Lake > Sediment | place: USA: Wyoming | collected... | reverse complement strand
GCGAGCGGGAACGGCAGAACGGTCTCAGCTCCGAATTCCAGCCGACTTGGCAAAAGGAAGCCCAGTGCTCCCAGGAGCCACGCGTCTCCGTCTCCCCACTGCCTTAAGAAATAAAGTAGCAGGCCTATGCCAAGGAATATCGTTCCTATGAGCAGCGAATTGCCCAGTATCATCCAGTCGCCTGTCATAAACGAGAAAATTCCCCGCGTCCCAAGCGCCAGCAGGATTATCGAATAAGGCAGCCAGTCCGGGAACTCCGTAGTTTTCAGGTCCCAGTAGGCGCCGAGGCCAAAACCCGTGATGCCTATCGCCAGAAGCACAATACCAAGCATAATAATTATTCTCCCTATAAAATATAAATCGCGGCAAGTTCTTAGATGTGTTATTCCCGTCTTTTTGCTCAAGCTTTTTTTAAAAAGCTTATGGGGTCGCTGAGATTCGAACTCAGGTCGCAGGCTCCCGAAGCCTGAATGCTAAACCATTGCAGAGCCGTTCACGTTTTCCGCAAGCGCTTTCGTGCAAGCGAAAGCTGCCGTGAAAGGGCTTAGCTACACCACGACCCCGTATGTTTCGAAGGGCAGCCTGTACATAAATTCAAGCTGCCTGTTTGCTTGGATACAGATTATTTTGTAAATAATATATTAAAATAAAGAATGGTAAGAAAAGGCGCGTTTTACTCTGTTATGCCCTTTCTCTGCTTTATCTGGCCTATTACCCTTGGTTCGAGCTCTCTCGGCATCGGCTCGTAAATGACGTCTATAAGCCAGTAGAAGCCCTTGCCACCCGTCGATGATTTCAGGGCGGAATTGAAACCGAACATCTCGGCGACAGGCAGTTTCGCGGTTATCGTTGTCGTGCCGCGCTCCTCTCCCATCCCCTGAATCTGGCCTCTCCTGTTCTGGACTTCTTTCATGGCGCCGCTCATCTGCTCGCTTGGGACGTCTATCCTGATTACCTGCTTGGGCTCCAGTATGAACGCTTTTGCAGTAATCATCGCGTCCCTCACGGCAGAACGCACCGCCGGTATTACCTGCGCAGGGCCTCTGTGTATCGCGTCCTCGTGAAGCTTTGCATCCACAATTTTTATCTTCACACTATCGCATGGCTCCTTGGCGAGCGGTCCCTCGTCCATAGCCTCGACGAACGACTCCTTCAGCATTTCCATGACTTCAAGTATCGCATGAACTCCGCGCGTCGCGTCCACAAACATGTTGCGGTTGTGTATGAGCTTGACTTTCTTAGCCTCGTCGCGGTCGAAGCCGAGATTTACCAGCTTGTCCTGAAACTCGACTTCCTTTTTCTTGACCTCGAGCGTCGAAGGTATATCGCCTCTCACCATGGCCTCGTGTATCTTCGGATCAATAGGCTCGGCGGTTATGTAGAACCTGTTATGCTTGTTTGGCGACTTGCCTTCCACGGCTTCGGGACTCGTTCCTCTCACGGATTCCCTGTAAATGACGATGGGCGGAGATACGTCGACTTCTATTTCCGCGTCCTTTAGCGGGCGCTCTATCTTTGCGTCGATGTGCAGCTCGCCAAGGCCGGAAACGAGATATTCTCCCGTTTCCTCGTTTATTTTAACCCTGAGCGTCGGGTCTTCTTTGGCGACCTTCCTCAGGAATTCGATGAGCTTTGCCAGTTGCTGCGGTTTCTTGGGCTCTATCGCCTTTACCACGACCGGTTCGAAAATGTGCGTTATCGTCTCGAAACCCGGGATCGGGTTCTCCGGATCGCAAATAGTTTCGCCAGAGAACGAATCTTTAAGGCCCACGACGCCGACAATGTTGCCTGCGTCGACTTCCTCCATCGTTATCCTCTGGGCGCCTTTGTAAACGGAAACCTGCTGGACCTTCTGCGACTTCGCCATGCCGACTAAGTATACTTCCTGACCTACCTTCATCTTACCGGAGAATATCCTCACGGTCGCGACGTAACCCGCGTGCGGGTCCGGGTAAAGCTTCGTGACTATCGCGGCGAGCTTGCCGTTGGGGTTGCAGTTTGCCATGTCCCTGCCCACTTCTGAATCTTTTTCACCCGGCCATATCCTGGGTATCCTGTATTTCTGGGCGTTCAGCGGGTTTGGAAGATGCGTGATTATCATGTCAAGGACGACCTTGTGAAGCGGGGCGAGTTTTGCGAGTTCTTTCTCGCCTTCCGGCCCCTTATTTGTGTAGTCTATTATGTCTTTGAAAGTTATTTTGTTCTTCTGCATCAACGGGACGGAAATCGCCCAGTTCTTTACGGCAGAGCCGAAAGCGACGCTGCCGTCGCTTACGCTTATGACGCACTTGTCGCCGAACTCCTTTTCGGCGTATTTTTGTATGAGCGCGTTGACATCGGTGATTATTTTCTTGAACCTCTCCTGCATCTGTTCGGGCGTGAGCTTCAGTTCCTTTATCAGTCTGTCAACCTTGTTTACGAAAAGTACCGGTTTGACGCGTTCTTTGAGCGCTTGGCGGATGACCGTCTCGGTTTGCGGCATTACCGCTTCGACGGCGTCTATAAGCACGACTACGCCATCGACCGCGCGCATCGCGCGCGTCACGTCGCCGCCGAAGTCCACGTGACCTGGTGTGTCTATAAGGTTGATAAGATAGTGCTCGTCATGGAACTCGTGAATCATACTCGCGTTGGCTGCAAATATTGTAATGCCTCGCTCCTGCTCCTGCTTGTCGAAGTCCATGGCCAGCTGCTTGCCAGCTAGGTCCTGCGATATCATGCCGGCGCCTGCCAGCAGATTGTCGGTGAATGTCGTCTTGCCGTGGTCTATGTGGGCGACGATGCCTATGTTGCGGATTTTTTCCGGTTTTAGCATAAGCTCCTTTATTGTTGAAGTCACGTCTTTTGTTGTCATAAAAAACACATGCCTATAGAGAATATTTTACCTAGCACCTTCCGCTTCCTTCTCTATTCTCTGCCTCTCGCGGATGACGTTGCTCCTTTGGTCGTTGCCTGCGATTTCAATGAGCTCGTCCGCAAGTACGTGAGCGAACGTCTTTTTGTTGCGGAAAGACTTGGAGAAAATGTCCTGCGCGATGAGCCTGAGCGAGATGTCAAGCCGCCTCTGCGGCGCGACCACCACGGCCTTTCGCGCTATTATGCCTCCTACCCTGTAACCCATGACTTCCTCGTAAAGCGCACCATTCTCTATCGCGTCCACAAGAACCTGTATCGGGTTCTTTTTGGTCTTGGTTTCTATTATCTGGAACCCTTCTATGAGTGAAGTCGCAATCTTCTGATAAGTCCCTACGACATGCCCGGATGTGAGCTTGTGTTTCTTTCCCCTGTGGCCCGGGACGAAGAGCTTGGTGATGAACCTCTCGACGATGTTCATTTTCACCTTGTGTATCGAAACCGGGCCGTATCTTCCGCACGTTTTCGGCACGACGACCGGCGTGAGATTCATGTATTTCTTGAGGCCCTGGTCTCTAATCTCGACCTTCGAGAAGTCCCATCTGTTGAAAAGAAGAATGGCCATCTTTATCCGCTCCCTTTAGCCTTTTCCTTTTTACCTTTTAGTATTTCGGAAAGCGCGATGCCGTTTACGGCGACGACCCTGTACTGCACGCCGTGCATGGAACCGACAGCTCCGCCCTGCGAAGCGCCCAGTCCCTCTATGAGGACCTCGTCGTGCTCGTCTATGTGCTTTATGGCGCCGGTTTTCGGCGTGAATGCCGTGACCTGTATGCCGTTCTTTATGAGCTGGCATCTCACGGCCTTGATTATGCCCGAGTGCGGCTGCTTCTGCTCTATACCCTTCTTCTTCAGGACAAGCGCACGACCCATCGGCGCCCCCTTCAGTGGGCTCTTTTTCCACAGCTTGAGCAGCTTCCTCTTTTTGTGGTCAGCCTTCCATCTAAAGTGCTTCCTTTTCTTCTTCAGATTTCTTGCAGCGAATGTCCCTGGCATAGTTATCACGTATTAATCCTTAGATATATTATTAAGCCTTAAATTCTTGATGTCAAAGTGCCTGTCGAGGAACCGGCGGATGATTTTTATGTTCTTGCCGCTCTTGCCTATGACGGCCGACCTGTCTGACGCCGGGACGGAAACGGTCACGCTGCCGTTGCTTATTTCGAGCGAATTGACATTCGGTATGAGGCTGCGGACGAGCTTGTCCGGCGTGTCGGCGTATTCGAATATCTTGACTTTCTTTCCCAGAGCCGCTGAAACGCTCTTTATGTTGACGCCGTTCTTTCCTATGGCGATGCCCATCTTGCCGGGCTCGATGAGGAAGTAAACCGTGTCGTCATCGACGAGGCAGTCCTTTACGTGCACTCCTATGAGTCTTTCGAACGTTCCCACTATGCGCACGTCTTCTGTAGTAAGTTTTATGGTCATTTTTTCAGCTCATTTCTTTATGCCGAGCAGCATGATGTTGAAAGGCTTTCCGCATATCTCCCCGAGCTGCCTTGAATTGCCGTCGAATTTCTTGATTTCAACGCCGAAATTCCTGCTGTAGTAGTCCAGGTCGCTCCTCACTTCCTGGCTGCAGTTCTCGGGGCATATGACGTATTTCATGGCCTCGCCTTTTATGCCTCTCATAACCATTCTCGTGCCTATCACGAGCTTCTTTTCTTTCATGGCGTCCTTGATGTCTTTTTCTATGGTCATGCAAATCACTCAATGGATTTCAGTAAATGTAACCGAGCAGCGCGCCGCCGACTCCTTCTTTCTTTGCTGCCCTGTGGTCTATTATGCCTTTCGGCGTTGTGATGAACAGAATTCCCACGTTAACCGAAGGCAGGAAGCGTTTCTCCCATGTTATGAATTCCTTCTTGCTCAGGTAGAATCTCGGTCTTATCGCGCCGCAGTCGTTTATCCTGCCGAGCAGTTCGACCTTGAACTGGCCGCTTTTGCCGTCGTCTATGAACTCGAAGGAGCCTATGTACTTGTTCTTCTGCATTATCTTCAGGATCTCCTTCACGATTTTTGAACTTGGAACTATGCATTCCTTCCTGCCGATCTTTTCCGCGTTCTTTATCGCGGCGAAAACATCAGGCAACGTGTCATGTCTCATAATCAAACCTCTCAATCACTGATATTTCTCAAAGCCCAGATCCCTTGCGATTTCCCTGAAACACTGTCTGCAGTAGCAGAGGCCGTACTTGTGCACGACTCCTTCGGTTTTACCGCACCGCCTGCATGGCTTCATGGTCTTGCCGAATTTCCTGTCCTTGGCCTTGTTAAATTTCATGAATCTTGCCAGCTTCACTGGTTTCCCCTCTATTTGCCTTTTGGCTTTTTCGAAGCTCATATGAACACCTGTCAAATCTTGAAATATTACTCCTCTTTTGACGCGATCTTGATGCCAAACTCCTTCTGCACCCATTCCCTCGCTTCGTCAGGCGTTATCCTGTGGGCTTTGCCTATCTTGCTCGGGCGTATTTTTTTCCTGCTTACCCTGTATCCCGCTCTCGTGAGGGTGGCGCACACGTCCATGCCAAGTATGCCTATTTCCGGGTCGTATTTCACGCCGGGCAGGTCTATGTATTCCTTTACGCCCAGCGAGAAATTCCCGTGCTTGTCGAACTGATTCGGACTGAGCATGTTCTCGTTCGCTTTCAGCGCGTTGACCAAGAAAGTTCTCGCTTTCTCGCCGCGCAGGGTGACTTTGACGCCGATTGGCCTGTTTTTTGCGACGCCGAACGTCGAGCGCTTGTGCGTCGATGTAACGACGATTTTCTTACCCGAAAGCTTTTCAATCAGTCTTTTTGCAGTTTCAAGCTTTGACCCGGCTTCTCCTGTTCCTATGTTAAGCGTGACTTTTTCCAGCCTTATTTCTCTCATGGGGTTGATTTTATTGCTCATTTGAACTCGCCTACCAGTACGTATTCCTTGACGGTTTCTATTTCGCCGTCCTTCGTTTCAAGCAAAACTCTGTTCCTTCCGGACATTGTTTTGCGTTCGAATATTTCCTTTATCTTGCCTTGTGCGCCGAGGTTCCTTCCGGACATTATGAGCGCCGGCGAATCCCTCTCAAACTTGAAATGCTGCAGAATTTTCTGGCTTGGCAATTCGATGAGTATCGAATCGTTCGTCCTGTAATCATTCTTGCCGGACAGGATGTTCCTGCCGTCGTGAAGGTTGAGCTGTGTCACTCCGCCTTTTATTATCCTTTTGTTCTGTATCCTGCAGAGCTTCCTGTCGGCTTCCTCGGCCTTTATCTCATTCAGGACAAGGCCCGATTTGTTAACGGAGATCCTGTAATGCTTGCCGATGCTTGGTATCTCGACAACATCCATGAAACCGACCGGATAGGAAGGGTCTTTTCTCGGCTTTTTGTCCACAAGCACATCGCCCTTCTTTATGACCATCGTCGCTTCCTTGGCGTTTTTGCAGATTTTCAGGACGTCCCTGAGGATTACCAGAAGCGGAAGGCAATCAAATTTCTTGTGAGGTCCCGGCCTGGGAGTTATGACGAACTTACGCTCTTTTTTTGCCATCTTCCAGTACTTCGGAATCGAGTATCTCTTCAAATGCATAATCATTCACCTTTCGCTTTCTCAGCTGTTTCTTTGCCGTCCTTCTTCTCCTTTGCCTCTTTTTCATTTGCCGGCTTGCTCGTTTTTCTGGAGCGTTCCACAATCATCTGCCTTCTCTTGTCGTCCATTTTCGGCTCGAGTATGAGAAGGTTGGACGGGTTAATCGGTTTCAAAACCTCAGAACCATCAACTTTTTTTACGTTAAATCCCTCGATGTAAATCTTGCTGCGCTTGAGGTCAACCCTTTCGATCTTTCCCTTGAAGCCGCTGTCTGAGCCTCGCATGACCTTGACCTCATCGCCTTTCCTCACTGGTAGCGAGCGTCGTCCGAATCTGTTCCTGAGCGCCTCGGAAAGATGGGCGGAAACGAATTTCTGCCTCACGTGCAGGGGAGCGTTGTACCTGTATTTTCTCTGCTTCCTCGGCTGCGTGCTCGAAATCCATTTGTTTGACCATTCTTTCATATCAAACCACTATCGTCGCGATTTTGCCGACGGAAGGGAATCTTTCTATCGCCTCTTTCGCGACCGGTCCCTTTATCTGCGTTCCCTTCGGCTCGCCTTTGTCGTCAACTATAACTGCGGCATTATCCTCGAACTGTACGCGCGTCCCGTCCGCCCGCGCGAATTCCCTGCGCTGGCGGATTATTACAGCCCTGAAAATCTGGTGGCGTACCTTTTCGTCGCCGCTGTATACCCTGCAGAAAACCAGTCCGCCGACTCCCGCTTTAGGTCGCATTCTCCTGCGTCCCTTGTAGCCCTTGACGGCGATCGGCTCCAGTATTTTGGCGCCGCTGTTGTCGGCGCATTTCAACCGCGTTTTTGTGAAAATGCCGTAAGTCATTTTTGAAGATAAGCCTTTCATTTCATTCCTCTTTTGCCTTGTTAACCTGAACTATTACGAAGTTCTTCGTTTTCGAAAGCGGTCTGCATTCCGCTACGGTGACGAAATCGCCTTCCCTCGCCTTCATGCATGGCGGGTTGTGCGCGACTATGTGGGACTTTCGCCTTTCGAACCTCTGGAACTTCTTTATGAACCTGTGGTAGCCCCACTCGACTATGGCCGTGTTGTTCGACTTCGCCGATTTTACCGTGCCCTCAAAAACCCTTCCGCGTACCGGCAGGCTGCCGTGCCACGCGCACTTTGAATCAGTGCAGGATTCCTTGGGCTGGGGCAAATCCAGTCCTATGTTCCTTGCTTCCGTCGCTTTATTGGCTTTCATAACAATCCAATAATAATCACATAGATGGATGTATTATTTAAATATTATATATTAATAGTTTTGACATATTCTTACAGTTTATATAGGGTTATGGATTATACTAATTAAGCGTGATATATTTATAAAATCAACTCTCGCTTATGGCCGGCGGTTAAATCCGCGCAGGAAGCGCACTACCACGTTTTAAGTTTCTTTTTTATTCGATCCTCAGGCCTGCCGACCAGCAGCCTGCCGTCGATTTTTACCCACACCCGGCCGACCTCGAAAGAGAAGACCGTCACTTCTTTCGGAATGGCGATCTCTTTGCCGTCCGCCTTCTCAATGAAGAGCATGTTCCTCGTCTCGTCTACGACCTTTCCGCCCAGCCCGGCATGTGTTTTGTTAAGGCTTTGCACAATTTTTACGTTCAGGCCTATAAGCTCATGCCTGACGAGGTTCTCGGGCGTTCTCATAAGTAGAATATGCTCTCTGGATTGTAAAAAACTTCCTGTCCTTTAATCCCCGGGCTTCCTTCCAGCCGCTGGTCCGCGTTTTCAGGAGACCTCGATTTTTTCCGCAGGGAAGCCTATCCTGACCAGTATTTCCCTTATCTTTTTCCTGTGGTCTCCCTGCAGCTCGATGATCCCTTCTTTCATGGTACCGCCGCACGCAAGTTTCGTTTTCAGGTCGCGAAGGACGTTTTTTATGTCGACGTCCTTGCTTATACCCTCGATAGTCGTTACGCTCTTGCCGAATCTCTTCTTTATCGAGGAGACCCTTATCCTTTCCTCTTCCTTTGCGATGGTCTGGCACGCGCAGATGTCCTTCGGAAGGCCGCAATTGGGGCAAATTTCCGTCATTTCTTTACAACACTCTCCTCTATTGAGAAAATGATATTCGAGAAAATAGCTTTACGGGGTTCCGGTACGTTTATGTTGTCCGCTTTCATTTTTTCCTTTTCTCATTTTTAATGGTCTTTATCCTGGCTATGGTCCTGCGCACTTCCCTTATCCTGCCAGGCGACGTCACGGAAGCACCTATGTGTATGTTGGCGCGCTCCTTGGAAAGCTCGAGATGCAGCTCCCTGAGCTGCTTTTCCGTATCTTTTTCATCCATCTTCCTGATGTCCTTTGTTCTCAGAATAACCATAACAACCTATTCCTCTTTATTTTTGGGTTCCTTGCTTTTAACCTTTTCTTTCGGTTTCTCCGGTACCTTGTCCGTCGCTATGAGCGGGACCGATTTCATTATCTTTACCTTGACGCCTATCTTGCCCGGCTTGGTCTGGGCTTCCTCAAATGCGGAATCGACCAGTTCCTTTGCTGGCTGGCCGCAGTGTTTCATGTAGCCCTGTATGAACTTGCCCGTCCTTGATTTCGAGCCGCCGAGCTTGCCCGCTATCACTATTTCGACGCCCACCGCGCCGGAATCCATTACCCTCTTAAGCATTATGTTGCCTATTTTCTTGTAGTTGTATCCCTTCTCGAGAGCCGTGGTTATCTTCTTCGCGATGATTTTCGCGTCGAGGTCCGGCCTTTCAATCGACTTCACGTCGACCTGCGGGTTCTCGAGCTTGAACTCCGTCTTAAGGCGGTCGGTCATCTCGTTTATCTTACGCCCTCCGGAACCGATTATCCTTCCGGGCTTGTCTGTGTGTATTATTATCTTTATGCCGAGAGGCGTGCGCTCGAGGTCGATTTTCGAGTAGCTTTCCTCGGGGAAGTACTTCTTTATGAACGCCTCTATCCTCATCTTCCTTACCGCATAATCCACAAAAAACTTTTTCATCAGCATAACATCACTTCTGGTGCAGAACAATCTGTATGTTCGTCACTTTCTTTTCCATCCTTTTCATCTTAGTCCTTCTCGGCCTGTAAAACGTGAAGCCCTGGTGGGCCGAAGCGTAAATGATCATCCTGTTAGTGTCCAGGCCCTTGAACTCCGCGTTCGACTCGGCCGATATCACCACGCTCAGTATCTCCTTCGTCGCGTTTGTGTAGAACTTACCATCGAGATTTCGCTTGCCGTTCACCATGTCATCCAGCAGGCTCTTCCCCTTCACGAGGTTCATGCCCGAAATGGTCTTGCAGATTATCACGGAACTCTTGGTAGATATGTTCAGAGAGCGGCCGTATGCCTTCGCCGATTTCTTCGGGTTGAGTTCCAGAGCGTATTTTAGCATAAGCATCACTTACTTGAGCGGCACGAACTTCGAGGACCTCGTCGCTCCGAAACCAGGTGACGAATGCTTCACTTGTTTCCTGGTTTGTGAGAATTCCCCCAGCCTGTGGCCGAGCATTTCCGGCTTTATGTCGAACGTGATGTATTCTTTCCCGTTGTACACGCCTATTCTGATGCCGACCATTTCCGGAAGTATGAGCATTTCCCTGTCGCGCGTCCTGTGGAATTTCTTGGGGTTCTTCCTTATCTTTCCGAGCAGCTTCTTCTGCCTGTCTGACATGCCGCGCTTGAGGCTTCGTCTCTGTCTCGACTTGAGCATGTTGCTGAACTCTTCAAGGTTCAGCTTCTGTATTTCCTCGAATGATTTTCCGCGGAATTCGAATTTTGCCATAGTATCATCACGTTTTTGTGGTTTTTATATCTTACCTCTCCTGCGGCCGGTTCTTCTCGCGCCCCATGCGCCTACTTTCGCCCCAGGCGGCGTGTTTCTGCTGCACGTCTTCGGCATTCCCGGCTTCGTCGGGCCGCCGAACGGGTGGTTGAGCGCGTTCATCGCTACGCCGGACGTCCTCGGGTAAAGCTTGCCTTTCCTGTGCATGGCAATCCATTTCTTGCCTGCCTTGAGCCACGGCTTATCGCTGAAGCCTTCGCCGGCCGGCGTTCCGATGCTTGCCCTGCAGTTGAGGTTGAACTCTTTCGTCTTCTTCGAAGGAAGTTGGACAATGCACTTGTCTTTCGTTTTTGTCAGAAGAGTCGCAAAAGTCCCTGGTGTGTTGCAGAGCTTTGGTCCGGAGTACGGGAACATCTCTATGCCGAACACTTGGGTACCTATCGGAATATCCGATAGCGTCTTGATGAAATCGGTCTTGTCGCCGACCCTCACGCCAAGCGGAGCCAGAAGATAGCTTACTTTGCCGTCAGAATACCTGACCTTTGCAAGCGGCGTGCTTCTGGTCTGCTCGTCGACTATGTCGACTACGATGCCGCCGAACGTTCTGTATTCGACATTAATAATCTTTCCTCGCCTGGGAACCCTGTAAGTAGGCGTTCCTCGCCCCTTCCTTTGCGACCTTATCCTTTTTCCCATATCACATCAACATAATTTTTATATCATCCCAAGCTTAGACGCGATGTCGGCTGCCGAGAACTCGGGACTTATTTTCACATACGCTTTTTTCTGGCCGCGCGTCGTTATCTCGGTCCTGACCCACTGGACTTTAACGCCGAATTCGGTTTCAATCGCTTCCTTTATTTCGCTCTTGTCGGCGTCTTTGCTGACTATGAAAACGAGCTTATTCTCAAGCTCCACCATGTTCATCGACTTTTCCGTCAGATGAGGGTAATTTATTATTGACCATACGTCCTTCACTTTCGCCTTCACGTCTTTCGTAGGCTCTTTTATATTTTTTACATCCGTCTTAGCCTTCTCGACGTTCTTAACGTCTTTACTTTGCTTCTTTTTCTCTGACATCAGAACCCAGCTCCTTCATTTCGTTTATCGCTGACTTGGTGAATATCGCAAGACGGCCCGGGTGAGTTCCAGGCGCGAGCATGCTGACGTTAAGCTCCTTTGCGAGCGAGACGTCGACTCCCGGTATGTTCTCCAGCGCCTTTCGCACGCCTTCGTCCTTGCCTAAAACGACGATTGGACCTCTCTTCATCTTGTATCTGCGCCCTCTCATCTTGCCTTTGCCCGCGCGCACCTTTCTTTCAGAGCAGCGCTCAAGCTCATGCTTAAGGCCAAGCTTCTCGAGAATCTGCACAACTTCCGACGTTTTGCTTATCTTCTGGAAATCGTCTTCAAGAATGATGGGAACATGCTTTACTTCCGCTATTATGTGGCCTCTCTGCGAGACAAGCTCTTTCACAAGCGTCGCGGAGAGCGCGGACATGAGCGCCTTCATGCGCTCTTTTTTGTTTATCTTGAGCGCCCATATTTTTTCGACTTTCGGCGGGTGCGCTCTTCTTCCTTTTCGCGTGCGCGGGTTGAACCTGGCCGTCATGTTAAGATAACCCTGGCCGTGGATACGCTTCATGCGTGCCATTTCCTTGTTCATCTGGGAATAGCGGCTGTGCCTCATGCCATGGTAATGCGCAGATGTTCGGTGGCCTGCCAGCGGGTCGCTGCCGTAAGGCTGGCGAAGCTTGCTCGCTTCGACGACGACCGCTTTCTGGATCAGGTCTCTCCTGACTTTTTCAGAGAAAGCTTTGGGTAGGGAAATCTTTTCCTTCTCCTTCCCTGTCATGTCGAAAACGGGTACAGAGTGCATACAGCGCCTCAGATTATTATTGAACAGTTAATGTATAATGACACTTATTAATGTTAAACTAATTTAAATATATATAAACCCTTTTAGGAATAGGGTTTATCGAAAACCTCCATCGGCGAAATGGTTTAAGGAAGCCGATATAAAAGCCTTGTGATCTTGTATGGCTTTCAAAAAAGACGAAATCCATGTAAAGGAGTTCAGCAGGAAAACCAAGCTCATTGTTGTCATCCTTTCAGTTGCGGCCCTCTTTATCCTTGTTTACCTCACATGGTACTCGTTCGTTTACGTGAATCCTTTCGTCACGCTCCTGCTCATGATCGTCCTGCTGGTAGTGGCGGCAGTTGTCATTTTCTCGGCCGATGTCGCTCTCTACAGGGAAACGGCCTGAGCGTTTAAGTCTTGAAACGGCCTATGGCTTGTCCAGCGTTTCAAGGAACTCTTTCTCCAGAAAGTGCAGTTCGCCGGGCACTAT
>Ga0315275_10004885_pt1 | contig 12610 bp, 10 predicted proteins | sample YL17G03_0_MG_FD_205557 | JGI IMG/M metagenome (GOLD analysis project Ga0315275, IMG submission 205557) | Sediment microbial communities from Yellowstone Lake, YNP, Wyoming, USA - YL17G03_0 | ecosystem: Environmental > Aquatic > Freshwater > Lake > Sediment | place: USA: Wyoming | collected... | reverse complement strand
CGTGGCCCGAGGTGTGAAGCGTGCAGTTGGAGATCTCCCCCACGACCCAGACGTGAGGGAACTCATCCTCTATCGAGGTCTTGACGCACGCCGTAATCTCGGAGACCGAGTAGACCTTATCCCCTCCAGGGGGACCACCTAAGGTCTGCATGCTTGATTCCTTGCTACCTTGGCCGTATTCCTGAGCAACATGGCGACCGTGAGCGGGCCGACCCCGCCGGGCACGGGCGTGATGTATGACGCCACATCGGTTAGAGGCGCGAAATCGGCATCTCCCACGACCACATAACCCTTCTCAGTCGAGGAGTCGGGAACTCGATTGACCCCGACGTCGACGACAACCACTCCGGGCCTCACCATGTCCGCCTTGAGAAACCGGGGGCTGCCCATGGCAACGACCACCATATCGGCGAGCCGGGTGAGTTCCGCGATGTCTCTGGTCCGGGAGTGGCACACCGTAACCGTGCAGTTGCGCCCTTTGGTCTTGGCCATGAGGAGCGCCGCAAGCGGCTTACCCACGATGTTGCTCCGGCCTACAATCGCAACGTTCATGCCTTCGATCGCAACCCCGGAGTGATCCAATAGCTCGACTATGCCCAGGGGCGTGCAGGGGACTGTATAGGGGTATCCCAGGAGCAGCTTGCCCAGGTTTTCGGGAGTGAGACCGTCAACGTCCTTGGCAGGATCGATGGCCGAGAAGACTCTCTCGGGATCGATCGCCGGCGGAAGCGGCAGCTGTACCAGGATGCCGTGAACGGCGCCGTCCCGGTTGAGTTTCTCGAGGACGCCCACGAGCTCGGCCTCGGAGGTCCGGGCCGCCAGCTCGATGGTCGAGGAGACTATGCCTGCCCGCGCGCACGCCTTGGCCTTCGCGGCGACGTAAAGCCGGGATGCGGGATCATCGCCCGCTAAGACTACCGTGAGAGAAGGCGTGACCCCTATTTGCTTCAGTTGAGCCACCTCCTCGCCGACAAGCACCTCGATCCTTCTTGCCAGGGGCTTGCCCTCGAGCAGGGTCGCTCTCATCCGATGGCTGCTCCCACCACGGGCCGATCGAGCCGCGTGATTGCCGCCGCCTTGCGCGAGCCGCTATCCACCGAAACCACAACTGCCGATAGGCGGACATCGCCGGTGGCGACTTCGAAGCGCGCGGGTATGCTGGTCAGGAAGCGCTCAAGGATCGCCACCTTGTCTATGCCGATCACCGAGTCAAACGGTCCGCTCATGCCCACGTCGGTGATGCAGGCGGTCCCTCCCGGCAGAATCCGCTCATCGGCGGTCTGCACGTGCGTATGAGTGCCCACTACCGCCGTCACCTTTCCGTCCAGGTACCATCCCATCGCGACCTTCTCGCTTGTCGCCTCGGCGTGCATGTCGACAAGGGTTATGACATTGTGTCCGTTGGCGAGCACCGCATCGACGGCACGAAAGGGACAATCCAGGGGCTGCATGAACACTCTGCCCGAGAGATTGATCACGCAGACTTTGATGCCGCGCGCGCTCTCGAAGATCGCCCAGCCCCTGCCCGGCAGCCTGGGTGGATAGTTCAAAGGCCGCAGCACGTTCGACATGGAGTCGAGGTCGCCCAAGACCTCGCGCCTGTCCCAGATATGGTTGCCCGATGTCAGGACATCCACCCCGAGAGCGGAGAGGTCCTCGGCGAGCTTCCGTGTGAGGCCGAAACCGCCGGCGGCGTTCTCCCCGTTGGCAATCGTGAAGTCGATCGCGAATTCCTTCTTGATCCCGGGCAACAGCCATTCCAGGGCGTTCCGTCCCTGGCGCCCGATCACGTCGCCGATGAACAGGATGTTGAAGTCGCCGCTACTTGGCATATTCAATCGCGCGCGTCTCGCGTATCACCACGACCTTGACCTGGCCGGGATACTCGAGCTCCTTCTCAACCTTCCGGGCTATCTCGCCCGCCAGCTCCTCGGCCTTGCTGTCGTCGATCTCTTTGCTCTCGACCATGATCCTTATCTCGCGTCCGGCCTGAATCGCGAAGGCCTTGGCCACGCCCTTGAAGGAATCAGCCACCTTCTCGAGTTTCTCCAGGCGCTTCACGTAGCTTTCAAGCGTCTCGCGTCTTGCGCCCGGCCGCGCGCTGGAGACAGCGTCGGCCGCCTGGACGAGCACCGAGATGGCCGACTCGGTCACCGTGTCGCTGTGGTGAGAGGATATGGCATGGACCACACCGGGGTTCTCGCCGTACTTCTCGGCCAACTCCCCGCCGATCTGGGTATGCGTGCCCTCGGCCTCATGATCGACCGCCTTGCCGATGTCATGCAAGAGGCCCGCGCGCTTGGTGAGCGAGACATCGAACTTGAGTTCTGCGGCCATCATGCCGGCCAGGTATGCCACCTCCTTGCTGTGCTGCAAGACGTTCTGGCCGTAACTTGTTCTATACTGCAGTCTTCCCAAGAGCTTGATCAGCTCCGGGTGAAGCCCGTGCACCCCGACGTCCAGCGACACCTGCTCGCCGACCTCCCGTATCTTCTCATCCATCTCGGCCTGGACCTTGGCGACGATTTCCTCAATGCGTGCAGGATGGATCCTGCCGTCGGCAACCAGCCTCTCAAGCGAGACCTTGGCCACTTCACGCCGCACCGGGTCGAAGCCCGACAGGATCACGGCCTCGGGCGTATCATCGATGATCACGTCGATGCCTGTGGAGAGCTCGAAGGACCTTATGTTCCGTCCCTCACGTCCGATTATCCGCCCCTTCATCTCCTCGTTGGGCAGGGACACCACGGACACGGTGGATTCCACAACGTGGTCGGCCGCACATCTCTGGATCGCCATCGTCAGCACTTCTTTGGCCTCTCGATCGGCCTTGCGCTCCGCCTCCTCCCTGATCTGCCGGATCAGCTGGGCGGCTTCATGCCTGGCTTCGTTCTCGAGGTTGGTTATCAGGAGCTGCTTGGCCTCCTCGGCAGTCATGCCGGCGATCTTCTCCAGCCGGGCCGTCTCTTCCCTTACGAGCCGCGAGAGCTCCTGCTCCTTGTCGGCAATAGTCTTGTCCCGGATGCCGATGTCGCGTTCGCGCTTCCGGACTTCGGCTTCCTTCTTGTCCAGGATGTCCACCTTGCGGTTGAGGTTGCCCTCGCGCTCGGCAAAGCGTTTCTCCAGCCTTGAAAGCTCGGCCTTCCTGACCTGGGTTTCTTTCTCGAAGCCTTCCTTGGCTTTGTACCACTCGTCCTTCGCCTCGAGAACCGCCCCGCGCTTGTGGGTCTCGGCCTCCTTCTTGGCCTCGGTTAGTATCTTCTCAGCAAGCTTCTCCGTGCTCATCAACTTGCTCTCGCTCGAGCGCCTGCGGGCGTACCAGCCGAGCAAGAAAAGCACTATGGCAAGGACCACACTGACCACTACGAGGAGTATCATGCTTGATTCCATAGGCTGCACCTCCCTAGCGATTATAGATCAACGGCAGAGAACCTCATCAGGGAGCGCCACTACTTACAAGAAGGCTGGACCAGATGTTCGGGGTTATGGCGAGGAGACGAAGTATCTTGGTCCTGATAAGATCAAGGCACTATCTCCTCCAGCTTTCGCCGCATTCTACGTGTAGATGTGTCAACGTCTTGCATGAATCTCTGCTTCTCAGTTCTCTCTCTGAAAAGCTCCTCGGCGATATTCAAAGCGGCAAGTATGGCAATCTTTGTGAGCGAACCGGCAGGTGCCCCATGCGCCGGGTCTTTCATCTTTCCGTCCACATATTGCGCAATTTCAAGGATATATCCAGGATCGGCGTCACCCCTTATCTTGTATTCATGACCGAAGATGTCAACGGTCACGCCTTCCTTTTCATCCGGCACCCGTGTTCCCTCCCAAAATCAGCTCAGCCATATTCCCCCAATTGCTCCAGCATTCCATTCACTCCCTGATATCATTCTTACTGCATAGCTTCCACTTTAGCAAGCATCGAAATCACTTTGGACTTCAGCAAGGCATGCTTCTTCCGATATGCCTTGTTCTGAGCTGAAAGCTCGCTTGTGTGCTCTCCCTCCTTCTGAAGTAGGCGTAACTGCTTTTCAAGATGCGCCACCTTTTCTTCAAGTTTCTTCTTCTCTGATGACACACTGTGCCTGTCCGATTTGGTTGCCTTAAGCTCCTCGACCAGTCGGTCGATCTTCTCGGCCAAACGCTCAAGTTCGCTTTCCGGCATCACATCCTCCACTACCTTCGCCAAAACAGCTATTTCACTCGTATCTTAGCCCCGAATTGCTCGTGTAGCTTAGCTTCCATCTTGCGCTGGAGGTCGTCGATCTCTTCCTCCTTAAGCGTCCGTGCATCACTTCTAAACAGGATACCATAGGCAAGGCTCTTAGTGCCAGCAGGAATCTGCTCGCCGCGGTAAAGGTCAAAGACCTCGACCGACTCCACCAGGGGGCCCCCTTCAAGCTGGATCACAGCCCGGACCTGGTCTTCTCGCACGGCCTCGGGCACAACCACCGCTATATCCCGCTTCACGCCCGGATACTTGGGAATTTCCTTGAACCTTATGGATCCCTTGCCGGCCGCCAGGAGCGGGGCAAAATCCAGCTCGGCAACGTAGAGCCTCCGCTTCGAGCCCACGGCCTCGCTAATCGATAGTGCCAGCTCCCCCAGATAGCCCAGGCACTGCTCCTGGGTCCCGCCGGCAAGTACCATGGCCAGTCTCCTGCCCGGGTGGAGGATCGCCTCCGAAGTGTCCCTGAAGGCGACGCTCACCCCCAGGATCTCGGCCAGGCTCTCGCCGATTCCCTTCAAATCATAGAGGTCGAAATCCATTGAGCCCGTAAACCACGCCCGCTGCCGCCTGGCACCCGAAAGCCCCAGGGCAAGCCTGTAAGGCTCGACGGGCGAACCGTTCTCCATAAGATAGACCTTGCCCAGCTCGAAAACGGCAATGCTCTCCTGGCTCATGAACTCGTTGGTAACCAGGGACTTCACTATCCCGGGCACCAGGCTGGGTCTCAGGAACGATGTCTGAAGACCGACGGGATTCAGGATGCTTATGGGTGAGGGCAGGCCGAAGGTGTCGATCTCGCCGGGGCCGATCATGGATTCGTTGATCACCTCATAAAGCCCCATGCCCTTGAGGATGTGTTTGAGCTCGCGGGTCCGCGTCACATCCTCAGCCATCCTGGCGTAAGTCTGGCAGCTCAAGGCCGTCCTCTCGGCTATTCGCTCATAGCCATAGAGCCGGGCTACATCTTCCGCAATGTCGGCCTCACAGTTGACATCGCTTCTCCGCGTGGGGACCACGATCTCCAGGTCCTTTCCAGGGGAGACCAGGAAACCCAGCCGTTCAAGGTAATCACAGATTTCCTGCTCGGGGATCGCAGTCCCCAGCAGCCGGTTTATCCGCTTGGGGCTCACGATCAGCCGTTTGGGTCTGACCGGCTCTGGATAAACGTCGATCATCCCCTGGGCCACTTTGCACTTGCTGTCCTGCTGGATGAGCGATCCGGTCCTTGCGAGCACGTAAAGCACGGCCCCGATGTCGACCCCTCTTTCAAACCGGTATGAGGCCTCGGTGCTGATGCCGTGCTGTTTGGAGGTCCGCCAGATCGAGCAATGGTCAAAGAAGGCGCCCTCGACCAAGAGCCGCCGGGTTCGGGGGCCGACCTCGCTGTCGGCACTGCCGATCACCCCGGCGAGGGCCACAGGCTTCTCGGCGTCGGCTATCACCAGGTCGGTGTCGCTGAGCGTGTGCTCGGTTCCGTCTATCGCCACCATCTTCTCGCCGGCTCCGGCGCGCCTCACGACAATCTTGGCGCCCGCCAGCCGATCCAGATCGAAGGTATGGAGAGGATGCCCGGTCTCAAAGAGCACTATATTGGCGGCATCGACCACATTGTTAATAGGCCGCATCCCGGCCCGCCGCAGCCTCGCCCGCGTCCGGGCAGGGGAGCCCTTGATGACTATGTCTTCGCAGACCAGCGCCCCGTACCGGGGACAGCCTTCAGGATCTCTGACCTCGACTGAGGCCAGGTCTTCAATTCTGGAGCCGTTTTCGATCAGCGACGGCTCCGGGATGTTAAGCTCCTTGCCGAAGACCGCAGCCAGCTCGCGGGCGATGCCTATGAGCCCGAGGCAGTCTGCACGGTTGGGAGTGACCTCCATCTCGATCACGGGATCATTGAGGCCCAACGCTTCCATCAGGTTGGTGCCGGGGGCTATCTCTTCTTCGATCGCAAGCAGCTCGTCCTTAGACTCGTCAATCCAGGCTTCCTTCCCCGAGCAGAGCACGCACTGGGACGCTACGCCGCCGATCTCCGCCGTGTCCACCGTGCGCCCGGTGCCCAGCTTCGCTCCCGGCATCGCAACCGCGTACAGCATTCCCTCGACGATCTCGGGAGCGCCGCACGCCGAGATGAGATCAGCATATCCTACGTTGACATCCACCAGCTTAAGATGGGGGTCGCCCGGGTGGGGCCTTATTCTGGAAGCGCGCCCGACCACAAAACTCTCAAGCACGTCCCACTCATTGGGCAGGACCTTGGCGTCCCCGAACCCAAGCATGATGAGGCACTTCGAGAGCTCCTCGGGGGCCACATCGATCTTGACGAACTCCTGTATCCAGCCAAAGGGTATTCGCATGCCAGTTCCCACTAAAACTGATTGAGAAATCTCATGTCGTTCTCGTAGAGCAGCCTAATGTCGCTTATGCCATAGCGCAGCATTGCTAGGCGCTCTACTCCCATGCCGAATGCAAACCCGGTCACACTATAGCTGTCATAGCCTACGTGATCAAAGACGTTCGGATGCACCATGCCGCAGCCAAGCACCTCCAGCCATCCCGAATTCTTGCACAGCCGGCAGCCTTTGCCGCCGCACACAAGACACGAGATATCCAGCTCGGCGCTGGGCTCGGTGAACGGGAAGAAGTGAGGCCTGAACCTGACCAGGGTCTCCGGCCCGAAGAACTCCCTCGCAAAGGCCGCAAGCGTGCCCTTGAGGTCGGCCATGCTGACCTCGTAGTCCACGAAGAGGCCTTCGATCTGGTAGAAGCTGACCAGGTGCGAGGCATCGGGCGTGTCGCGGCGATGGCACCTGCCCGGCACTATCACCCTGACGGGAGGAGGCTGGGACTTCATGACCCGTATCTGGGCAGGCGACGTGTGTGTGCGCAGCACGTGGCCGCTGTCGACATAGAAGGAATCGTGCTCATCCCGCGATGGGTGCCAGGGCGGGAAATTGAGGGCATCGAAATTGTTGTACTCGGTCTCGACCTCGAGCCCCTCGACCGGCGTGAATCCCATTCCCACGAAGATGTCCACCAGCTGGTCCATCACTGCGAGGGTGGGATGAAGCCTCCCTATCCTGGCTTTCCTGCCGGGAAGGCTGATGTCGAGCGCTTCTTCGGTCAGAGCCGTTGAATAGGCAGCCTGCTTGAGGGTTTCCTCGCGGGCCTCGACCTCGGATGTGATTTGGTCCTTTATGGTATTGAGAAGGCCGCCGACTTCCCGGCGCTCGGCGGGGTCCACCTTGGCAAGCTTCCTCAGGAGAAGCGTCAAGGCGCCCTTTCTCCCAAGGTACTTGACCCTGCTCGCTTCCAGATCAGCCAGGGTCTTTGATGACTTTATTTCCTTCTCGGCAGCTTCTTTTGCTTCCCTGGCCTCATCACGCAGATCCATACGCCTTCTCCAAGGCCTGCTTGGCTTTCGCCACTACCTCCTTGAAAGCAGCCTCGTCATTGAGGGCTAGGTCGGCGAGAATTCTCCGGTCCATGATGACCCCGGCCTTGTGCAGGCCGTCCATGAGCCTGCCGTAAGCAATGCCGTTGGGTCTTGCTGCCGCATTGATCCGCACAATCCACAGTGATCTCATATCGCGCTTGCGCGTGCGACGATCACGGTAAGCATAAACCATAGCTCTCTTGACGGTCTCAAGCGCCGTGCGGTAGAGTCTGTGCTTGGATCCCACATAACCCTTGGCAGCCTTGAGCACCCTTCTGCGTCTTCTGCGTGATTGAACTGCCCGCTTAACTCGTGACATCTTCTTCCTCCGCTACTTCCTCAGAATCGTCTTCCGGCTTCTTGATCAGTCCAGGTTTGGGACCGAGCACCATGATAACGTTCATGCCTTCCTTGCGGGGACCCGACTCGATGTTGGCTATCTCGGCCAGATCACGTGCAACTCGGTCAAAGAGGGCCATGCCTATATCGAGATGAGTAACTTCCCGGCCCCGAAAAATCAAGGAGAACTTGATCTTGTCCCGCTCTTCGAGGAACCTGCGCGCGTGGTTCATCTTGAAATTGTAGTCGTGGGCTTCAATGCCGGGCCTCATCTTGATTTCCTTAAGGTGCACCACGTGCTGCTTGCGCTTGGCCTTCTTGGCCTTCTTGCTGAGCTCATACTTGTACTTGCCGTAGTCCATTATCCTGCAGACCGGCGGGACCGCAGCCGGGGAGACTTCGACCAGATCAAAACCGCGCCCGCGCGCCTGTTCGATAGCATCCCTTGTGCTCAAGACTCCTACCATCTGGCCATTCTCGTCAACCACCCGTACCTGCGAAACCCGTATCCGCTCGTTAATCCGGACTTCCTTGGATCCCTTGTTGATCTTACCCACCTCCTGCTACTCAGGATTCCTGGAATCGATCTCCAATCTTATCGCCTGTGTGAACTCCTCCAAGGGCACGGCGCCCTTGTCCCCCTCCTTGCGCTTTCTCACTGCGACTCGCCCCACCTCCTGCTCCTTGTCTCCCACCACCAGAATGTAGGGCACCTTCTCCAGGGTCTTCTCCCGGATGCGGTACCCCAGCTTCTGCTGCGATCCTGAGATCTCAGCCCTCACGCCCGCGGCAGCGAGTGAGGCCAGCACCTTGCCCGCATACTCCTCGTTCTTGTCCAGCACCGGCAGCACCGACACCTGCACCGGTGACAGCCAGACCGGAAGGGCTCCGGCGTAATGCTCAATCAGGGTAGCCATGAAGCGTTCCATCGCACCCAGCACCGTCCGGTGGATCATCACGACGGGGTGGGAACGGCCGTCCTTGCCGACATAGTCCACGCTCAGCCTGCCGGGGAGATTGAAATCGAACTGGATCGTCGGGCCCTGCCAGCCCCGGCCCAACGCATCCAGGAGCTTGATGTCTATCTTAGGGCCGTAGAAGACGGCCTCCCCTTCCTGGCGGGTATAGGGAATCTGCTTGCGGCCCAGAGCCTCCAGCAGGCCCTGTTCCGCCGCTTCCCACTGATCACCCTCTCCCGCGTAATCCTGCGGACGCTTCGGATCCCGCACGCTCAGGTTGACCTCATAGCTCTTGAAACCGAAGGTGCGCAGCATGAACTGGGCAAGATCGATCACGCCCACCAATTCGTCGACGATCTGTTCCCGCGTGCAGAAGATGTGGGCATCGTCCTGGGTGAAACCCCTGACGCGCATCAGGCCGTGGAGCGTCCCCGACCTCTCCCGCCGGTACACGGTGCCCAACTCAGCGAACCTCATAGGCAGATCGCGGTAGCTGCGCTTCTTGGACCTGTAGATCAAGATATGGCCCACGCAGTTCATGGGCTTCAGCACGTAATCCTCACCCTCGACGTCCAGGACATACATGTTTTCCTTGTAGTAGTCGAGGTGGCCCGAGGCTTTCCAGAGGGCCGCCCGCGCAATGTGCGGAGTATAGACCACGCTGTAGCCCCGCCTCCCATGCTCCGAGCGCCAGAAGTCCTCAATGGTCTGCCTGACTATCGAGCCCTTGGGATGCCAGTAGGCAAGCCCGGGACCGGCTTCCTCGTGGATTGAGAAGAGATCCAGATCCACACCCAGCCGCCTGTGGTCGCGCCGCTTAGCCTCTTCAAGGCGCTCCAGGTGCGCCGCCAGGTCTTCCTCGCAGCCAAAGGCCGTCGCGTATATCCGTTGAAGCATCGGCTTGGACTCATCGCCATGCCAGTATGCTCCCGCCAGGGACGTCAGCTTGAAGGCGCACACCAGCCCGGTCGAGGGCAGATGCGGTCCGCGGCAAAGGTCCACGAAGTCGCCCTGCCTGTAGATGGTGACGACAGGGTCCTGGATCTCCTGGAGCAGGTCAACCTTATAGGGCTCGCCGAGATTCGAGAACAGGGCGATGGCCTCGTCCCTGGAAACCTCGCTTCTCGCGAGTGGCAGGTTCTGGGCCACCACGTCCTTCATCAGGGCCTCGATCTTGGGAAGGTCTTCCTCGGATATCTTGCCGGCGACATCGAAATCATAGTAGAAGCCGTCTTCGATGGCAGGCCCGATCCCCAGCTTGGCCTCGGGGTAAAGCCGCTTCACAGCCTGAGCCATCACGTGGGAAACCGTGTGTCTATACGTCTCCCTGCCCTCGGGCGAATCAAAGGTCAGGAGCTCGACCACGGCATCCCGGTCGAGGACGGTACTAAGGCCCACGACTGCCCCGTCGATCCGGGCCGCAACAATGGGCCGCTGGGTCTGCTTGCCTACCGAGGCCGCGGCTTCCGCGAGGGAGGTTCCTGCTCGTAGCTCCACCGTAAGGGGTAGATGACCCGGACTGATTTTCTTAAACATATTGGACCATGGCCACCATTTTGACGAGTGGTGGGCGATACTGGACTTGAACCAGTGACTTCCTGCTTGTCGAGCAGGCACTCTAACCAGCTGAGCTAATCGCCCACTCGCCTAACTCACGTCTCTTCAATAGATTAAACCGTGCTCTTCAATTGATACGATAGGAGATTGACCCGTGTCAAGTCAATTCTCCGTCGCCCTTCGGCTCTTCCGCATCCTCCAGGTCGTCGGCAGGGTCACCCAGGTCACTGTCACCTACCGGGACCTCGTCCTCGCCGCTCTCGCCGCCCGCCAGAGCACCTGGGGCCTCAGCCTCAGCTCCCTCCTCGGCGGGGGAAACCACGTCGCCCAGGGTAAGCTTGCGGGGCGCGTACTTGCGCATGTACTCCTCCACCTCGCCCCTGTCCTGGTCGGCGAGGTATTCCTTGACGCTAAGAAGAATCTTGCGGGCGTCAGGATCGATCCGGATCACCTTGAGCGGAAGCTCGTCGCCGGCCTGGAAGATATCCGAGGGCTTCTTGATGTTGTCCCTGCCCAGATGGGAAATGGGCACAAACCCCTCGACATCATCTCCCAGCTCGACCACGACACCGCGTTCCTGGACCTTGCTTATCGTACCCTTGGCTACCGATCCTACGGTGTACCTCTCGACAAGCCTGTCCCACGGATTCTCCTGGATCTGCTTGAGGCCGAGGGAGATCTTGCGGTTCTCCTTGTCGATGCTCAGCACAGCCACCTCGACCTTGTCACCCTTTCTCAGGATCTCGCTGGGGTGCCGGATCCGCTTGGTCCAGGACATGTCCGATATGTGGACCAGCCCCTCGATGCCCTCCTCGATCTCGACGAAAGCACCGAAGTTGGTCAGGTTACGGACCTTGCCCGTTACCTTGGTACCCTCGGGATACCTTTCTTCCAGGGTCTCCCACGGATCGGGCTCCACTTGCTTGAGGCCGAGAGAGATCTTCTCGTTTTCCTTGTCGGTCTTAAGGACCAACGCCTCGATGGTGTCTCCGATCGCCACGACCTTGGAAGGATGCTTCACGTGCTTGGTCCAGGACATCTCGGACTTGTGAACCAGGCCCTCGACGCCTTTCTCCAATTCGATGAAAGCTCCGTAATCGGTGATGCTGACCACTTTGCCACGTATCTTGGAGCCCACCGGGTACTTCTTATCGATGTCCTCCCACGGGTAGGGCGTCAGCTGCTTCATGCCGAGCGAGATACGCTCCCGCTCCTTGTCGAAATCGAGCACCTTGACTCGGGCCATGTCCCCGATGGCCAGCAACTCTGAGGGATGGCTTACCCGCCCCCAGGCCATGTCGGTTATGTGGAGCAGACCATCGATCCCGCCGAGATCGATGAAGGCCCCGAAGTCGGTTATGTTCTTGACAAGCCCTTCGCGGATTTGGCCCTTCTCCAACTGGGCCAGAAGAACTACCTTCTGTTTCTCGCGCTCCTCCTCCAACACCATGCGCCTCGAGACAACAACATTCCTCCGCCGCTTGTTGAGCTTTATCACCTTGACCCTGATGGTCTGGCCTATCAGATCGTTGAGATCCTGAATATGCCTGATACCGACCTGGGAACCCGGCAGAAACGCGTCGACCCCGAAGAGATCAACCACGGCGCCGCCCTGGATCCGCCTGGCCAGTTTGCCCTCGACCACCTTCTGCTCATCGAAGGCGTCCTTGATCGTGCCCCAGACCCTCAGGAAGTCCGCCCGCTGCTTCGAGAGCACGACCAGACCGTCCTGGTTTTCCATCTTCTCAAGGAAAACCTCGATCTCGTCACCGACCCTCACGGTCGGGGTATCCCCGAATTCGCTCAGGGGAACAATACCCTCAGACTTGAAGCCGACATCTATCAGGATGTCCGTCTCGCTGACCTTGACAACCCGGCCCGTCACTATCTCGCCCTCGTCGATCTCCTTGAAGGACTGCTCGTACAAGCCGAGCAATTCCTTGGAAACCTCCCCGGCTTCCTCGTCATCATGGAACACCAGTTTCAAGGGAGCCGGTTTCGGCTTGGTCCTCTTTCTGTCATCATAGGAGTCGGAACCGCCGCGGTACCGCGAATCTTCACCATAGTCGTCACGACCTCTCATCCTACCCTGTC
>Ga0315275_10004882_pt1 | contig 12615 bp, 9 predicted proteins | sample YL17G03_0_MG_FD_205557 | JGI IMG/M metagenome (GOLD analysis project Ga0315275, IMG submission 205557) | Sediment microbial communities from Yellowstone Lake, YNP, Wyoming, USA - YL17G03_0 | ecosystem: Environmental > Aquatic > Freshwater > Lake > Sediment | place: USA: Wyoming | collected... | reverse complement strand
AGGCATGGGGGCCTGCCCCTACGGGCAGGTCTTTTTGTGTTGACTTTGCAAGAAGGAGATATTATCATTTTTCGAGCTTTAAGAGGGAAAGACTATGAAATATACTGCTCTTCAGGGTACAAGAGATTTATTGCCGGAAGATGCTCCCAAATGGAGATATATAGAAGATAAGATTCGGGTGATTTTGTCTTTATACAACTATAAAGAAATCAGGACTCCGGTTTTTGAGCAGACTGAGCTTTTCAAAAGGAGCATCGGCAATGATACGGATATCGTGCAGAAGGAGATGTACACCTTTCAGGATCAGGGCAAAAGGAGCCTGACTTTAAGGCCTGAAGGAACTGCTTCGATTGTCCGCTCTTATATCCAGCACAGTTTAGGTGAGAAATCACCTTTGGTAAAACTCTTCTATTTTGGTCAGATGTTCAGGCAGGAAAGGCCACAGAAGGGAAGGTTGAGGGAGTTCAACCAATACGGGGTGGAGGTTATCGGGTCTTTGGACCCTTTGGTGGATGCTGAGGTTATTGAGTTGGGCGTTCGGATAAATAAAGCTTTTGGATTGGAGGGTCTGAAACTATACCTAAACAGCATCGGCTGTAAAGACTGTCGCCCGGCTCACCGGGATGCATTTAATAAATTCGTCAAGGATAAAATCGAAAAGTTCTGCCAGGACTGTCAGTTAAGGCTTTTGCGAAACCCTTTGAGGATCTTCGACTGCAAAAACGAAAAATGCATTGAGGCGTTGAAGGATGCACCGATGATTTTAGATTTTCTGGATGCCAAGTGTAAGGAGCACTTCAAAAAAGTCAGGGAATACTTGGACCAGATGAGAATTGAATATATTTTAGACGGCAGGTTGGTCAGAGGGCTGGATTATTATACCCGGACGACTTTCGAGATAAAATCTGAATCCTTAGGTGCTCAGGATACTCTGATTGGAGGCGGAAGATATGACCTTCTGGTCTCCGAATTAGGCGGGAAAGATACCCCAGCAATAGGTTTTGCTGCAGGGATTGAGAGACTCTTCTTAGTTTTAGAGATGCAAAAGAAATTCCCCCCTGAAGATGAAAGGCTGGATATATTCATTGCTCCGTTAGGGGAGAAAGAAAAGAGCCTGGGGTTAAAACTCCTCAAAGATTTGAGAGAAAAAGGTCTGAGATGTGATCTTGACTTTCTGGGTAGGAGTTTGAAATCTCAGTTGAAAGAGGCTGACAGACAGAAGGCTAAAAAAGTTTTAATTATCGGAGAAGATGAGTTGAAAAAAGGAAAAGGGACTTTGAGGGATATGGAGACCAAGGAACAAAAAGAAGTAGAGTTTGAGAAATTGGTACAGGAATTAATTCGAGCATGAGGCTTGGAGCGTAAACCTTTAGAGTATGCCGAAAAGCCCAGGTTGTCATTCTGAGGGAGTCCAAATGGACGACCGAAGAATCTCTTCGAGTTGTCCGAGATTCTTCGCTTCGCTCAGAATGACACTATGCAACTGAGTTAGATTTTGGGAGAAATAAAAAGAACGGGGAGGGTTATTTATTCAAAATAAATAAATTTACAGAACTGGAGACAATTTGATAAAATTTGAAAATCTTAAGCGCACGCACACTTGCGGGGATTTGAGGAAATCTCATTCGGGGCAGAAGGTGAGATTGAACGGGTGGGTGAATAGTTACCGGAATCACGGGGGTTTGATTTTTATTGATTTGAGGGATAGGTATGGTATTACTCAAGTAGTTTTCAAGCCGGATTTAGTGGGTAAAGAGACAATGGAGTTATCTGCAAGTTTAAGAACTGAGTTTGTGGTTGGGGTCGAAGGTACGGTGGCTGAAAGGCCTGCCGGGATGCAGAATAAAGAAATGACTACCGGAGAGATCGAAGTTATAGTTGAGAAATTAGCTGTTTTTAACGAATCCAAGACCACTCCTTTTGAAATTGTGGAGGAGACAAATGCCAGTGAGGAGTTGAAGCTAAAATATCGCTATCTGGATTTGCGGCGTCCCCCTTTACAACGCAACATAAAGATGAGACACCGGGTAACTAAAGCTGTGCGTGATTATCTTGATTCCATAGGGTTTTATGAGATAGAAACTCCCCTTTTAATCCGCTCCACTCCAGTAGGGGCAAGGGATTTCATCGTTCCCTCGAGGGTAAATCCTGGAAAATTTTATGCGCTTCCGCAATCTCCTCAACTTTTGAAGCAGATTTTGATGATCTCAGGATTTGACAGATATTTCCAGATCGCTCACTGTCTGCGGGACGAGGATTTAAGAGCTGACAGGCAGCCGGAGCATAGTCAGATAGATATGGAGATGGCTTTTGTCACAGAAGACGATGTCTTCTCCGTGGTCGAAGGGATGATGACTTACGTTTTTAAGAACGTCCTGAATATAGAATTGAAGACACCTTTTCCCAGGCTGAAATATCAAGATGCGATGGAAAGGTACGGCTCAGATAAGCCGGACATCAGGTTCGGGATGGAAATTGTTGATTTATCAGATTCGGTTAAAGGCTCAGGCTTCAAAGTTTTCTCGGAAACGCTAAATTCAGGCGGGAAAATCAAAGGGATAAATTTCAAAGAAGGCGCATTCTTAAGCAGAAAGCAGATAGATGAGTTAGAGGAAAGTGCGAAAAAATCAGGAGCCAAAGGGCTGGTCTGGATCACTAAATTAAAAGAAGGTCTGCGCTCGCCGATTATCAAATATATCAACCAGGGAGAAGTTGATTCTATTGCCGGGAGATTAGATTTAAAAGAAGGAGATATAATATTCATAGTGGCTGATAAACAGGATACGGTTTTATCGGTTTTGGGTAAATTAAGGGTGGAGATTGCACGTAGATATAATATAATCGATAAGAGCAAATGGGGGTTTCTGTGGATTACTGAATTCCCCCTTTTCGAGTATAACCCTGAGGAGAAAAAGATTCAGGCGATGCATAATATAGTTACCCAGCCTTTTGAAGAGGATATGTCCAAACTGGACGAAGGTTTTAAATCGAAATTACTGATTGATAACCCAGAACACCCCTGGAGGAATATTAAAGCGCGGCAATATGATTTGGTCTTAAACGGAACTGAGATAGCTTCTGGGGGAATAAGGAATCATAAAAGAGATATTCAGATGAGGATATTGAATATCCTGGGCTGGGATGATAAGAGAGCGGAAAATGCTTTTGGGTTTTTACTGAATGCTTTAGAATATGGCGCCCCACCGCACGGGGGAATTGCACCAGGATTGGACAGGATCATAGCGCTAATCTGCGGCTCAGATTCGATCAGAGATGTAATAGCATTTCCGAAAACCACTGCTGCCCAGTCTCTGATGGATGGAGCACCGTCTGAGGTTGAAGAGGAGCAATTGAAGGAATTAGGGATAAAGATAGTAAAGGATAAGGGTTGACAATTCGTCATTCTGAAGGAGCGAAGCGACTGAAGAATCCGTAAATTCTTCGTCCCCTACGGGGACTCAGAATGACATTCGTTGAAATAAAAGGATTCCCATGTGACCATTGGGTCCCCTGACCCGACGATAAACTTGCCAGGTCAGGGGACCTGGCAAGCACCGACTTCACATTATAAGGAGGTAATCAAGAAAAAGCTTGAAGAAAAAATGGGTTAAGAAAATCGATCTGGGGGATGTGGACCAGAGGATTTTATTCGGGCAGGGGGGTTCATTTTTGAGGATGATCGAAAGCCAGTTCGATGCCAAGATCATAGCCCGGGGGGATAAGGTCATCATCCAGGGCGATGAAAAAGAGATAAACCAATTAGAGGCTTTATTCAATGCTCTGTTAACTCATCTTAGAAAGAATAATGAGCTTTCAGAAAAATACCTGCTATATGCCATCTCCCTGGTTAAAGAAGAGGAAGAAGGCTCTCCAGACAATCTTCAGGTATCCTCACTGGTGACTTCGATTTTTACTAAGGAGGTCATCCAGCCAAGGACAGTAGGGCAGAAGGAATATGTTCAGGCTATGGAGGAATACGATATGGTTTTCTCCATAGGTCCTGCAGGGACAGGAAAGACCTATTTGGCTGTGGCTAAAGCAGTGGCGGCTTTAAAGAGTAAAGAGGTGAGTCGCTTGGTCTTAGTACGTCCAGCAGTTGAAGCAGGAGAGAGCTTAGGGTTTCTGCCAGGCGATATCAGAGCAAAAGTTGACCCTTATCTGCGCCCGGTTTACGATGCTCTTCACGATATGCTCTCAGCGGACAAGATAAGGAGATTGATGGAGTTGGGGATAATCGAGATCGTTCCTTTAGCTTTTATGCGCGGCAGAACCCTTAATAATGCTTACGTCATTTTAGACGAAGCTCAGAATACGACGGTAGCTCAGATGAAGATGTTTTTGACCCGTTTGGGCGTTGGTTCCAAAACAGTTATAACCGGAGATATAACCCAGATCGATCTGGTGGATAAGAGATCTTCAGGGTTAGTCCAGATTCAGAAGATCTTATCCGGAATTGAGGGGATAGAGTTTGTTTATCTTACAGAAAAGGATGTGGTCAGGCATAAACTGGTTCAGGATATTATCCGGGCTTACGAAAGATTTGAATCAGAACAATAAAAAAAGTTCAATAGTTTAAGGGATTAAAAAACGTGACCGTTTCTCGTGGTTCGTGAGCGTAAGAAAAAGCCTAAAGGCTCAAAGGTTCAAAAAAATGGTGGAACAGGCATCTTGCCTGTTCGGTAGCCGAGCGTTCAAAGCCACTTTAGTGGCGTGACCTCACCCCCGCCGTTGGCGGGATTTTCAACCTGACCCTCTCCTGAGAGGAGAGGGGAGTTCGTAGCGCGACCCTTTTCCTGATAACGGAGACTACGTCTGGCGTAGCCACCATAGGACAGGGTCGCATTGCGAGGATGATCCCGCTCAACAGCGGGACGCGCTACGAGAGAAAAGACCTGAATGAAGTCAGTTAGAACAAAGAATGATATGAGCAATTTTCTCAAATTCAAAAATAAGCTAAAAGGGATTTTGTTTTTAAACGGGGAGAGAAAGAAGAATAATAAGGTCTTGAGGTATCTCCCAGGGATCATCCTGGGATTAGTGACTGTTCTATTCGTGACTTTTCTTTTTCCGTTCCATCAACTGCCGGAAAGCCAGGTAGTTACTATGGCTCCCTGGCAGGCGATTCTTCCGTTTTTCATAAGATTTGTCCTGATATTACTGGTATTCCTTTTCTTCTTGATCTTCCTTTACCTGCTAAAAAAAGAAGTCCTGGAGAGCTTCTCTCAATTGTTGATCATAGCCATCCTGGTTGTCACGGAGATGGCATTAGGCTATTTTTTAGTATTGCAGTTAGGCTTTTCATACTATCTCATACCGATTACTTTAGGCTCGATGCTTTTGACCATCCTTCTGGGGTACGAGGTAGGATTGATCTACAGCTTTCTGATAGGGTTCCTTTTAGAGATCGTTTTCAATTTCAGCTTCAATTTAGATTTCATCTCCATCGTGGCTGGGTCAGTTGCCACTTTCAGCGTAAGAGGGGTAAAAGAGAGGTATAAATTCTATCGGCCGATGCTCTATAATTCTTTAAGCTATTTAGTTATGATCTATCTTTTCGAGGTTCTAAAGGGGAGCCAAGCCCAGGCTATCTTAGAACAATGCGGGTATGGTATCCTGAACGGCTTTTTCTCCACATTCTTAGCCATGGGGCTTCTGCCGATCTTCGAATACCTGTTTGACATCACCACTGACATCACTCTGCTGGAGCTTTCAGACCTGAACCGGCCGGTTTTAAAAAGATTAGCTTTAGAAGCTCCGGGGACCTATCATCACAGCATAGTTGTGGGGAATTTAGCTGAGGCGGCGGCCAAGGCTCTAAATGCCAACCCGCTTCTTGCCAGGGTAGGGGCTTATTATCATGATATCGGCAAGATAGAAAAACCGGAATATTTTGTGGAGAATCAGATGGGAGCAAAAAGCAAACATGAAAAACTCTCCCCCTCGATGAGCGCTCTGATCTTGGAATCGCATGTCAAGGAAGGGGCTGAGCTGGCACAGAAAGAGCATCTTCCTAAAAAATTAACTGATCTGATAAAGGAGCACCACGGCACTACCCTGATGGCCTATTTCTACAAAAAAGCCTTGGACCAGGGAATTCCCGAGGCACAGGAATCGGAATATCGGTATCCGGGCCCCAAGCCCCGTTCCAAAGAAGCGGCAATACTTATGTTAGCAGATGCAGTTGAGGCTGCATCCCGTACCTTGGAAGAGCCCAAGCCTGCCCGGATAATGAGTTTGATCAAGAAGATAATTATGGACAAATTCGAGCAGGGCGAATTAGAGGAATGCGAGCTGACCTTAAAAGACCTGCATATCATCGAGGAAAGCTTCCTTCCGATCTTGATTGGAGTATTCCATCCCAGGATAGATTATCCGGAGTTAGTGGAGGAAAGTTAGATGTCAGAGGTATTCATAGAGAACATATCCTCCGACTCCAAGGTAAAATTATCTTCACTAAAAAAATTAGCTCAGGAAATCTTAAAAGATTTTAGCGAAAAAGATAATCTGAATATAATCTTGGTCTCGGATAGTTTTATGAGAAAACTAAACCAGAGATTTACCAGAAGGAAGGGAACGACTGATGTGCTCTCTTTTAGTTTTAAAGAGGATGAAAATACAAAGGCTAAAAAAGGGCTTTTAGGAGAAATCTATATCTCGGTGGAAAGAGCCAGAAAGCAGGCAGAAGATTATCAGATGTCATTTAGTCAGGAATTAAAAAGGTTAGTGGCTCATGGGACTCTGCATCTTTTGGGTTATGACCATAAGACCAGAAAAGATCTAGAAAAGATGAGGGAAAAAGAAGAGAAGTACATTTTTTCGCAATAGGGTAGGGGGCGAGTTTGTAGTGCCCGTAGGGCAATGCGACCCTGAAAGGGTCGCGCTACGAAAATAAATCGGTAACCCCGCCTTGTCCTCAAAGCGGGTAAAAGTGTGCTGATGAACAAAAGACGTGAAGGTAAAAACAGACCTCACCCTTAATCCCTCTCCTCTACGAGCCGTGAAGCTTTTATCGGCTAAAAGGAGAGGGAAAAACATGACTGAAGTCAGTTAGAATTATGGGAACAGAGATGAGTTTGACCCGAAAAATTCTGAATCCTTTGCTCAAGCTCTTAATCAAAGCCTGCAAATACCCTTACAGATTTGGAGCTGTCAAAAAAACACCTGAGGAGAAATTAGAGCAGCAGATAGAGTCCCTGGCATTAGCTGAGGGTGAGAAGATGGAGACTCTGGAGGAAGACGAGAAGAAGATGATCCATTCCATCTTCGAGTTTGGGAAAACGGTTGCCAAGGAGATAATGATTCCCCGAATAGATATGATCTGTGTGGAAGAGGGGGAGTCTTTAGATACCGTAAAAGAGCTGGTGAAAAAATATGGTCATTCACGTATACCTCTTTTTAGAGAGTCTATTGATCAGATAATCGGGATATTGCATGTGAAGGACCTTTTCGTGGAGGAGCTAAAGGATTCAGAAAAGATTTATCTGGCGAAGATGTCTCACAAACCCTTTTTCATTCCGGAGGATAAGAAAATCGATGAACTGTTACAGGAGATGAGAAAGGAGAAACAGCATGTGGCTATCGTGGTAGACGAATATGGAGGAACAGCAGGTCTGGTCACTCTGGAAGATATCTTGGAAGAGATCGTAGGAGAGATCGAGGATGAACACGGCAGGGCTGAGCCTGTGCTTCAGAAGATAAATGAGGGAGAATATAGGGTCGCAGCAAAAGTTACAATCCGCGACCTGAATGAGGCCCTGGGGTCAGATTTGCCAGAGAAGGAATTTGAGACCCTGGGAGGCCTGATCTACGATCTGGTGGGTGGTGTCCCGGAGGAGGGGAAGACGATCGAATATAAAGGATTGAGTTTTCAGGTGGAAAAAGTGAAAGGGCAGAGGATTGTAAGGGTCAGAGTAAGGAAGATAAAAGAGGAAGATGTGAGAAGTGAGAAGTGAGACGGAAAACGTAAGAAGAAAGATGAGAAACAAATGACGGATAAAAGATAAAAAAAAACGATGAAAAGCAAAGTCTCAATCGAAAGATGTCAGGATTATCTTTTAGATAATGTGCGGGGAGCGGTAAGAAAATCTTTTGAGAATTTAGGTGGGTTGAATAAATTCATCAAACCAGGGGATAGGGTTCTGATCAAACCTAACCTTCTTTCTGCTAAAGACCCTTCCAGGGCAATTACCACCCATCCTTCAGTTGCTCAGGCGGTAGCGGAGCAGGTTTTGGCTTTAAAAGCAAAACCTTATATCGGTGACAGCCCAGGTGGTGCGGACAGAGGAATAAAAAGGGTCTGGGATAATACCCAGATGAGCGTAGCTTCGCAGAATTCCTCAGTTCCTCTGGTTTCGTTCGAAGAGAAAGGAGTAGAACAAAGAAAATCCCAAACTGGCAAAACCTATTATATTGCCCGACCGGTTTTAGAGGCGGATGTTATAGTAAGTTTAGCGAAACTTAAGACGCATACTCTTACCTTGATGACCGGCGCTATTAAAAATATGTTTGGGGTCATCCCCGGTTTCAGAAAAGGGGAATATCATAAAGAAGCACCCAAGCCTGCAATGTTTGCAGAGGTAATAGTAGATATCTACTCTGTAGTCAAGCCCAGGATTACTTTGATGGATGCGGTTGTGGGAATGGAAGGGGATGGTCCCTCTTCCGGCGACCCGAAATATTTAGGTTTTCTTTTAGCCAGTGAAGACGCAGTAGCTTTGGATACAGTCGCCGCAAAGATTTTGAGTTTTAAAGCTGGAGAAATAGATTCGACCAGAGTCGCAGCTAAAAGAGGTTTAGGAGTTGATGATTTTTCTCAGATTGAAGTTGCAGGAGAAAAAATTGAAAGCGTGAAGCCCGCCTCTTTCAAATTGCCTTCTAACCGGCTTCTTAAACTGGTTCCTAAATTTTTGGTTGACCTGCTGGGACCTTTGGTCTGGGTGCGGCCCAACATCTACGACGGCACTTGCACCAACTGCAATATTTGCGTTATAAACTGCCCCCTTAAGACCATTTCTGCTGGCAAACCAAGACCAACTTTTGATTATTCAAATTGCGTAAACTGTATGTGCTGTCAGGAGATCTGTCCTCAGAAGTCGATCTATTTAGAGAAAAGCTGGCTGGCGGGGAAAATAGCGAAATAAGTAGACAGTAGACAGGGAAAAGAAGTAGGACAGGCATCTTGCCTGTCCTGTTTTTGTAGTTGCCCAATTCATTGGGCAACTTTTTTGCTTTACTTAAGCCATTGTTAATGATATTTTTCACCATTCTAAGTCGTATAAAGCAATTAAGATATGAATTCTTATGTTGAATTGGATAAAAAGCAGATAGAAAAAGGGCTTAATATCTCTATATATGAGGGGTCTTTTGCGGCTATATTTACTGCTCTGACCACTGGTCCATTTTTAGCTGGCTATGCTCTTTTCTTAGGGGCAAATGATTTCCAATTAGGACTGGTTGCGGCTTTTCCTTTTTTAGCCCAGGCTTTTCAACTACTTGGAGCTTTAGGGGTTGAAAAGTTTAAACAGAGGAAGAAGTTCAATCTATTCGGCTCGATTCTTTTTCGCTCGATTTTTTTAATCTTTGTGTTCCTGCCCTTTTTCCCACAAAGCCAGAAATTCAAAATTGTCATTTTCCTTTTGTTCTTGTCCCTATCCTCAGCCATTGCTAATCTGGTAGCAGTTGCCTGGCTTTCCTGGATGTCAGATTTGGTTCTGGAGGAAAGAAGGGGTAGGTACTTCGGACTCAGAAATACTGTTCTGGGATTTATTACCATGGGGGCAAATTTCAGCGGGGCTAAAATTATCGACTATTTTAGAGCCGACGCCACGAAAATAGGCTTAATCCTGCCTGGTTTTGCTTCAAAATATCTTCAGCAAAATCCAACTGGGTTTGCCTTCTCCTTCATCTTCCTTTTGGCGGTTCTCTCAGCCTGGGTTGCCGCATCTTTTCTTGTCAGGCAGCCAGAGCCAAAGATGGTTCACCATCCGAAAGTGAATTTAATCTCCACTCTTAAGATACCCCTTTCAGATAAAAACTTCAGGAGTCTGATCTACTTTTTCATCTACTGGTCTTTTGTCACAGGAATCTCCGCCCCCTTCTGGACTCCGCATATGCTCAAAAATCTTCATTTAGATTTCTATCTTATCTCGCTTTTCTCTATTTTAGCTGGGGTGATAAGCCTTTTTATGCAGCCTCTCTGGGGTAAAGCCATTGACAAATACGGTAACAAACCGGTTTTAATCTTCAATGTGTGTTTTATTTTCCTCATACCTTTCCTCTGGCTCTTTGCCACTCCCCAGAATATCTTCCCTCTATGGATCGATGCGATTATGGGAGGAATTTTCTGGTCAGGATTTACCTTGGCCTCTTTCAATGTGGTCTTAGCCCTGTCCCCACAGCAGGGGAGAGTTTATTACCTGGCGGCTGTTGCAGCTATTAACGGGTTAGTCTTATTCCTGGCATCAGCCTTAGGAGGGGTTATTGCCCAGCACCTAAGCGACTTCAGATTTGTTTTTAAAGGACAGACCTTGGTGAACTTTCACGTACTTTTCGTAATCTCGGGAGTTGGCAGAATTTTCGGGCTTTTGTTTTTGAAAAAACTTTTTGAGCCGAAAAGCAGGCCTACCAAGGAAATGATAGAAGAAATGGGGGATTCATTTTTTAACCGTGTTCCCCTGGGCAGGGAGACCTGGACTTTGGTTAACTGGGCAAGATCGACTTTCAGAGTCAAAAAGAAAAATAATCATAATATGGATCCACAGGATCGGAGGTAATAATAATCATGTCTCAATGGGTGATGATATTTGCGGCTATCCTTCTAAACGTATGCGGGCATGTTTTCTTGAAAGCGGGGATGAATAAAACCGGGGCGATAGATCCGCTTCTATTAATCTCAGATTTCAAAAGGGTCTTTTTTACTAGTCCATTTGTTTTGTTGGGGATTTTTTCCTATGTGGCAAGCGTGGCTTTATATATGGTGGTTTTATCCCGAACCTATCTTTCTTTTGCTTATCCTTTGATGATGAGTACAGGATACGTGCTGATTGTGATTTTTTCCTGGCAGGTTTTCAAGGAGCCTTTTTCATTTTACAAATGGATCGGTATGGGTCTGATTTTAGTAGGGCGACCCTTTTAGGGTCGCAAATTCTTTTGTGTACGAAACCTTCAGGTTTCCATTGTACATTATAATATGGAAGGCTGAAGCCTTCCGCTACATAAGCTAAAGAATCCCGCCTTGCAGGCAAGAGGGGTTTCCTGATGGTGGAACAGGCATCTTGCCTGTTCCACAAGCCAGACACAGACAAAAAAAGATGTCGACCATCCTTTAGAATGGTTGACCTACGGATTCTGAAATATCCTCTCAGCACACCCTCAAACGAGTTTGAGGGTGCCACCCGGCCGTTTTAGGGTCGCATTGCCCTACGGGCGCTACGACGTAATGAATCCCACCCTGGGGGCAAAGTGGGATTACCCGTCAAATATTTTTTCTGGATGAATCGAGCAATTGCAGTTTTCCTGTTTTGTCTGAGATTGTAGCACTTTTTCGTGCGTCTGCTCAAAAAAAGTTCAAACTTTTTAATCTTTTCGCAGGATTGGAGATAGTGGAAAAATTTTCTCTGACGGACTAAAAATTGTTCAACATTTTACCATAAATTTTCGTTTATAAACTGAAACAAAGGAGGAACCCTATTTTGTAGCTCAGGCTTAATTCTTTATCTGAAAAGGAATTGTAAAGATCAAGGATGATTAAAGAGTGTTTACCGGTTGAAGGGCATAGAAGTTGCCATAAATCTTTGAAGATTTTTGAATTTGCTCTTTTACCGGTTTTCTTTTTGAAAGGGGAGAAGTTGACAGGGATCAAGAGAAAAACAATCAGGTTAAGCGCTCTTTTCCTTATCTTCATCTTCGCTCAGTTTTTTTTCCTCAAGTCCAGTTACTGTTTTCTAAGTGATGCCAGTAGAGGAACAAGCGGAGCCAACTTTTTAAAGGTTGGAATAGGTGCCAGAGCTTCAGGGATGGGGGGTGCATTTGTAGGGATAGCGGATGATGCCACCTCTATCTACTGGAACACTGCCGGTCTAGCGCAACTGAGCCAGCAGGAAATCGTTTTTGTACATCAGAACTGGTACCAGGACGTGAATTTTGAATACTTAGGATATTCGCTTCCTGTTGCTCCCAAACATACTCTGGGTCTTTCGATAACTTATTTAAACTTAGGAGATTTTCAGGGATACGATGCTTCGGATAATCCAACTTCTGGATTTTCAGCCTATGCAATGGTCTTTGGCTTAGCTTATTCCTATAAAGTTTCTCCATCGGTCTCTTTAGGAGTCGGTATAAAAGGGATTCAGGAGAAATTGGAAAATGAGAGAGCTTCAAGTCTTGCCCTGGATTTCGGTTTCATCTACAAGAGAGGAAAGTTCTCTTTAGGTGCGGCATACACTAATTTAGGTACCTCAATGAAATTCATCCAGGAAAAAGAGCCTCTGCCTGGTAAATTCACTTTAGGATTCGGGTATAAACTTTTGCAAGACCAAGTCAGTTTAGCCTGGGACGTGGATTTTCCGCGGGATGATAAGCCGATCTTAAAACAGGGGATCGAATACGGCTATAGAG
>Ga0315275_10004879_pt1 | contig 12622 bp, 7 predicted proteins | sample YL17G03_0_MG_FD_205557 | JGI IMG/M metagenome (GOLD analysis project Ga0315275, IMG submission 205557) | Sediment microbial communities from Yellowstone Lake, YNP, Wyoming, USA - YL17G03_0 | ecosystem: Environmental > Aquatic > Freshwater > Lake > Sediment | place: USA: Wyoming | collected... | reverse complement strand
AGTTTTGGCTCCCCCTGGAGCCGAAAGAACGCGGGCAGGGCCGGGCCAACAGCGGCGTGTACCTGGCCGACAACTACGAGGTCCAGGTGCTCGATTCCTTCGGGCTGATGGAAACCTCCGGCGATTGCGGCTCTTTCTACAACATTGCCCGGCCCCGGGTCAACGCCAGCTTGCCGCCGGAGATCTGGCAGACGTACGACATTACGTTCCGGGCTGCGCGGATGGATGCCAGCGGCAAGGTGACGGAACTGCCTCGGGTCACGGTGATCCACAACGGCGTGAAGATTCACGACAACCTGGAAATCCCGATGAACCGGCATAGAGCCAAGGGCCCGCTCCAGCTCCAGGATCACGGGCACAAGATCCAGTTCCGCAACGTCTGGGTGGTCGAGTGAAGTTTGATTTCTGATGTTTGATTTTTGATTTTGCGAATTAGGACTTAGGTCTTTCCTCGGGTCCTCTGCACCCGCCGGGGATTGGCCTGCCCTCTTACTTCCCACTTCAAACATCACACTTCAGACTTCAATATCCTTCCATCATGATGATGGCCTTGTAGGCGGCTTGGCGGACGTCCCGGTCGGAGTCGTCCTTGTTGGCCTGCTTCAGGACCGGCAGCGTTTTCTTGTCCTGCAGGCGACTGAACAGCTCGGCGACCGCCTTGCGGACTTTCGGGTCCCGATCCGAGAGTAGGGCTTGCTCCAGAGCGGTCCGGACCTTGGCATCACCCTCAAACTGCTCCAATTCCTTGGCAGCCTGGATGCGGCTGTTGGGGTCTCCGATTCTCAGCTTCTTGAGCTGCTCGCTCTTTTTCTGCTGGAGCTTCTCCGCCACCAGGTCCGGCGTCTGCTCTTTCGGAGGCGCCGGCTTGTGCTCTCTTACAATGACTCGCTCTCTCACCACGGGGGGTTCAACGATCACCGGACCGGGATAGTACCAGGGGTCGTACCAATAGTAATCCGGCCACCCGTACCAGCCACCATAGTACCCATACATGGGGTGATGGTAATGCGGGCCGATCATTGTCCCGAAGCCGATGCCGACCTGAACGCCCGCGGAAGCCACGCCCGGCGCCAACAGAGCTATGCACGCCAGCGCCGGCACAACAAGTCGAAACCGTGTACTGCTCATACGCACTCCGGTCAGCAAGTACATCTCAAGAGTCCTCGATACTTTTGTCATAGCAAATATCGGCTTCCCGCCGAAGCAGGCTGCAGTTTTGTGTCTATTATATCAGCGCCGCAAAGGATATCCATCACCAGCACGGCCCGTCTGGAATCCGATTCGACCCTTAAGAGAATATACGTGAGTTGGGGGACTTCCGTTCTACCGGCGGGCCTTCACGTCGTAGCACCAGAGGCTGTCGTGGTAGCGGAGGTAGAGGCGGCCGTTGTGCAGGACCGGGTGGGCCCAGGCGTCGCGAGCGCGGACGGCCGCCAGGCGGAATTGGCTGACGATCTCCAGGCTGCTCGGCCCTGGTTTCAGCAGGGCGGCGGTGCCCTCTTCGTCAAGGATGTAGAGCCTCTGGTCTGCGTAGATTGCGGCACCGGTGGTCAGGTCCTTGAGTTCGCACTTCGTCAGGCCCGTTTGCCAGTCGATGGCGAGCCACCACTTGACCTCGCGATAGCCCGAGGCAAAGAGTGTGCCGTCGAGGAGGATACCGCAGCCGGTTACGGTGTCGATGGGCGAAGTCCATACGTGCTCGGCGAAGCCCTGCGCTTCCGGTCGCAGGCGGTAGAGCCGGCCGTGCTCTGCGTAGGGCGTCACGAAGAACAGGCTGCCTGAACCATAAGTGGGCGTGGCGACGTTCACGCCGTGTGGGTTGGTCAGCGGGACAGTCCAGAGCAGCTTGCCGGTGTCGGCATCGACACCGAAGCCGTGAGCCGATGAGCAGTTGGCGATCAGCCGGCGCCCCGCGTATCGGAACAGGATCGGCGAAGAGTGCGACGTGCGGTCGGCTGCGAGCGGCTCAGTCGTCCAGACCGTCTCGCCAGTGCGCTTGTCGAGGGCCGCCATCAGGGCCTTGGTCCCGCCCGGTGTGACGATCACCCTCGGACCATCGACCAGCAGACATTCACTGATGGCCCAGGTGATGTTCTTGCCGCCGAATCTCTCAAGGATGTCCACGGCCCAGAGTTCTTTGCCTGTCCTGGCATCGAGGCAAGCCAGCCGCCCGTGTGCGTTCAGGTGGTACAACCGGCCCTCCGACCAAGCACAGCAGGCCCGCGCTCCCGGGTAGGGGGTTTTCCATGCTCGCCCGTTCTTCGTCCGCCACTGAATCATTCCGCTATGGTCGAGGGCGAATATGACGAGGTCATCGCCCACGTCACCCGTGACGTACAGCCGTTCACCAACGATGACCGGCGAGGACCACCCCGTACCCAGGCCGTCGATCTTCCACAGCAGAGCCGGACCGCCGGCGGGCCAGCTTGGCAGCAGGCCTTTTTCATCTGATATGCCATCGCGGCGGGGGCCGCGCCACTGCGGCCAGTCCGGCTCCGGCGAGGCGATCAAACCGTCGGAACCGCTCTGGGTGCCGGCGCCGATAGAGGCCAACAGCAGGCAGAGAACCGTAGGGAGCCCTGCACGTCCTGAGAATCGCGTCATGTCAACCTCCGTCCACGACCTGGATTTTGCACTTGGGAATGGCGGCGAGGAACTTGCGGCCGTAGGGCTTGCTGACGATCCGGTTGTCGAGGACGACCACGATGCCGGTATCCGTCTTGTTGCGGATCAGGCGGCCGAAGCCCTGCTTGAACTTGATGACGGCGGAGGGAAGCTGGTAGTCGTTGAACGGGTTGCCGCCTGCGGAACGGATTTGTTCGAGCCGGCCGGCCAGCAGCGGCTGGTCCGGGACGGCAAACGGCAGGCGGACGATGATCACGTTCGAAAGCGCCTCGCCGGGCACGTCCACGCCTTGCCAGAAGCTGTCGGTGCCAAAGAGGACGCTGTTGTCCTTGTTTTTGAAGTGCGCAATCATCGCGCTGCGGTCAAGTTCGGCGCCTTGCTGGAGCAGGCCGAAGTGATTCTCCGCCAGCCAGATCTTGAGCCGTGCGCCCATCTCTTCGAGCATCTGGTAGCTCGTGAACAGGACGAAGGCCCTGCCGGCGGTTTTGAGCAGGTACTTCTTGAGCACCTCGGCGGCGTCGGCGATGAAGCCGGGATCGTTCGGGTTCGGCAGGCTGCTTTCGAGGTAAACCGTGACCTGCTTCTCGTAGTCGAAGGGCGAGTCGAGGTGCAGGGCGTCGAAGTCGGTTAGCCCGATGCGATTGGCGAAGAACTCGAAGCCGTTGTTTTCGCCCGTGCTCAACGTGGCGCTCGTGAGAATCACGGAGCTGTACTTCCCGAACAGGCATCGTTGGACATCCGGCCCGACGTTCAGCGGGGCCGCTCGCAGGCGGATCGTCCGGCCCGCACCATTCTCCGTCTCGACCCAGTAGATGCGGTCCGTCTGCTCCTGGCTCAAAAAATCAGCCAAGTCCCGAACCAGTGCGTCGCAGTGGTCCGCCGAGCGGGCGAGCTCGAACTCCTGATCCGGGTCCTTCGCCTCCTTGCTCAGTTTGCCCAGCGCCTTTCGCAGTTCCTTCAGGGCCGGCGAAGCCGTGTCATTGATGAAGCGAGGTCCGCATCGCCCGTTCGTTCTGTCCTGCTCGGCGTCGTACCAGGCTTGGACCTTCCCGAAAAAGGCATTCGTGGCGTCCGCGGCCCCGCGGACAAGATCGATGGCATTGTCGGTGTCGCCATGGGCCAGAAGGCCCCTGTGCGTTCGCGGGTTGTAGAGACCGTCCAAGAGGAATCTCGCCCGATGGTTGCTGATGTCCACGCCGAAGTGCTCCTCGGCCACCCGCTCGATGTTGTGGGCCTCGTCGATCACGATGGTCTGGTACTCTGGCAGCAGGCCGATGCCTTGCTCCTTGAGCGTCAGATCGCTGAACAGCAGGGCGTGGTTCGCCACGATCAGGTTGGCTTGGTCCCAGCTTTTTCTGGCCCGCCGATAGAAACAATCGCGATAGCGGGAGCACTTTCGCCCGGGGCAGTTGCCGTGCTCGCTCTTGATCTTGTCCCACACTCCGCGGCTGGGCAAGAACGACAGGTCGCTGAGGGAGCCGTCGGTGGTCTTCTCCACCCACGGGCGGATTTCATCCAGCTCATACGAGGAAGGCCCGAAGAGGGACTGCTGCCGCCGGAAGGCGAAATCGAGCCTGCGCAGGCAGAGATAGTTGCCCCGGCCTTTCGCCAGGACGGTCTTGAAGGATTGCGGAAGACACCGGGCGAGAAACGGGATGTCCTTGTGGGCGAGCTGCTCCTGGAGCGTGATCGTGAACGTGCTGATCACGGCCTTGTGCCCGGTCTCGCAAATCCTCTGAATCACCGGGACGAGATAGGCGAAGCTTTTGCCGACGCCGGTGCCCGCCTCGACGGCCAAGTGCCGGCCCTGGACAAAGGCGCGTTGAATCGCACAGGCCATCCGGACCTGCTGCGGGCGTGCCTCGAAGCCCGCCATCGCTGCGGCGATTGGGCCGTGCTCGCCCCATAGTTGCTGAGCGTCTGTAATGTACTGATCCTGCATCACTATCGGAAACCCCTGACTCCGCGACCGGTGAATACTATCGGAATGCTATGAGTCCCGCAAGGCCATGAGCAGGTGGGTAGTTTGGAGGAGCCGATGCCGGGCGGCGAGGCTCGCAGGGCGATGGGGGCCGGACTGGTCAGCGGCTGCGGGAAGAGCGCGGGCTTTGTCCAATCGTCCTGCCCGTTGGACTTGAGAGACCGCTGCCGGGATTTGGGCCGTAGGAACCCGCGCCCGGGCTTACCGCGTAGCCGCCGAAGGGCGCTGCCTGACCGCCGTATCCCAAGCCGTATCCCATACCGAAGCCCATTGTTGCGGGAGCGTATCGGGCGGGCGGGGCAACCAGATCGCTGATGTCGTAGATGCGCGTGACCAGTTTCGGAGCCGGAAGGGCGTCCGTTGTCGAGATTGTGATTACTCCCTTATTCACGACGTAGCCGAGCTTGGCCGACGCACCGGCCGATAATGAGAGCATGAGCAGGTCGAGGCATTGGCCTACACCGAGCCCTGCAACGCCATCGATGCCGATCGCCGTGTCTCTGTAGATCCCGGCGCCGTCGCCGATTTGCTTCCAGAGCACGATGATGTTCAGCGGTGGCTTGGCGGAATTCCGCAGAATCTCGATTGCGTCGCCGAAGGGCATTTGAGGTGTGAACGAAGCCGGACCGCGAGCGGCGGGGGGCGCCGGCTTGCTCGGGGGCAGGGGAGCGGTCTGCGTCGTTATCTTGTCTTTCTTGGCAGGTGTGTTGGAACCTGATGGGACGCTGGAATTGCCGCCATGCACTGCTGACGATAGCAGGGCGGTCACGACCAATGCCATCCCTGTGTTCTTGACCGCTGCCCCTGGAATTCTGCCGCTCATTCTCTGCCTCCCTGTCCTTTGACGGGCAAAAGCCGTTTCCGTTATCCGCGACGCTCGATATCAAGCTCGATCAGGTACTCGTTCTCCACTTGGGAATGCGCTGCACGGCACGTTGTGCGGCGGGACGGTTACTTCTCCAGCGGTTTGAAGGGCAACGTCTCCTCGGATTTCTGCAGGGCGCCGGCACTGGCGGTGACGGCGTGCGGAGACCGCTTGATGTCATCGAGGGTCCTCGTCGCCGCGGTCAGCACCTTCTCGTTCTGCTCCTGTGCGATGATCCGCTCCAGCAGTGCCACCGTTTTCTCGTCCGGGTAATTCTTGAGAGCGTAGATGGCGGCGGTCCGGCCGTGTTCGGCGGAGACCTCCTTATTGCCCGCGGCGGCGTAAAGCAACGACGACTGTGCCTGTGGACTGTTGATTTGCGTGATGGTGTTGAAAATTTGGGCGCCTTCGCCGGGCGGGCTGGCCTCCAGCCGTCGGAGCAGATAGCTGACGGACTGGGCGTCACCGACCTTGCCCAGGGCTTCGATGGCCGCTTGCTGGAGGCTATCCTGCGGTGCGGAGGAGACATGCCCCGCCAGCGACAGGAGGGACTCCGTCGCCTTGGGCGACTGGATATTCCGGACCAGTTGAGCGAGACGCTCGATCTCCATGTTCGTGGTTGCCGTATCGTAGCGCGCGATCACCTCGTCCAGGATCGGGGCATCGGCCATCATGGACAGCGACGCGGTGGCGGCCCGCACGACCCCTGTATCGCCCGCCTGCACCATGGCATCGAGCAGCAGCGGCCAGCTATCATGATTGCGGATGCTCGAGACCCGCTTGCCCAATTCCTCCTTGTATGTCCCTTCCTTCGTTTGCGAGAGCCTGTCCAGCAGGGCGCTGGTCGCTGTCGGTGTGCCGATTCGGGCCAGAGCCGTGGCGGCCCAGAGAGCCGTGTCGCCTTCTTCATGCGTGATCAAGTCATTCAGGGGGACCACGGCCGCATCCCCCATCGCCGCGAGCTCGGCGATGCATTGCTTGATCCTGGCCTCGTTCTTCTCCGCGATGGCCGTGCGGAGGATCGCTACGATCTTGTTGGCTCCCTGCAATTGGCTGGGGTCGATGGGGCGCTGCATCTTGCCTGTCGCAAAGGAGGACTGGCCTGGCTTGGCACCGGCTCTGTCGTTTCGCGGTCTGGCCGGCGGATTTCCGTTGGCGCCGGCCGCCGCGGTGGACTCCTGGGAGCGTGATGCCAGTCCTGACCCGAGCTTCGCGCGGTTGCCCGGGACGGCATGGGTCACAGGATCTGCCTGCCCGGGGCGGCTGGGTGTGACCGCCTGTTCCTGCGGCGCCTGCGGCCGTGCAGAGGGCAGCGGCGATTCCTTCTGGATCGACCGATTCACAACGTACAAAATCGACAACGTCGCCAGAAACAGCACGGGATAGATCAGCAGCGGCCATTCGAACGGCCGGCAGCTTTCGGGATGATCGGCGACGGTCGTTTTGGGCTGCTTCTTATCGCTTTTCGAGTGCATCTTTCTCATACAATCTCAAAGACTGTCTCCCGGTTGGCCCGGCTTGAGCCAGGCCAACCGGGAGGTTGTGGTCGGGTCCCCAAACGCGAACTGGCGCGTTTGGGGACCCCGTCCAATCATGAACAAGTCAACTACTTGGACTTGCCATAGGTGCCGGCGCGAATCTTCGTGATGTCGTCGGGCGTCAACACATCGTTGAACACCACGACTTCATCCATCAATCCGTTGGTGGTCTCATACCCTCGGCCGTCGAGGCCCCCGATGTAGAAGGCAGCGTTGTAGACGGTCATGGGCGGGAAGGTGGTTTTCTTGGCGTCGGTTCCAAGAAGGGTGCCCGTGGAGCCATCCCACACACTGATTGTCCCCGTGTGGGAGGCATCGTCAAACGTGACGGCGACATGATACCACTCTTCGGACAGCAGGCGAGAACCTTGCAAGAGCACGCGCGTGGCGTCGCTCACACTCGAGCTCATCTGGAGGGCCACTTGGCCGCTGCCCAGAACCAGAATGGCGTAAGACGGTTTGCCCGCGTCCAGATTCGACTTCGTAATCAGGGGGATTTCCGTGGGACCTTCCGGCACCTGGAATATCTTCGTCCAGAAGCAGATAGAGAACTTCTTATTCGCTTTGCCGCTCTTTCCCGGGAACTTCGCCGAAAGGTTCGCGTCGGAGATCGACAAGGAGTAGTCCTGGTCGTAGTACGGGGGCGACGAGGCGAACTGAGCGGACGCCGCGCCTTCCTGATAGTCGGTGGTTTCCACGATCACCCCGTTGTTGGTCAGGGTATTGGTCCCCACGCTATCCAGCGTCAGCTTGCCCGACTCGAAGCGCCACAGGGCGACGCAGTTCGGGTCGGAGGCGAAGTTGTTGCCCGCCGGCGGAGGAGGGGTACTGGTGCCGTAGGTGGCCTTCAGGGTCAATCCCGTGTACGCCTGGAAGCCCCGCAGCATGATGTACCACGTGGCGGCGGCGGGATCGTCCACGTCCACTCTCTCATTGTTGCCGATGAGATAGGGACGGTAGTCCCAGCTCAGGAGGGTGGGCTTGGAACCCTTCTTGACGTACAGGTCCATGTCCCCGGTGCCGCCGGAGGTCTCGATGGACAGGTAGTTCTGGCCGGCGGGGACGTCGATCTTGTAGAACTTCTCGCTGCCGGAGGCGCCCGACAGGCCCGGGACCGGAACACCGTTGGTCAACGCCGTGACCGAATCCGGCACTGGCGTGTACGTTGCCTTCAGGGTCACGCCGTCAAACGCGGAGTACCCGTTGAGCATGATGTACCACGTGGCGGCCTGCGGATTGTTGATCGTGACCGTCTCATTGTTCCCGATCAGGTACGGCCGGTAGTCGTAGTCGCTGGTGGTGGGCTTGGACCCTTTGCGGACGTAGAGATCGGCATCGCCTGTGCCGCCGGACATCGCTACTTCCAGCTTGCTCTGGCCGGCAGGCACGTCGATCTTGTAGAACTTCTGACCGCCGGCGCTGCCCGCAATACCGGTGACCGCCACGCCGTTTTGCAGCGTGGTGACCGTATCGGGAACCGCCCCGCCGTAGGTCGCCAAGAGCGTAACGCCGGAGAACGCCTGGTGGCCTCGGACCATGATGTACCAGGTTCCGGCCGCCGGGTTGTCGATGGTGACCGCTTCCGCATTGCCGACGAGGTCCGGCTTGTAATCATAGGTCGATGGCGTCGGCTTGGCGCCCCTGCGGACGTACAGGTCCGCGTCGCCGGTGCCGCCGGAGATCCGGATTTCGAATTTCGTCTGACCCGGTGGCACGTCGATGCTGAAGAACTTCTGTGTGCCGGCGATGCCCGAGAGGTTGATCACGGGAACACCGTTCGCAAGCGCCACGATGGTCTCGACCGCCGAGTAATCGGCCACGAGGCTTACGCCGTCATAGGCTTTGGTGCCCTTGAGCATGACATACCAGGTCCCGGCGAGCATGTCGCTGCTGATACTGATGCTCTCGTTGTTGCCGGTGGTCGTGGGGCGATAGTCCCAAAGGGAGGTCGTCGGTTTGGCCCCTTGCTTGATGTACATATCGGCGTTGCCGGTGCCGCCGGACATCACGAATTCCAGGTTGGTCTGGCCGCCGGGAACGTTGATGCTGAAGAACGTCTCGCTATCCAAGGCCCCGGTAATGCCCTTGACCGGCATCTCATCCTGCAGAGTTGTCACGTTGCCCCAGGATGCCTTGAGGGTAACGCCGGAGTAGTCGCTGTAGCCACGAACCATGACGAACCAGGTCCCGGCGGCGGGAGCGTCGATCGTTACGCTCTCGTTGTTGCCGCTCAGGTAGGGACGGTAATCATATTCTGTCGTGGTCGGAGGGGACTTGAGCCGGACGTAGAGATCGGCATCGCCGGTGCCGCCCGACATTTCGATCCGCAGAGTCTTCACGCCGGCCGGCAGGTCGATGTGGTACGTCTTCTCGCTCGCGGCGGCGCCCGAAACGTTCGTCACGGGGACCCCATCATTGAGAGCAGTGCCGGTGCTGGCGCCGCTAACGGTGGCCAGCAGGGTGACTCCCGCAAAGGTGCTGTATCCCCGGATCATGATGTACCATGTTCCGGCGGTGGGGTTGTCGACGCTCACGGTTTCGTTGTTGCCGGAGAGGTAGGGGCGGTAGTCATAGCTGCTGGTTGTCGGCAGTGAGTCCTTCTTGACGTAGAGGTCGGCGTCGCCGGTGCCGCCCGACATGGCGATCGTCAGTTTGGTCTGCCCCGCCGGCACACTGATGCTGTAGTAGAGTTCTGCGTTCGCCCCCCCGCCGAGGCCGGTAGCCGGCACGCCATTGGTTAGCGCTTTGACCGAGATCGCCGCCGAGTACGTGGCCTTGAGGGTCACGCCGGCATAGCTGGTGTAGCCCCGAAGCATGATGTACCAAGTCCCGGCGGCCGGGTTGTTGACGTCCACCGTCTCGTTGTTGCCGACCTTGTAGGGCCGGTAGTCGTAGCTCGTGGTTGTGGGCTGCGAACCCCTGCGCACGTACAGATCGACGTCACCGGTGCCACCGGAGGTGGCGATCTGGAGTGTGTCCTGGCCGGCAGGGACATCGATCATGTAGAATGTCTCACTCGCGGCCGCGCCGGAGATCCCGGTGACGGGCACGCCATTGGTCAGACTCGTCGGGGCGGCGTGCGTCACCGAGGCGAGGATGCAGATCGCCGCCACGAGGACCGCGGACGTTCTCGCACTGGTTTTACCTGTGATGTTCATGTTGGACTCCTCTATTATCAAAAGTTTCGTCGGTTTCATCCAGATTGACAGTTTCCATCGCAAGGATCATCGGATTGATGAGACTCCTGCATAAGAACCATACGCACGCCGAGCTAAATTGTGTGTTCCATGGTTTTCCTCCTTCCCGAGTGACTGACGGCCCCCCCCAGGATGCTTGTGCGCGCAACCGCAGAGCGTGACGATTGTCCGGTCCGGGAAAATGTACGCGCAGATGCCTCTGAAGGCCGAGGCTGATGACTGATTGGACTTGTCTTCAAACAACGCATCGTAGAATCCGGGCAAAAACTGCGCCCACGGGCCAAGCTGCAAGTTGCGGTGCTTACAGCCTGTTGCTGCCCGAGAAATTCAACGCTGGTTGTTTAGCGGTTATTATGATTATAGCACGACGTACAAGACATGTCAAGGATTCCGCAAGGGAATTCTTTTCTTTTTTTCAATTTCTTTCCGTGATCGGTCGCCGCCCCGTTTGGCCCCATAATCTGCCTGCTTCGCGAGCCGTCCATCTGCTCCAAGCGGGGCGACAAGTCGGCGGTGTCCGGGGCCATGTGCATTGCCGCTGTCTTCAGTGGTTTCAGATGGACGGAGCTTGGGAGAGCGGGTAGAATCTCACGCACTGGATGAAAACCGTCTATCCGCGATTGGGATGGGGTCTGATGCGAATCATTGCCGGGACAAAACGGGGGATGAAGCTTGTCAGCCCCGACACTGACGCCACGCGGCCGATCACCGATCGGGTCAAGGAGTCCCTGTTCAATGTCCTCCAGAACTATGACCTGCTCGGTGGGGCAAGAGTGACCGACCTGTTCTGCGGGGTCGGCTCGCTCGGTTTGGAGGCGTTGAGCCGGGGCGCGGAATTTGTGACTTTCGTTGAGAACAACGCCGAGGTGATCGCCATCCTGGAAAAGAACATCGCGAAGGCGGGATTTGAGTCGCGGTCCCAGGTGGTTCGCGCCAGCGCCTTTCAAACCGGTGCACCGGTCGGTCCGTGCGACAAGCGATACGACCTTGTGTTCGTCGATCCGCCCTACGCCGCCACGCAGGAGGTCGGCGGGCAATCCTCTCTGGCGGAATTGCTCCAAGTCCTTCAGGGCCAGGTGGTTGCGCAAGGAGTGGTCGTGGTGAGGACCCGCCGCGGCGTGGCCCCGCTCGATGAGTACGGTTCGTTTCACGCGGTGGACAGGCGGCAATGGGGGACGATGTCCATCGTGCTGTTGCAGGCGAAAGCGGATGAACAACAAGCAAGCGGCCATTGAGATCGCACGCCGGTTGCAGCAGCACGGCTTCCAGGCATTGCTCGCAGGCGGCTGCGTGCGCGACATGCTGCTCGGCCGGTCGGCGAAAGACCATGATGTCGCCACGGATGCCCGGCCGGCGGACGTGATCGGGCTGTTTCAGCGCACGCTGGCGGTCGGGGCGAAGTTTGGCGTCGTCATCGTGCTGATGCGAGACGAGCAGGTGGAGGTGGCGACGTTTCGCTCCGAGGCCGGCTATGAGGACGGCCGTCATCCGACAGAGGTCCGGTTTACCAGTGCGGCCGAGGATGCGAGCCGGCGCGACTTCACCATCAACGGCATGTTTTGCGACCCGTTGACGGGGCAGGTCATCGATTATGTCGGAGGGCAGGCCGATCTAACGAGGCGCATCATTCGGACGATCGGCGATCCCCAGGAGCGATTCGGCGAGGACTATCTTCGGATGCTTCGTGCCATCCGGTTCTCGACGCAACTTGGCTTTGCCATCGACCCTGAGACATACACCGCCGTCCGTCGCAACGCCGCGAATATCGCGAGAATCAGCGGCGAGCGGATCGCCATCGAACTGGAGGGAATCCTGGTTCATCCGAACCGCGCCGGCGGCGCCGGCATGCTGATCGAAACCGGCTTGGCCCAGGCGGTTTTCCCCGGCTTTGTGGGCGAGCAGGCCGAACGGGCCGTCGGCGTGCTGGGCCGGCTGCGAAAGAAGGTGGGTTTTCCGCTGGCGCTGGCGGCCTTCTTTGCTGGTTTTCCGGCGGATTTTGCCATGCAGAAGTGCCATATCCTGAAGCTGAGCAACAGGCAGACCAGGCATGTCGAATTCCTGCTCAGCCATCGCAGTTGGCTGCTCGATCCCAAGATGTCCCTGGCCCAATTGAAGAAGCTGCTGGCTGGGCCGTATTTCTGGGACCTCTATGAACTGGAGCGGGCGATTCAGAAAGCCGCTGTGGCCAAGAATGGCCTGGCCTCCCTGGGCCGGCTGCGGAGAAGGATCGGAGACCTCGGCGATATCGACGTGAAGCCCAAGCCATTACTGAACGGGCACGAACTGATGCATCTGGGCGCGGTGCCGGGACCATCGCTGGGGCAGTTGGCACAGGAGCTTTACATCGCCCAACTGGAGGGCGACGTGCAGACAAAAGAGGAGGCCCAACAGTGGGCAAGAACCTGGCTCCAGCGGC
>Ga0315275_10004877_pt1 | contig 12625 bp, 13 predicted proteins | sample YL17G03_0_MG_FD_205557 | JGI IMG/M metagenome (GOLD analysis project Ga0315275, IMG submission 205557) | Sediment microbial communities from Yellowstone Lake, YNP, Wyoming, USA - YL17G03_0 | ecosystem: Environmental > Aquatic > Freshwater > Lake > Sediment | place: USA: Wyoming | collected... | reverse complement strand
CTAAGTAAAGCCACTTTTTTACTTACATGTTCTCCCCTCCTTACTAAGGAGGGGTTCGGGGGAGGTTGTCAGCTCAACCCCATGGCTCGGCATTGAATATTGAAATTATTTAGCTATCATAGTAAATTGTGCCAATGCAGGCCTCTATAATCTCCCCCTAATCTTAGGTGGAGATTTAAGGGTTTGAAATTGATTAGGAATTAAATAGCAGGAAGTTGACATTTTAATCCAATTTTGTTAAGGTTTTTACATCCTGCACCAGACCCGCATTGCGTGTCGGTGCAGGATTTCGCATTCTAATAATTATGAAAAAAGTTTGCCTTTTTAAAAAGGCTACAAATCAGAACATTGAAAAAATAACTGAAAGGAGTGAGAAAATGGCTGAAAATCCCATTCATGTTTGTCAGGCCAAAATAGTTTCAAATGAACAAATAGCCAAAGACACATGGGAACTTTTTCTTGAACCTAGTGATTTTGATGTCACTCAAATTTTGCCAGGTCAGTTTATTTGCCTGCAACCCTTAAATTCACAGTCAGCTATGGCCAGGCCATTTAGCATTTCTATGGTCAGAACTTTTAAAGGGATATTCTCTATTTGGTATAAAGTAGTTGGTGAAAATACCAGACTGCTAAGCCAATTGCCAGAAGGCCAGCAAATTAAATTTTGGGGGCCTTTGGGCAATGGTTTTATCCCAGAGCCAAATTTTTACGATGAGGTCTGGTTGGTTGGCGGCGGGATTGGTATTGCTCCATTGTGCTTTTTCAAAAAGGGAATTACTGAATACCAGGAAGGAATTGCCAAAGTTTTTTATGGTGCAAAATCCAAGGATGAATTAATCGATTTGCAGCTGGATGAAGATGAATTGACAATTGCTACTGATGATGGTTCAGCTGGCTATCATGGCCTTGTCACAGGATTATTTTTTGACAAAGCTAAAGAGTACAAGGACAAAAAGATTCTGGTCATAACCTGCGGTCCGAACAAGATGATGGAGCAAATTTCCAGCTTATGTGGTTTGTTGAAATTTGACTGCTATGTCATTTTGGAACGGATCATGGCCTGTGGCATTGGCGCTTGTCTGGGTTGCTCAATCAAGATGAAATCCGGAGAAATGAAACGCATTTGTCACGATGGACCCGTAATTAAAGCAGAGGAGGTGGATTGGAATGCACTCGGTTAAACAAGTTGATCTAAGTGTAAAAATTGCTCGCCTTATACTGCAAAATCCAATTATGCTGGCTTCTGGTTGCTTTGGCTATGGCGAGGAATTTTTCAGAATTGAGGGTTTTGATCCGAGCCGACTGGGAGCCATTGTTTCCAAAGGCACAACTTTACTGCCCAGAGATGGTAATCTTCAACCCCGAATCTGTGAGCATCGGAGCGGTATGGTTAATTCCATTGGCTTGGAAAATCCTGGGATTGATGTAGTAGTGGAGAAAAAAGTGCCTTTTATGGCTTGGTTTGGTGTGCCAGTAATACTAAACATTTCAGGGTTTACCATTGAAGAATTTGCTATCATGGCAAAAAAAGCAAACTCGGCCAAAGGAGTCAGTGCTTTGGAAGTAAATATTTCCTGCCCCAATGTTCACGGCGGCAGAATTCCTTTTGGCTGCGATCCCTTAATTGCTGGCCAAGTGACTGCGGCTGTGCGTGAGGCGACTGATTTGCCAATTATTGTTAAATTAACTCCTAATGTTGATGAAGGGATAATCGGTGTAATCGCCCAAGCTGTTGAAGCAGCTGGCGCGGATGCCATTTCCATGATTAACACAGTTAAAGTGGAAAATGTCGGCAACATAAAAATTGGCGGGCTTTCTGGCCGGCCAATTAAACAAACTGCCTTGAATTTAATTAAAATAGTCAGGCGGTTTGTTTCCGTGCCTATAATTGGCATGGGAGGAATTTATAACGTGCCTGACGTGATTGAATTCCTCAAGGCAGGTTGTAAGGGAGTAGCAGTAGGTACTGCAAATTTTTCCAATCCGCTCGTCATGATGGAATTGAAAGACGGCCTGGGAAAATATTGTTTGGAAAACGGCATTCAAAATTTGTCCCAGTTTTATGGGGCAGAAAATCACTAAAGGAGGAAAAGAATAATGGAATGTCCAAGAGGTAAAAACAGAATTATTGTGGCGCTTGATGTGCCATCACTAGACAAGGCAGGTGAATTGGTCAAAAATTTGGCTCCTCATGTCGGGCTTTTTAAAGTCGGCTTGGAGTTAATCACTGCTGAAGGCGCTCCACAGGTGGTTAAATTCATTCAAGAAAAAGGCGGTAAGGTTTTTTACGACGGCAAATTCGATGATATCCCCAATACTGTCGGCGCCGCTAGTAAAGTTGTTTCCGGTTTGGGCGTGGATATGTTCAATGTCCATGCTTCATGCAGCATTGATGCGATGATGGCCGCTGTTAAAAATCGCGGTCAAAGCCAAGTACTGGCTGTCACAGTTCTGACGTCGTTTGAAGAAAATGACGGCAATTTATGCTTTGGCGGTCCGACTAAAGCCAAAGTGCTGGAATTCGCTCGTTGGGCAAAATTGGCCGGAGTCCAAGGCATTATCTGTTCACCGCAAGAACTTTCTCTCCTTAAAGCGCGGGCAGAATTGAAAGGTTTGATTTTTGTCACCCCGGGAGTTCGGCCTGCTGGAGCATCTGTCGGTGATCAAAAACGCGTTATGACCCCAGGCGAAGCAGTCAAAGCCGGGGTCGATTACTTGGTGATTGGCAGACCAATTACCAAGCCCGAAGCGCCAATTCCTTACCCAGTTGATGCTGCAATGCTGATTGGTATTGAAATTGAGAAAGCCGAAAAAGAAATGGAGGAAGAAGCGAAAAAGCTTCAGGAAAAAAATAAAAAATAATAACAAACCATCCTTCGCTTAAAGCTACGGATGGTAAAGGGGCTCTCAAATGAGGGCCTCTTTTTTTATAAAAAGGTAGGATGGATCATCTGCTCCATTCGCGCCAAGAGCAGATGCTCTTGGCTACCCAAGTGGGGTATGAGTTGACTTTTTATATGGGTTTGCTAAGGTAAAGAAAATCGTACGTTAAGAAAAACTCACAGTTGTGAGGAAAAAATAAAAAGGAGGTATGAAAATGGGTCTAAAAGAAGTTAAAGAGGCACTTGTACTGTATCCGAATGATCCGATGCGAATTTTGCAAATTTGCGGTGGATACTATGAGTGTCCGAAAGACGAAAATGGCAAGTGGGCAGGTCCAGTTGTGGGGTATGCTGGCAAGTATGATGGCAAACAATTCGTTGGTCGCATTTATGCCAACTTTGCCAAAGCCGAAGAATACCCCATTGTTTTACTGCATTTTGCCCAGCAGTTGAAAAGTTTGGTCTTTCCAGCATTGGAGACCATGGATGTTTTTTGCGGGGTGCCCATGGGCGGGAATGCTTTTGCCCAGATGTTGGCACTTGTTTGCGACGCCAGATATGTTTATTTGGAAAAGAAAGTCATTGCAGTGGCTACAAAAGATTCCCGCGAAGAATCAGAGCTGGAATTTAATCGGCATGAAATCCAGCCTGCTGATCACGTGGCCATTGTTGAGGACGTGACCAATAATTTCAGCTCAACTGAAAAGACAGTCTTAAAGATTATTGAAAAAGGCGGTAAACCAGTAGCCATTGTCTCCTTACTGAATCGTTCTGTTGATTCAGTCAGAGAATTCAAACATGGCGAGCTCTCTCTGCCTGTCATTAGCTTGGTGACCAAGCCGATTTTCCAGTGTAAACAGGATGACCCTGAAGTTGCCGAAGACATCAAAGCCGGCAATGTGTGCCGGAAGCCCAAAGACAAAGGTGAATGGGCAAAGCTCATGGCCGTTATGGCAAAATAATATAAAAACAACAAGCCGCTTGTCGCAAGATGAGCGGCTTTTTTATCTCTCGCTTTGAGACTTTAGTCTCAAAAAAACAAATTGGAAACTAAAGTTTCCAACCGAGGGAAGGAAGTTGACAACGAGTTTTGGCTTGTTATAATATGTATACAAAGCCGCTGACCCTAGCTTAACACTAGGCGAGGCCTGGGAAGAAACCCTTCGACTCGCTTTGCTCGCTCAGGGTAAGCCGTTGAAAGTTTTATATAATTTTAACTAAGAAGGGGAGTAGACCTCGGCGTGAACCTGCGTTAAAGGTAAATTGAGAAGCTCGGAGTCCGCCTTCGCCAAGGCTACGGCGGACGATGGGAATCAAGGTGGCACCGCGAGAAAAAAACTCGTCCTTGAATCTGTTACTTATTTTTATTGTAGTAATGGATTTGAAGACGAGATTTTTTTAAATACCAAAATAAGCGCCCTCGCTGATGGTTCAGTTCGACTACGCTCACTGTAAACTATTATGCTTTAGCCTGAGCTTGTCGAAGGCTCACCATGACAGCTCGGGCGCAAATTTCATAATTCATATTTCATAATTCATAATTCTAAAAATATGCTTAGAACAAACACATGCGGTGAATTAACTAAAAAATCAGTTGGCAAAAAAGTTACGCTTTGCGGTTGGGTAAATTCCAGAAGAGACCATGGCGGCGTGATTTTTATTGATTTACGCGATCGTTATGGTTTGACCCAAATTAAATTTGACCCTAAAATTTCCCAGGAATGCTGGAATGAAGCTGATAAAGTTCGGCCAGAATGGGTTTTGCAGGTGGCTGGCAAAGTTTTAGCCAGGCCCAAGGACATGATTAATAAAAATTTGGCAACTGGTGAAGTTGAAGTCGCGATTACGGAAATAAAAATTTTAAGCCAAGCCAAAACCCCGCCTTTTGAAATTGATCAGGACAAAATTGTTAATGAGGACTTGCGTTTAAAATACAGATTTTTAGATTTGCGCCATCAGCGCTTGCAGAAAATTGCTGCTGACCGCGACAAATTAATTACTTATGTGCGCGAATATTTTCATAAGAGAGATTTTTTGGAAATTCCAACCCCCATTTTGGCCAATTCTTCGCCTGAAGGAGCGCGCGATTATTTGGTGCCCTCCAGATTACATCCGGGCAAGTTTTATGCCCTGCCTCAAGCACCGCAGCAATTTAAACAACTTTTAATGATCGCTGGTTTTGATAAATATTTTCAGATTGCGCCGTGTTTTCGCGATGAAGACCCGCGTTCTGATCGCCATCCAGGCGAGTTTTATCAGATTGATATGGAAATGTCATTTGTGGAACAGGAAGATGTTTGGGCAGTGGTTGAACCATTGATGATTGATCTGACTGAAAAATTTTCTGATAAAAAAGTGATTAAAAAACCTTTTCCCAGAATTACCTATAAAGACGCTATGGAAAAATATGGTTCTGATAAGCCAGATTTAAGATTTGATTTGGAAATAAAGCCAATAACAGAAATGGTTAAAGATTGCGGTTTTTCTGTTTTTAGCGAAGTAGTAAAAAATGAAGGAGTGGTTCATGCTTTGAAAATAGAGGGCGGCGCTAAGTTTTCCCGCAAAGAAATTGATGAACTGACTGGCTTGGCAGTTTCCAAAGGCGCTAAAGGTTTAGCTTATATTGTGATAAAAGAAAAAGGAGAATTGCAATCACCGATTGTGAAATTTTTAGGTGATGATTTGGCAAATAAGATTGTGAAAGAAGTAAAAGCCAAAACCGGCGATATTATTTTTTTTGGCGCTGACAATTGGAAAACAGTTTGTACTGCCTTGGGCGCAGTCAGAAATGAATGCGGTAATCGTTTGGGTTTAAAAGACCCGAAAAAAGCAGCTTGGCTTTGGGTAATTGATTTTCCCATGTATGATATTTCAGAATTAGAACCTGGTAAAATTGATTTTTCTCATAATCCTTTTTCCATGCCCCAGGGCGGGTTAAAAGCATTGGAAGAAAAAGATCCTTTGGTAGTTTTGGCTTATCAATATGATATTGTCTGTAATGGTTTTGAAATTTCATCTGGCGCAATTAGAAATCATGAACCTCAAATAATGTATAAGGCGTTTGAAATTGCTGGCTATACTAAAGCAGAAGTTGATGCTAAATTTGGGCACATGATTCGCGCTTTTGAATATGGTGCGCCGCCACATGGCGGTTGTGCGCCAGGCATTGACCGGTTATTAATGGTTTTATGGGAATTGCCCAGCATCCGCGATATTTATGCTTTTCCCAAAAATGGTCAGGCAGAAGATGTAATGCTGGATTCGCCCAGCGAAGTTTCAGCCAAACAATTTCGAGATTTGCATATTAAATTAGATTTAGAAAAATAAATTTAAAGGAGGAAAAAATGGAAAACTGGAAAAGTAAAGCGGCAGAAGTAATTTTGGATGTAACTGATAAGCATGGCAAAAGCATTTCTATTACTGCTATCTTGCTAGTCGCCACTTTTATTGCGCTGGTAATGCCTCGAATTACCGATTACGCCATAATTAGTGCGACTACTGCAATCACAGTAATAGCTTTTGGCAAGTAAAATGTCTGCCCTGCGATTAATAATCGTGGGGCTCTTTTCTTTCTCGCTAAGACACTTTAGTGTCGCCTTGACTTTGCCTCACACTAAAGTGTTCGGCCGAGGAAGAGGGATGGCCTTGACTTTTGAGAATTATTTTGCTAAGGTGAAAATCAAAAGGCGTGTCTCTTACGAGAGGCGTGTCTAAAATTTTTTAGGAGGTGTGTCATGGAAAACCATGGTGCGTCAGAGGAAGAAGTATTCGGCAAGGAGATTGGCCTTGTCCATGAGGCAATTATTACTGGCCGAAAAGTCGGAGTTGGTAGAGAGTTTTGGAAAGCTTTAGCCCATAACCAGTGGCTATTTAAAAGAGTCAGTGATTTGGTTAAGTCGGAAGAAAATAAATACTTGGCTCTCGCTGAATGGGCTCGCTTCTACAAAGAGGTTTTTAAGATTGAGGCAGACTTCTCTGATATATCAATTCCGGAGAAGAAGGAACGTTTCAAATGGCTGATTGTCATGCTGAAAGGTTTGACCCCAGACGAACTTTGTGTTAGGGCTGGATGTTGGTTGAGACTCAATCTTGGAGAACTTGAGTCCATCCGCAAACCTATTGAGACATATGCAGTTTGGTTGCGTGTTGAAGCTGATGAGCAAATTGAAAATATAGTAGCCGATGATTGCGTAGGGGAAGGTATTTCTGGCATAACTCTGGAAGAACGCTTGCTCTTCGATATCTTCTATCATTGGCGGACTGGCAAGCATCCGAACTTTAAAATCATCTACCCTTGTAGGGGCTCGCAAGTTTTGGAAGGTCATACCCCATGCGTTTATCGGGATGGTGAGAAGCTATATGTTGATCCAAACTATCCGGCTCATTTTAAATATATTTTTAGTGTGCACGCCGGTTTTATAGTTTCTGCATGAGTGGGAATTAATTTTCGCACATTACCCCGCATTTTAGTAAAGAAGATGCGGGGTTTTAAATTTGGGGAAAAGGGTGAGGGCGAAAACGGTCTTTGTCCGTGTCATTTCGAGCGTAGTCGAGAAATCCCTAAGTAATAAAGGGATGCCTCCGCTTCGGTCGGCATGACAAAGAGCGTTTTCGCCTGCGACTTGAATCATCAGAGTTTTTACGCTAAAATGAAAAGGTGAATATGCGCTTATCTAAACTGCAGAAATTCATACTTTTGCAGAGTTTTGACACGAAAAACAAGCTGGACCGCAAGGGTTTGGTTAGTTTTTACAATGCTTATAAAAAGAAACCCGGCTCTGCCGAGGCAGGGCCCAGCCGGGAAATTATGGTTAATTCCATAACTAGCAGCTTAGAGCGGCTGATTAAAAAAGGATTAATTGTGGGTTTTGGAGAATTAACTAAAGAGAAAACATTTATCAATAAGATACGTTTAACAAAAGAAGGAAGGTCGGAAGCAAAGAAACTTTTAGGGGAGCAGAAAAAACTACCTCTAAGACTAAAAAAATAATTTATATACCTAATTACCAATTACTAATTACTAATTACAAAATTTATGCCAGTCCCCAAACAAATTATTAATTACTTAGACAAACGCGGTGCCAAGTATGCAATTGTCACCCACAAGAAAGTTTATACTGCTTATGATGCGGCCCAGACTTTGCGCAGAAAATTAGATGAAATTGCCAAAAATTTATTGGTCAAAACTAATAAGGGTTTTGTCCTGGTTTTATTGCCTGCTTCCAAGAGATTGGATTTAAAAAAGCTGAAAAAACTAATGAATGCCAAAGGCAAAGGCATTAAAAAAATAGAAATCCCCAAAGAGGGCGTAATGGTTAGAATTTTCAAAATTAAACCAGGTGCTCTGGGCGCGTTTGGCTCTGTGCATGAGCTGGAAGTTTACATGGATAAGAATTTGCAAAAGGTTAAGAAAGCAATTTTCCCAACAGGTAGTTTTACTGACAGTGTGGAAATGGCCATGAAGGAATTTGAGAAATTGGAAAAGCCGATCGTGGGCATGTTTTCTGAAGCCAAGAAGTTTTCCGCCAGAGGCGGATCCGCCTTCGGCGGAAAAAAGAAAATTGTTAAAGTAGCGAAAAAGGCAGCTAAAAAGGCGGTGAAGAAAATTGCTAAAAAAGTAAAGAAAATAATTAAAAAGAGAAGATAAGAAATCGGAACCACCCTGCACTATGCTTCGCAAATGCAGGGCAGGCTAATTTTTAATCACGAATAAACACGAATGGTTAAAATTCGTATATTCGTATAGATTCGTAATTTCGTATGGAATCGTACAAAGTACAACTTGAAACCTGGCAGGGGCCGCTTGATTTATTATTACAATTGATTGAGCGCCAGGAAATGGACATTACCAAAGTTTCGCTGGCTCAAGTGGCTGACCAGTTTATTGCCTACATGAATGTAAATCCTAATTTAAAGCCAGAAGAAACAGCGGATTTTTTAGTTTTGGCAGCCAAACTGATTTATATTAAATCAAAAGCGCTTTTGCCGACTTTAGAACTTGAAGAAGAGGGCATTGATTTGGAAAAACAGTTAAAGATGTATAAGGAATACTTAGAAGCTTCTAAAAAAATTAATAAAATTTTACGTAAAAATAAATTTTGTTTTAGCAAGGAGAAATTTCCAGAAGGTGCAACTATAATTGGCTTCCATGCGCCTAAGAGTTTGACAGCAGCCAAGTTGCAGAGAATTTATGAGCAAGTTTTGAAGCGCATTAAACCAATTATTATTTTGCCGCAAAAAGTCATTCAAAGAGCTATTAAACTGTCGGAAAGAATTCAGCAAATTAAAGATTTGGTTTTGAAAGAGGCTTGTACCAGTTTTAATAAATTAATCTGCGATTCAAAGACAAAAACTGAAAAAATTGTTTCTTTTCTGGCCGTGCTAGAACTTGTTAAACAAAAAATTTTATGGGTAGAACAAGATGAACTTTTTAAAGACATTACTTTGAAAAAAGTTTAAAGTTCAAAGTTAAAAATTAAAAATTGCAATTTAAAGTTAAAAATTTTGGATTTTGATTTGCAATTTTGCATTTTGCCTGTCTCTCTTGGCTTAGCTATTTGCATGAACTAAAAATATAAAAGGCGAGCCAAGGCGGACATTTTAAATTTTTAATTATTTACATCATGTCATTGAAGTCAAAAATTGAATCAATTTTATTCATTTCTGTGCGGCCTTTATCTGCGGCAAAAATCGCTGAATTAGTCGGAGGTGATAAAGAAGAAGTAAAAAAAGAATTAGATAATTTATTTATTGAATATAATCAAAAAGAAAAGGGCATTAATTTGCAGAAAATAGGCAGTAATTATCAAATGGTTTCCAATGCTGAAAATAGCAAATTAATATCCGAATTTTTAAAAGAAGAAGTAACAGGAGAATTAACACCAGCTTCTTTGGAAACCTTAACTGTGATAGCTTATCGCGGGCCAATAACCAAAACAGAACTGGAAATGATCCGCGGTGTCAATTGCAGTATTATTTTAAGGAATTTAATGATCCGCGGCTTGATTGAAGAAATAGAAGATAAAAAGAATATGGTGCAAAAATACCAAATAACTTTTGATTTTTTAAAACATCTAGGTTTAACAGAGACAGCACAACTGCCAGATTATGATAAATTAAATAGCGAGGAGTCTTTGGTAAAATTACTCAATCAAATGCCAGATCAAATTTCTGAAGCTGAAAAATAAAACAAAAAACCCCCAAACTAACGGGATTTTTGATTTCTATGATCTTAGATATTATTATTAGTTTAATCTTATTACCTCAACTTTTAAATACTCAATTTGATTTTGACGCCTTTTTAAATTTGGGCATTAATCAAAATCAAATTCTGGCGCAAAGACCGCCGCAAAGAATTTACACTGATTATTTAGATGTGAAAACAACTGCTCAAAGCATTATTGCTATTGATGTGGCTTCAGGCAAAATTTTATACCAAAAAAATTCTGAAGAAATCAGATCAATTGCCAGCATTACAAAACTAATGACAGCTTTGGTGTTTTCGGATTATAACCCCGGCTGGCAAAAGGAATTTTATACCATTGCCAATGATCGCAGAAATGGCAATGTCATCTATTTAAATAATGGTGAGGTTTTGAGCATAAAAAATTTATTTTATACTGCCTTGGTTGCTTCTGACAATGATGCTATTATGGCTTTGACGCGAGCTACTGGTTTAGCTGAAGAAGAATTTATTATTAAAATGAATGAAAAGGCAAAGGCTCTGGGTTTATTAAATACTCAATTTGTCGATCCCACTGGTTTGAAAAGCGAAAATAAATCAACGGCTGGTGACATTGCTAAACTTTTAAATTTTGCTTTACAAAATGAAGAAATAATAAAGGTTACCAGCACTGATTCTTATGAATTTCAAGTTTTTGATAAAGTTAAAAATAAAGAAAGGACAGTTAAATTAAAAAATACTGACCATCTTTTGAATAGCTATTTGAATGTCATTGGCGGAAAGACCGGGTTTTTAGAGACTGCTGGTTATTGTTTAGCCGTGAAGATCAAAGGGGAGCAAAATCAGGAAGTTATTATTGTTGCTTTGGGTAGCGCTTCAAATTTTGACCGGTTTCAGGATGTGAAAGCAATTAGTGATTGGGTATTTTTCAATTACAAATGGTAAATATGTTTGATTTAAATTACATAGAATTATTTAAAAATTTTCCGCCACAATTGGCGACTTTTTTAATTGCGATGATACCAATAGCTGAGCTTAGAGTGGCAATACCTTTAGCATTAAGTGTTTATAAATTATCATTCTGGCAATCTTTCTTTTTTTCAGTTTTAGGAAATATTGTGCCAGTATTTTTTATAATATATTTTATTGATCCGGCTTCTAAATTTTTAATGGTTAAATCAAGAATTTTTAATCTTTTTTTTACTTGGTTGTTTAAAAGAACCAGAATTAAATTTGAAGGAAATTATGAGCGTTGGGGACTTTTGGCTTTAGCAATTTTTGTAGCTATACCTTTGCCCATGACAGGGGCTTGGACCGGGGCTTTAGCTGCCTTTTTATTTCAAATACCCAAGAAACAAGCAGCAATTTATATCACCTTAGGTGTTTTAGGCGCAGGTATTATTGTGACTATTTTAACTTTAAGTACTATTGGTACAATAAATTATATTAAATAAATGTATGAAAATTGGGATTGATTGCCGGACAATTTTAAATCCTCAATTTGGCGAACTGGCTGGGGTTGGCCATTATACTTATTATCTAATAAAATATCTTTTAGAGACTGATAAGCAAAATGAATATATTTTGTTTTTTTATGACCGTAGAATAAAAGTCCCAGAATTTGAACAAGCCAATGTTAAAATAGTTTACTTTCCAGGTTTAGAAAATTTGGGGAAAGTGCCGTTTTTTTACCGACATTGGTTTATCCCCCAAGTTTTAAGATTATACCGATTAGATGTTTATCATAATCCAGCCAATATTATCCCTATTTTCTATTTTAAAAAATCAGTTATTACTATCCACGATTTAGCTATTTATAAAAATCCAGAGTGGTTTCCCGATCATCAATTTTTTCCCAAAAGGATATTAATTCCTTGGAGTATTGCCAAAGCCAAAAAAATAATTGCTGTTTCTCAAAACACCAAAGATGATTTAATAAAATTATTTAATATTAATAAAGATAAAATAGAAGTAATCCACGAGGGAGTAGAGGATTATAACAATTTTATTCTAGAGGAAAATAAAATTGCAGAAAAAGTAAAAATTAAAGATCCTTATTTTTTATTTATTGGCACGCTGGAACCAAGGAAAAATTTAGTCAGATTAATTGAAGCTTTTGCAGGATTTTTAAAAATTAGTCAAAATAAAAATTTTAAACTTGTTTTAGCCGGTAAACAAGGCTGGAAATTTGAACCAATTTTTGAGACAATTGAGAGATTAGGCTTAAATGATAAAGTCCTTTATCTCGGTTATATCAGCTTGGAAGAAAAAATATATCTATTAAAAAATGCCCTAGCTTTAACTTACCCTAGTTTATATGAGGGATTTGGCTTGCCAATAGTTGAAGCCATGAATTTAGGCGTGCCAATTATAACTTCTAATATTGCCTCAATTCCAGAATTAGTGATTGATAATGCGCTGTTAATTGATCCATATAATGTGGAGACAATTAGGAATGCTCTGCAAGAAGTAGCGACTGACAGCCAGCTAAGAGAAAATTTAAGCAAAAAGGGCAGGGGTATTGCCCAGAATTTTACCTGGCCGGAATGCGCTAGAAAAA
>Ga0315275_10004876_pt1 | contig 12625 bp, 11 predicted proteins | sample YL17G03_0_MG_FD_205557 | JGI IMG/M metagenome (GOLD analysis project Ga0315275, IMG submission 205557) | Sediment microbial communities from Yellowstone Lake, YNP, Wyoming, USA - YL17G03_0 | ecosystem: Environmental > Aquatic > Freshwater > Lake > Sediment | place: USA: Wyoming | collected... | reverse complement strand
GTTTTATTGACTGGGGTAGTGATGTTCACAGGAGTGTTAATCTCTTGGGGGATTGATGACCGACCACGTGAATTCTTTGCATTTCTCTTCATTCTAGCCAGCGGGGTGTTTGGTGTCTTTGTTGCGCAAGATTTATTTATGTTATTCTTTTTCTACGAAATAGCAGTATTCCCAATGTACCTTCTCATCTCCATCTGGGGATGGGTAAAAACACGTGAATATGCAGCTATGAAGCTCACCCTATATTTATTCATCGGCTCTGTGGTATCCCTGGTTGGTGGATTGGCGATGTATTTCAAATCAGGTTTAAACACATTCGATATGATCCAATTATCGCATGCAAATTTTTCAGAAAGTTTTCAGATATTTTGGTTTCCCTTTGTTTTCTTCGGTTTTGCTGTCCTGGGTGGTATCTTCCCATTCCACAGCTGGAGCCCAGATGGCCACGTGGCGGCACCCACGGCGGTGTCGATGTTCCATGCAGGTGTGCTGATGAAATTAGGCGCATTCGCTGCTTTGCGAGTGGGGATCATGCTGCTACCGCTGGGTGCAGAATATTGGCGCTGGCTTATCCTGGTATTGGCGTTGATAAATATTGTTTATGGCGCTTTTATTGCCATGGTTCAAACTGACTTTAAATATGTTATTGGTTTTTCATCGGTTTCCCATATGGGATTAGTTATGTTTGGGTTTGCGACTTTGAATAAAGACGGATTGACTGGGTCAGGTATGCAGATGTTCTCACATGGCGTGATGACGGCACTCTTCTTTGCTGTTGTTGGTATGATCTATGACCGTGCACACACTCGCGAGATCAGTGAATTGGGAGGTTTCTCGAAGAAGATGCCGTGGGTGGCAGTTGCCTTCATCATTGGAGGTTTGGTTTCGATGGGTATGCCGGGGTTATCCGGCTTTATTGCTGAGTTCCCAATATTTATGGGCGTTTGGCAGGTTAAACCTATCTTTGCCATTATTGCGTCGATTTCCATTGTTATAACAGCATCCTACATTATTCGTATCATTGGGCGAGTATTTTTCGGTCCAATGTCTGAAGAGTTTGACCATCATATTGGTGACGTGACCGTCCTGGATAAAGTTGCCCTGGCTGTTTTATGTGTCATCATGATAACTATTGGGGTGTTTCCATCCATAATGAGCGGATTGGTATCCTCAGGTGTCGACCGGATCCTGAGTCTGTTCGGAGGTGCATAAATGACTGTCCAATCCTTCGAACCGACGATGATATTTGCAATCCTTCCTGAAATACTTATCATTGTTTTAGCAGGCTTTGTTCTTGCCTTTGATGCAATCTGGAAGCCAGAGGTCAAACGTGGCTTAGGCTGGATGACTGCAGGTGGATTGTTGTTGGTGATGGTGGTCACTTTATTATTTTCTCGTCCTCCAGCAGAAAGCCAGTTGGTATTTGGGGGGATGATTCATAATGACTGGATGAGCTTTGGATTTACCTTGTTATTTATTTTTGCAGCAGCAATCACCACCCTGTTTGCCATGGATATGAAAGGGGTTGGTCAAAAAGGTGAGTTTTATGTGTTAATGCTGGTATCCACAGTGGGGATGTGCCTGATGGCGTCTTCTGCGGATATTATTATGCTATACCTGGCGATTGAGACAACATCCATTCCGATGTACATACTAGCCGGGTTCATGACACACGATGATAAATCCACAGAATCAGGTTTTAAATACTTTCTTTTTGGCGCAGCAGCGTCGACGATCATGTTATATGGTTTCAGCCTGTTGTATGGATTTACTGGTCATACGAATATATATAAGATTGCAATAAGTTTTAATGACCCTCAATTTCCGCCAATTGCTATCATAGGAAGTTTGCTTCTGATTCTTGTGGGATTTGGATTTAAGATCTCAATGTTCCCATTCCATTTCTGGGCTCCGGATGTATATGAAGGTGCACCAACACCGATTGCAGGGTTTCTCTCTACTGCTTCGAAGGCTGCTGGATTTGTGGTTTTATTGCGGGTACTGGTTACCATCTTCACACCTTCTGCTTCACCTGAATGGAATAATATGTTGGCTGTCGTTGCCGTGTTAACTATGACTATTGGGAATGTCCTGGCATTGGTGCAGAAGAATATAAAACGCCTGTTGGCATTTTCCTCCATTGCACATGCTGGATATATCCTCATTGGTGTGGTTGCCCTATCACAGCTCGGCGTAACGAGTGTTGTTTTCTATCTAATAGCTTATCTAATCACCAACCTGGCTGCTTTTGGAATCGTAATGACCTTTTCTCTTATTGTCGGCTCGGATGAGATATCCGCGTACTCTGGTCTGAGCAGGCGTAAACCATGGTTGGCTTTGGCGATGTTAGTAGTGTTCCTATCCTTGGCAGGAATGCCTCCTCTGGCTGGTTTTATGGCCAAGATCTTTGTATTTGCAGCAGCAGTTAAAGTTGACATGGTTTGGCTGGCTTTTATTGGTGTGCTAAATTCCATTGTTGGGCTATACTACTATCTAATAGTTCTGAAACACGTCTACCTTTTCCGCTCGGATGATGAAAGTAAACCAATAGACATCTCCCGACCGTACTCGATTGCATTAACGATCCTCGTCATTGGTATTATCCTGGTTGGGACATTATTCGGCCCCTGGTTCAATATATCTACTACTTTAGCCTCATCATTGTTCTAAGCAAGATTATTGGGTCAGTATGAAATTTATGGTACGACAAAAGATTGTGTTGACGCTAGCAGCACCATTATGATAAAATCTGCCCGCTATGAGCCAGAGTAACCAACCTTCTGAGCCAACCAAAGGAAAACAAACCGCAAATAACATGGCGCTATTTTCGGTGGGTGCTCAGGTTGGGTGTGTAACACTGATAATTGTGTTTTTGGCATTATTCGTTGGAATTGGATTGGATAAGTTATTAGGAACAAAACCAGTTTTTATAATATTATTTACCTTAGGTTCTGCGCCGCTTTCGATTTTCATTACCTATAAACTAGCCATGCGGACAGTGAAAAGTGTAACCCCCCAGGTGCCGGAAGCGACCCAGGTTAAGCTGGTGGAGGAGGAAAAGAAAAGTGAGTGAGGTAAAACCTAAAAGACGATTTGGTGTAAAACGCTGGATTATCTTGGCATTGGTCGGATTAGGTGCCTACTGTGCCTTCTTCGGACCCTCGATATTAAAACCAATCACTCCACAGGTCTCGCTAGCTGCTGAAAACACTGGTTTACATATCGGCAGTTTTCAGATCACGAATACAATGTTGGCGACATTACTAGCCGATGTGATCTTGATCCTCATGGCGTTGGGAGTTTTTCGTTTTATCAAAAGCGGTAAGCTTGTACCCAGTGGCTTTTATAACATGTTCGAAGCTATCGTCGAATTTATGTGGAACAGTGTTGAAGGTACGGCTGGCAAATGGGCTAAACGAATTTATCCAATTGTGGCAACAATTTTTCTTCTTATCTTCGTCGCCAATATGGTTAAACTAGTCCCAGGCTTTGAGACTATTGGGCAAATTGAAGAGTCTTTTTCAGGTAAAGGCTATGCCCCAGTTAAGCTCTTCCAGGTGGGAAGCCTTGAAGTTTACACGATCGATAAGGGTCAACCTGTTAACCTAACTACATCAACAGCCGAGGCATCAATTACGTATGCTGAAACATCTTCTGCTGAAGGGGAAGCAATGTGCACATCTTGTGATGTCGTTGGCTTCTTGCGTGGCTCTGCAACAGATTTGAACTTCACGTTTGCGCTTGCCATTATCGCTGTTGTGTTGACCCAGGCATACGGAACATGGGCTTTGGGACCAGGCTATTTTTCAAAGTTCTTACCTTTCAAGAAACTTATCTATGGTGGCGTTTTTGGGTTGATTGACTTTGTCGTTGGCATCCTTGAGATCGTACTTGAATTCGCCAAAATCCTCTCGTTTGGCTTTCGTCTATTTGGCAACGTATTCGCTGGAGCATTGCTGCTTTCAATCATTGGCATCTTGGTTGCGGTTGTAGTCCCAGCCGGATTGTACTTGTTTGAGTTATTTTTTGGTGTAATCCAGGCGTATGTGTTTTTCTTGTTGGCTACAGTATTTATTAGCGGTGCCACTATTGGACATCATGGTGAGGAACAACATTAATCGGAAGAGACCTTATTAGGAGAAGGAGTTTTAATAATGAATGATCCCGTCGCGTTTGTATCTGCAATGAAATTATTGGGTGCTGGCATCGCCATGCTGGGCGCCATTGGAGCTGGAATTGGTGTAGGCTTGGCTGCCTCCGGTGGTGTCCAAGCTATGGGCCGCAACCCAGATGCTGCTGGTATCATCCAGACGAACATGATCTTGGGCATGGCATTTGCTGAAGCTGTTGCCATTTACGCACTAGCTGTAGCCCTGATCATCATCTTCGTCGGTTAGTCCCTGTGGAGTAAATCCAAAATGGAAAAACTTGGTATTAGTTTAGGGACCTTAATATTCCAAATATTAAACTTTACAATCGTGTGCATCTTGTTGTATGCCTGGGCGTACAAACCTGTCCTGAACATGATGAATAATCGCAAGCAGAAGATCGCTCAAGGATTGGAAGATGCCCATATTGCCAGTGAAGCCCGGGCAAACGCAGAACAGGAAGCAGCAAAGATCCTGGTGGAAGCTCAGAATAAAGCCAATCAGGTGATCCATGAATCAACAGAGCGAGCTGAAGCAGCTGCGTTAGAGATACATGCCACTGCCATCGCCGATGCAACCAAGGAACGTGAAGCCTCCCTGGCTGAAGTGCAAATGGAACGAGACCGCATGTTGGGAGATTTGCGTAGCCAGATTGCTGCATTGGCAATCGCAGCCGCTCAGAAACTAGTTGGTGAAGCGCTAGATGAGAAACGCCAGCATGCTTTGATTGATGAGTTTTTTTCTGGAGTCCGAGCTGGCAATGTAATTGTCTTGGAGGGTGCAAGTCTTAGCGGTGCCTCTGCCGAAGTGACCAGTGCGTTGCCCCTGTCAACAAAAGAAATGGATGCAGTAAAGAAGGATATACTATCAAAAGTAGGCGACCAGGCATCGGTTTCATTTCGGGTTGATCCTAATATCCTGGGAGGGTTGGTCATTCGAGTGGGAGGCAAGATTATAGATGCCTCCGTTGCAGGTCAATTGGAGTCCTTGCGCCAGTCCATCTCCTGACATATTGAAATATTCATTACAGTTGGGCTGGATTGAACAACGGAGTATATTTGGTATGTCCGGTTCAGCATGTTCGCGAGATATAATGACGCCCATGGATAATAATCCAGGGCGTCTTGACTATTAAATATGAAACTATCCGTACTTATACGCGAACTACAATTTTCTCACGATCTGATCACAGCTGATCCTGAAATCACTGGGATTGTGTCTGATTCGAGGTTGACCAAGCCAGGTTATTTATTCGTGGCATTGGCTGGAGGGACTACCAACGGTCACCTGTATATTTCAGCTGCAGTTGCAGGAGGTGCGGTGGCAGTGGTTGGTATGGCACCTAATCCTCAATTGAGTATTCCGTATCTGCAAGTGAACGATAGTCGCATGGCTTTACCTTACCTCGCAGCTGCGTTCTATGGATTTCCTGGGCGTAAACTGACTGTGATCGGCGTGACAGGAACGGATGGGAAAACCACGACCACGAATCTTATCCATTCCATCCTTCAGGCAGCTGGTTATAAAGCCGGGATGATTTCCACGATCAATGCTGTGGTTGGAGATCAGGTAATGGATACAGGATTTCATGTTACCACGCCTGATGCTCCTGAAGTGCAACGATATCTGACTCAGATGGTCAATTCAGGACTCACCCATGTTGTTTTAGAAGTCACCTCGCATGGATTAGCACAATACCGGGTTGATGCATGTGAATTTGATGTGGCAGTAGTCACAAATATCACCCATGAGCACCTGGATTATCATGGTTCTTATGAATCCTACCGTTCAATAAAAGCACGCTTATTCGCAAGTCTGGACTCCACCTTGCCCAAAACGCGGGGGAACTTTCGGAAAGCTATATTAAACCGGGATGATGCCTCTTATGAATATCTTTCCCGGATGTCCACTGGTTCGATCCTCACCTATGGGTTTCACCCTGAAGCCGATATTCGACCAACTGAGATCCATTATGGGGAGGATGGATTGAGCTTTGAGGTAAACAGAAAAAACCAAAAATTCCTCTGTAAATGTCAATTATTGGGTGCTTTTAATGTCTCAAATTGTCTGGCAGCCATTTCAGCCACGATGTTTACGCTCGGGGTGAGCGCTGAAGCAGCTAAGGCTGGGATTGCTTCATTGAAAAGCATTCCTGGTCGGATGGAAATTATCAAGTTGGGGCAAGATTTTAAAGCTATTGTTGACTTCGCACACACGCCCAACGCACTAAAAGCAGCACTCGAAACAGTACGGCAAATCACCCGTGGAAGGGTGATTGCAGTATTTGGGGCTGCTGGATTACGTGACCGGGAGAAGCGCAGGCTGATGGCAGAAACATCGCTTGAGCTGGCTGATTTTACTGTGTTAACAGCTGAAGATCCGCGTACGGAATTGCTGGAGGATATCCTGGCAGAGATGGCGTCAGGAGCTGTGATGAAGGGTGGGATCGAAGGCGAGTCTTTTATAAGAATACCCGATAGGGGAGTAGCCATCCGCTATGCCGTCTCATTGGCACAACCTGGGGATGTGGTCATTGCGTGCGGGAAAGGGCACGAACAATCTATGTGCTTTGGGGTAATCGAGTATCCTTGGGATGATCGCACAGCCATGCGGGCAGTACTTTCCGAGCATTTGGGTATCCCTGGACCACAAATGCCATATTTACCAACCCAAGATCAATAACCACTCCCTGTTAATGGTTTATAAAAATACTGGCTTACAACAGAGGGGTTAGATCAATACCCCGATCCCGCGCACGTTGCATGCCCCAGTCTACCAGGTTGACTGGTACAGGCTTAACCTCTTCTTCCGGGCGCCGGACTAAAACTAATGCATGGTCCGGGCACGTGTTGACGCACACACCACACCCAACACAACGAGTTTTATTTACGATGGCAACCATATCCACTGTGAGTGCATCAAACTGGCAACTCTCCACACATAAGCCACATGCATTACACAAAGTCTCATCCACGGTATTAATAAAAGCCGAGCTGGCGACTACATTAGCAATGCCAAGCTCAGCCATTCCCCGCAGGATGCCACAAGAACAAGTGCAGCAGTTACAGATATACCAATCTCCATGCTGGTTGTTGCTAACAGAGTGGACCAACCCTGCCAGGTCCGCTCGATGGAGAGTTGCATAGGCTTCCTCTTTTGTGAGAGATGTTATTTCCTGTGAATTGATAAATGCATCCGGAACAGGGCTCATCACCATGCACATATCCACTGGGTGTTCACATGGTTTACCAATCAATCTCGTTTGGACACGGCAGATACAGTCTTGGACACCCCACGATTGGGCCTGTTCAAGGATCCCTGCTGCAGATTCATATGGAGCTACCACCATATCCATTTTTATGCTCTCTCCGACTGGGATCACTCGGTGTATGGCGGGTTGCACAGTCAGTACTTGTGGAAATGAGCTTTGATAATAATCTTCAAAAAGGCGAGCTAACTCTTCATCCAAATTACTGAGTTGATTTTCGTAAATACCTACCACAAAAGGTAATAATCCATATCCTAACCCGTCATCTTTTTTACCAGCTCTGATCAACCCACGGCGTGCCATATTTTTTAACATTTGCCGGGTGGGAGTGTGCTCGAGTCCCAAGCGCTCTGCAATTTGAGTTGATGATTCAAGCATTATGCGAAGCTGTGAAGCGAGGTTTGCTTCCTCGGGAGAAAAAAGCTTGGCAAGCAACCTAAGCTCAGAGGCATCAGTGGTAGACGGGTAACCATTCGGAAGGGTATCCAGCCGTTCAGCCAATTGTTTATAGGGGTTGTGTTCAATATCCATATTCACCTCACCATTATGATTTGGATAATTCAAAAAACTCATCCTTGAATTGCTTTATAAGTATTTGTTTTTCTCCTTGGCTTAAAAAACCTGCCTGAATTGCATTCAAGCTGATCTGCTCCAATTCGGATTGTGTAAAATCGAAATATTTCACCAACACCTGGTATTCGTTGTTTAAATCGGTGCCAAACATGGGAGGGTCATCTGAGTTTACAGTCAACAATAATCCTGCATCCCATAATTTGCGTAGTGGGTGGTGAGCAAAGTCGGGGTAGACCTTCAGACAGATATTACTGGTCGGACATATTTCCAGGGGGACGGAATTTGTTTTCAAATATTCAACCAATAACGGGTCTTCAATACTTCGCACACCATGCCCAATTCGTTCAGCGTTCAGTAATTTTATCGCAGACCAAACACTTTGGGAACCCGCAATCTCGCCTGCATGAGGAACCCGGTGAAGCTGCTGCTCTTCGGCGCGTCTGAATACATCCACAAACATCTTGGGAGGGAAACCATCTTCTGTACCGCCTAACCCTAGGGCAATCACCCCCATCTCCCGGGCTGCCAGGGCAATATCGAGCACAGTTTCTTGTGTTTCAGGGTTATTACGAACAATATCAAAAACCCACTGCCACCAGACACCAAAATCCTTGCGTGCTTGTTCCCGGCCTTCATTCAAACCTTCCAAGATCACCTGCCAGGACAGCCCGGTAAATATCATATTGGTCACAATGGTGAAAGTTACCTCAGCGTAGCGGATATTTTGCCTGGCACATTCGCTGCCATATTCATACGCAATCAAGCGATAATCATCCACGGTACGCAGGCAGCTGGTAATCATCAAATAGGTTTCAATAAATTTCTCAAAAGTGTGAAAACGGTAGGATTCAACAAGTCCAGCTTCTTCATCAGTTGGTAAGCTGACATTGTTACATCGAGCAAGTTTTATCAAAGTGCGTGGCAGGATCGACCCCTCCAGATGGACATGAAGCTCTACTTTTGGCATTCGTTGGGCGAATTCGATCAGATCAATGTTCATTAAGTCGATTCACATTACACTGTTAGGTTTCGATCCATCATGGATCTCAGGTGAGAGTAAGCCTGGGTGTTCGAATAGTTGCGGATCTCATTAATACGCTTCGCTATCATGGGGTGAGAAGCGATCAGCTCTTCCAGGTTATGCATAATATCATCATCTTCTCTTTCGATGTATTGGATGGCGGTTTGCATCCCTGCCTGTGTGCGTGCGGTTGAGCCGGCTTCGAGCTTCACCAAGGCAGAGATAGCTTTATTCGGTTTTCCACACGCCAAGACACCTGCTCGATCGGCTGAGTACTCACAAGCCCGGTTCCACCAGCGAAATGCCAGCTCCATAATCACCGCTGCACCCAATGGACTTGGAATCCCGGCTATCCCACCAACTAGGGTATTCAACCAGGTGTGTCCGAGCTTCACGTGCCCCATCTCATGACCCAGGATGAATTGGATTTCATCCCGGTCCATGATTTTGAATAAGGAGGAATAAAGCACGATGGCCTTAGGCGAGTCTATCCCGAAGGTGTAAGCATTCAATTGCCTTGACGGGACGATAAATACATTGACCGGTTCCACTTGCAAACGGGCGGTATTCGTCTGAATAAGGAGAATCATCTCGGGTGCAGTCTGTGGTGTCACCTGCTGGCTTTGAGATAATAACTCTTGATGTTTACTTCGGCTGGCGAAATAACCCAAGATCACAACCAATGGAACAAATAATACGCTGCCACACACGGTGGCAGCCGCGGTTAATGCAATAACCAGAAACACGATGATAAAGGTTATTCCTAAAATGACGTACTCATAGGGGTAACGGTACTCTGTAGTTGAGAATATAGCACCCATAGGAATTAATTTTAGCATGTATAAAGAAAGCCCGCTTTCATTCAGAAAACGGGCTGTTAATTCTATCTTCCCAACGATCGCGTCATCTGCGATTGCCACTATTACTCGAAGAACGGCGCCTGTCACTCCCTCCGCGTGAGCCTCCAGAACGCCCTCCGGAAGGACGGTCATGGGTTAAGGCTTCTTCTAGGGACCAACCCTCCAGAACAGCCTGGCGAGAGAGACGAACTTTACCAGTATTATCGATATTGGTGATCATGACAGTAATTTCATCACCAACGGAAACAATATCCTCAACCTTATTAACCCGCTCGCTATCCAGCTGAGAAATGTGAACCAGACCATCCTGATTGGGAAGGATTTCAACAAACGCACCAAAATCTGTGGTTCGCACAACCTTACCGGTGTAAATACGTCCAATCACTGGTACTTCTGTGATCTCTTCTATCATCTGGCGGGCTCTTAAGGCTGCCGGACCATCTGTCGCAGCGATAAAGACTGTCCCATCTTCCTGGATGTCTATCTTAACACCAGTTTCATCCTGGATGCTACGGATTACCTTTCCACCCGGGCCAATGACTGCACCAATCTTATCCGAGGGGATGTGTAGCACAGTGATGCGGGGTGCAAACGATTTAAGCTCTTTGCGAGGCTCGGGGATGATCTCCAGGATTTTATCCAGGATGAACAGACGTGCGACTCGAGCCTGCTCGAGGGCTTTTGACATGATCTCAGACGTAATCCCTTTAATCTTGATATCCATTTGTAAGGCAGTGATGCCTTCACGGGTTCCTGCAACTTTGAAGTCCATATCACCAAGATGATCTTCCATACCCTGGATATCAGTCAGGATTGAATAGCGATCTCCTTCTTTGATCAATCCCATGGCAGCGCCTGCTACAGGAGCTTTAATGGGTACACCAGTATCCATCAAAGCCAGGGTGGATCCACACACTGATGCCATGGAGGTTGACCCATTGGAGGACAACACCTCAGATACCAAACGCAATGTGTACGGAAATTCTGTTTCCGACGGGATGACTGGAAGAAGAGCTCGTTCTGCTAAGGCCCCATGACCCACCTCCCGCCTGGAAGAACCGCGTAATGGACGGACTTCACCGGTAGAGAAGGGTGGAAAGTTATAATGATGGATATAGCGCTTGGCTCCGGTACCGGTCAGGCTATCGATCTCCTGGGCATCGCGGGGTGTGCCAAGGGTGGCGAGGGTAAGCACCTGGGTCTCGCCACGTGTGAAAAGCCCGGAGCCATGGGCACGTGGACTGATACCGACTTCACCCCAGATGGGGCGGATATCTGTCAGACCACGACCATCAGGTCGCACTTGGCGTTCGATTATGCGCTTCCTGACAACACTTTTAAGCGTTTCATCGAATGCTTCAATCACACTTGGGACGAGGGCTGCATCTTGTGCGGTAAGCTCAGTAACGATTTCCTGTTGCAGGGTGGAGATGGCAGCAGTCAGCTCAGCCCTTGTATGGGGGGAATCCAGTGCTTCATTAAGCCGGATGGTTGCACGTTCAGAAACCGGGTTTTGGATGGCTTCACCCAAGATGAACGGTAGGTAGGATTGCTTGGCTTTTCCAATCTCATTGGCCATCTGTTCCATGATATTGATCAGGGGCTGGATGGACTCGTGACCGAAGTTTAGTGCCTCTACCATAACCGATTCAGGGATTTCTCGGGCACCACACTCGACCATCAAGATGGCATCACGTGTACCAGCGATGCGAAGGTCCAGGTCGGAAGTATCCTGCTCAGCAGAGGTGGGGTTGACCACAAATTGGCCATTTATACGACCGATTCGCACAGCTGCCACAGGTCCACCCCATGGGACATCGGAAATCATCAAAGCAGCAGAGGCTGCGTTAATGGACAGAATGTCGATCGGGTTCTCTCCGTCCACCGAGAATGAGTACAGGATGACCTGGACATCATTACGCAGGTCTTTAGGGAACAGCGGACGCAATGGGCGGTCGGTGAGGCGAGCAATGAGAATGGCTTCCTCAGATGGTCGTCCTTCGCGGCGGAAGAACGAGCCTGGGATGCGCCCTCCAGCGTACATGCGTTCCTCATAATCTACGGTGAGGGGGAAGTAATCGATTCCGAGGCGCACCTCAGGGCTCATGGTGGCGGCAGCGAAGATCATCGTGTCGCCCAGACGGACAGTGACGGCACCACCCGCCTGCCTGGCAAGCGTACCGGTTTCGAAGGTGATGGGTTTTCCACCAACCATCGATATAAATTGTTTTAATTCAGGTTTCATTATTCAGTTTCTCCTAATAAAAATTTGGCTTGCAGGTCAGAAACTGAGAGTTAGCGATAACCGGGCACAGGCGTCACAAACCGCCCACTCAGTTAGACGACAACAAACGCCGCCTTTCATTGTTCTCGCTATCCATCAATTCCCAACCTGAGGCTGGTTTAATTTCTCCCAAAAAAAGAGTAGATGGGAAAATCTGCTTCCCATCTACTCAAGGGTGGGTCTTTTTATTTTCGGCGGATGTTCAACCGATCAGTCAGCGCCATGTAGCGCTGGTAGTCATTGCGCCTGATATAAGCAAGCAATCGACGGCGGTGACCAACCATCTTGAGTAATCCCCGACGGGATGATTCATCATGCTTGTGCTCACGTAAATGCTCGGTGAGCTCAGAAATGCGGTTTGAAAGTATTGCAACCTGCACTTCCGGTGAACCGGTGTCGCCCTCATGTCGGGCGAAAGTTTCCATTGTTTTTGCTTTTGTTTCCTTATCCATGACATCTGCTCCAATTATT
>Ga0315275_10004874_pt1 | contig 12626 bp, 10 predicted proteins | sample YL17G03_0_MG_FD_205557 | JGI IMG/M metagenome (GOLD analysis project Ga0315275, IMG submission 205557) | Sediment microbial communities from Yellowstone Lake, YNP, Wyoming, USA - YL17G03_0 | ecosystem: Environmental > Aquatic > Freshwater > Lake > Sediment | place: USA: Wyoming | collected... | reverse complement strand
CCGGATTTTCAGCAAGGCCGCAGGCAAACAAAACCAGAGACGTACCCTCAGGGGTATGTTGAGGATTTTGTCGAACCGAGAACGAATCTGAAAATCCGGTTTCAGCTTCTCACTTCTTCAAAGTCCGCACTTGCGCCGCAAAGCCGCTCCCACAAATCCGCTAAACAACGGATGCGGACGGTGGGGCCGCGAATTATACTCCGGATGGAACTGCGTCGCCAGAAACCAGGGATGGTCCTTCAATTCCACAATCTCGACCAGCCGGCCATCCGGCGAAAGCCCACTCAGCACGAGTCCCTTGACGGTCAATTGCTCGCGGTAGGCGTTGTTGAATTCATACCGGTGCCGATGGCGCTCACGCACTTCGCTCACCCCGTACATCTTTTGGGCGAGGGTTCCATCCCCGAGCTTACAGATATAGGATCCGAGCCGCATCGTCCCGCCCTTGTCGCTGACGGACTGCTGATCCGACATCAAATGAATGACGGGATAGGGGGAGGCCTCGTCAAATTCTGCGCTGTTGGCACCGGCCAGCCCGGCGACATTCCTCGCAAACTCGATCGTCGCGCACTGCATGCCCAAGCACAAGCCGAGAAACGGGATCTGGTGTTCCCGTGCGTAGCGAATCGCGGCGATTTTCCCTTCGATCCCGCGCGCGCCAAACCCGCCGGGCACCAGGACGCCATCGACCTCACGCAGGATACGCTCGGTCCCTTGCCGTTCAATCTCTTCCGATTCGATCCACTGGATGTTCACCTTCGTTTCATGGTCAATGCCGCCATGGACAAGCGATTCGGCGAGACTCTTGTAACATTCCTTCAACCCGGCGTATTTGCCGACCAGGGCTACTGAGACTTCATGCTTGGGATGCTTGATCTTCTGGACCATCGCATCCCATTCCCGCAGGTTCGGCGGACCGGTTTCGAGATGGAGCAGGCGCACGATCAACTCGTCCAACCCTTCCTTCCGAAACACGATCGGCACTTCATAAATCGTGTCCACATCCTTGGCCGTAATCACGGCGTCTTTCTCAACGTTGCAGAACATCGCGATCTTGGCCTTAAGTTCCGGCGGGAGATACCGGTCGGTCCGGCAGAGGAGGATATGAGGCTGGATACCGATCTCCCGGAGCTTGTTGACGGAGTGTTGCGTCGGTTTGGTCTTCAGTTCACCGGCTGCGCCGATGTAGGGCACCAGCGTTAGGTGGACATAGAGCACGTTCTCGCGGCCCACGTCGTAGGGCATCTGGCGAATCGCTTCGAGGAAGGGCAAGCTCTCGATGTCACCGACCGTACCGCCGATCTCCACGATCGTCACGTCCATCCCCTGGGAGATGCGCATGATGCTCTGTTTGATCTCGTCGGTGACGTGGGGCACCACCTGCACCGTCCCGCCGAGGTAGTCGCCGCGACGCTCTTTCATGATGACCGAATGGTAGATCCTGCCGGTCGTGTAGTTGTTTTCTTTGGTAAGGGTCAGGGACGTGTACCGTTCATAGTGCCCGAGGTCCAAGTCCGTTTCCGCTCCGTCGTCCGTCACGTAGACTTCCCCGTGTTGATAGGGATTCATCGTGCCGGGATCGACGTTGATGTAGGGATCGAGCTTGAGGAACGTGATTTTCAACCCGCGACTCTCGAGCAGGTTGCCGATCGAGGCCGAGGCGAGCCCCTTCCCCAGGGAGGAGACGACTCCGCCTGTAACAAAAATGAACTTGCTCATCGTGGCCCCCCTCTTGTCAAATTCTTTAATTCTGACACGCATGCCACCATTACCTGGAAGGAGCTGCCTTCAGCAGACCCAACTCCCGCTTGCTGAGATCACACTATTGGAGCTTCTCCGCCACCGACTCGACATCTTCCGGCGTATCCACCCGCAAGGAGACATGCGTGGTTTCCCAAACTCTGATTGCAATCCCGTGTTCCAACGCGCGCAATTGTTCGAGCTTTTCCGCATCCTCCAAGCGTCCGGTGGGAAGAGCCGCCAGCTTCAGCAAAGTGTCGCGCCGGTACATGTACAGACCGAGGTGAATGTAATGCAACCCTCCGACTGCCCTGCGGCTTGGGTCGTCCCGCACCAACGGAATCGGTGCGCGTGAAAAATAGAGGGCGTTGCCGAGATTGTCCGTAACCACCTTCACTACCGAGGGATTATGGACATCCTCCGTCGAATCGATCGTGCGCTTCAGCGTGCCCATTCCTATGCCGCTCTTGATGAACGGATCGATGAGATCCGCCAGCAAGTCCGGCTGCAGCGGGATCTCATCTCCTTGTAGATTCACAAAGTATTCCCCACCGAACATGCGCGCCACCCCGGCAACTCGATCGGTGCCTGTCCGATAGTCTCCGGTTAGCATCACGATGCGCCCGCCGAATCCTTCCACGACCTGTTTGATCCGTTCGTCGTCGGTAGCAACCAGAACCTCCGTCACCGCACGACAGGCCGCCGCTTGTTCATACACATGCTGGACCATGGGCTTCCGACCGAGCATGACGAGGGGCTTTCCTGGAAAGCGCGACGACCCGTACCGGGCTGGGATCACCACCATCACGGATGGTGTGGCCTTAGTCATGGCCGAGAGCCTCCGAGAGCTGCTGTGCCGACAGGGTCGCGGTGCCCACCATGCCGACGACGACACCCGCAGCGTAGTTAGCAAGCGCCGCCGCATCTCTCATCGAGGCACCGGTCGACAGCGCGAGGGCCAACGTCCCGATCACCGTATCGCCCGCACCGGTGACGTCGTAGACCTGGCGGGCTTGTGTCGGAATGTGCCAGGAAACGCCGTCTCCCTCGTACAGACTCATCCCTTTTTCGCCACGCGTAATGAGCACCGATTGGCATCCCAAGCGCTGTCGAAGGATCCCTCCGGCCTCGTTGGTCGCTTGATCGTCATCGCCGTGCACCCCGGCGGCTTGAGTCGCTTCAAGATGGTTCGGCGTGATGACCGTCGCTCCCTTGTAGTAGCCGAAGTGTTCGACTTTCGGATCGACGACTAAAGGTATCCCGCGAAGGGCAGCGAGCCGCGTGAGGTCCGACATCAAGGTGGCGCTCACCACCCCCTTGGCATAGTCCGACACCACGAGACAGGACAATTCTCGTAGTCGCGATTCGACGTAGCGGAGAATCCGCCGTTGCATCGCCGGTTTGAGTTCCGCGCGGCGCTCCACGTCGTACCGCACAATCTGCTGATTGTGTGCGATGACACGGGACTTTCTGGTGGTCGGGCGGTCCTGGTCGATCACGACCCCACCACGCCCTGAACGGCTCGCTCCCAACTCTTTGAGGAGCATCCGGCCTGATTCATCCGAACCGATGACGCCGCACAAATCCGCTTTCCCACCCAAGGCCAGAACATTATTGAAGACGTTTGCGGCGCCACCGAGCCTGAAGGATTCAGAGTCGACATGGACCACCGGGACCGGGGCTTCCGGCGAGATGCGGCTCACACGGCCCCAGATATAATGGTCGAGAATGAGGTCGCCGATGACGAGCACCGAGGCTTGAGGGAACCGCGAGATATACTGCCGGAGCACTTTAGGGGACGCCGCACCCCCGCCATAAGCCCCGGAGCCCGCCGCCTGGTGCGTGGCCTTACCTATCGGATGGCTTTGCCGAATCGATCCCATCTCACCCACTCCGTCCATTGACCTTGCCCACTCCACGACCAGTAAATACGGAATGCTTTGCCGCGGATTTTTTCCTCACGCACGAACCCCCAAAACCGGCTGTCAAGACTTTGATCGCGATTGTCTCCCATCACGAAATAGGCGCCCTCCGGCACGGTCACCGGCCCGAAATTGTCGCGCGGATTGATGGTGCCATCGATGATCCCCGGATCGATCCGTTGCGTGAACAGTTTATCATCGAGCACCGTCCCATTCACCAGGACGGCTTTGTTGCGAAGTTGGACGGTATCGCCCGGTCCCCCCACGATACGTTTAATGAAATCCTTTTCCTCATCTTCGGGAAACCGGAACACGATGACGTCTCCCCGCTGCGGCTTGCCGAATTCGATGAGCGCCTGTGAGGCGTAGCAATTGACGGGAGGAAAGGCCGCTTGAACCTTGCACTGACTGGGCCATTGAATGCCGTAGGACAACTTACTGACCAGGATATGATCCCCGATCAACAACGTGGGGATCATAGAGCCGGAGGGAATCTTGAAGGCCTGGACGACAAACACCCGGATCGCAAAAGCCAGGAGCATCGCCACGACAATGGCTTCCGCATACTCGCGAAAGAGCGATTTCCTGCCCAGCTGTGACCGCGCCGATGGTTCGCCGAACACGGCTGGCGCTCCCGTGGTATCCGTCCGGCCCTCTTGGGCCGTGGACGTACGGTCATCCGATGAGGGGCGATTCGTCTCCCCGCTCATTCATCACCGACTTTCAAGATGGCAAGGAAGGCCTCTTGCGGCACTTCCACGTTCCCCACGGATTTCATACGCTTCTTCCCTTCCTTCTGTTTCTCGAGGAGCTTGCGTTTCCGCGTGATATCGCCGCCGTAGCATTTCGCAAGGACGTTCTTCTTCATAGCCCCGATCGTCTCACGCGCGATAACCTTGCTCCCGATCGCCGCTTGAATGGCGATTTCATACATCTGCCGGGGAATGAGTTCTTTCATTTTCTCGGCAAGCTGACGCCCGCGGTGAATGGAACGATCTTTATGGGTGATGAAGGACAAGGCATCGACCGCCTCGCCGTTCAATAAAATATCGAGGCGCACGAGATCGGACTCGCGATAGCCGAGCAGTTCATAATCGAGCGAGGCATAGCCCTGCGTGCGCGACTTGAGCTTGTCGTAAAAATCGAGAATGACTTCGTTAAGCGGCATTTCGTAACTGATCGTCACCCGCGTCGGATCGAGAAAGTGAATGCTCCGCTGAATGCCTCGGCGCTCCTGACAGAGCTTGAGGATGGCCCCCATGTACCGTTCTGGAGTAATGACCGACGCCAGAATGAACGGCTCCTCAAATGAGGCGATACTGCTGGGAGGCGGAAGTTGTGACGGATTATTGACCTCCAGCACGTCGCCCTTGGTCGTCAGCACGCGATAGACGACGGTCGGCGCGGTGGTGAGGAGGGTCAGGTTATACTCACGCTCAAGCCGCTCCTGGATGATTTCCATGTGCAGAAGACCCAGGAAGCCACAGCGAAACCCGAACCCCAAGGCGAGCGACGTTTCCGGTTCGTAGACGAACGAGGAGTCGTTCAACCGCAGTTTAACCAGCGCATCCCGCAAATCCTCATACCGGGCCGTGTCGGTGGGATAGAGCCCGCAGAACACCAGCGGCTTCACTTCTTTGTACCCAGGGAATGGCGCGCTCGTGGGCGACACCGCGTCCGTGAGCGTATCACCAATTTTGACGTCCGCGACTTCCCGCATGTTGGCACAAAGATAGCCTGCTTCGCCGGTCAATAACTCGGACTTCTTGGTTCGCTTCGGCGTGAACTGCCCAACCTCCATCACTTCAAAGACCCGATCGTTCGACATGACTTTGATCTTCATGCCGGGACGAACGGAGCCATCGACGATCCGGGCCAAAACGATCACACCCTGATAGTTATCGAACCAGGAGTCGAAAATGAGCGCCTTCAACGGAGCATCGGGATCTCCAGAAGGCGGTGGAATCCGCTCGATGACAGCCTCCAGCACCTCCGGCACACCCTTGCCCTCTTTCGCACTAATCAATAGGGCATCGGTCGCATCCAGCATCAGCACATCGGAAATCGACTGCTTGGTACCTTCGACATCGGCACTGGCCAGATCAATCTTATTGATCACCGGAATGATGGTGAGATTGTTCGCCATGGCCAAATTCACATTGGCAATCGTCTGCGCCTGCACCCCCTGCGTAGCATCGACAAGCAAAAGCGCGCCTTCACAAGCCGCCAAGCTGCGCGAGACCTCGTAGGTAAAGTCGACGTGACCTGGCGTATCGATCAAATGCAAGGCGTACGTCTTCCCATCCTTGGCTTTATATCGAAGGGCGACCGCATGTGCCTTGATCGTGATGCCACGTTCCCGTTCCAGGTCCATAGCATCAAGGATCTGCTCCTTGGCCTCTCGGGCAGTCACCGCACCAGTTGCGTCAAGAATCCGGTCAGCGAGGGTAGATTTGCCGTGATCAATATGGGCAATAATCGAAAAATTGCGTATGAGGCTTTGCAAATCCTAACTCATTTCCCAATAAAATCGGTTCATTATAGTTACTGACCCCCCAGGTTGTCAAAGCAACCGTCCCCTCGTATAATCCTCGCCGCGCACTGATTTCTCGTTCACTCCGCGATCTGTCCCCTCACCTGTTTCTTGCGTTCTCGTATGACCACACCCAAGAAAAATCGCACGACCACGCTCGCTGATTGGGACCGGACCTACCTCTGGCATCCCTTCACACAAATGCAGGAATGGGAGCAAGAGGAGCCCCTCATTATCGAGCAGGGGAAAGGGTCCTACCTGATCGATACGGAAGGAAAGCGATATCTCGACGGGACGTCCTCCATCTGGGTGAATCTGCATGGGCATCGCCATCCGGCGCTAAACCGTGCCATGAAGAATCAGCTGGATACCCTCGCCCACTCCACCTTGCTCGGACTCTCCAATCCACCGGCGATTCAGCTCGCACGTGAACTCATTCGGATCGCCCCCAAAGGCATGAAGCGGGTATTTTATTCCGACAATGGATCAACGGCGGTCGAAGTGGCGCTGAAAATGGCGGTCCAGTACTGGCAGCAACGATGTTCTGATGCCGGTTCAAAAAACACCTTCTTGCATTTGAAGCTGGCCTACCACGGGGATACCGTCGGCGCCGTCAGCGTCGGCAACATCGATCTCTTCCATTCGCGGTTCAAGTCGCTGCTGTTCCCTACCGTCGAAGCCGACCCGCCCTATTGCTATCGCTGCCCGCTCAGACTGACCTACCCTTCGTGCCAGATGGCCTGCTTGGATCCGATTGAACGGATCCTCAAAGAACGTCACCGCGAACTGGCTGGCTTCATCATCGAGCCACTGGTCCAAGCCGCCGCCGGCATGATCACGGCCCCACCGGGCTATCTGAAACGAATCCGTGAACTCTGCACGAAATACAATGTGCTCTTGATCGCCGATGAAGTGGCCACTGGCTTCGGCCGCACCGGCAAGATGTTCGCCTGCCAGCATGAGGGGGTGCCGCCGGACTTGATGGCGATCGGCAAAGGCCTGACCGGCGGCTACATGCCGTTGGCCGCGACCTTGACCACCGAGGAGATCTACCACGCGTTTCTCGGGAGATACGAAGACTTCAAAACCTTCTTCCATGGCCACAGCTATACCGGCAATCCGCTCGGCTGCGCCGTGGCGCTAGCCAACCTTGAGGTGTTCAAGAAAGAGAAAACGCTCGCTCGACTGCAACCCAAGATCAAGACGATGGGGCGGCTGCTTCAGCCGCTGTGGCAACTGCCCCATGTGGGAGACATCCGACAGAAGGGATTCATGGTTGCCATCGAGTTGGTGGAGGATAAGAAGACGCGCAAACCCTATCCCCTCGAAGCTCGCATGGGCCATCGAGTTACACAGGAGGCCAGACGCCACGGTTTACTGTTACGACCCCTGGGTCACATCATGGTGCTGATACCGCCCCTCTCGACCGATGCCTCGGTACTCGCGCGCATGGTGTCGATTCTGCATCGTGCCATTGCGACCGTCACGGCATCACCCTCGCTCACGTAAGCTTGACGGCTTCTTTCTTGCCAAACTGGAGCAACGACGCGGCACTGGCCTCTTTGAGAAAGATCTCCAGCTGACCATTACTATTAATCAAGGCACGAGGCACCAGCGCATCCCCTTCCTGATAGCTCCCGACAAGTCCGTCGATCCTGTGGCCAGCTATGAGGATCAGCGAATTGGGTCGCTTCGTAACGTCTCGAGCTTCCTTCAAGTGGTCGGGGGTCAGGTTGGAAGTCAGATTACCGAATCGATCAACGTGGACGATCTCTCCCACCAAGGCCATGGCTTCCCATGTCGGCTTCGAGATCGTCAAGGTCTTGAAGTCATCGACAAGTCGCCCAAAGGACGTGAAGAGTCGTTGCCTGGTCAGCCAGGCCGCAGCCGGTGCGAAGAGGTCGCGGCCGTCGAAGGTGCGGCCCGATGAGATCAGCCGATAGTCCTTATTCTGGATCTCACGAACTTCCATCTCGCTGTTGTCGGCAAGAATCGGTGTCAAAAGGCCGTTGTCGGGAGCCAGAAAGAAATAGTGCTCGCTCTTCGCGATGAGGGGACGCCGCACGCTACCGACGCCTGGATCGACGATGGCCACATGCACTGTGCCTTTCGGATAATATCGATAGCAGGATTTCAGGAGTTAGGCGGCATCTTCAATCGAATGGGACGGCACGTGATGCGAGAGGTCGACGAGGGTGGCATGGGGATTGATGGTGAGGACTACCCCTTTCATGCTCGCCACAAAAGAGTCCCCATCGCCGAAATCGGTCAGCAACGTGATGAGCCCCGGAGGGTGCGGCACGCTACAGCTCCTCGAAACGAATCTCCACCACCTCGTATTCGACCATCTTGACCGGTGTCTTGACCTCGACGAAATCACCGACTCGTTTTCCGATCAGCGCCTTGCCGACCGGAGACTGAATCGAGATGCGGTTCACTTTCATATCGGCTTCATCCTGTCCCACCAACGTGTACTGCCGCTTCGACTGCGACTCCTGCTCGATCACGAGCACTGTAGCACCGAACACGATGGTGTCGGAGACTCGCCCAGCCGTTTCGATAATGCGGGCGTCGGCCAGCTTCGCCCCAAGTTCCACGATGCGCGACTCTATAAATCCCTGGCGTTCTTTGGCGGCATCGTACTCTGCATTCTCGCTCAAATCGCCATGGGCGCGCGCTTCAGCGATGGCTTCGATATTTTTCGCACGCTCGACTTTGCGAAGACGATCGAGCTCTGCTTTGAGCGCCTCGTGCCCCTTCCTCGTGATCGGTGTCGGCATGGTCTGTGGCGTCTCCTATGAGAGGTGGTGATATTCCTGCAGCGATCGAATGGTGAGCTCTTTCTTGAGAATCGCTTCAATGCCCATGACCGCCGCTCGTGCCCCCCGTATGGTCGTATAGTAAGCCAGTCCTTTGTTCAGGGCCTCCCGACGTATCGATAATGAATCAGCATGTGACGAGGCGGTACGCACGGTATTCACGACCAAGGCCACCTGCCCGTTCTTGATATGGTCCACGACATGAGGGCGACCTTCCTTGACCTTGTACACGCTTTCCGCATGGACCCCATGGTCGCGGAAATATGCCGCTGTGCCACTCGTGGCTTGAACGGTAAACCCCAGCCGTTGGAGTTGTTGCGCGACTTCCAGAGCTGCCGGACGATCACTCGCTTTCACACTGATGAATGCCGCGCCTCCCCTCGGCAGCGGCGCCCCAGCTCCTGATTGGGACTTCGCGAAGGCCCATCCAAAATCCTGGTCGATGCCCATCACTTCCCCGGTGGACTTCATCTCCGGCCCCAAGAGGACATCCACCCCCGGAAACTTATTGAAGGGAAAGACGGATTCTTTCACGGACAAATGCGAGGGAGTAGGGGCCTTGGTCAACCCCAGCTCCGGAAGAGTCTTGCCTACCATGGTCTTCATGGCCAATTTGGCAAGCGGCACACCGATGGCTTTACTCACGAACGGCACGGTGCGGGAACCTCGAGGATTGACCTCGAGCACATAGATCATATCCCCCTTCACCGCAAATTGCGCATTCATCAGGCCGATCACGCCGAGCTCCAGAGCCAACGCCGTCATTTGTCGACGAATCTCTTCGACCACGCTCGGACCGAGAGAATAGGGCGGCAACGAACAGGCCGAGTCCCCCGAATGCACCCCCGCTTCTTCGATATGTTCCATGATACCGGCCACCACGACGTTCGTCCCATCTGAAATGGCGTCGGCATCGACTTCAATCGCATCCGAAAGATACTTGTCGATCAGCACGGGATGTTTCGGAGAGGCTTTGACCGCTGATCCCATATACTCCAGCAAGGCTGATTCGTCGTAGACGATCTGCATGGACCGCCCACCCAACACATACGAAGGCCGTACCATGACCGGATAGCTGATATGCGAGGCGATCCGAAGGGCCTCGTCTACGGATCTGGCCATGCCACTCTCCGCTTGGCGGAGCCCGAGTTTATTCAAGAGGTCGCGGAATCGTTCTCGATCTTCTGCCCGATCGATCGCCTCAGGACTCGTGCCCAAAATTCGCACACCGGCTTTGGACAAGGGCAGTGCGAGCTTGAGAGGTGTCTGCCCACCGAACTGTAACACGACTCCCAACGGCTGTTCGCGCTCCACGATGTTGAGGACGTCTTCCTCCGTCAATGGCTCGAAATAGAGTCGATCCGAGATATCGTAGTCTGTGCTCACCGTTTCGGGATTGCAATTCACCATGATCGATTCGATACCTTCTTCGCGAAGCGCCATGGCCGCATGAACACAACAGTAGTCGAACTCGATCCCCTGCCCGATACGATTCGGCCCCCCGCCGAGGATGATGACTTTCTTCCGATCCGTCGGACTAGCCTCACATTCACTTTCGTACGTCGAATAGAAATACGGGGTATGGGCTTCAAACTCTGCGGCGCAGGTGTCGACTCGTTTATACGTCACCCCTCTTCTGCCCTGGCCAGTATGGGACCGCTGCTTCCTGACCGAGGCCGAAGTGGCACCGATGAGCTGTGCGATACGATCGTCTGAAAAACCAAGTTCCTTGGCCTGCCACAAATGCGACTCCTCAAGCGCAGCTGGTTTCTTTCCCGCAAGGCCACCCAACAGAGCTTCAAATTGCATCAGCTCCCTGATCTGCTCCAAAAACCAGGGATCGATTTTCGTGAGGGCAAACAGGTCATCATTGGAAAGGCCGAGACGCATGCCATCCGCCACGTGCCACAGTCGCTCCGCAATCGGGGTCCGCAGATGATTGCGTACCCGCTCCAGCGCCTGTTGCCGATCGAACCCTTCCGGGATGCCCCGATCCAACCCCTCCCTCGAGGAGAGCCCGTTCATGTTCAATTCCAGCGAACGAATCGCCTTGTGCAAGGCCTCTTTAAAAGTCCGTCCAATCGCCATCACCTCGCCCACCGACTTCATCTGCGTCGTCAGGGTAGGATCGGCCCCTCGAAACTTCTGGAAGGCAAAACGAGGGATCTTCACCACCACATAGTCGATCGTAGGTTCGAATGAGGCTTTTGTCACACCGGTAATGTCGTTGGTGATTTCATCCAAGGTATAGCCCACGGCAAGCTTCGCGGCAATTTTGGCAATGGGAAACCCCGTCGCTTTCGAGGCGAGCGCAGAACTCCTCGAAACACGCGGGTTCATTTCGATGACCACCATGTCGCCGTTCTTGGGGTCCAGGCCGAACTGGACGTTGGATCCGCCGGTATCGACACCGATCTCACGGATGATCCGGACCGCGGCATCCCGCATGCGCTGATACTCTTTGTCCGAGAGCGTCATGGCCGGCGCGACCGTGATGCTGTCACCCGTATGTACTCCCATCGGGTCCAGGTTTTCGATGGGACAGATAATGACGACGTTATCCTTCTGATCCCGCATCACCTCAAGTTCGTATTCTTTCCACCCGATGACTGATTCCTCAATCAGAACCTGGCTGACCGGACTCATGGCCAGCGCCCAATCAATCAGCTTCTCGAACTCTTCCCGGTTGTATGCGATATTCCCTCCGGTCCCGCCCATAGTGAACGAGGGCCGAATGATCGCCGGAAATCCGATCTGTTCGAGAATCTTGATGGCTTCTTCACGGGTATGCGCTGTACCGCTGGCCGGCACTCGCAACCCGATTCGTTGCATCGCATGTTTGAAGGCTTCGCGATCCTCAGCCTTATGAATCGCCTCGGCAGACGCGCCGATCAACTTGACCCCGTATTTTTCGAGCGTCCCCCGCTTGACCAATTCCATCGTCGCATTCAACGCGGTCTGCCCTCCCATGGTCGGGAGCAGGGCGTCAGGACGTTCGCGCTCGATCACTTTTTCGACCACCTCGACTGTGATCGGCTCCACATAGGTCCGATCAGCCAACTCTGGGTCGGTCATGATCGTCGCCGGGTTGCTGTTGATGAGAATCACCCGGTAACCTTCTTCTTTGAGCGCTTTGCAGGCCTGCGTGCCGGAATAGTCAAACTCGCAGGCCTGACCGATCACAATCGGACCGGACCCGATCAACAAAATGGACTTGATATCTGTTCGCCTTGGCACGGAAACCTCGTTTCAGCGTCAACTGGTTTGTGGCATCGGCCCGATCGTCGGCCGGTATGGCGCAGGTGCTGGAGGCACCGCCCCGCCCCCCGGGCCATGATAGTACCTGAGCGCCTCGGGCAGCCAGGCTTCGATCTGATTGATACGTGTCAAATCGGACGGATGAGTGGAAAGAAATTCAGGTATTGCCTGTTGTGAGCGAAAACAGACCTTACCAATCATCTGCCTCGGACAGCCGCTCATGCGCTCCCAAAACGGCACGGCCTCACGAGGATCGTACCCGGCCTGCGCCATCAATCGAAGTCCGATGTAGTCGGCCTCTGATTCTTGTTTCCGATTGAAGGGCAACGATACGTTGACCCCGTACGCCCCCAG
>Ga0315275_10004873_pt1 | contig 12630 bp, 6 predicted proteins | sample YL17G03_0_MG_FD_205557 | JGI IMG/M metagenome (GOLD analysis project Ga0315275, IMG submission 205557) | Sediment microbial communities from Yellowstone Lake, YNP, Wyoming, USA - YL17G03_0 | ecosystem: Environmental > Aquatic > Freshwater > Lake > Sediment | place: USA: Wyoming | collected... | reverse complement strand
TATGGGTGTTGTTGAATACGCTCTGAGAATAAGCGGCTCGCCCGATGCGCGAATCGAATCCTATATTGGAGGAAATGAAGGTCGCAGCAGAACAGGGGGAAGAAATCTCGGTGAGAGCGCCCTGTTTGACAGTCCAGACGGATCGGGACGTCTGAAAAATGATGCGGCAACCGAGAGGGCGATTGCTGATCACATCCTCGCACTGGAAGGATCTGGAACTGCGACGATACGATCAGGATCTGGCGTCGGAGTGCGGGAAACATTGGTGAGTCCGAATGCAATCGTCGGTCAGGTTCAGGACGTCATTACAGCGCACTACGAAGCTCAGAAATCTGGAGATCAAGCACGAATCGACGCAACACAAAGGGAAATCCAGAAGCTGGCTGATACTGGAATGTTCGCCACGCGAGCAAAGACGCCACAGGAAATAAAGGCGCAAGCCATCGAGCGAGCTCGGCGAGTTGCGGGAACCGTCAAGGTCACTCCGCAGCAGATAAATGACAGCATGGGACATATTGCAGATCAGGAAATCGTCAACAAACATGGCATGGCAATGAGCCCAACCGACAAGCCGATATTTCTTTCGGCCAGCGACCGGGCAAAGCGAGACGCTCAAGCATGGAGAGGAATTCATGATGCCTTGGAACCTCTCGCCTCCCAGAATGCAAGCGAGGGAATGACCATCGTGACGTCCAAAGACGGAGAAAGGCATTTGTTTGGCGCTGGATTTAACGCAGCCCAACTCAAAGCAATTTTAGCGCTCAATCCAGCAGTTGTTCCGACATCAATCAAGCGACTGATTGTGGATTTGAATCCTCGCGTGAAGGACGGAGAAAGCATCTCGCTCACGTACTACAGTAAGATTTACAAGAAGGGAAATATTCCAAAGTCCTACAGAAACGGAACGGTAACCAGCTTCCTGATCAGCAAAGCTGGAAATGTTGCGATTAAATTCTTCGACCGAACCCTGTTTGACAAGACGTTGATGCGTGAAGCCATAGAGCATCCAGATGGAAAAATATTTGCTCCATTCAAAGAGGTGGGCGATGAGGGAATTCAGCCGGCCATTGATAGATTTCAACAAGCGGTTCTGAAATATACAGACAATCACAAGAACGGACTGCCCGGAAATACCGATCTTCACACTGATCCCGCTCGGGCGATGAAGATGAAGGATGCCATCAATGGATTCATGGGAATTTCCGATGAAACGGTAAATGCGCTGGCTTCCGACAACAATTTCTATCGGACGCTGCGCTTGGATGGCATGTTCGATGTGACTCCCGGACGAAATGAGCCGATGCCGATTGCCTACAATCCAATGGGTCGACGGTATCAGGAATACAACTTCATGCCGAATGTTGGAGAGCAATCCCCTGAGCAACGCGCCCTCAACGAGCGCCTCATCAAGTCGGGACTGGTCCAACCGCTTCAAGGCACGGAATCCGTCCCTCAACCGGGGACGCCATCTCCCCTCTCCGGAGTGGCCGCGCCAGCGTCTGGACGCATATCGCCCCTGTTGGCTCTGGAAGCCGTCCCGGGAGCCAAGACGGGCATCCTGTCGGGGATTCAAACCGCTCCCTTCAAGGCGAAGGTTCCACTCACTCGCGCCGTCATCAATGCTGTACGCGCAGGACTGACGACCGACCCCCTGTCAGCGGCTCTCGGACTGAAGCCGGTCTATCCAGAGCAGATGGCGTCGGGCGCATACGCCGGCGAGGTCAATCCGATGATCCCGATCCACTTCGAGGACGCTGAGAGGAATCCGGACGGTTCACTGACCGAGGGCTACAAGCGAAAGATGGACATCCTGTCCGCCGGTCTTGGCAAGGCTCTGGTCCAGCAGATGGTGGGATATACACACCCCGTGCCGGTTGGGGTCGAGGCTCGACCAAACGCCATGTCAGTCGTGATCGACGGTGGGCGCGGCCTGACGCCACGGGAGGCAGTTCAAGTCGACAAACTTCTGAGCGAATCGCTCGGCGCGGATGGATACGCCATGATCAGCGACAAGGCCGGTGTTCGCTTCCTTAATTTTACGGACAAGCCTCCCGAACAGTTTGAGCTTGCGGTGCAAGCAGCTTTGCGGTATGGTTCCAATGCGCGGAGGATCAGTGACGCGGTCCGATGGCGCAATGACGCAAACCTTCCCGCACAGGCGGGAGTAGCAGGAGAAAAATATGATCAAATCATCGCACAAAAAATCAAAGAGACCTTTCCATTGGACAGAGGTGATCGACGCGCCCCCGGACCATCCGATATTCAAACAGCCGTTGACCTTCTTCAGCAAAGGGCGCGACCTGTCATCACTGCCGAACGCATTGCCCGAGGACAGCCAGAAAAAGATTGGGGAGGCATCCGATATCAGCCAGCCGAACGAGGAGAATCAGCTATCGTCCGACCCGGCGCTTCACAGGCCGAACGAGAAGGACTCACTGGCTTTCCGAGAGTTCGCAAAGTCCACACTGCGGCAGTTGACCGAGCAAAAACCTACGGAGTCCTAGCTGGAGTATTGCGGGATGCTCTCAAGTCGGCGCAGGCAGAGGGGCCGATTGCGACCAGTAAGGACGCAGAAAACGCATTCCGACTTGCTGCGATTCGGCTTGGTATTCCGTGGAATCTCGATAAAAATTTTCGCCTTGTCGACCCTGTGTCGTCATATTCGGACGTGTGGAGCGCTGCCAATGACGCCTCCAAGTCTGGAGAAAATATATCGCTGAAGCCCGAAGAGGCCACAGCGCCCATTCTTTACATGCCTGCCGAGCCCGTCTTCAAAAGCAACATCCTTTCCTCCCTTGATACGCTTCCAGAGAAGATGGGAGCAGACGAGCTGCGTGCGAGACTATTGAAGATTCCGGGAGCCAAGAAAGAGGCTGACTGGATTGGCATTGACGACCTCCTCGCAGGCAAGAAGTCCGTCACACGTCAGGAGGTCAAGGATTTCGTGGAGGCAAATCAGGTGCAGGTGAAGGAGGTGGTTCTTGACGACCAAGAGTCGTTTGGAAAGTTGATAAATTATGACACTGAACATGATTATCTTCCTCCTCCGAGGGGAAGCGGTTTAATGGAAGATGAAAGTTTTCCAGTTGTTTATTTTAGATATAGCGATGGAAAAACTGACATAGGAGCAGTGGTCGACTGGTCTGATCATGATGTAGCACAGGGAAAATTTCAAGCAAAGGACATGGATGGTGGAAGCACATGGCATGACACGAAAGATGAGGCGGAATCTGCGTTGGCAAATAAAATCAAAGGCCACGTTGAGGACGCAACCTTATTCAATCGTCCCGACCTCCTGACCCCCGGCGAGAAGCCCGGAACGTACAGGGAGTTGGTGCTGTCGTTGCCCGTTGCTCCAAAAGTTCCAATGACATTCAGCGAATTCTTGCAGAACCGAGGAATATCGAATAATGAATTTATTTCTGGAACAGTCGAGCAAAGAGACTTGCTGCGACGGGTTTATAAAGAACATCTCGACGCGGACACATTGGGAGCAAGTAGAAATGTTGCGGATCAAAAAGAATTTCGATCCTCCCACTACCCCAACATCCCAAACCCAATCGCCCACATCCGTTTCAATGAGCGCACCGGACCGAATGGAGAGCGCATTCTGTTCATCGAGGAGAAGCAAAGCGATTGGGATCTGGGGGGAAGAAAGCACGGATATAAAGAGAGATTTTCTGATCAAAAACCTTATGTAGTAAAAAGTCTTGATCAAGAATTGAACAGATTCTCAACCGAACAAGAGGCGCAGGATTGGGCTTACGAGCACAGGAAGAAAACAAATGATATCAACATCCGCATTGACCATGAAGCCGGTGCTGGATCTGTGGCAGACAACCCATTCCGTGGCGAATGGACGAAGCTCGCAGTCAAGCGCATGCTACGATATGCAGCCGACAATGGGTTTGATAAAATTGCGTGGACTACCGGAGACATGCAAATCGACCGATACGATTTATCTAAACAAGTCAGCTCGATCACGGCGAACAAGAATGGCGATGGAACATTCGAGCTTTTCTATACGCAGCCCGGTAATCGCGGATCAAATCCACTCGCAGAAAAGGCAAAGCCCGAATCGCTTTCTGGAATCGTGGGCAAGGATCTCGCTGAGAAGATTGCATCGCAGACCGAGGAGGGAAAAACCTACGAGGGTCTGGATTTGCGCGTAGGAGGCGAAGGAAAAAAAGTCCTCTACGACAAGATCATCCCCCAAGAGTTCGACAAGATTGGGAAGAAGTTTGGGGCGAGAGTTGGGTCGATGCCGCTTGCTGACGCGTATGTTAAAAAAGGCGGATTGGGTGATTGGATAATAAAGCGTCAAGGAAAGCCAGATGCTATCGTTGGATCGACTTACGGAAAGACTCCGCAAGAGGTTCTATTGAATTGGCATGAGGGTGACATATCGAAGATCCCATCAGTTCACAGTATAGACGTGACCCCCGCCATGCGTGAGGGCATCGCCGGCAAGTCGCAGATGCAGTTCATGCCTGCCGAACGAGACGCCGCCTATCTGAAAGCGGTCGAGTCCGGCGATATGGAGGCAGCACAAAAGATGGTGGATGAGGCGGCGAAGGTGGAAGGATATGCCACTCCCGCAGTTCATTCAACATGGACTGGAGACGAGGAATCGGCGTTTAACGAGTTCAAAAAGCAGAAGACTCCGTCACTTAAAACTGCTATTAGAAATTGGGGATTTTTCTTCAGTCCAAGGAAATTTGCTGGTGGCATGATACAGGGTTTGTACGCGAATATGGCGGGGGGAAAGAAGTCGGGAGGAGAACCTCGCCATATCAACGCAAATCTTAAAATTGAAAATCCGAAGACGGTCACGTCCACTGAGTTTTCTGATATGATGGATTTCGGCAGTCTACCAAACCAGAAGCACAATAACCTGACATCTGCAACCAGAGCGGCGGATGCTTTTAAGGCAGAGGCTATAGCGCAAGGGCATGACGGGTTTTTAATCCTCGACCCGTCTGGTGATGTTGCGGAAATAGTGGCCATCGACCCCTCCCAAATCAAGAGCGCAGACCCGATCACCCGCGACGACGCAGGCAAGGTGATCCCGTTGTCGAAGCGATTCAATCAGCAGAGTGATGACATCCGGTTCATGCCTGCTGACAAGGTCGCCCATGAGCAGACCGTCTCGATGCGCCCATTTCTTGATGACCAACCGGCTCCGGACATCCGGTTCATGCCGGTGTCCGCAGGCAAGGCGAGGATGCTTGGCATCGAGGATGACAAGCCGGGAATCTATCTGGCCGAAAGGTATCCGGTATTCTCATCCGGTGTGAGCACTCCTCAGCAATTCAAGGACAAGCTGAATCTGGAATTGGCCGGCCTCAAGAATGAGCTTCTGGCTCCAAGCGGAAAATACCACACACAGGAAATTGACAAGGCGCGAATGAAGGCGCAGGCGCAAGACCTGTTGCAGAACGGGAATCCCGGTCCCGATGCTCGAAATTCAGCTCACAGAATTGCAAATGCTGATGAAAAAGAATTGCAATATTACGCAGATTTATATCTTGGAAAGATTCAGGAGCAGCAATCGCAGGTCTTCGATCAGTGGGTCGATTACGTCACGAACGGTGGATATTCCACGGCAGAGCAATACCTGCTACTACATTCGATGGCAACCGAGATGGCGATCCGTGACGCGCAGGGAAATGTTCGCATAACGAAGCTCGGTGGAAATAGCGAGAGGATATCAGTTGCCCCCTCGCCGGCTGTCGCCGGACGAGTGATGGGCATGATCCAAGATGGGGCAGAGCCGAAGCGACTCAGCCAGATGTGGATGGAAGTATCCGATGCGATTGAGAAGGAGAGCCGTGCCAAGCGGGAGCGTTTTCCCGCGAAGACAGACACCGGCATCGAAGGTGAGTGGATTAAGTTCCCATCGAAGGCGAATGATCCCAAAAACTTTACCAAGAACGTGAGCGACCTTGAAGCTCTTGCAAAAACATCCGCAGACTTTGGCAATCGTTCGTGGTGTACCGGCGAGGGTCAGGCGCACTCTCAATTATCAGGTGGAGACTTCTGGATTTACACTGTGGACAACAAGGCTCGCGTCGGTATCCGTATGGATGGAAGCGATAAGATTGGCGAGATGAGCGGCATCCTCAAAGGTCAGTATCTGGAACCGCAGATGGCCCCGGTCGCGCTCAAGCTCGTCAAGGAGAAGGAATTTATTGGAGGCGAGGACTTCATCACGGATGCGGTGCTGCGTCAAGGTCTTCGATCCATCGAGGCAGAACTGGCAGGAGGAAAGATTGACAAACCCGCAGCGGTCGATGCCGCAAAGAAAATTATTGAAGATGCTAAATACGATATTCACAATAAAAGTGCGCTACCATATGTCACGAATGAGAAGGGCGCTATCGTAGTCGGAGATGATGGGTTTGAGATTTCTCAAGGAGAAAAGATTTTGAGGGCGAGAGGTCGCTATCACAACGAGGACATTCTCGGTCTGTATCCCACGCTTCGTGATGCCATAAACAGACCGGGAGAAAAAGAGACTTCAGACACCCTTAAAGTTACTGACTGGAAGCCGTTTGTAATTCTTGAACCAACCGATCTCAGCAAGGCGAGTGCTGGCGCAACGTCAAAAACGATTGGCCAATCCAATTTTACAACTCTCGACGTTAAGGCTGATGCAAACCTGCATGAGATTAAAAGACTTCACACATTGGAAATCGACTCGCGGACCCCGGTCGGACAGCAGCCGACCGTCAAGGCTCCGGCTCTTGAATCGGTGAGCGTCGTCACAATGGCTCCCGGAGCCAAGCTCGACGCTCCGAAGCTCAATAAATTCTCGTACATCAAATCTGGAGATGTCTGGATATTTGGTGGAAAAAGAATCTCGAACCAAGGTATTAAAGATATTGTCGCAACGGGAAATCCAATTCACTCGGGGGTGATGAAGTGGAAAAATCCAGAGCCAGAAACAGACTCGCTTAAAAGCGTTCTATCCCACGCATCCACAGGCGGAATCTATGACGTGGTCAGTATTTCTGAATACGATGGAATAAAGGTGTCCATGTCCACAGATGGATCAAGAGCAATAATGCTTCCTTACGGTGGAGAACATCCATCCGGAACGATGCTGCTGAAATATGAGGTGGAAGGCGAATTTATTCCGGTTACAATTGGTCAAAGTTTTCCAAGCGCATCGCTCATAAATCTCATTCACGAATCAAGAGAAAAAACTGGCGACCCACTGACGCTTGGCGCTCTTCAAAAACTTCCTCCAGAAAAACAACAGGAAATTATTGAAAAGCGACAGCAGGGAATCGTGTCAACAACCTACATGAAGACCGATGTGACCCCTCAGTTCCTCGATGCTCTCCGCGCACAGTCCAGCATCAATTTGAAATTAGGAGGGAAGAATGATTGGAGCCGTGGAGACCATGTGGAGAGAATTCCAACTCGGATTGGAGCCGAGGTGAGTGTGAGCCCCGTGATTCTTGAAAAACTGATCATCAGCTTTCAGGAAAATGGAATTAACGACCTTGAAATCAAGTCGACCGATCCGAGTGATCCAATTATCATCCAATCGAAATCAGTGAAGGGGGCTGTGGCGCTCTTGATGCCAATAAAAAATACTGTGGGCGGACATTTCAGCATCCCAGACGCCCCACGCCCCGCCAACGCAGACGCCATCCTCGCCAACATCAAGATCGCCCCACCGGAGCGTGGTTCAGCGATCAGCTACATGCCAAGCTCGGAGTCCGGAGAGGTGGCCGAACCGTTGCCGCAGATGGACAATGGGAGCATTTCAAAATTCACGCCCGATCTTGCGATCCGCTTCATGCCGTCAGATCGAAAAGTCGATCTTGAGGACTACGCAGACCGTCAGATTATCGCCCTCCCCGCAGATCGCCTCGGCGTTGGCCCAATGGCGACTGGTCCGCAGGGAAATAAAAAGATCATGAGCGTTGATGCACAGGGAGGCCGGGGGTTCATGAACATCTTCAACGGAGGAGGGTGGTCGTTCTCCAATGAACAGACCGCGAACAGATTTCTCACACGAGCCAAGCAGGTCGCCGACAAGGATGGAAAAGCTCTAGTGGCTGTCACTGTTCTTGGCGGCATAAACCACCTGAACTCTCCGTACGGTCAGCTTGGATTCTCCAATGCCATCCGTGCAGCCATCGAGAGCGGTGACATCTCCGAAAAAAGCGCAGATCGACATATGCGAGCGATTCTTGCGAAGGTCAAGAGATCGCCCAAGCTGGAGGGCAACCGATCAATGGCTGCTGTGGGGGATATAAAAACTTTCGCCGACTACGAGAAGGCTGTAAACGACAAGTCACTCAACTTTCAAGTCGCCGCAGAGATTGTGGACAGGGCGCAAAATGTAGAGCTTCCACTTTCCGAGGAAACTCGCTCCGGGGCCGGCATCGACATTGCCACAATCGCCAAAGACCTGTCAGACCCGGAGCTGTCCGACATCCCGGCAGGCAGCGTGGTCGCCCTCATGGAGATCGACACACGCAAGTCCCCGACCCGTGATAATTTCCACTACAGCTACCCCGTCTCAATTCACGGAAAGCGGATCGGATTCCTGAAGGACTTCCCAAACATCCAAGACCTGACGTCGAGCGAGAAGATTTACTCTGGAAAGGCGAGCGGGAATAAGATCCTCGCCCCGCAACCGTTGCAGGCAGTCCTGCCAGAGCTGGATCTGCTTGGAAAATCGAAGGGACTATGGATTCCATCAAATCCAAAAAATCGACTGCCGCTCTCCCGACTCGAAGCGCCCACAAAACCTACCGAGAAGAAGACTTTGGCTGGAGTTTCGCGTTAGGCAAGTGATCGGCGAGGAACTTCTTCAGCACCCTCGCATATTCGTCCGCCTCGTCACGCGGAACCTGAATCTTGATCACCACGTTTTCGTCGTCCTCCAACCCTAATCCGGCCATGAGATTTTCGATGGACTTCTCCGTGTAGCCGGTCAGTTCGAGGTCAATTTCTCCTGTGTCCAAGTCGCCCAGAATGTCCTTGAGCGCCCCGAGGTTCATCTCGCCTAATTCTGCCAGCCTATTGTCGGCCAAAACATCCGCCATCTCCTGACGCTCGCTCGCGTAGGGCTGAAGATCCACCGGTACCCGGGTCACGCCAAGCAGCTTTGCTGCAAGATACCGGGCGTGACCCTTCGTAATGAATTGCGACCGGGTGGAGACGACTATTGGATTTCTCCATCCCTGTGCCTTAATCACCTTCGCCAGAAGCCTGATCTGGGCGTCTGGATGACCTTTGGGATTGCCCGGGCGAGGCGTCACCTCGTCAATCGAGGCAATGACCGTGCAGGAGCAGTGGACGGGGATTCCGTCCGCCAAACAGCCTTCATGGGGTCGAGTGGCCATCAGAATGGCACGTCCGAGTCTTCGAGATCACGTCCGGAGGCAGCGCCTTGAGCCGCTTTGCCACCCTGCGCCGGCTTTGAGGCACGTTTGGCATGTTGATCGCCCTCTTCGGCGTCCTCCTGATGCCCATCGTCCTTCCGGTAGCTGAGAAAATGCACCCTTTCAGCCTCGATCTTGTGGCAGGATCGCTTTTCCCCGTTTTTCTCCCATGTCTCGAACTTCAGGCGACCTTCGACCAGCACAGGATCGCCTTTCTTGAGGTATTTGCCGCACGCCTCAGCTTGCTTGTTCCAGCAAATCACGGTGACGTAGCATACCTCCTCCTTCTTCTCGCCGGATTCGGAGGTCCAGCTTCGGTTTGAGGCCAGTCCGATCTCTGCTACGGCTGCGCCTTTTGGAGTGTATCGGACCTCGGGATCTCTGGTGAGGTTTCCTGCTGTGATGGTTTTGTTGAGTTGCATGGTGTTTTTGGTTCTATTTTTTGGATTGCGATTCTGTTAAAAAGTGAATTGACGAGCGAGATTCTGCGTCGTGACATCTCGAAATAATCCGGGTTCAACTCGATGCCAACAAAGCTGCGGAAAAGCTCGAAGGCGACCATGCCGGTTGTGCCACTGCCCATGAATGGATCTAGGATCACGTCATCACGCTTGCTTCCCGCCTTGATGCAGGTCGTCGGAAGCTCCGGAGGAAAGGTTGCGAAATGGGCCTCCTTGAATCCTCTTGGGTTGATGCTCCAGACGCTCCGCTTGTTAGCCATGAGGTAGGGCGTCCCGTCCGCGTGGCGATTACCGGAATGGCCATTAAATCCAGTACCACCTCCTCCTTGCGATGGATGCCATTCCTTGCCTGAATGCAACCGGCTGTCCGGGCATTGCTTGTTGCCGCCGAATTTCACAGCCTTCATTTTTCCATTTGTCTTGCCCGGAACTCGCTCGCTGCCCTCCTGATTCTCCACGTCCTGACCGAGTCGCGCCACGCTCGAATCCTTGCAAGGCTCCTTGATCGCTTCGTTGTCGAAAAAGTACCTCGGAGACTTTGTGAGCAGGAAGATTTGCTCATGCGCCTTGGTGCATCGGTCCGTCACAGATTCGGGCATGCAGGCCGGTTTGTGCCAAATGATTTCCTGCCTCAGATACCATCCGTCAGCGCGGAGCGCGAAGGCGAGCATCCACGGGATTCCTATGAGGTCTTTCGGTTTTATGCTTGCGCTGGAGAATGGTGGCGACGTGCAATCGCGCACGCCGGGCTGTTTGTCATCCGGCCCTTTTCCGCTGCCGGCGTATGAATCCCCAATATTCAGGAAGAAGGTTCCCTCCTTCCTCAATGCCCGTCGCACCTCGCTAAAAACCTCAACCATTTTCTGTATATACAGTTCGGGAGTTTCTTCGAGGCCGATCTGCTGGCTCATTTTATAATCTCTTAACCCGAAATACGGAGGGCTCGTTACGCAACACTGCACTGTTTCATCCGGAATGGATTTCAGTCCATCCAGAACATCTCCGAGAATGAGTTGGGCGTGGTTCATAAATTTATTTCATAGTCTCGCCGAGTATTTGCAACCAAGGCGACGGTTGGTTTAGCGTTCTGATGAGGCAGCTCTCAAGCCGTGCGATGTCACGCCTTTGATATCGAGCCACTGCCGCCATGTCGCATTCAGGCAGGCACTCGTATTGTTTGACGTAATAAACGACACGCTTCACCCTTTGGAAATTCTCCGTTGGATTGCCGCAATATCGGCACTGGCGTCCTTGTTTTTGTCTCATGGATTTATTTCGTAGATTTCAATCGTTGTCCCCTCTTCTTCCTTCGCGTGAACCTTTCGAGATATGACGCTCCCTTGGAGAACATGCCATGCGTCGTCATGTAGGATTCCAGCAACGACAAGCATGTCTTGGAGTCCTTTGGTGAAGTGGTTATCCCAATCCATCGGTCGGATGGAGTAAACCGTAAAAACGATCTCAAAGCGTGAGCCGCTCTCGCCTTTTCCCGCACCAGCACATTCCAGTGGACTCCTTTCAATGCGTTTTGGCTTGCAGGCAGGTAGCCCGGAAGATTTATCTTCAGAATTCTTTTTGATGATTGAGGCGGTTGCATGGGCAAATATTCGTTTCAGCTCGTTTGGCGTGATGGGTCGCGTGCCGCTCATGGCTTTAAAAGCATGTTGTTGAGATTTGTTATGGTCTTCTCGTCATCATTGAACTTTTTCAGAATGTATGCCGCCGTGCCATGCTGTTTATCATCCGGAACACAGCACCTGCGCTTAATTTCCTTCCATTCGTCTCTGAACGCGCCCACGTCTTTGTGCGAGGTCAGCGCATCCATCAAGCTCTCTTCGGGGCGTGCTCCAAGATGCTTCCGTGCCGCCGCACGGAATCGGGCAAGTTCAAGATGTTTTCTTTGGATCCGCATCCTTTCTAAATCATTCTCAACGAAGTATTTCAGACGCCATAAAAGCCACTTCATCTGGATCTCGACCAACAGCATCTTTATCTTATTCATGTGTGATCCTATCCATAAATTCCATCGTCGGCCCGTTGAAGAACAGTGGCTCGTCCACGTCTGTCGCGCCGTCTCGATTCTTGCCGACCGTCATCAACATCTCTCGCATCGTTCCTTCGAGGGGCTTTTCTTTGTTCGGATTCCACAGCAGTGCGACGCAGTCGGCGTCCTGTTCAATCTGGCCGGACTCCTTGATGTCGGACATGCGCGGCCTGCGGTTCTCCTTTTCGGATTCACGATTGAGCTGGATGGCAACAATGGCCGGGATTCCGGTTTCGTTAATGCCGGCGCTGATCTCCTCGGAATTTCGCGCCACTCCCTGCACCATGTCCAATCCATTTTCCCGGTCCAGCTTTTGCATGTAGTCCACAACAACGAGGTCCACGGCTTGCTGGCGATGTGCTCGACGCATGAGGCTTCGCAGCTTTGACCCTGTCATGTGGGACGGGGTGACGAGGTAGAGATTGTGAGCGAGGAGTTTTTTTGCAGCGACTCGCAGCCTATCACGCTCATTTTGCGATGAGCTGGCGCGGAGAAATTTCGAGTAGTCCACTCCTGCGATCTTGGCGCACAGTCTGCCCACAACCCTGTCGCGCCGCAGCTCCCTGCTGACGTACAGAACCCGCTTTCCCTAGCTTAAAGCTGCAATGCAGTGCTGCTCCAGCATGGCCGACTTGCCCATGCCGGGACGACCTCCGATGACGTAATATCTCGAAGGCAGAATTCCACCGAAGCAACGCTGCCATGCGCCAATTCCGAC
>Ga0315275_10004871_pt1 | contig 12634 bp, 16 predicted proteins | sample YL17G03_0_MG_FD_205557 | JGI IMG/M metagenome (GOLD analysis project Ga0315275, IMG submission 205557) | Sediment microbial communities from Yellowstone Lake, YNP, Wyoming, USA - YL17G03_0 | ecosystem: Environmental > Aquatic > Freshwater > Lake > Sediment | place: USA: Wyoming | collected... | reverse complement strand
GCGTCGCACAAATTTTCCAGCATCAAAACGTTGCATATATGCAACATCGGAGGGCGCAATGGACAAGTGGGAACCAGGAGAGGAGGTCAGGAGCCTGATTCGGGAGTATGGTGGGTGTATCCGAGGGTATGCTTCCATGGAACTATACCTCAAGACGGAATTCCTCACAGAGAGTAAGTGGTGGATGCTCGGGCTGACGGTGAACGAGCACACGGTCATCTTCGACCCGGCTGTCAAACATAAATTGCCCGTCGATCAGGCGTATATTATCTATCACGAGCTGACGCATGTTGCACAGTTCCGGGACTTTGGATGGGTAGGCTTTATGGGGACGTATCTCGGCCAGTGGTTCCGGTCAGGACTTAGCTACCAAAAGATGAAGGAGCGGGGGCTGGAAAAGGAAGCGATACAACAGTCTAACGATTTCAGGGCTCGTTGTATGGGTGATGCGTAATGCCTCAACCGATCAAGCCAGCTCCGTTGTTGCTACTTGAGAAAGGAATCCTTTACAACGAACAAAAGGACCGGGTAGACAGCGAGCCGCAACCGATGCGAGATACCGTCCCGAAGTGTCCGAAGCACCTATCTCACGAGCAGAGGAGGGAATGGAAGCTATTCGCAGCCGCATTGCAGAATTACGGATTATTGAACTGTGCTAACGAGAAGCACCTGGAGATGCTTGCGACCTACTCCGCGGCGTGGAGGGCTTGCCTGGACCAGATCAATGCGACCGGGATGCTGGTTGAGAAGAAGAAGCGTATGGTTATGAATCCGCTCCTGTTTAGCCTCGATAGATTATCAGATCAGATCCGTAAGTGCAGCGACAAGCTAGGGTTATCGTCAACGGGGCTGGCGCAGTTGGGCAGTCTCATCAGTAAGGCCAAGAAAAAAGAAGGCATAGAGGAGTTCATGGACTAATGGACGAAGCTAAAGTCAAGAACGTCATGGGGTTCATTGGGAACCTGACTCATACCAAGGGGGAGTGGGCCGGGAAGAATTTTACCATTCTCCCATGGGAAGAGGAGATTCTGCGGAATCTGTTCGGAACTGTCGATGAGAAGGGGATTAGGCAGTATCGGACCTGTTATGTGGAGATTCCAAAGAAAAATGGAAAATCGGAGCTGTGCGCTGCTATCGCCTTATATATGCTTTGCAGCGACCAGGAGGCATCCCCAGAGATATACGGAGCGGCCGCGGACCGGGACCAGGCCAGCCTCGTCTACAACGTAGCGGCGCAGATGGTGAAGAACTCGGATGCACTCGGGAAACGGCTCGCAGTCAGGGATTCTAGGAAGCGAATCATCAACAAGCAGAATAACGGATTCTATCAGGTACTAAGTAGTGAGGTCCACACCAAGCACGGACTGAACCCGAGTTGTGTTATCTTCGATGAACTCCATGCACAACCGAATGATGAATTGTGGAGGGTGCTGACTGCGGGGACGGACTACGCACGGAAGCAGCAGCTTGTCTTTGTTGTGACCACAGCCGGTATCTACGACCGCGAATCTATCTGGTGGCGGGTCCGGGAGAAGGCCAGGCAGATCAAAGACGGGATCGTCGAAGATCCCTCTTTCCTCCCGATCCTCTACATTGCGGACCCGGAGCACGACGATCCGCATGATGAGGAACTATGGAAGCGAGTCAACCCGAGCCTGGGGCATATTTTCACACTAGACAGAATAAGGAGGGATTATGAGCAAGCCAAACAAGACCTCATCGAGTTCGAAGACTTCAAGAGATTCCGGCTCAATATACCTGCTAAAGTTATCCGCAGATGGATGCCGATGGATAAATGGGATGCCTGTTCGAATCCTGTCTCTGGAGTCGATCTCCTTAAGAAACGACCCGTTTTCGGGGGTCTTGATCTTTCGAGCACAACCGACCTTTCGGCCTTCATTCTTGTTTACCCCCCTACTACCGAAGACGAAGACTGGGAAGTCATCGTCAAAGCGTATTGCCCGGAAGATACGATCCGGCAAAGGAGCCGACAAGACCGGGTAGATTATGCCCGATGGGTACAGGCCGGATGGATTACCGCAACACCGGGGAATGTGATTGATTACGAGTACATCAAGCGGGACATCCTCCAGGCCGCGGACGAATACGATCTGAGGGAAATTGGCTTTGACCCGTGGAACGCTACCCAACTGGCTACCGAGCTGCTTAACAACCAGGGGATACAGATGGTAGAGGTCCGGCAGGGGGTGAAGAGCCTATCGGAACCGTCGAAGGATATCCTGAAAGCTGTGCTCGGCGGGAAGCTCCGGCACGGTGGACATCCGGTGCTGCGCTGGTGTGTAGATAACCTTGTAATGGTGCCAGATGCAAACGAAAATATCCGGCCCGTGAAGGACAAGAGCACGGACAGAATTGACTTGTTTGTCGCCATGCTCATCGGCTGGTCAAGGGCCGTTGCGAATATGGGGAATATGGTGAGTATATATGAGACAAGAGGAATCCTGACATTGGAGTGAGGAATTAGATGCAAGAGAGAATAGCATATGGACAATATCTTGAAGCGTACATATGCCGTGACTGCAATGCAGTAACGAGGAAATTTATAAGTAGTGGTCCATTATGTGGTATGGATATGTTGTGTCTTCACCATTGTTGTAGAAATTGCGGATCTAGAAAGATGGAAATTATTATTGGAAGATGGAAATTGAAAACTATTAAACATGGATTCTGGCCTTTCGAATGGTTTACAGAGGAAGATATTTGTTTCGAAGAGAGGATTGAACCATGCGCTCAATTATGATTGACGGCCATCGGATTACACAGGATGGGGATGCCTGGGTAGTTGCGGAGATCGGACACAATCACGGCGGGAAACTGGATACGGCCATAGAAATGTGCAGAGTCGCCAAGGAATGCGGCTGTGACGCTGTTAAGCTCCAGAAGAGGACTCTATCAAGGTGCTACACGAAGACCTTCCTAGCGACGCCCTACAACTCGGAGCACGCCTTCGGGAGAACATATGGGGAACACCGGGAAGCTCTGGAGTTCGGGACCGTCGAATATATGGAACTCATGGCTTATTGTAAGGAAATCGACATAACTTTCTTTGCGACGGCCTTTGACGAAGAAGCCGCTGATTTCCTCGATGATCTGAATGTTCCCTGTTTCAAGATAGCTTCTGGGGATTTAACAAATATACCGCTACTTATCCATATCTGTAAGAAGGGAAAGCCTATTATTATTTCTACGGGAGGAGCTTATATGGATCAGATCGTTGATGCTGATACCATTGCGCTCCTTCATGAGGCGCAGGTTGCGTTCCTTCACTGCGTAGCCAGTTATCCAACAAGAGCGGACATAGCAAACATATCAGCTATCAGGACAATGATGGACAGGCTTCATACTTGCATTATCGGATATTCGTGCCATTACAACGGAATCCTCCTCGCAGAGATGGCCTATATGTATGGGGCTAGGATAATCGAGAAGCATTTCACCCTGGACCATACGGCCAAGGGATCGGATCATGCGCTGTCCCTTCAGCCGCAGGGGATGAAGAACCTTGTCAGAAATCTTCGAAGGATGAAACCCGCATACGGACACGGGGAGAAGCTGCGGATACCAGACGAGGAGAAGCCGCTAGAAAAGATGGAGAAGGTCGGATACCCGAACAAGATGCTGAAGGAGGGGGCCGTGATTGAACTGTCTGATATTGTTTTGAAGTCTCCGGCCACAAGAGCAGGTATCCGTGGGAATAGACTTTACGAACTTGCAGGGAAGATCCTGAAGAGTGATTGCTCAACGGCGGTCCCTCTAACCAAAGATCTCCTGGAGGATGAGTGACATGAAAGGGTTAATCCTACTGATGGCGATGCTTCTTATCGGTTGCGGTGATGTACTCGACTGGTGTAATGCCGGGGACATGCGCTGCGATGGGCAGACGGCGCAGATGTGCTCCGGCGAGTATGAGTCCTGGGAGGACTGGCAGAACTGTGGGTCTATCGGAGAGTCCTGCTACACAAACTCCGGGCGATGCGGTGGGTACGAGGATATCGCATGTTGCGACTGAAGGAGGACAATATGTTTAGTTTGCATGGTAAGGTTGCTCTGCTCGTCGGCCATGAAGGGAACCTCGGACCGATCTGGGAGGAGACCCTGGAGGGGGCAGGTGCCAAGGTGGTGGGGATGGGTTTACCGGATGAGGATTTTACAGATACAAATTACATCTGGTTACAAACTGCGGCCTGGAAAACCCCGGACATCATCATCTGCAACGCCGCGATTGATACACCACCATCCACCATCGATGCCCGTTTCTTCACAAACTTTGAGCAGACGATGCAAGTAAATCTGACCGGGCATGCAAGAACTATTGAGTTCTTTCTACCGCGCATGATCCAGAATGGCGGTGGTGTCATCGTCTTCATTGGCTCAATTATGGGATGGAGGGCGGCAGATTGGACGAATTATGAGGGGGGTTTTGAAAAGCCGGTGGCATACAATCTCAGCAAAGCCGCTTTTGTGCATTTAGCCAGATGCCTGACGCGCCAGTATGGGCATAAGGGAATCCGTGCCGTCTGTCCGAGCTTTGGGCCGGTCATGACGGAGAAACTTGACGGGAAGTTCCTTGATCGTATCACAAGCAAAATCCCTATGCGGCGGGTCGTATCTATAAAATCCCTGAAACAGACACTCCTATATGCCTGCTGCTGCCAAGAACTTGCCGGTGCATCATGGTTGATCGACGGAGGATATCTTACTTGAACGAGGCTATCGCGAGAGGCGCACGATATCAAAATCTTATCGGAAAACGATATGGTCGTCTTGTTATCTTAAAAGACGTAGGAAGGAAATTTGGTTGTGTTCTTTGGCATTGTAAATGCGATTGTGGTAATGAAATTGATGTTACATCAATGGCTCTTGGTTGTGGAGAAACGCGCTCTTGCGGATGTTTGCAGCGCGAGGTTATTGGGCGTCTTCGTAGCCGCGATCTTTACGGGCAGAGATTTAACCGGCTGACGGTGTTTGCAAGGGCCGATAGAATTGGGCGTAACGGTATTATCTGGAAATGTCGATGTGATTGTGATGTGGAAACCGAAGTTGCTGCCAAGGATTTGCTGAGTGGACACACCAAGTCTTGCGGGTGTCTACAGCGCGAGAAGGCACGATGCAATGCGCGAGAGCGGTCTAAAAGCATGCGCGGACCACTTCATCCATGCTGGAAGGGTGGGATTAATCGGGACTATCCACTAGAATTCACAGGACCATTCCGCACAAAGATTCGAAAGCGTGATGGCTTTGCTTGCCGAGTATGCGGGAAATGGGGTTACGGTCTGGATGTTCATCATATCGATGAGAATAAGAATAATTGTTTAGAATTAAATCTTGTAACACTTTGTAGAAGTTGTCATAAGAAAGTCCATCATGGATCTGTAAAGATAGGAGTTTAACATGAGCACGGTCGCCTTCATTCCTGCCCGTGGAGGTTCAGCGAGAATCAAGGGTAAGAACATCCGTATGCTGGCCGGCCATCCGTTGATTGCCTATGCCATCGCGGGCGCAAAGCACTCCGGGATCTTCAATGGGATCTATGTCAGCACCGAATCGGGTGAGATTGCGGATGTTGCTAATATGTACGGGGCTGAGATAATCTTCAGACTGGAGGAATTTGCCAGGTCCGATAGTCCAGACATCCAGTTTGTAAAGCATCTAATCTCCAGTCTGCGAATGAAGAGCGACGATACATTCATCATTCTCAGGCCAACAAATCCGTTCAGAACAGCGCAGACTATCAGGCGTGCATGGAGGGAATGGGCACTAGGCCAACCGTCTGATTCCATGCGCGCAGTTAGTCATGTTCGGCAACATCCGTACAAGATGTGGAAGATCGGAGCAAGGAAGTGGATCCTTCCCATGTCTGATAAACGGATTGATGGGACTCCCGTTCACGATATGCCGACTCAGGAACTACCGTTGATTCAGATACAGAACGGGTGCATCCATATTGCAAAGGCAGAGATCGTGCGAACATTCGGTGATTATACCGGTGAAACCGTACTTCCATTTTACACGGAATTGAATGAAGGATTTGATTTGAATATAGAGGAGGACTGGATACTGGCAGAGACGTTGATTTGTAAAGGAATTGCTAAAACTGAACCAATGGGAGATTGAAATGGAGCCGCAACGGACGATGAGACATCTGCTCTGCGATAAATGCGGATGGCATACTAAGCATCTATTCTCTAGGTACAATCAAGGATACATGGGTGTTCCCAAGTTTGTCGATGAACAGGGTGGGCATCTAAAGGTCATGCAGAACATAGTGAAGGACCGAGTGAAAAATAGCATCGGTGGAAGAGTCCGCGAGCATCTATGGCGTTGTGGGACTTGCGACACTGAAAGGCGATATGGATTGACAGGAATCGAGGAGGTGAAAGAATGAAGGAACTCCCATTCTCTATCAGGCAGGAAACAGATCTTGAGAAGTGGAGAGTAGAGACATTCTGGGATAAAGAGCCAGAGACAATCGCCTGGATTGATTCTTTCCAGGCAGGTGAAACGCTCCTCGACGTAGGGGCGAACATCGGCCTCTATTCTCTCTACGCAGGAAGTAGAGGATGTACGGTTCGTTCCGTCGAGCCTCATCCGGGGAACTATGGCTCTTTGTGCAACAATGTTCGAAATAACAAGCATTGTATGGTAAAACCGCTACGAGCCGCAGTAGGAATGAGTTCAGAATTTGGTACTTTCAGATGTGAAAGCTATGAAGCCGGATCTTCTGACGGAGGGTTAATCAAGAGGGGTAGAAACGAATTCCCTATTGGAATAACCAGTATAGACAGTCTAACAAAAGACTTCGGACCGTTCGATCATATCAAGATTGACGTTGATGGGGAGGAGGATTTAGTTATCCTGGGTATGTGCGTATCGTTACGAGAAGGGTTATTCAAGTCATGCCTCATAGAGGTCGATGATAGAAACAGGCTGTTTGTACTTAGATCCTTCGAGAATGGCAGATATAGTAGAGGAAGCCGATTGAACTATATGGCCAATCATTCCCGGATACGCCGGACTCAGGAGGGAATAAAGGTTGAAAATATCATCTTTACAAGAATCGACTGACCTCCCTAAGAGAACCCTACTAACACCGAGAGAAGTTGCTACGTTCTGCCGAGTCCATGTAGGTACCGTCTATAAATGGGTTGAAATGGGAGAGATGGATTCAGTTCGGTTCCGTGGTACGATAAGGATACCACGGGCAGAGATTATCTTTATTTCTGCCGATTGCTCCTCGAAGTAGTTTTGTATCTGTATCATCTTTAGTTTCTCTAGTAGCACTTTCCTGCCCATTATGCACAGAATGGCATCATGTCATTCTGGTCGCGCCTTAAATCCTCGGATAAACCATCAGTTCCTACCGAGAAGATCGAAGAGCGTATATCTGCCTCTGATTCGATAGGTGCAGAGCATTGGATCGTCCGGCTTACGGATTCTCTCGCGCGCGCGGGTGCGGACGTAACCGGAGACGGTGCAATGAGGCAGACAGCAGTCTTCGCGTGCGTGCGTGTACTATCCGAGACTATCGCATCCCTACCCCTGATTCTATACAAGAGGGGGGAAGGAGATAGCAAGGAACCTGCCAGGGATCATTACCTGTACCCGATGCTTCACGATACCCCGAATAATTTCCAGACAGCTCTTGAATTCTTCGAGATGTCTGTGGGGCATCTCTGCCTGCGCGGGAACTCCTATTCGTTTCTGGAGAGAGATGGGCGCAATCAGATCAGGCGTATTGTCCCATTCCATCCAGATAAGATCACTCCAAGGATGGTAAATGCTGAGAAGCAGATTCTTGCCTATGAATATACAGATGATCTTGGAAGACAGACCATTTATCCGGCTGAGGATATATGGCATCTGAAGGGTCTATCGTCTGATGGATTCATCGGCATCAGTCCCGTGGAAATGGCGAGGCGGGCAATCTACCTTGCATCAGTAGCTGAGGATCACGGGGCTACCTACTTTGCGAATGGAGCTAGAGCGTCAGGTATCGCTAAACTGCCAGGTATTCTAAAGGCAGACGCGAAGTTACGACTGCAGGAAAGTCTCCAGAAGGCGATGTCCGGGGATAATAAGTTCAAGGTTGTGGTCTTTGAGCAGGGGCTCGACTGGACGCAGTTGTCCCTGACAAACGAGGATAGCCAGTACCTTGAGACTAGGGCGTTCCAGGTAGAGGAGATTGCAAGGATCTTCCGGGTACCGGCCATTCTTATCGGACACCCGGACAAGTCCAGCACCTATGCCAGCGCAGAGCAGTTTATGATGAGTTTCGTTGTTCACACTCTGCGCCCGTGGCTGGTACGGATTGAGCAGAGCATCAATAAATTCCTTCTTACAGATCAGGAACGCAGTTTATACTTTGCAAGGTTCAAGTTAGACGCACTCCTGAGAGGTGATATTGTCTCCAGGTACGCGGCCTATGCAGTTGCGCGGCAAAATAAATGGATGAGCGCAAATGAGATTCGGGCATTAGAGGAAATGAACCCGATTCCGGGAGGTGATGTTTATGAAAATCCGGCTATAGATATGACCGGTAAAGGAGGGAGTCCAGATGCCGAACCCAAACCAGATGAGGAATGAACGCTCGGATAAACAGATCATCCACCTGGACAGGAGGACGTATAACGTCTTCGACTTCGAGGTCCAGACCAGGGACGACGGGAAACCCCAGAAGATCATAGGTCATGCTGCGGTGTTTAACGTCGTGGATGGTCCTTCATGGTTTCGGGAACGGATCGAACCGGGTGCGTTTATTGATTCGATTGTAGCCGACGATATCCGGGCCCTGTTCAATCATAACCCGGATTATATCCTCGGGCGTACTTCTTCGGGCACCCTACGACTAAGGGAAGACGACAAGGGGCTTTGGATGGAGATTGACCCGCCGGATACGAATGTGAGCCGGGATCTCATGGTTAGCATCCAGAGGGGAGATATCACGCAGGCGTCGTTTGCGTTCCAGACGGTTGATGCAGGATGGGAAACAGAGGGTGGGGACGATATTCGAGTACTGAAGAAGGTGAGGCTGTTCGATGTGTCTCCGGTGACATATCCATTTTACGAGGCAACGGACGTTTCTTTACGGTCACGCATTGATAGGGATGAAATTCAGAGGGCAATGAAACAACGCAGGATGAGATTAGCTCTTCTGCGGAAAACGTAACAAGGAGGAAGAACACATGACTCTTCAGGAAAGACTGTCCAACCTAGTTAAGAAGAGGACCGATGCGACGGATAAGATGAAAGTGATGTTGGACGCAGCGGATGCGGAAAAGAGGGATCTGACAGCGGACGAGGAAAAGAGTTACACGGAACTCGATAAGGAAGTCGATGTTTGCAAGAAGGAGGAGGAGAGAACCCGGAAACTGATTCAGGACGAAGAGGTTCTTGATGCTCCCAAGAATTCGATCAGAGTGGCGATCCGGGCGGAAGCTCCCAAGGAATTTCAGAACATGGGCGAATTTATTCACTCTGTTCGCTTCTACCCAGACGATGCTCGTCTGAACTACGTCGAGACCGAGAAACGCGAGCAGTCCATGGGTGTCGGTGTTGAAGGCGGGTTTGCGGTTCCCAACCAGTTCCTTCCGACTCTGAGGATGGTAGATCCCCAGGCCGCGATCTTCCGGTCCAGGGCCACAGTAATCCCTGCAGGCACACCACCGGATGCTTCCGTAACGATGCCCTGCCTCGATCAAGGTCCAGCTCGGAATATCTACGGTGGGATGACAGTTCAGTGGATCGCTGAAGGGGCGACAAAGCCGGAGACGGACCTGCGTCTGCGGGAGGTCTGTTTGACTCCTCACGAAGTGGCCGGCCATACGGTGATTACGGATAAGCTGCTCAGGAACTGGGCGGCTGCTGACGGTCTGATTACACAGATGCTTCGGTTGTGCCTGAACGGTACAGAGGACACGGCCTTCTACAGCGGGTCCGGTGTGGGTCAGCCACAGGGGGTTATCAACTCTCCTGCGAGGATTGATATTGCAAGGACTGGTGCTTTGGGGGTTGTCTTTGCGGATATTAGAGCTATGTATGCTCAGCTTAAGTTCGGTGGCTCACCTGTCTGGATTGCATCCCAGACGATTCTACCGCAGATCACGAACCTGGTGGATGCTGGAAACCATTTGATCTGGGCTCCGAATGCTAATGTTATCGGGGCACCTCCGGGTACATTGTATGGCATTCCGCTGATGTTCAACGACCGCTCTGTGGCTCTCGGAACCCGTGGAGATCTGATCCTTGTTGATATGGCCTACTATCTCATCAAAGACGGGTCTGGTCCTTTCGTGGCCGCATCCCCGCATGTGTACTTCACAACGAACAAGACGGTCATCAAGATTTTTTGGAACGTGGACGGCCAGAGCTGGCTGAACGCTCCTCTGGGCCTGGAAGGGTCCGTCGCCAACACTGTTAGCCCATTTATCGTGCTCAACTAATAAATGGATATAAGGAGGAATAAGAGATGATTAATAACGGGAAACTAAGCGAAACCTTGAAAATTGATTTCGAAACCATGGTGGCAAGTACGACTGGAGGTACGACCTCTGCTCCGTATGATATGAGCGGGTTTGATAGAGCGTTCATCGGTGTGAGTATCGGTCTTAGACCTGCCTCTATTGCCACTCTATCAACCGTATGGGTAGATCTCATGGAGACCTCTGCTGTGACTGCGGCAATGACTTCCGCGTGCGGAGCTAAGACCGGAATCGTGATCGGGTCTTTGGGGAATACGGCAATTGCGGCCAACGTTGGTTGTAAAACGATCTTTTTGAAAATGGGTACTGGTACAACCACGGGTGAGACCTTCCATCTCGGACTCGGTACGGACATCGTGACCTTTACATTTTCCAGTCTTGCAACGATGATTGCCGTGGGTGCTACCAATACGAACATTAAGGCAACTGTTGCATATTTCGGGTCCGGTAGTGCGATTGATTCAAGTGCTAATACCGGGGAGACCCTGTGCCTTGACAACATCCGGGCGATTCTTGAATCCACCCAGTGCGTTATCGGTGGTCCGAATGTGTTCAAGATCACGACCCCAAGTACCAACTCAATGACACTGGGGATTGCAAATTCTACGAAGGGCTGCTGGTTCTTTAGTAATACGGCATCTACCGAGACTATTCTTGGTCATGCTGGAGAAATTGCCTGTGGGTTCGATATCCGATCTGACCAGCTTACGAGCACTCTTAATAAGCGGTTCATCGGTGTCAAGATGACCTCTTGTGCTCAGGCTGGTGGAATCACTGTTAGTGTTATTCGTGCTCAAGGTAGGTATATGCCTAGCGGATTTGTCGGCAAACTGAGTTCCTAATGGGCTAGAGGGGGAGTGTCCATAGTGGGCCTCCCCCATATCCACTTTCTATGACGAGGAGATTTAACATGGAATTGGTAAACGCAGTTTCTCAGATCACGCAGGTTCCAAAGAAAGAGAAGGTCGCAATCATCGGGTGCGCGGATTCAAAGGAAGAGGCTCCATGGCATCTCACGGAGGAGTTTGAGTTCTGGGGAGTAAACAACCTGTTCCTGACGTTTCAAAGGCCGTTTACGAGGTGGTTCGATATTCACCAGTTCACCCAGGAAGGCGAGACTTGGTTAAGGAGAGGAAAGACCGACTTCAGGGGGATGCCTATTAATAAGTATCTTGCTGCTCTAGGGAAACTACCGTTCCCGATATATATGCAACAGGCTATTCCTCTTGTACCTAATGCTATTATGTTCCCGTTCGCAGCACTAGTGCAGTCATTCGGAAGTTACTACACAAACACGATTTCTTGGGAGATCTCCCTTGCTATGGCTGAAGGGTTCAAGGAGATTCATATTTACGGAGTAGATATGGCGGTTGACTCCGAATACCATTTTCAAAGGCCTTCCTGCGAGTATTTCCTCGGGCTGGCAGTTGGGAAGGGCATCAAGGTGTTCATCCCAGATACCTGCGATCTCATGAAGACACGGTTCCTGTATGGGGCTCAAGAGCCTGTAGAACTACCATTCAGGAATAAGATTTCCGCTATGCAGAAGTCAATGCACGAGCGCAGAGCGAAATCCGAGCAGGAGATGCAGTTGGCTCAGAGGAAGATGTTCGAATACAACGGAGCCCTGGCCGCGACTGCGGAGATCGACAAGATCTACAAGAACGTGACTGGCGGGTGATATGAGGCGCGTGCGCGTGCATAGGGGATGGGGCGATCTGCTAGAGACGGAAGCCCTCGAACCATACGAGAGGAGGGGTAGACGGTCGATAAGATCATGCCCGTTCCGTAGAAACGAAGACCTCTGCCCCTGCGAATGGGAGAATGATAAATGCTTAACAAGGAATACTCCTACAAAGACTTCACGCACAAGAGCAAGAGGTGATCTATGGTCACAATGACGATCACGCAGCAGACAGTCACGATGGATGGGCACCTTGAAGTCAGGGTCCACTTCGAGGAAGGCAAGATCAGCTTCGACCGGGACTACCAGTTTTACCAGATCACTTCCGAGGAGATGCTCTCGAAACTGAAGGAACAGTGTCGGCAGCTTGCGGTAAGCCTCGACACCGCGGTGAAGAACGAGATCCTCGTCGGGAAGTCGTGGACCTACGATCTTAGCAAGGGTGAGATGA
>Ga0315275_10004870_pt1 | contig 12636 bp, 10 predicted proteins | sample YL17G03_0_MG_FD_205557 | JGI IMG/M metagenome (GOLD analysis project Ga0315275, IMG submission 205557) | Sediment microbial communities from Yellowstone Lake, YNP, Wyoming, USA - YL17G03_0 | ecosystem: Environmental > Aquatic > Freshwater > Lake > Sediment | place: USA: Wyoming | collected... | reverse complement strand
TTGCGCGAAAATCAGCATTGTACAGAATTCGTACAACGGAATAATGATCGCTGACATTGGAAACAACCCCGACCAGTCCGCCATCACCAACAACTGACATCTGGGGTAAAACTCCATCCACTTTTCCGGCATTGAGGGTAAGCGTGTTGCGGAGAAGCGTCAGGTTCTTGCCAACGACTCGTGCTGCCAGAAGGGGATGGCGAAAACCTTCCTTGAATCCGAGGAGTCGCCGCAGTCGATCATTCTCGACCTTCGCTTCGCGGAGTTGGCTTGCTTCGTCAGCAAGGTCAACGTTCATGCGGCGAAGGATATCGTTCTCCTTCCGCAAAGAGAAGTAGCGGGGAACGAATGCCAGTTGGTCCTGCATGACGCCAAACACAACCGTCGCTACTCCGCGAATATGCCGGATTTGCGTATTGTCGTTAAGGGCCATCAGGATAAGTGACACCACAAGGAGAAGGGAAAAGACCGCATACTCCTTGAAGAGCAAGACGAAATTATAGAAACGTTTGAACATGCCGGCGATTGTGCGTTGTGTCGGAGAGGAAAGTCATCGTTGGCGGGGTTTGGCTCGCACGCCTCTGTCAGCGAACCCTTGTGGACTGCCTAGTACCGTTTACTCTTTATGAGCACTTTGGAAAAATGTCTCAGATCCTCCAATACGCGCCCTGTTCCCCGCACAACAGCGGTCAACGGATCTTCCGCAACGTGCACCGGAAGATTTGTTTCGAGCCTGATTCGTTCGTCGAGACCCTTCAGCAGAGCACCGCCACCCGTGAGCATGATGCCGCGGTCGAGGATGTCCGCCGAAAGCTCAGGGGGGGTCCGCTCGAGCGTGACCTTGACAGCTTCGACGATCTGTGAAATTGGTTCGTTGAGAGCCTCGCGGATCTCGACGGAACTTACCTCCGTGGTTTTCGGGACCCCGTTTACAAGATCCCGGCCCTTCACTTGAATCGTGATTTCTTCGCGCAGAGGCATCGCCGATCCAACTTCACACTTGATTGCCTCTGCTGTCCGCTCTCCAATCAGGATGTTGTGATTTCGCTTGAAGAACTGAATGATGGCATTGTTCTTTTCGTCACCGGCAACGCGAATTGACTCTTCTGTAACAATTCCCGAAAGGGCGATCACCGCGATCTCTGTTGTTCCTCCGCCAATGTCAACAACCATGTTACCGACAGGCGCGTCTACATCGAGACCGATACCGATTGCTGACGCCATCGGTTCTGCAAGAAGATGAACTTCTTTTGCTCCGGCGTGTTCGGCGGCATCCCGCACAGCGCGCTTTTCTACCTCGGTGATACCGGAAGGAACCGAGACAACGATTCGCCGGCTCGGAACCCATCCAACGCTCGTCTTGCGGATGAACTCGCGCAACATTCCTTCGGCGATTTCAAAATCAGCAATCACTCCATCTTTCATGGGCCGGATGGTGCGGATGTCGCGGTGAGTTCGACCGAGCATCTCGCGGGCTTCGTGTCCAATCGCAATGATCTTCTTCGTGTTGCGGTCGAACGCAACAATGGAGGGTTCATTGAGAACGATCCCCTTGCCCTTCATCCAAATAACCGTGTTCGCCGTGCCGAGATCGACAGCGATGTCTGCAGAAAAGAGAGAAAAGAGGCTCATTGCTGGGTTGTATGCTTATTGTGTGAGATCGTTAGTGTCTGAAGTGTCTGATGCCCGTGAAAATCATAGCAACGTTATGTTCATCGGCTGCCTTGATAACTTCTTCATCGCGGACAGAGCCACCTGGCTGAATAACGGATGTCGCGCCCCCCTTGACAGCTTCGAGTAGGCCATCGGCAAAAGGGAAGAAAGCGTCTGACGCCACAGCGCAACCCGCAAGGTCCAGGCCAGCTTCAGTCGCTTTCATGAGGGCGATTTTTGCCGAGTCAACCCGTGACATCTGACCCGCGCCAATCCCCAGCGTGCGATCTTTCTTCGTGTAGACAATCGCGTTTGACTTAACATGCTTCGCTACACGCCACGCGAACAGCAACGCCTCGAGCTCTTCTTCTGCCGGCTTTCGCTTGGTCACGACGTGCAAACCCTCACGGGTGATTCGATGTTGGTCCTGATCCTGAAGCAGAAGCCCCCCAATAATACCCCGAACGTCAAAAGCCTTGGCAGATCGTATGTCGATCACCTGCTGAATCAGTCGTCGATCACGCTTTTTCATGAGGAGTTCAAGCACACCATCGATATAGCTGGGTGCCACAATAACCTCGGTGAATATCTCGTTGATGGACTCTGCGGTCGCGGTGTCGAGAGATCGGTTCACACAGACAATACCACCAAAGGCCGATTTCGTATCGGTTGCGAAGGCCTTCTTGTATGCCTCAAGCAGCGTTTCGCCAGAACCTACACCGCAGGGATTGTTGTGCTTCACAATGACCGCGGTTGGCTTTTCAAACTCTGAGCACAGAAGAGCGGCGGCGTTGATGTCGAGAATATTGTTGTAGGAAAGTTCTTTTCCATGAAGCTTCTTGAAATACGTATTGAACTTTCCATAGAGGGCCGCCGACTGATGGGGGTTTTCGCCGTAGCGGAGCGCATCAGACTTCTGCATCGAAAGAGTGACGACATCAGGCAATGCGGTGCTGGACTGAAGGCCGCTGAAGTACGACGCAATCATGGTGTCATACGTGGCCGTATGTTGGAACGCCTCACGGGCGAGTTCGAACCGGGTCTGAAAAGTCACCGCCCCGTTGTTTTTTGTCAGTTCCTCGGTCAGGGATTGATAGCGATCGGGATTAACGACCACCACCGTGTGGCGGTGATTCTTTGCCGCTGCGCGGACCATCGTCGGTCCACCAACGTCAATTTGTTCGATAGCCTGTTCAAGAGTGACGTTTTCGCGCGTGATCGTTTGCTCAAACGGATAGAGATTAGCGACGACAAGATCGATGGGTTCAATATGATGCTCGCGAAGCTGTTTCAGGTGTAACGGGTTATCGGTGGCCGCGAGGATGCCGGCGTGAATTGCGGGATGAAGCGTTTTCACGCGGCCGTCAAGAATTTCTGGAAACCCTGTGACCTCGGAGACGGATTTGACGGCAACACCGGCTCCTTTGAGTACTTGATGTGTCCCGCCCGTCGATATAATTTCTACGCCGAACTGGCTGAGAGCCTTGGCCAGTTCAACGATGCCGCGCTTGTCAGACACACTGATAAGCGCACGTCGAACGCGCAGTAAGACCTCTTCCTTAGCTTCACGAGTTGCAGTATGATTCATCACGGTTGTGTTCAATTGCGTTAGTGTATCCACACAGACCTTTCATGTATGGTTGCCCTCTTTTCAGCGAAAGCCTTCAGAGCGAGAGGATAAATCTCGTGCTCGACCTTCAGCACTTTTGCAGCCAATGTTTCGGGGGTGTCATGCTCGTCGATGGCAACAGTTTTCTGAAGAACAATAGGTCCGCGATCGTATTCTTCGTCGACAAGGTGTACTGTCGCGCCGCTCACCTTCACACCAGACGCAAGAACCGCCTCGTGAACATGGTGACCATACATGCCCAGACCGCCGAACGACGGGAGCAGCGCAGGGTGGATGTTCAAAATGCGATGTTGGAATTCCCGGACGACGATCGTCGGAATCTTTTTCAGATAACCAGCGAGCGCAATAAGCTCTACGTTGTGATTCCCCAAGACTTCAAGCATTGCAGCGGCGTACAACGCCTCGTCTGCAAATTGCCTTTGACTGAGATGAACGGTGGGAATGGAATATGTGTTGGCGATCTCAAACGCGCCGGCATCACCCTTGTTGCTCAACAGTACCGTTACGCGCGCAGGGAGAATCCCCTGTTCGATTGCGCTGAGAATAGCCTGGAAGTTCGACCCCCGTCCGGAAGCAAAAACTCCAATGTTCATCAAGCGAGAATGACGTTGCGATGTTCAAATATGAAGAAAATGTAACGATAAGTTGAAGGATAGTCAATGAAGTACAGTGCTGATGGCAGTCGGAGCAAGCTCTTCGGTCAGCGGACCGCCCCCTCGGCCACTCGTAAGGACACGGTTCGCGTATCGAGAGTTGCCCACACGCCAAATGGAATCGTGAGCTTCTTCGCGATGTGACCGTATTGGAGGTTCGCCACAACGGGGCAGCCAACCGTGCCAACCGTTTCCTGAAGAACCTGTTCAATCGTCAGGTGTGGTTTTGAAGGGTCACTGGGAACGCAATCGGTGAATTTGCCGAGGACGAGGCCGGCGATGTTCCTAAGAATGCCAGCATGCCGCAACTGGGCAAACATCCGGTCGACACGATGAGGTGCCTCATCGACATCTTCGAGAACGAGGATAGTTTTGCGGAGGTTGGGCAGGTAGGGGGTTCCGATGAGCGAGGCGAGGAGGGAGAAATTTCCTCCAAGGAGGATTCCTGATGCCCTTCCCTTGTTGTGAGCAACGAGTGGTTCATCGTCAGGATTCTGTAGGCTGCCAACACGGGATGCCGATGTGACAATACGCCAAAAATTCTCCTCCGTAAACGGATCAATATGATCCCACATTTCCACAGCAACCATTGGGCCGGAGAACGTCACCAACCCGGCCTTTCGAAGGAACGCAAGCTGTAACCCCGTAATGTCGCTATACCCGACGAGAATCTTTGGGTCTCGACGTGCAGCCCTGTAATCCAGCAGATGAAGCATCCGGGGCGTTCCGTAACCGCCGCGGAGGGCAAACACAGCTCTTACTGTCGGATCACGCAGCATGTCGTTCAGGTCCGCCGCACGTTCTTCATCTGTGCCGGCAAGATAGCCATACTGCGCCATGACATGGCGACCGATCTTCACGCGGTATCCAAGACTTTCTAAGTATCGAACGCCCTTCTCCACTTTTTCCTGGGCCGAAGGCGTACTGGCGGGTGATACGATCCCGATGAGGTTGCCTGGACGGAGGCGCGGAGGTTTCAGGGTTTTCATGCTGTGGAGTTCTAGACCGTGGAATCTGGCTCGCGTCGGAAAGATAAGAAGATAATGACAGAAAGCAACGCATTCCCTTGGATTTACACACTCTCACAGATGAGAAATTCCCGGAGAGGTATACCCCCTTTTGCCAACGGACCCAGAGTGCAACTTTTTCGCATGAATAGCCGTCTCAACTATGGATAGCAGTCGCCCACCACACACTGGGGGTTGGAAGAAATCAACGGATTCTGTGTATCGTAAGCAAAGGGACATTCAACCTTTACCACAGGAAGAGCTCACCTATGTCAGGAAACAAGCGAATAAGAACCATCATCGTCGATGATGAACCGCCGGCGAGAAATAAGATCCGGGAGCTCCTGAAATCCGATCCCGATGTGGAAATCATCGATGAATGCTCAAATGGGCGGGAGGCGGTGCAAACAATCGTGGCGAAGTCTCCCGATCTCATGTTTCTCGATATTCAAATGCCGGAGCTCGACGGTTTTGGGGTGATCGAAGCGATAGGGCCGGAGCAACTCCCCGCGGTGGTTTTCGTGACAGCGTACGATCATTATGCCGTTCAGGCGTTCGAAGTTCACGCGGTCGACTATTTGCTGAAGCCCTTCGACCGCCAACGGTTTCAGACAGCCCTCGATCGTGCGAAGACACACCTTCAACTCGATCGACGGAAAGAATTGAATCAACAACTCACCTCTATTCTCCGTGAGCTCAAGGGTCCCTCCAAGCAATCTGAACGATTTGTTGTCAAGTCTGGCGGCCGTGTGTTCTTTCTGAAGAATGATGAGATTGACTGGATAGAGGCCGCGGGGAACTATGTGCGCGTACATGTTGGCAAGGAGACGCACCTGCTTCGGGAAACGATGAACGCAATTGCGAAAAAGCTTGACGCGACGCTCTTCATCCGCATTCATCGATCCACGTTCGTCAATATTGAGAAGATCAAGGAATTACAGCCATGGTTCCATGGTGAATATGTCGTCATTCTCCGTGATGGGACGCAACTAACGATGAGCAGAAGTTATCGCAATAACCTGCCAGAGCTCCTGGGCCCAACGTTGTAAGTCCAATTGTCCATGCGTCCGGCAAACGGTCATGGTTGATTGATTCTCAGGATTCTATTTCGTTAATTCTCACCGAGAGAACCGAACGTACGAAGGATGTTTGGACCCACACAGTGGATAATCCCTTAGTGTCACCAAGCGTTTTATCAGCAGGGCCCGCGAGCATACTCGGGGGCCTTGTTGCTTTTAACGGTAACTAACCCAAAAGGACACACCATGAAACACGCCAGCGCCCTCATCTGTGTGACCATATTGACCACACTCTGCTTGGGCCAGGTAAAGCTAGAAAACCCAGCGCTCTCATCACTGGTTGAGGCTGAGCGATCCTTCGCGCTCACCAGCCTCGAGATTGGCACCCGCCCTGCGTTCATGAAATTCTTTGCCGATAACGCCGTTGTATTTCGACCAGGCCCGGTCAGATATAAAGAGGCAATGAAAGATGTCCCGCTTCCCGCCAATCTGAAAGAGACCACACTCGAATGGGAACCACTGTACGCTGATGTGGCTGTCAGTGGCGACATAGGGTACACAACAGGACCCGCGGTTTGGACCGATCACTCTCCCGCCAAGCGGCCGCCGTACTACGGGTATTATTTCTCCGTTTGGAAGAGGCAAACAACGGGGGAATGGAAGGTCGTGTTCGACGTTGGAGCCGAGCAGCCCGGACCCTACAGCGGGTCGCGAACATTTCATACACCCACAGTAGTTGAGCGTAAGGCAGCGATCTCGACATCCAGACCAGAGGAACACGTTGTTAGCCTGATGAACGTCGAGCGAGAGTTTCTTGAAGCGGTCCAAAAAGAAGGAGCGAGCAACGCCATCGCTCGGTATGTGGAAAGAGAAGTGCGCGTCTATCGCGAGAAAGAAGTTCCCATTGTCGGTAGCGACTCACTCCTCGTGTATTTCTCTGGCAAACCATACTTGTCGCAGTGGAACCCGATGTTTTGTGATGTTGCGCTCGCCGGCGACATGGGGTATGTGTACGGCGGCTACGAGGTCGCAGTTCCCGGAGCAGCGACAGCTCAGGTTGAAAACGGATTCTACCTTCGTGTATGGAAACGCGATGCAACCAATACATGGAAGTTCGTCGCGGAGGTGACAAGTCCCCTTCCATCACCCCCCCCACCGCCTAAGCAGTAGAAAGGAATTCAAAGGGCACGCGTACAAATTTTCTCTCTATGAAGAAAGGTCCTCCGTGGATCAACAATTCAGTGCCGACTCCGACCTTCCGCTCGGCGACATGCCACCGGAGGAGTTTCGGAAGTACGGTCATCAATTAGTGGATTGGGTTGCCGACTACCTGCAGAATGTCGAACGCTATCCCGTGTTACCGAACATTCAACCGGGAGATATTCGTCGTTCTCTTCCCGGTTCACCGCCTCAGGACGGTGAGCCGATGGGCAAGATCCTGGCTGATGTCGATCGGCTTATCATGCCGGGAATGACTCACTGGAATCACCCACGGTTCCACGCCTACTTCAATTCGTCCGCCAGCAGTCCGGGCATTCTCGCTGAATTGCTCAGCGCGGCGCTCAATGGCAACGCGATGGTGTGGCAATCGGGACCGGTCGTGACAGAGTTGGAAGAGCTGACAGTCGATTGGCTTCGCCAGATGCTTGGCCTTCCCGGGAACTTCTGGGGAATGATTCTGGATACAGCGTCAACAAGTACCCTGCAGGCTATTGTTGCTGCCCGCGAGTCCCTCGCCGATTTGAAGACACGCGAACAAGGATTGACCGGTCGTAAAGATGTACCGAGGCTGAGGCTTTACATGTCTGAATTAGCACACTCCTCGGTTGAGAAAGCAGTCATGATACTAGGTCTCGGCCTGGACGGGGTCTGTAAGATACCGGTCGACGAGAATTTCCGCATGCGACCCGAAGCGCTTGCAGAAGCGATTGCACGGGATCGGAGAAGCGGAATGCGGCCGTTCTGTGTGGTTGCGACCGTGGGCACAACTTCCTGCACAAGCATAGATCCTGTTCCCGCCATTGCAGATGTTTGTGAGCGTGAGGGACTCTGGCTTCACGTTGATGCCGCCTATGGTGGGACCGCAGCAATTGTGCCGGAGTTGCGCTCCGTCCTCGCGGGCTGTGAACGCGCAGATTCGCTTGTCGTGAATCCCCACAAATGGATGTTTGTCCCGGTTGATCTCAGCGTACTCTATACACGAAAACCCAAAATTCTACGCCAGGCATTCTCTCTTGTTCCGGAATATCTTCGCACGGCACATGATGATGTCGCGCGCAATTTGATGGATTATGGAGTACCCCTTGGGCGAAGATTCCGTGCTCTGAAACTCTGGTTTGTCCTCCGGTACTTTGGCGTGAATGGGCTGGCAAACCGGCTCCGCGAACACTTGCGTATCACACAGATCTTCAAGGATTGGGTTGAATCCCATGCTGAGTTTGAGCTCTTGGCTCCAGCAAATCTCGGAGTGGTATGCTTTCGCACACATCCCATGGGAGTTGACAACGAGGAAGAACTCAACACGATGAACAAGAACCTGCTGAACGCAGTGAACGGAAGGCGGGATATGTTTCTCTCGCACACAAAACTTGGCGGGAAGTACACTCTTCGCATGGTTATTGGTCATCTGCGCACAGAAGAGATGCATGTAAAAAAGGCCTGGGAACTCATCCTGCAGGAGTTGCAGCGCATTCGTTTGTAGTCACATGATCGACAATTTCATCTTGGCAGACAATTCCAGTGACAGCCAACCATCACGCAGGTGGCTCCAATGGGTAGTGTATTTCTTCATCTGGACTGCCGTCGGATTGTTTTTCGCGTCGTACTCTACATTATGGGGACGTCACATTTTCAGGTCGCCGATAAGCTGGGAAGAAGCACTCGTTACCAATCTTACCTTCTATTATATCTGGGCGTGCCTCGCACCGATCGTTCTGTGGCTCGGAAGACGATTTCGATTCGAGCGTGGATCATGGGCTTCCTCTCTGGTCGTCCACGTGCCGATGAGCGTTGCTCTCTCAGTGATTCAACTCCTTATTTCGGAATTGATCTCACAATCAGTCAGCGCTGAATCGTTGAAATTGTATGACGCATTCAAAGAAATTCAGCGCACGTTCGTTGTATACTTTCACATGAACCTACTGACGTATTGGGCCATTCTTGGGGTGGAATATGGGCGCGAATACTATCGGAAGTTCCGAGACCGTGAAGTGCGTGCAGCGCAACTGCAGGCACGGCTCACCCAGGCCCAACTGCAAGCGTTGAAGATGCAGCTTCATCCGCACTTCCTGTTTAACACATTTAACACGATTTCATCGCTCATGCATCGGAATGTGGACGATGCAGACCGTGTGCTGGCGGTGCTCGGTGACCTGCTGAGGTATTCGCTGCAGAACGTGGGAGTTGAAGAAGTGCCGTTGAACGAAGAGCTGGAATTTTTGAAGCGTTACCTCGAGATTGAACAAACGCGATTCGAGGATCGCCTGAGGGTGAAATTCGACGTTGACCCAGATGTACTCGACTTCAAGGTGCCGAACCTCATTCTCCAACCCCTGGTGGAAAACTCAATTCGCTATGCGGTTGCGCCGAGGGCAAGCGGCGGATCCATAGAAATCACAGCGCGGAAACACTACTTTACTCTCTTGATAACTGTTCTTGATGATGGCCCCGGACTGCCAGAGGGATTTGTCCTCCGCGATTCCAAGGGTATTGGGCTGAAGACCTCGATGGAACGACTTGAGCAACTGTATGGCGACGAGCAACGATTTGAGTTGTCGAATAGGGCGCCAAGCGGCCTAAAAGTGACCATAGTGCTACCAGCCCGTTGATCCTAGGCTGGGCGACCAACCGTGCAACTTACCCCCCCGAAACATTTTCCCCGTTCCTCTCGTATTTGATAAAGAACCCGAGATTTGCTTCTACGTAATTCAATGTTCATCAGAACAAACACCACATATCTCTTCAGATTCGCACTTGCCCTTCTTCTGCTCCTGACAGCCGCGGGCGCTTCTGCGCAGGGGCTGCGTTCGCCTATCAACGAGCAAAGGCGTTTCGATGAGGAGTCATTCGCGAAAGACAAAAAGGAGGCTGACGCTTATTATCATCTTGGCGTCGGGAATCTCCAGGAGCCATCAAACAGCGACATCGCTGTTGAGCATCTCGAAAAAGCTGTTGAGCTGGATGAAACCAATGCAGAATACCATTACCAGCTTGCGGAAGCATACCTTGCAAATTTCGAGTATGCAAATCTTCTCCAGAAACCGTTCATCGGACCGAAGGTGAAAACTCAACTTGAGATGGCCGTACAGTACGATCCCTCGTCGATACGCTATCGTGAAGCCCTCATTCAATACTGTATCTTCGCCCCGGGCATTTTGGGTGGCAGCTATGCAAAGGCGCGTGAACAAGCCGATGAGATCGCGCGAAGAGATTCGTACTTGGGGATGCTGGCACATGCAGGAATACTTTCCGAAGAGGGAGAAGGGGAGCGATCGCTCGCACTCTATAGAAAGGCCATGCGTGTTCAACCCAAATCATGGGAAGCATACCACCGTCTTGGAATGCACTATTTGAATATCCAGGAGGTGGACGAAGCGATTACGATGTTTCGGAAGTACATTGATGTCGCGCCCGAACAAGCGAATAGCTACAACTGCCTTGGGCAGGCGTATCAGCAAAAACGAATGTATGGCGAAGCCATCGCGGCATTTCAAAAAGCGCTGGAAAAAGACCCCTCCCTCGCACATCTCGTGTTTCGCATTGCGCAGCTCTACGAATTCAAGGGAGTGAAAAACCTCGCCCGCGATCACTATCAGCACTATCTTTCAATGATCCCTCGTGGGCGCGCTGCAGATGATGCCCGCGAGAAAATTCGACTCCTGGCACGATAAGCACACTCTGCATTGACGCCAGTTCGAGTCTCCGGTGGTCAACAGGAGATTCGCGCTGTGGGAAAGCACACCTCCTCAATCTCCGCTTTTCTCTTGTCGTTCTTATCGTTATCTTAGAGAAGGCGTTTTCCACTAACGAGAGGCAGTTCAATGAAAAAGAAGTTCTCAGCATGGATGATTGCAGCGGTGATGCTGGCGGGGATGATTCTCGGATTTCAGGGAAAAGAACTCATCTCTGCGGATAATATCTACGAGCAATACGGAAAATTTCGGGACATTCTTTCCCTTACAGATAAGTTCTATGTTGATCCCGTGGACACACGGAAGTTGACAGAGGGAGCCATCACCGGGATGCTGGAAAAGCTCGATCCGCACTCGGTCTACTTCCCACCGAAGGTCTTTGAGAAAGCTTCGGAGGAAATGCAAGGCAATTACCAGGGTGTCGGACTGACAATTCGGGCATTGAACGACACAATCATTGTCATTGAACCTATGGGCGGGGGACCAGCGGCAAAGCTCGGCATCCTTGCCAACGATCGGATTGTGAAGATCAATGACAGCACTGCCGTTGGATTCACGTCAGAGCAGGCATCAAAGCGTCTTCGCGGGCCAAAAGGGACGAAGGTCAGGGTGTCAATTGCCCGCACGGGAGTCAAAGAGTTGCAGCTCTATGAAATCACGAGAGCCGAGATTTCCATTGTCAGCATCGATGTCGCGATGATGGTGAACAAGGAAGTCGGCTATGTCGCTATCAACAAGTTTTCCCAGAAGACCAATGAAGAGATGTTGGTGGCACTGAAGGACCTGAGCGGTCAGGGCATGAAGAGGCTCATTCTCGATCTTCGATGGAATCCAGGTGGGGTGCTGGATGAAGCGGTTCGCATGGCCGATCTGTTCCTTGATGGTGGAGCGAAAGACAAACCTAAAAAGATCGTCTATACAAAAGCCCGTTCCGCTGAGTTGGAAGAAACCTTCTTTGCCAGCGATGGCCAGGAATTTGAAAAGTTACCGATCATTGTGCTGGTGAACCACGCCTCTGCGAGCGCCAGCGAAATTGTTGCAGGAGCAATTCAGGATTGGGATCGAGGGCTCATTGTGGGGGAAACGAGTTTTGGCAAGGGGTTGGTCCAGCGGCAGTGGGCGTTCGGTGATGGCTCCGCGTTCCGCCTGACGATTGCCCGGTATTATACTCCGAGTGGCCGGCTTATCCAGCGTTCATACGAAGGGAAGGCGAAAGACGACTATCAGCGGGAGGCGTTCGAACGCGATGAGCAGGAGGGGGACAATCTGACACACACGAAAGACCTGAAAGTGAAGGGTGATTCTCTGCACCCGGTGTTCCATACAAACGGCGGCCGGGTGGTGTATGGCGGAGGGGGCATTTCTCCGGACTACATCGTGAAACCGCCATCAGCGTCGGAGTTCATGCAGAATCTTGTTCGAAGAGATGTGTTCTTCCAGTTTGCAACAAGTTATCTGGACTCCCGCAGTCAGATAATCAAAGCAGCATATGGTGACGATTTACAAAAGTTCGTCGGGTCCTACACCATTTCAGAGGAGATGATGCAGGAGTTCCGCACGCTTGCCAAGACCAAGGGGATGACAATTGACGACAAAGATCTGCAGAAGGATCTTGTCTATGTCAAAGCCAGAATTAGGGCAGAGATCGCATCGGTATTCTGGGGGAACAGCGGCCGATACCGCGTGATTCTTGAGGTCGATCCACAATTTCAGAAAGCAATGGCGCTGGTTCCGGAAGCAGTGAAGTTTGCGAAGCTGAACTGA
>Ga0315275_10004869_pt1 | contig 12637 bp, 5 predicted proteins | sample YL17G03_0_MG_FD_205557 | JGI IMG/M metagenome (GOLD analysis project Ga0315275, IMG submission 205557) | Sediment microbial communities from Yellowstone Lake, YNP, Wyoming, USA - YL17G03_0 | ecosystem: Environmental > Aquatic > Freshwater > Lake > Sediment | place: USA: Wyoming | collected... | reverse complement strand
GTTCGAAATTTTGCTGAAGCAGTTCATCATGTTATCCATGGTAGAAATCCCAGCCTGCGTGCTCGCCTGCGCCTGGTATGCAGGGTTGGAAGAAGAACCAGCGTATTGTGAAGTCATTTCGACTTGGGACTGGACCATGTCCATGCACATCTCGAACTGTAGGTAGTTGAGATAGAACTGAAGGAATCCCATTATAAGCGGCATGAATCCGAGCAGTATGTCGCAGGCCTTGCCCACACCCTTGCCGAACGCGGAGATACCTTCAAAAGCGTTTTCCGTTTTACTGTCTTTCGTGGCCGCCCATGCGCCCAGCTCGCCGACTATTCTGGGCATCACGCAGACGGCGAAGCCCCACTTGATGCCTTTTTCCATGCCATCGGTTATCTCGCTCTTCTGGTCGTCGGCGCTGCCGAACAAGTTAAGTTTGCTGAGCGCTATTATGGTATAAACTACAGTTGCCACGGCTACCAAAATCGTGATGATGTCACCGGCGGAGAAGTCGCTGCCTGCCGAAGAAGCAAAGCAACTCTCACAGCTAGATTTTTTATTTTCTGGTAATTGGGAACAGCCATCCTTTGCCGTAATACTAAGAACAGCGCCAATACATGGCGCACTGCCGCATGTGCCAGTTTGGGTCCCAAGGACATAGCAGTATGATTTCGATTGTGGCTGTCCCGTGCTCGGCGCCTCACACTTGCCGCTATTGCATATCTGAGGACTGACGCACGCGGGTTTGCATTCATCCTTGCCGATGCCTTCTATGGCGCTCTCGGCTGTGTCAACTATGGTGTTGCCGGCCTTGCAGACCGCGCAGAATGACAGCATCGTGATTATTGTCTTGAAAATCTTCTGGAAGCTGCTGAAAGACTTGGCCATCTTCTCCCTCATCTTCTCGGCGTTTATCATGGAATCCGTTTTCTTGGGTGTTATGGTAATGGTGCCGTCGAGCTTCGATATCGCCTTGCGCTCGAGGTCTCCGGCGTATTTGACGTAAAGCGTGATGTTGGAGCTGCCAAGGCTTATCGCCGGCAGCTCTGTCTGTTCGGAGCTGTTGGTCACGACGTATTCCGGGCTGTCAGGCAGCTTGATGGCCGGGCCTATCTGGAACGGGCACAGGTATTTGTCCGTGTCCTTCAGGTTCTGGCAGTTGCCCAGGGAGCGCTCGCCGGCAGGGACTTTCGCATCCTTGAAGACTATGTCAAAATCATAAAGGCTCAGGTCGGCCATGCCCACAGCAGCGTTCTTGTTGTATATGCGTATGGTAACGTTTTGATTAGAATCCGAAGCGAGCGAACAGGGCACGGTTTTACCCTCGCTCTGTATCTGGCAGTCGATGCTGGAGGTTGGGGTGATTATAATGTCGAAATCGAACTGGTACTTACTATCGTCTTTCACTATGCCCGCATCGATCTTACCCTCGGCTTTTTTGCCTCCGGCGCTAGCGACGAGCGTTATCTGGCCGTCGCCGCTCTCGCATCTTTGGAAAAGCTTGTAATCCATGTAAAGCGAGCATTCGTAATCCTCGACGCGGTGGACGCCCACCTTCTGGTATGTCCTGAACTTGCATACGGTCGAGTTGGTGTCAGGCGACGTGCCCATGCCCTTCGTCAGCTTTCCCTTACCGTCTTCGGCCTCCAGCTTGAAAGACCATGTGAGGTCGTCTTTAGGCTCAGCGTGCAGCAGGTCTGCATACATTATCCTGACGTAGCCTGTGTCGCCCAGCTTTATCGATTGCGTGCCGAGACAGTTTATCTTGTTCTGGAGCATGCCGCCTACAACGTCGCTGTCAACAATGTCCAGGTATTGTTCCAGCGGCCTCGAAACGACCGCGATATCCTTCGAGCCGGAAACAGCCAGCTGCTCCTCGCCCGAGCGGACGAGGAACGTGAGCGTAAGCGGGTAGTAGCGCGTGCCGGAACCGGGAGCGAGTTCGCCGGAGCCGCACGTCACTCCCTCGAAAAGCTTGTCCGTCGGAATGGTGCATGATATGGTCTGGGTCTGCTGCGTGCAGTATCTGGCTGTATGCGCTAGCGTCCTGCCGTTGAAATTCATGTCCTCCTCGAGCACGCTGAACGTGCCGAGGCTCTTGGCGTTGGCCGTGACTTTAACCTCCTCGGGATTCGCCTGTTTGCTGCCCTCGCAATAAACGGTCTCCGGGCTTATAGACTGGATTACAACACCTGTTCCTTCGGCTATAACATAGACAGTCGTGGAATTCTTTATGTCATAATTTTTGGCTCCGGTAACGCGTAGCGTTAGGTTGGTAAGCAGCGCCCCGACTTTCGTCGTCTTGTCCGTCTTTATCACGACGTTGCAATCGAAGTTGTATTCCAGGCTGGCTTCAGTGCATGTGCCTGATGTTATTATACTGTTAGGCACGACTGACGCTTGATGTTTGAGGCTGGCTTCGGCGGCATTGTGGACAGACACGCTGAAAGTCGCCTGCGTCTGGTTGCCCTGAACGACCTCGATTCTGGACGGGGTCGTGAAAATTATTTCAAGCCACGGCTTCGCTCCGGCGCCCTCGCCCACCGGCACGGCAAGCGGGAAGGAAATGGTCGTGCCCTGAATCGCGAAAGTTACCGGCACCACTGTGTTCGCATAGCCAGCAGGCACTTCGAAAACGACGTTCGTGCACTCGTAGAAGTCGCGGTTGCTCGTGGACGAGACTTTCGAGCACGTCATCTTCTGGCTGGCCTTGGTGAGATATGTATAAGTGAAGACCGGGTTCGAGCCCGCCATCTTGGGCTCCTGAATGAAAAGATTAACTGTTACTGTGGTTTTGTCGCCAATCGCTAGCGACTCAGGAACTAACGAATAGACTTGCATGTGCGGCTCGGGAAGGGTGACGTAAACCGTCTGAGGATTGCTAGTCACTGTCGCGGACGAGTAGACGAACTTGAGCAACAATGTGGCTGAAGAGTCCATGAGCGTGCAGATGTCGTCCTTGGCGATTGTGCACGTGTACATGCTGGATGACGACGAGCAGGCCAGTGTTTTATATGTCTTGCCACTGTCCAGCGAATAACTCGTCGCTGGTGTGCCGGCTATGTTGTCTGTTCTGGCTGTGACCGTGAGCGACGAGTCCTGTACGCATCTCAGAGGCGACGAGGTCGAGATTATCTGGAGGTTCGGCGCTGGTGTGGGTGGCAGAATCTCGTAGAACGCATTAGCGAATATCTGGTGCGGCTTGCTGTCCTTGAAGCCGTCAAGCCTGAACGACAGGGTATCTACGCCGCTCTTGTCTGAAGGGATGTCGAGAGCGACGGAACACTTATAATATTTGATATTAGAATACGATGTCTCCAGCGAGCAGTTGGCCGCAGCATACGCCTTGCTTAGATATTTGAAATTGAACCCGGACGAAGTGTATGTCATGAAGTCCGGGTAGTTGATGTGGAGCAGCACGTTCGCGGACGTCACCTTGCCCGCTTCCACGGTCTGCGGCGTCACGGTATCGACACCCAGTGAGGGCGGCGGGAATGTCACTAGTACCGTCGAAGGCAGCGAAAGGACTTCGACGTCGCCATAAGTGAACTTGAACGTCAGCCCGAGGTTTTCCTGCATTAGCTGGCAGACGCTGTTCTCTCCAATCGTGCAGACGTAGTTCTCGCCAGAGCCGGTGCAGTTCAGCGCGTTGAAGTTCTTGCCGTCGAAAGTATACTGCTTCACCGGCGTCGTGCCAGCCGGGTTGAAAACGTAAAGCCTGGCTGTTATCGCCTTGTCGATGCCGCAGTCGAATGGAGTCGGCGAAAGCGAGCTCACCGAGATTTTCGGCAGCGGCGCTTTGAGCGTTATCGGAAAGCCTCCTGATAGTTGCACGCCTCCCTGATAATTGAAGTAAACGTTAACTGTCGCCGTCCCCGGCGCGGAGCAAACTGGAAAAGTCGCGACAGGAATCGAGCACTGGTAAGAATACATGCTGGCGTTCGGGTTTATCACAGAGCACGTCATCGTGCCCTCGCCCGCGCGGACGCCGCCTATCGTGTAATAATATGACTGGTAATAGCCCATGCTTGCATTGGTCGCGTGCATGTTAGCCTTTATGACCTCGCTGCTGCCGCACGTCACTACCTGCGGAGACCAGTCGTCTACGGTGAGGCTGGCGCCTCCGCTCGACTGGGGACCGGCGGTCGTGGAGTAGAAAATCGCCGGGTTCGCGGTTTTGCCGTCAGCGGCGAAAACGAAGTCCCATGTACCATAGCTCTTGTTGAAAACATTGCCGGTGAGTTTCGTGTAATAGAAAGACGGCGTGCCTGTCCCTGTCGGGTCTATCTTGTCCTTGTTGCCGGAGAGGTCGTATATCTTCGACGTCGCAGAGCCGCTCACTGAAGCGAAGAATGTCCTGTTCATGTTGTCCGAAGGGATGGAATAATAAGTCTCTATGTAGCTTTTCACAGTCTCGCCGGAAGCGCCGGAGCCGAGGTAAAGGTCAATCCTGTCTGATTCGTAGTTTTCTTTGTTGAAGGAATTTATGCCGGTCTTGGTCAGCTTGTCCCAGCTGGCCGTCCATATCTCCTTGCCGGATACGTCGAGCTTCACCATGATAATAAAATTGCCCACGTTGCTGGTGCTGACGTCATCCCACATGTAAGTCTCGTCGAAGGTCATGGCCGTGCTGCCCGAGTTCGACGAGATTACCGGCTCTATGCCGTTCTGGATGCAATCCGAAGGGTTGAGCCCCTTGCAGCGGAAGACGTAAACCTTCTTTATCACGCTGGCGCTGCTCTTGCTGGCCAGCTTGATTTCTGCATACTGGTAGTTCTGCTGGTATGGGAACGAGAAGTCTTTCTGTATCAGGTCGGAAAACTTCGGGATGGATGCGGCGAGCTCTTGCCCGCCGGAAGTGAAAATGCGTATTTCCAGGGCACCTACGCCTGTCGTGCTTATGATAAGATAGGTGCACACGATTGCGAATATCTGCAATACCAGCGAATGCCATTTTCTCATAATCATCAGCATGAAAGTTCTTCCGTACTTGCAGGACTCTTGCCGCCGCACTTGTTGTAAAGTAGTGTTGTCATCTTGTCGGCTTCGACCGGGTCTATGCCCGGGTCAGACGGGCTTCTTAGGCCGCCGTCTACCTTGGTTACGTACGGCAGATATATGTAGATGTTTTTCGAGCCCTCAGGTATAGTGATGGTTGTGTTTATGTATCCAACGGGCAGTGATTCCTCTTCGTCAGTCGTGTCGGCAAGGTAGGCGGTCACTCTGTATATAACCGGCTGGATGCCGGAGATGTTAATCGCTGCCACGAGATCGTTGTTGTCGCCATAGTTGGAAACTATGATGGCAGAGTCCTCGCCGGTGAAATAATTGGGGCTCACCGGCGTGAAAGAGACGAATGCATTGAGATTAATGTCATCGAAATCCGTCACGTCCTTAGATGCATCTTTCACGGCATAAGAGCTGTAGGTGCCATCGCCGGTTGAAGTGCCGGCATACGTTTCGAGCGCCTTGAAATGAAGGGTCACCATGTCCTCGACTGTTTGTATAGTCACTGCCTTGTCCTGAAGCTCGTCCGACCTGAAAAGGTCTCCGTAGCTCCTGTGGCCGCTGCTGTAAACATGAAGCTCGCTTATCATGCATGGTATATTGCCCTCTGCGACGCCATTCGCGTCTGTCGTGCCGACGTCGCAGATGTAGAAGTTCACGCTCGCGCCCGCGACTGGCGAGCCTGTCGTGTTCTTCACGGTTATCTTGGCCGTGCATTTGGCGTCGATAATGCACACCTTGTCATACTCGGACTGTTTATTGAAGTTCGCATCGCACTGACCGGGCTGGGTGCCGTTTATGTCCACCATCACGGCGAACTTGAACCACTGGTTCATTGAAGAGTCCTCGACCATAACAACTGTCGGGTAGCGGAACGAATAAGCTACAGAGTAGGGTGCCATGCACAACGGGATGATGGGAACGATTGGCTTTGGTATGATCCTGAGAGGATCCGGTGAGAAGGCGAAATATTTGTCCACCTCTGAATCCCATGAAGGCGGATATGCAAAAGCAACCTGCAGATCCGGATAGTATTTTCCGCCCACGCTGTTAATCGGGTAGAACGGGTTCTCGGCCAGTTTAAGCGGCTTGGTATTCCAGACCACATGAGATACCGTGTATTTTATTATACCCTTGATGCCCGGCAGGAGCTGGTTCCTGGTTTTCATGAGCGGGTTGCCGCATCCGCTTTGCATGCCCGCGACCGGAACCCATAGGTCGCTGTCCGGATTGGAATGAACCATGGATGTCAGAGTCACGACTTCTAGGAATCTGTTATTAGCGTTGTCGGTGACGAAGTTGTTGGAAAAATCAAGGACGTCATAAAGCTTCGAAGCAACAGTTACCTCATAGGGCATCTGCACGTCATAGCTCTCGACTTTGGTCGGCAGGTATATGCGTATGTTTATCGCGTCCTTGATTATGCCGACTTCTGTACTTGCCTTGCTGAAGTCGAATTTAGCAGTCTTGCCGGAGAAATCCATCTCGTCTTTCAGGTTCTCGCGCAGGTAAGATAGTATGCCCGCGCCGACCTCCTTCGAGATGTCGGGTATGTTTTTCTGGCCGCATGCAGACCATATCGCCGTATCGAAAGCCCCGAATTTGACAGAAAGCGACGGCTTCAGCGCGCCGCCCTGGTTGTATAATAAAGTGAGTTTTTCCTTGACGCCCGCGCGCATGAGGTTCATCACGGCGTCCTTTATCGTTTTTGCCTCTTCAGGTATGCCGGACGTTGGCGCGGTCGGGATGATTGACTGCCTGGAAGCGATGACAAAAACAACGACGCCGATAATAACAAGAGCGACTATGACTATGAACTCTACCTGCCCCTTTCTGCGGGAATTCATATGATTATATATCACATTATCACTTATATCCTTTTAGCCATGCTTAAACATTCACAGCGTTGATGTTAACGTGTTTATCATTCGCTACCGCACGGCTGGTTCATGTAATTGAGCTGGTAATCCAGGCTCCTGCCGGCATATGTCAGCCTGAACGTGTATAATTCTGAAGGATCTGTGCTTGGGCTCGTCCCTAGCAACGCGTCCGTATCGTATGGTCCCTTCGTCCCTTTCAATTCATCGAAGTGGAGCGTCTTTGAATGAGATGACGACGATATGAAAAGTTCCGGCTTGAAGCCTTCGGTCTGGTTCAGCTTCTCTAGGTCATAATCTATCGTAATCATGTCCTGCGTGCATATGGCGTCGCCGTTGTTAAGCACGCCTACGCGGTCTGAAATGAAGAGCAGTTTGGTGGTGCCGTAGCTGGGCGACGTTATGTTCACGAAAGCTGAATTCAATGAAAGGCTTGTCGCCAGCGATTGCATTGTCGCCTGAAGCTTTTCCGCATATTCCGACATCATGTTCGAGGCCGCTAGCTGCAGATTCATGCGCTCCCTGGAGAGGGCTATATCCTTAATGAAAAATGTGAGCGACAGGTAAAGCAGTATTGCGGAAACTATGGACAGCAGTATGTTCAGGGCCTTGGTCAGCGTGCTTAAACCGGATTCCTGCATGGAAAGGCAAATGCTTGCAGCGCTGCCACTAGTAGCAACTATTAGAATTATCATGAAAGCGGCGCAGAGCCATCCCCACTTCGAGCTTTTTATCTGGCTCCAGAAATTCTGTGCGGTGCACTCGGGGAAGTGGTCAAGAATCTGCTCGCCAAACGTTGGCACTTCCATTTCCCGCGTAATGGCACCTTTCTCGAAATCTTGCAGGTTTTTCATTTCATCGTCAATCTCTTCTATCGATTTCTCGGCTATGCAACTCAGTATCCCGGGGCCATATTTTATCAAAATATTGAGCACGGCAGAAAAGCCGTTTTTGGCATCGCCCCACAAATATGACTTGGCGAACATCTTGAGGGCTTCACCGACATTGCCGGTGGCTAGCTGCGCCACCATCTCCACGAGATAGCAGCACATGCTCAGGGTGTTTAGGAGAGTATAACCTTTATTGAGCCATTTGCTGACGTCCTGCAGGTCATTGAAGAAATCCTTGTCTCTTTCAAGGAGCGCGAGCGTGTTTATGAGTTCGTCCAATGCCGTCCCGCGCATCTCGAACGTCGTCTTGGCCGAGACGCTCGTGTAATAGTTTAGATATTTCACGTCGAAATATATGGTCATTTCGCGCTCTTTCGTGGTCATGTTGTTCTTGTCGCTGGGGACCGGAAGGTTGCCGGGCGTTATGAAAGTCATGCACTGGTATCTGTCGCTCGACAGCTTCTTGCATATCAGCGCGGAGACGTTGTCGCTGTCCAGTTTGAACCTTGATTCGAACACCCTGAGATGTTCTGGAACATTGCCCGTAATCGTCACGGTCACATTTTTCTGCGGTTCATCCGGGATGCACAGGCCGTCCTCGCTCACTATCTGGCAGTCGACGCTGTCAACACCGGAAATTTTAAGGCCTAAATTGAGATCCTGTGACGTGAGCGTGGTTGAGAAAGTGCCTGTAAGGTTGAACTCGCCTGCCCTGGCAAAAATACCAACATTCGTCTCAGCGCCTTCTTCGCACTTGGGATACATGATGCTGGAAACCGTGAGCGTGCAAAGGTAAATGTCATTACGTCCGTCGTCCTCGGTGCTGTGCAGCTTGCTGCACTCTATCATGTTGCTCGATGTGCCATTCGCGGCGAATGACCAGCTTATGCTGCCGAAAAGCTTTTCGGCATGGCGTATGACGACGGGAACATCTATTTCGCTTCCGGCATTGCAGTTTATTACAGGAACGGGATAAGGCGGCCTGGAAACATAGAAATCGGCTTCCATGGACGGCTCTATGCCGGCGCCTATTATGCTGATGGCTTTCGAATCCGTCACCCTGTTGCCTGACTGTTCCTGGGCGATTTCAAAGGAAATATATAACCTGTTGCCTGTGCTTTCCAGCGGGCAGGCGGGAAGCTTTGCAAGCAGTGTTTTGACATTCAACGTGCATGCTATTTCCTGGTTGCTTATCAGGTTCGCCATCGGGCCGCAGCTTACTGCGTTGGTCACGTTGTAATAAGTGCCGCTGGTTGCATCCTCGATTAAGGCTTCCATGCTCGTTATATCGAACTCGCCCACGTTCTCGACGTACGCGCGGAAGCCGGTCGTGCCCTGTGATTCGCATTCGACTGGCTTTATCTCGTCTATTATCTTTAGCACAGGATCTATCGAAAGCCTGGCGACTTTCTCGTCCGCCTGGCTGAAAACGTCGCCCATCACGTAGGCGGAAACGGGCGCCAGGGATATTATTAGATAGCATGAAAAAAGGACGAATACCAGAACCAGCGCCTGCCGCGTTTCCATCTTAATTATTTGGCCGCCCGCAATTTTAAACTTATAAATTTCCGGCTGGCTTATAATTAACATGGCGAAAGGAAAGCTCACCAAAACAAAACCGGACAATGGGCCGCAGCATGAAGATTTCGCTGACGACGAAGGTTCGCTGAAAATGCCCCATGATGAGGAAGAGCAGCCAAAAGATCCCAAAACCAAGGACATGAAAGAGAAGGAAGAATTTAACAAAGATGAAGACGAGAAGAAACGCGTGCTCATTCTCAAGAAGTTCACGAAAGAAGTGCTGAAGAAATACGGGTCCATCGTACGCTCTGTCGTACTGTTCGGCTCGAGCGCTCGCGGCTCGTGGCATAAAGACAGCGATATCGACGTGTTCATAATTCTCGACGACACGAAGCACAAAATCACACCGGCCTTCAAGGAGCAGGTCGAAGAAGATCTCGACGTGATAGCGAAGAAGCTTTCGGACAAGCTGTCGGTGCAGCAGCCTTACCTGCTGACCGAGTTCTGGAACATGGTGCGCATCGGCCATCCGATTGTGTTCAATTTCATCCGCGAAGGCGTACCGGTATTCGATCGCGACATATTCCTGCCGATTAAACGCCTTCTGCAGATGGGCGAGATAAAGCCTTCCAAAGAGGCCGTCGAGAAATACATCGAGCGCGCACCGGGCAGGATAAAGAGAATCGAGACCGCGAAGATGTACATGGTCGCGGAAGACTGCTATTACGCGATGCTCGAGAGCCTGCAGGCGGTGCTGATGTTCCTGGGAAAAAATCCGCCGCGCCCGAGCGACGCGCCTGAGGCGATGCGCAAGACGCTGGTCGACATGAAACTGGTCAAGCCAGAATTCGCCGACTGGCTGGACGGAGTGATAAAGAGGCGCAAGGACATAGAGCACAAGCATCTCAAAGCGCTGAGCGGCCAGGAGCTGGACGACTGGATAGACAAGTCGAAGAAGTTCGTCAAGGAGATGCAGAAGACGCTGGTCCGCATCGAGGTGCTGAAGCGCGAGAACCTCATAGAAAAGTCGTACGCCATCATGGCGGAAACGATAATGACAATCCTCAAGTCAATGGACAAGACGCCCGAAAAGGAAGATGAACTGAGCAAGTATTTTGAAACATATGTTGTAAAGCCAGGCCTTGTTGCCGACACTTACCTCGAGGTATTCAACGAGCTGAGCAAGATGAAGAAGCTGGTGAAAGACGGCAAGATTCTCGACCTGCAGAAGAACGACATCTTAATGCACAGGGAATACGTCAGGAAGTTCATCAAGGAAGCGGGCAGGATCCTGAAAGGCCACGCGAAAGTCTGAATCAGATTCATTTCTTCAGCTTTTTTATCTCCGCGATTATTTTTTTCACTGCTTGCGCTGGCGTCAGCCTGCTCGTGTCTATGATCATGTCGTATTGGCTCTTGTCCGTTATGTCGACGCCATAATATTTCTTGTATCTCCTGACGTCGCTGGTATGCCTTTCGATGACGCTTTTTTCGGCCTCGGCCAGCGTTCTGAACTCGCCCTCGTTCCTGCCGCACTCGCCCTTTTTTAATTCGTCAAAAATTCTTTTCGCGCCGACCTTCATATCGACGTCGAGAAAAACCTTCACTGATTGCGGTATCAGGAAAAAACTGGTCCTGCCCTCTATGACGAAGTTGTCCTCTTTCTCGCCGAGCTTTTTCTGGTATTCGTCGACCTTCCTGTCGGTCCAGTCTTCCTTCTCGCCGAGCTTATTGAACTCGGCAAGCGTCATGCCCTTTTCGCGCGCCATCTTCCGCCGCATCATGCCGACGTAATAGCGCTTCATGCGCAGGCGGCGCGCGAGAATCTTTGCAACCGTGCTCTTGCCTGAGCCGGGCATGCCGGAAATGGTTATTATCATGCTCTTCATTTCCCCGGAGAAGTTATAAGATTTACCTGACCATGTCCGCGAGGTCCTGGAGAATGTCGACGATGTCCTTCTCGCGGTTCGGCGTTTCGAATATCAGCGTGCCCTTGATGTTCAGGGCCTGTATGGTCTTTATGAGATGCTCCAGGCGCATGTCGGAGCGGGCGATGGGCTTGTGCTTTCCGGCGCCGTTCCTGTCGTAATCCGCTCCCGAAAATATGAAATACGCGTCGTTTATCCACTGGTGCCCGACCTCGGCCCGCACCTTGTCGATTATTCTCCTGAAATCCGTGTCGTGAGTCAGCACCCCCCGGTCACGTCCGTGTATGTGCGCCCAGTTGAGGACCGGCTCCGTCCTCGTCGTGCGCTTCACCATGTCGACGACGTCTTCAAGGCTGCCCAGCTCGTCTACATGACCGGTGGTCTCTATGCCGACCTTGGAGCGTATGCGCATCTCGTTAACTATCTCGTTTATCTTGTAGACGGTCAGTTTCAGCGCCTGGCTGTGCGGCATGCGACCGTAGAAATTCGGGTGGACGATCAGCGAGCGCGCGTCCATGACATTCGCTATGTTGCAGTAAATCTTGAAAACATTGTCCAGCGCCGGCTCTTCCGGCAGCGCGTTGTTGTGTATCGAGAGCTCGATGTTGTATTTGGAGGCGATGGTCTTGATCTTGAGCAGGCTGGTGTATTGCTCCTTGTAAAGGTCGGAAACGTCTTTTATGTTGGCAAAAAGTTCTTTGGGTAGCAGGAATGCGCGGAATCCGACGCGATACAGGTCCTCCAGCACGTTCAAAGCTTCGGAAGGTTTTTTCACTACCGGCGTCTTTGCGCTGCCGTAGGCGATGCCGATTCTCATCCCTAGCCGTTCCTGTATTTTAAGGCTCTTCTTCCGAATAAGCATATCGGCCAACTTCCTGTTAATTATTTGACAGAGCCTATAGAAATAGGTAACGACCCGGTGGGGAATGTTTAAACATAAGCCTGTCATGCTGTATTTACCGGTTTTCGCTACTTTAAGGTATTTAAAGTGTGGAATATGATTCTTAATCAGATTGATATGAACATTCACGGACTGCCAAATGCAGAGGCTCTGTATGATGAACCGGCTGTTGTCGGGAACCTTCCAGCACATATCAGAGATACTGTCAAGATTTCTGCACGAAAAGCGAATGAGATGACCACTTTCGCTCTCGAAAAGTATGGCTTGACCAGCGATACCAACGTGCCTATCGTGATGGATCGCATAGACCCGAAAGACGGTGTCGTGGGCGGCTATACTGACGGGAATGTGATAGGGATAAACGAATACATCGTTCCTCACACGAACGCTTTTTACAGCCTGACCAGAAGACTGGGTGAATCCAGAAACCCGCTGGCAAAATACATCTACGGGAAGCTTTCGAAGCCCGTGGACAATCTGATAAGGACGATAGTCCACGAGAAACTCCACATAGCAACGCAGATG
>Ga0315275_10004868_pt1 | contig 12637 bp, 10 predicted proteins | sample YL17G03_0_MG_FD_205557 | JGI IMG/M metagenome (GOLD analysis project Ga0315275, IMG submission 205557) | Sediment microbial communities from Yellowstone Lake, YNP, Wyoming, USA - YL17G03_0 | ecosystem: Environmental > Aquatic > Freshwater > Lake > Sediment | place: USA: Wyoming | collected... | reverse complement strand
TGCATTGATTACATGTAGATTTGATGTGTTCTGTCTGTATATTGCGTCCCATGTATGCGCTTCGTTTATCGCAGAGAGCTCCCGTGGGGCATACCTGCAGGCAAGAACCACAAGAGATACATGTTGATTCGCCGAAGGGAACATTCGCATCGGCATGGATCATGGAACTCGCACCGCGATTTCTCAAGCCTAGTGTATGATTGGCCACAAGATCTCCGCAGGCACGCTCACACCGGCCGCAGAGGACGCAACGGTTGTGATCCATGAAGAAGTACTTGCGTGAAGCATCCACGGGGAAGCCTTTTGTGTAGGTCGGGTAAATCCAGTGATCGATGCCATAGCGGTACCCCAGGTTTTGTAGTTCGCAGTCTCCACTCATCTGGCACATGGGGCAGTAATGATTTCGTTCTGAAAATAACAGATCGAGAATTAATTTTCTTGCCTTCACTACCTGTGGAGATTCCGTCTGTATTTCCATTCCCTCTGTAATGGGGAAAGTACATGCCGTTATTAATGTACGCTGTCCTGTCACCTCCACAACACATATCCGGCAAGCACCAATTGAAACTAACGCAGGATGGTCACAGAGCGTCGGTATGTCAATGCCCACCTGCTTTGCAGCCTGGAGAATGGTACTGCCGGCAGGTGCACTGATTTTTTGGCCATTCATGGTAATATTGACCATCATCATCGTTTGCCACGCCTCCTTTCCTTTCTAAATAAATCGTTTTTTTATTTTCACTACGGTGAATATCCGAAACACAGCAGATGTTGCCCTCTTTGATAACGCATTGATTCGACTCACAGAAGGGGAATTGTGCCTGATCGGAGCATATGTCCATCAAAACATATGCAACGCTCGACTATCAGAAAGAGGGTTTTGTGTCAAGAGAAAATTACCATATACGATAGGGCACCACAGAGCGCGGTTCCCCCTTGACAAAGTTCTTGAATGTAGAGCTTTTGAGGATGAGAGGAGTTAACTGAACAATCCCGTGTTTTCGAAGTCTTCTATCTCTTTGTCTGAATAGCCGATTTCGAGGAGAACCTCTTTTGTGTGAAAACCGGGGGAAATACCGGCACTTTTGTACTGGGGCGGCGTTTCGGAAAATTTTATTGGACTGGCGAGTTGCCGCACCTTACCCCCATTGGGGAGATCCACTTCCACCACCATGCCCCGTTCTATTGAGTGGCTATTGTTCAGCGCCTCTGACAGGGAAAGAACCGGCTCCACGCACGCATCAACTTTGCGGAATTCTTCCGTCCACTCGTCTCTCGTCTTCGTTTTGAGTATTTCACGGACACGTTTTTTGGCGATTTCGATATCCGGAGGTTCAATGCCTCCCGGAATAAGATCCGGACATTTAATAGTTTCGCAGAATGAGGAAAAAAATTGAGGCTCGATGCTGCCGACACTTAAATACCCTCCGTCTTTTGTTTCATAGAAATCATAGAGGGATCCGCCATTGAGAAGCGTTTGTTCACGGAGCGGATCCTGCCCGTCAACCAGGAAGTTGGCGCCATACATGGCGTTGAACGCGAGCATGCCGTCTGTCATGGAAATGTCAATGTGCTGTCCTTTACCCGTTTCATTGCGATACACAACAGTAGCGAGAATACCGATAACCGCGTTATTGGAGCCGGAGGCGATGTCAGCGATCTGTATACCTGTAAGGCTCGGTCCCGACTCTCTTTTCCCTGAGTAGGACATGATACCGGAACGGGCCAGATAATTGATATCATGTCCTGCCCTGTCCCGAAAGGGCCCCGTCTGGCCATAGCCGGTCAAAGAACAGTAGATAAGAGATGGGTTAATTGTTTTTAAACTTGTATAGTCCAGACCGAACTTTGCCATGACTCCGGGACGAAACTGTTCAATCAGAATGTCATAGGTGGCAAGCAACTGATGAATAATCTTTACCGCCCTGCCGTCCTTCAGATTCAAATTCATAGACCGCTTATCTCGGCCAAGGTGGGTGAAGGCGGCAGACATGTTGACGCCGGGAATAATGGGAGGGATGTAGGCGACCACATCGGGCCGCGAGCGGGATACAACCCTCAGCACATCAGCCCCCATATCCGCAAGTACCATTGTCGCGTAGGGGCCCGGAAGAAGGGTAGTGAAATCCAATACTTTTAATCCGTAAAGCGGTCCTGTCATAGTGTTCTCCTTTACACGATCAACGTTCAAATATTCCCACAATCCTTATGGAACAGACCTTCAGGCACGGAGATACATCCGGATTATGAGTCAATACGCGACGGAGTTTTTGAGCACTATTTGTGCATTTCAAAAAGGCGTTTCCTCTTTATCGTTACAAAAGGAAGCTAAGCTTTGGAGATTTTGAGAAACGTTGTTTCTCTGATGAAAGTGAAGCCCCGCCCTGCGGGCGAAGAGCTTCACAATACCACATGCGCACGATGGACCTAAAATTTGAAAAACTTTTGGATGAGTTGCGATTTCATCAGATCTCCCTCAACTTTGAGCTTTCCCGACATAAAGGCCTGCATGGCATTTAATTTTCCTCCAATCATGTCAAGAAAATCCGCTGCATCCATCTTTATGGTGCTTGTTGGACTTGCATGGGTGCCGGGTTCCACCTTGCAGGTGCCGCTTTTGATTTCCGCATACCAGTTATCTCCCCCTTCTCCTGATAACATGAACTGAAAGGTAACGTCTACACCGGATGCCGCATCTGCGTTAAACACGTGAGGCATTCTTTCGAAGACAGCCTTCACACCAGAAACTTCCTTCTTTTCATCCTTCACAATCATATCCTCCTCTATCGTTTTGTAGTTTGGGAGAATGCCTCCCATAAAATCCATGGCACTCGCGTACTCCTGCGCATCTTCCATGCGCGAGATTTTCTCCCAGTGCGCCTCAACATCTTCCACGCGGGGTATGTGCTTACCATCCCCCACCCAGACGCCCTTTCCTGTCATTACTGCAGCACGATTATAAAAACCCATGCCGGCATTATATATTGTGCCGTTGACGGGACATTCTTTCGCACAGAGATAGAGAACCAGCGGCGCAATAAACTCTGGATTCATTTTTTCCTGAAGATCGGAAGGCAAAATATCGGATGTGAGTCGTGTGGCAGCCAATGGCGCCACGGTGTTAACTTTAATGTTGTACTTCTCCCCTTCCAGCTTCAGAGAATTCATCAAGCCAACAAGCCCCATTTTCGCGGTGCTGTAATTGGTCTGGCCAAAATTTCCGTAAAGACCGGCTGCGGATGTAGTCATAACAATACGTCCGTATCCATTTTCCCGCATAATCCTGAACGCGGGCCTGGTGACATGAAAGGAACCATTGAGATGCACATCAATTACCTTCAGCCAGTTGTCCTGCTCCATCTTCGCGAAGCTCTTGTCCTGCAAAATCCCGGCGTTGTTGATCAGAATATCTACCCTGCCGAAGGAATTGAGCGCTGTTCTCACAATATTCTCACCGCCCTCAGGTGTAGCGACGCTGTCGAAACTAGTGACAGCCTCGCCGCCCATCTTCTTGATCTCTTCTACCACCCTGTCCGCGGGACTTTGTGAACCTTCGCCGGATCCGTCCCTGGTCCCACCGAAATCGTTCACGACAACCTTTGCTCCACGCCGGGCGAGTTCAAGGGCATACACCCTCCCCAACCCGCCGCCTGCACCTGTTACAATTGCAACCTGTCCATCAAAACGAATTTCTTCCTTCTGAACTTCTCCATATTCGAAGAGCCCCCTGTCGATCACAATATCTCCCCTGTGTGCATTCACTGTCTGCCAAAGCGCTTTCCCCTCTCCCGTTTTCCAGATACGCGTCTTTATCGGCTCGCCGGGATAGAGTGGTTGCGCAAAACGGCATGCAAAACGTCGAACCTCTTCCGGCTTCCCTGGCGTGAGGCATGCCATCAACGCGCGACAGGCGAAGCCGTATGTACATAGTCCGTGCATGATCGGCTTTTCGAAACCCGACATCTTTGCGAATTCAGCGTCAACGTGGAGTTCAAATATATCACCGGAGAGCCTGTATATGAGTGGCTGATCCGGCAAGGGAACTGCGTCAACAACAAAATCAGGTTCCCGGCTCGGGAATTCAAAAGTCTGCCGGGGAGAGCTTTTGCCGCCAAAACCTCCGTCCAGGCGGCTGAAAAGAGTAATAATACTGGTAAAGAGTTTTTTGCCGTTACTGTGAAATGTTTCACTTTCCACAACAATGAGAGCTCCCTTCGAGCCCTTGTCGAAATAATCCCTAATCTTCCCTTCAGTGGTCATGGTTCCCGAAGGAGGTATGGGATTATGCAAGACAAGATCCTGCTCACCATGGAGTACACCGGCAACATTGATATTGCAGGCAGCCGTTATCTCCCAGAAGAAATCGAATATCATGGCAATCGCAAATGAAGGGATTACCTTAAGCTTTTTTTCATAGGTGTAATCGAGTTCGTGAAATCCTGCCCCTACTCCCAGGGCATAAAGAACTGCGTCCTTCCACGTATAATCCTTCGTCAATGGGCCAATTTTTTTGCCGATCGCCTTCATGTTGAGTGCCATTGTTTAGTCTCCCTTAACGTCCACTTTCTGGATTTTCCTCCCTTGAGCTATAAAAAAGGATTCGAGGGTTCAAGGATTCAAGGGTTCGGAGAAGATAACATTTTTTTAGAGATAAACCTCATTTTTTAATGTGTCCCAGAGGAATCAGATACAGCGGTTCGTGATTTGCGGGCAGGTTTAGAACCTTTCGAACCTGGTCATCGTTGAAGGCTCCTACCGGCACGGATCCAAGCGCGAGAGAAACCGCCTGAAGGTGTATATTCTGTGCTGCATGTCCTGCCTCAATTTTTACATAGCGTTCACCGCGCTGCCCGTACTTTCGTTCCATTCTTTCGTATACCGCCGCGATCACAACAATAGCCGGCGACCCTCTTACGCACTCCTGGCCAAGGGCGGCTGATGACAGATCGTCGATTAAGTTCTGATCCGAGACACGTATGAGCTGGTGGGTGCGGGGCATATAGTGATATAATCCTTCTCGTAAGACCAGATATAATTCGATAGGGTACAGTGCTCCCGCGGAAGGAGCAGTTCTCCCCCCCCAGTTGCGGGTTATTCCCTGAGCAGCCCATAAAACCTGTGATATTTCAGAGGGTGTCAGAGGCTTGGACGTAAAATTCCGTGTAGACTCACGTTTTGACAGTGTTTCTGCGATAGACATCCCTCCGTGTAATACAGGCGCGGGCAGTTGAATAACGTTGTCCGTTACATTACTGAATGATTTCATTTGTTTACTCTCATTTGCATCAATTACACCCGAGAGACTGATCACAAGAGTCAGGACAACCACGGCACGTCTCATCCATATACCATAGCATTTGCAATGCATATGACACCTTAAATAAGTTTATGCTCGGCCGTTACGTAACTTTGATTCTTTGAGCCAACAAAGCTGCCCCGATAGCACCATTCTCCTGGGCATATACGGATACCTCTATTGGTGTATCGAGGAGCTTCTCCAAAGTCCTGACTAGTCCAATATTCTTTGCAACACCACCTGTCATCATGACCGGCGGCATAATTCCTATTCGCTTCATCATGGATGATATTCTGGCACAGATGGACTCATGGATACCGGCGATGATATTTTCTCTTTTCTCTCCCCTGGAAATGAGTGAAATTACTTCCGACTCCGCGAAAACCGTACACATGGAGCTTATTTGGGCGGGATTATCTGCGCTCAGCGAAATTTCACCAAAATCATCAAGATTGACTTCGAGGGCGCCGGCCATAACTTCCAGAAAACGACCGGTTCCTGCGGCGCACTTATCATTCATGGCAAAATTTACAACAGTCCCCTGTTCGTCCACTACTATTGTTTTGCTGTCCTGTCCACCAACATCTATAATAGAATGAATTTGGGGGTTTATATAGTGGGCTCCAGCAGCATGGCACGTGATTTCCGTGATAGTTCTGTCGGCGATAGTCATACTTCTTCTGCCGTAACCCGTTGAAACAATCCGGTCAATAGATTTATACGTCATATCCAGTTCGGCAAGAATTGTCTCTAACACATTCCTACCTGCCATCTCAGCGTTATACCCCGTAAAGATAACTTTCGTACCCAGCAATACCCCGCCCTTCATTACTGCTGCTTTGGTAGTGATAGAACCGATATCAATTCCTGCAGTATACATGGATTCTCCGTGGTTTCTTGGGATACAGTTGGTTTTTTCTTGTATCCGGCGCAGTGGAAAGAGGTATTGGGTAAGACATTTTTCCCCCTATATTCATGCCCCGCAAGCTCATTGATAAACACATGTTTTTTATAGCGAATATAAGACAAAGAGATCACCGTGTCAATGATAAAAAATGGTGCGGTAGAGAACTGATGGAGAAATCTTCAGGATACATGCTTGATCAGGGATGACACGCAAGGTGCAAAATGGAAATTACGTTTTAAGGTTTTTTTCTTGCAGTTCCTTATTTATCGTTGCAGGATCTGTTGCAGGAAGATTTTCCGATTGTATCCCAACCTCTTCCATAATTGAATTAACGGCAATTGTCAAAAATGCGACGGCTTCGGGGAGTGTACAATTTTTTGTGGCTTCGAATGCCAGAGCATGTTTGTGCTGTTTGTACAATGCATAATACGTGAGTGATCTTCTCTGCTCCTTGTGAAGTGATGTATTGCTCGCCGTGTTGGTGTTATTTACCTGAAAATGAAATTTCTTATCTCCAATCTTTGAATTTGATCTGGATGCTATTTTTTCAGCAAAGCTGGCCAGTTCCAATTTATCCCCGTTGGGCAAGTCAAAAATGAGGGCGTCAATCACATTGCATTGTCCCCACTTTGAAGGATTTCTTTTGGGGGAAATCCACGTGGGAGAATAGAACCCTGAACCTTGATGGAGGTTCAGGACATAGTCGGCGCGCTTGATAAGGATTTTGGCAAGGTCAACAACTTTCGAATCAGGGGATGCATTACTGTTCTCCGGCAGATGGAACAGGCGGTTCATATCACCACCTAAACCTTGACGTTTTCCCTTTACCACAGCCGGCAAATTCAAACGTGGTACGACGATCAATGTCCCCTTTTTTATCTTCACATTCGCATACCTCTCTGCAGTTAAATAACCACCCGCCTCATCACCATGGATTCCGGCAAAGATAAGCAGAGCAGGACCTCCTTCTTCTCCGGAAATGATGTGCACGGCCACTTCTTGATTCGTGCCGCTGAAAAATCTTTGAACATGAACGAATGGTTTTGATGGCTTGGATGAAATACTCTGCCTGATTGTGAAAAAATCGGATGCACAAAAAACAGCAATGAACAGTGAAAAAACTAATACATAGATTCGCCAATAATTTGCCATCCGGCCTGTCCTTTTTTCAGGTAAAATATTTTTTTACTGTCGCTTTTGAAATTATTTGAATTGTATCTTTGATGAAATCTCGCGACGGCGATATTGCCGCCATGTTCGGGTGGCACAAGAATCGCCAGATTTTCGATTTTTACGCGAATGAACTTTTTACTTTTATTAGTTTTTTCCTTGTGTCGTGCGAAGGCATGGTAGCCCATTCCTTCACCGTTCACAAACGCCGGGGAATAAAAGTTTAAATATTTTTTCGTGTTGATGCTCTCCCAGGACTGCCTCCATGAGTTGATAAAATTTCTCAGTTCGTTTGACAGATCGTTCTGATTTTCAAGGCTCACATAGGTGAGTTTATTGACGATTGCAATTGGGGTACCGTTCGGTTGGAGAAACTCACTCATTTCCTTCAGTACATCATTGCTCACCACGATGCAGCCCTTTGTGTCGAGGACGTCTGCTCCTATGGATTTATAAATGCTATGTCCGTGTATCCAAATGCCGCTCCCTTCCTTTCTCTCTTTGCGATCGAGGAAGTTGGGATAATTCAGGACAAAAGCACCATAGCCATAGTTTTCTGCGAGGGTTTTACCGGGAGCAAATCTCCGGAAAAAGTAAATCCCTTCAGGGGTGGCAAAATCTCCCTCTCTTCTTTTGTCATGATTATTTGCGCCAATCACGCAGGGGTAGTGTTTTACAAGCGTAAACTTGCCATCCATAAATCGGAAGATATAAATATTTTTTGTGTCTTTTTCGCAGACAAGAAGGTATTCACCTGCATCGGCGAACACTAAAGGATAAGGAGTTTCTTTGCTCGATGCCGGTATCACCGGAAGAGCTTGCGGCGGTGTTGCTTTCGCCTGGGTTGTGTGCGCAGGAGGCGTTTCTTTCGTCTCCGCTCGTACTTTTTGTATGGGTGATGGCTGTGCGGGGAGCATGGATGCCACCTGTTTTTGAGCCTCCGCGAGATGGCGGAAGGCGCCTTGTAAGTCCTTCTTCTTCAGTGATTCATGGATTTGATAAAAGTCACTATTGGTTCTGTCGATGAGGGTGATAAGATTTTTATTGATATTTCTCTCTTTCACAAAAAAGTATACCAATACCGTGTTGGAAAGAAGCAACACTATTGCAATCGCAATGCCGATTTTTACGTTATGAGATAAGGATGGATATCTATAACTGCGGAATCTCATTATAATTTAAATTAGTCGGTAACGGTATGTAGGGTACACGCAGGGCGAGATTCGGGTGTCTCAGGACAAAGCCTTCTCCATCCGATCCATTGCTTCTTTCAGCTTGTCATCGGAAACTGTCAGGGAAATCCTTATATACCCTTCGCCGTATTGACCATATGCAGTGCCCGCTGCGACAACAATGGCCGCCTTGTCAAATAAGAAGTTTGTAAATTCAAGGGCCGTCTTGCCTTTTGGTACAGGCACCCATAGATAGAATGTTCCCTTCGGGGGTTCAAAGACTATCCCGTTGCGTCCAAGCGCTTCCAGGACCATTTTTCGCCTGCGTCCATAAATCTGAAGCATATGGTCTATGTACTTTGCCTCATGTTTCAGGGCATGGATTCCGGCATATTGAATAGGGTTAAAAATACCGGAATCGGTATTTTCTTTCACCTTGCTCATGGCGGCAATGATGTCCGGGTTGCCGACAGCCATTCCTATGCGCCACCCTGTCATATTAAAGAGTTTCGAGAGGGAGTTTAACTCAACTCCTACCTCCTTGGCCCCTTTGGCCATGAAAAAACTCAGGCGTTCCTGACCGTCGAAGAGGATTTCTCCGTATGGGTTGTCATAACAGATGGTGATGTCAAACTGCCTGGCAAAATCCACCATACGATCGAAAAAATCCCTTGTCGCGCAAGCTCCCGTGGGATTGTTCGGATAGTTGAGAAACAGTCCCCGCGCCTTTTTTGCGATATCGGTGGGGATATCTTCCAGGACGGGAAGATATCCATTTTTCTCCAGGATGGGCACATTGTAAGGCTCACCGCCGCCCATAAGAATACTTGACCGGTACGCCGGATATCCGGGGTCTGTCATCAGAACGGTGTCGCCTACGTTAATACATCCAAGGATGAAGTGGTGGCAACCTTCCTTTGATCCGATAAGGCCGAGAATTTCGCTTCCCGGGTCAAGTGTTATGCCAAATCTCGTATTGTACCAGCGGGCAACCTCCTGCCGGAATGCAAGCATGCCTTTTTCCTCATCGATAGGATAGCGATGATTTTCCGGGTCCCGCGCCCTCACGCAGAGTTCATCAATAATGGAATCCGGAGTCGGTTCCACGGGATCGCCGATGGCCAGACTAATGACATCAATCCCCTCGGCCTTCGCTTTATTAATTTTTTTTCTCAGCTCTACAAATAGATATGGCGGAATCTTTTTCAACCTGTCTGCCGTCTGCAACACAAAATACCTCCCGTTCTTTGTCAGTGAGCGCTATCTGGATCCAACCTGTAAAAAGGGGTGTCATTTCGAAGGAACGGAGTGACGGAGAAATCTTTAATATCGTTGAAACAGATTCCTCCCCTCTGTCGGAGTAAGGATTTCTCCCTGTGGGTGAAATGACACAACGCGAACGTATGCACGTAGATACTATCGTATATATACCTCCTCCCAGATGCGCCCTTCATAAACTACTTTGGTTTTTCCTTCAAGATAAATATCTGCAAATCCCGTGTCTGTTTTACGGAAATGGATTTTTAGGGTCTCATTGCTCTTTACCCTGACGTCAACCGGTGATTCCACAAGCCCCTTCCAGGAAGAGATAAGGGCCGACGCCACGGCACCGGTGCCGCAGGCCAGGGTTTCATCTTCAACGCCCCTTTCGTAGGTTCTTACTCTGATGGTGTGCCTGTCGATGGATTCCAGGAAATTCGCGTTTGTCCCGGCGGGCTGAAATTCGTTATGATAACGTAGCGCTCTACCGATGGTGAGGACATCGAACCGGTCAAGATCTTTTACGTAGTGAACAGCATGAGGGACCCCTGTATTGATGAAGTTCATTTCAAATGAACGATCATCGATCATTATCGAAAAATTAATCTTTATACTATGAGGATCAGTTAATCTTAACTTGACCTCGTCGCCCCGGACCTCGGCGTCGATAATGCCCGCCTCTGTTTCAAAAGACAACTTGTCTCCTGCGATGCCTTTGATGCGGGCGAACCGGGCCGCGCACCTGCCCCCATTGCCGCACATTTCCACTTCGGAGCCGTCTGCGTTGAAAAACCGCCACCGGAAGTCGGCGCGTTCCGAATTTTCAATGATAATTAATCCGTCTGCACCCACAGATACTTTTCGTTGGCACACGGTTTTGACAAATTCTGGAAGGTTTTGAACATTCAAAACCTGCGTTCTGTTATCAATCAGGATGAAATCATTTCCGCTGCCATTCATTTTAAAGAATTCTATCATTGTAAGAACCTCGGTTTCTTGATCTGTTTTATGCAATAAACATTTTCGACTCTTTTTTTCATGTGGTTGCAAATAAATATTGAGGGTTCAAGGATTCAAGTGATCGAGGGTATGTCAAGCGAATCCATGACCCCTTGCACTGTTCACGACTATTTCGGAGACGAACTTCCTTACAAAATACGTTCAGTCATTCCTATTTTCGAATATATACGTTTCTTATTTCCTGTATCTGTTCATCCGTCAGGATGTCAGGATTTCCGATCTGAATTGCAAGAAAATAGATCTTCGCTGCCATTTCAATCCGGCAGGCGGCGGCAAATGCCCGGGAGAGGTTCGTTCCCGTAGTCAATACGCCGTGGTTCTTTAACAGGGTACCCGTGACCGAAGGAGGGCCCTGCATGGATTTAATGGCAGCCCATCCCTGTGCCTCCGTACCCGGGCATGCATATTGGGCGACCGGTATAGGACCGCGTATGGCCAACCCTTCCGTACTGATGACGGGAATGCTGCGTCCGACCGTTGCGAACGCGAGGGCGTATGGCGAATGCGTGTGCACCACCGCCTTCACTTCAGGCATATTTTTGTACAGGGTGGTGTGCATGGGCGTTTCAGAAGAAGGTTTGAGGCTGCCCTCGATCGTTGCGCCGTGAAGGTCGATGATTACCAAATCTTCTGCGTGTATATCATCGTAGGAAACACCGGTCGGTGTAATTGCGAGGTGCTCCTCGGAAACGCGGACGCTTACGTTGCCCGAGTTCAACTGAATGAAGTCTTTTTCATGGAGCGTTAAGACTATTTTTAATAGTGCCTTGCGTGTAGTTTCGTAGAGCATGGTGTTCCTATATGAAATACCTCTTCACATCATAAGGGGCAAAAATCCCTTTCGGCGTGATCACGGCGCTTACAAGCCCGGGAGGCGTAATATCGAACGCAGGGTAGTAGCCTTTCACGCCTGTCTTCACTGTACGGACCCCCATTGCATGCAGTGTCTCTTCCGGGTTTCTCTCTTCGATCACGACATCGTTGAGTGTAGGAGTACCTGCGGACGGTATCCCCAGCGCGTAGTAGGGTATACCGTGGAAATGGGCGGCAAGGGCTATCTGGAATGTACCTGTTTTATTGACTACGTATCCGTCCAGTGTGATTACATCCGCGGCGGAGATGAACACCTGCGCCATTCCTTTCGACAGGATATACGCGGGCATGTTGTCAGTAATTACCGTTACCGGTACACCCATATCACAGGCCACACTGGCGGTCAAGCGCGCCCCCTGCAGATACGGTCTGGTCTCCGGGCAGATCAGGGATACTTTTTTCCCTCTTTCCCGGGAAACCAGAAGAATAAAACCGATGAGTGTCTCAGCGTAACACTGGGTGAGAATGGTAATCTCGTCCGGGAGCAGATCGACGGCATACATTGCCATTGTGCGTGAATTCCGGTATCGGTTTTCCAGATTCTTCTGCACATATTCATAGGTAACGGCTTCCGCATCCTCGCCCCGATCCAGAGCATCCAGAGCTGTTTTAAGAATGCGACGGATATGGGTTTCCATATTTGACGAGGTCGTCGGACGGGCGTGAATTAACACATCTGCCGCCTGCTCCAGCTCCTCCTTTGTCCGTTCCGGAGGGAGATTTTTAGTGTTTCTCGCTGCGCTTACCATCCCCAGGGCGGCTGCCAGCCAGGGGCCTCCGCTTTGCGTCACCATGTCCGCTATGGCTGTCCCGACCTCCCGGTAATTGGCGCACCGCACGAATTCTTCCCTGACGGGATAGGCTCTCCTGTCGAGGATCCATACCTCTCCGTTTCGGTAGTTGGCAACATTCTCATACTTGAGCAGAAATGGCAGCCCT
>Ga0315275_10004864_pt1 | contig 12640 bp, 12 predicted proteins | sample YL17G03_0_MG_FD_205557 | JGI IMG/M metagenome (GOLD analysis project Ga0315275, IMG submission 205557) | Sediment microbial communities from Yellowstone Lake, YNP, Wyoming, USA - YL17G03_0 | ecosystem: Environmental > Aquatic > Freshwater > Lake > Sediment | place: USA: Wyoming | collected... | reverse complement strand
GAATTCTACAATGCCTTCAATCACACCCAATTCTCGGGTCTGGACACGACCGCCCGCTTCGATCCGGCCGGCGCCCAGGTGAATGCCAATTTTGGCGCTTACACCTCCGCTCGCGACGGCCGCAGGATCCAGTTCTCGCTGCGGCTAATGTTCTAGCCCGCTTCTTCTCTCCTGGTGTCTTGGTTCTGATGGGCGAAAACCCCTCACCACCAGGGCACCGGGGCATTTCCCTTCCGGCATCCACAACCAGGACAATTGGCATAGTGTCCCCATCGGGGATCGTTGAAACCCCTCGCCTTCAGGCGAAGGATAGGGCGGCGAAGTCGACGTAGTCGACGAGTCAGGATTCTTGGCCGGCAGCGACTCGAGCAATCACGAACATGGCACGTGACTGTAGGGGCGACCGTAAGGTCGACCGGCTGGCTCCCCATCGTCAGGTTGTGCGGGCGACCTGAAGGTCGCCCCTACAGTAATTGGGTATTCGCTGTGGCGTGCCTGCGAAGGAAGAAAATCCGGAAGCACGCGGCAAATCATTTACCCGGTCAAGGGAGTCAGGGTTTTCTGCGTTCGAGCTGCTGCAGTTGATTGCGCGCTTCCATGTAGTCGGGACGCAGCCTGAGAGCTTCCCGCAGCTCTTGTGAGCCTTCTTCAATCCTGCCCCGCATGGCCAGCGCACATCCCAAACCGTAGTGGGCCTCGGCATCATCGGGCGCGAACCGGATTGTTTCGCGGAAGTGATCGGCGGCCTCCGCGGTTTTGCCCGATCTCATCAAGGCAATCGCCAGATACCTTTGAGTGGTGGCATCGTTGGGCTTGATGCGCAGAGCCTCTTCGAATTGTGCAATGGCCTGTCCGGTTTTGCCCTGGACTTCCAGCGCCACGCCGAGATTGCAGCGGGCCAGAATGAACATCGGTTTCAGGCGGATGGCTTTCTGGAAATACACGATCGCCTGATCGAATCTTCCCTTCGTCACCAGGATGAGCCCGAGCTTGTGATAGGCCTCCGCGCTCCCCGGATCGCTTTTCAGCGCCTCCTGATATTGAGCTACCGCTTCCTCGACCCGGCCCTGGCGCTCCGCAACCAGCCCGATGTAATAGTGAGCCTCGGCTCGATCGCCGCTCTGCGCCAGCAGGGTGCGCAGCTGTTCGACGGCGGCGGCGCTCTTGGCCTGTCTGAAGAAGATGGTGGCGAAATACCACAGGGGCAACAAATCGTCGGGCCTGAGCCGCAGGCCGCTGCTGAGATGGGACAACGCATCGTCGACCGCCGCGCTGTCCGCCCCGTGCGCCTCGAGCAATGTGCGCGCCAGGAAGTGGTGGGCGTCGGCATCTTCGGGCGCCACTTCGGCGGCACGGCGCGCGACGCGGATCGCCTCATCCGGCTGCCTGAAGCGGCTGTACAGCCCGGCCTCCTTGAGCAAACGTGTCGACGAACAGGAAAGGCCAAGCAGTTCCTCGCCCAGCGGATCCTTCAAAAGGGGAATGACGATAAGGTTTGGCTCGAGGAGATGCCGGCGTTCCTCGGCCGCCCGATCGTTTTGCCCGGTCGCCTCGTAGGCGTCGAGAAGCAATTGGTGGGGCGGACGTATGTGCGGGTATTCGTGCGACAGCGGGGCGACATATTCGACCACCTTGTTCCAATCTTTACGGCGCGCGGCAATCCGGCCCAGCCCGAAAACGGCCTGCAGCGAGGCATCTTTGCCCGCCGCGCCGGCACTCAACTCGTAATAGTGCGCGGCCTGGTCCATTCGGTCCTGCTTATAGTAAATCTCGCCCAGCTTCTGCAGCGCCGGAAAGTAATCCGGTTTGAGCCGCACGGCCTTTTGCAGCAGCTCGTGGACTTCTTTTTCCTGTCCGGTTTCTTCTTTCACCAGTGCCTGACAATACGTCCAGCGATAGTCCGAGGGCTCCAGCCTTGAGGCGATGCGGTAGGAATCCTCGGCCTGATCATAAAATTGATTGGCGTGATACACCATCCCGAGCCGTCCGATGTCCGCCGCCGAGTCGGGGCGTTTTCGCGCTGCGCCATCGGCCTCGGCAAGAAGTCGGCGCAAAGCCGCATTCTGCAGCTGGGGATCCGGCAGTTTGGGAAAATCCGCCGGCAGGCTCCGGGAGATCAGGAATGAGGAAATCAGCCAGGTGGCTGAACCGAGTACGCAGGCAAGAAGCGCCAGTTTCCAGAGCCGGGGGGCGCTGGGACGGCCGGAATTCTCATGAATCGAGGAGCTCATGGCGCGGAAAACCTTTTCGTTTCTCGCCGCCGGAGGCGGTGGTTTACATTGGCGCAGTCAGTGATCTCCGGCAAAGTGGGAGGCTTGATTGGAGAACCGCTCAAAGCGGCACTGTGCCGCACCTTCGGCGCTGCATTCCTCGTCCAGAATCATATCCCGATCCGGGTCGGGGCGCCTCCAACCGTTGACATTCAAGCTGCGATGAGGCCCGAAGGGCCGGCAGTCCATAGGCCCGACCGGTAGTCCGGGACCCTCGGAACCAAAGAAATCGAGCGCCGAATGTGTGGCACTGCTCACTCCCGGAGTTGTCAGACTCTGCGAGTCCCTGCAAAGCCGGGGGTTTACCGAATTAAATTATTGTCTACTGCTTCAATACCCGCTTCGATCCCCAGGCGTTGAGCCAGAGCACAATGCGTCCATCCTTTGTGAAAGGAGGGTAGACATTCATTCTGGCCGAAACGAAATCCGGTTTGCCGTCGTTATTCATGTCGGCGGTTTCCAGGCTGATCAGGTGCGTCGGCGTGTGGGAGAGATCGCGCCGGGTAAAGTTCACCCGCCCGTCATTCTCGAACCAGATGATGCTTTGAGCTTCCGGCTGCTCCCAGAAGTTATAGCAGCTCACCGCGACCACATCCATGTCCCCATCGTTGTCGACGTCTGCCGCCCTCGAATTTGCCGATCGGATGGTGTTCGAACGTATGGTTGCCCTTGTTTTCGAGCCATTGAACGCTGTGCCAGGGCCTCGGGCGCGGGGGAAGGTAGTCGAAGGCGTCACCATTGGTGAACAGGATGTCCATCAATCCGTCATGGTTCATGTCTGCCACTCTCATTGCACTGCTGCCATAGTCTTCGTTTGCGCTGCCCCAGATCAGGTGCGATTTGAAATTCCCGCGCCCGTCATTTTCAAACAGGTAGATCTCCTCCCATTCCTGGCTCACCAGGCTCACGACATCCATGTCGCCGTCCCGATCGATGTCCACCGGGATGGTGTGGATTACGCCGGAGAGACTTTGCAGTATATGGGAACGGAACTGCCAGTTGCCGAGGTTTTCCATCCATCTCGTCTCGCCGTCATCATAGCCGAACTGGCCGACGATGAGGTCGAGGCGGCCATCGCCGTTAAAATCCGCGGCTCGAACATCGGTAACCCTGGCAATGCGGTCGACAATTGTGTGGGGGCTGAAGGTCTGCTTTCCATCATTTTCGAGGATGACGACGGAGCCAATCTTGTCGTTGCTTGGAAAAAGCTGGCCCATTACCGCTACCAGGATATCCAGGTCCCCGTCACCATCGATGTCGCAGGTGCTTGCATGCGCCGGCGCCGGGAGCACCGGGCTTACCCATTTCTCCTCATAGATCCCGGCAGGATGCTGGCGAATCCAGCCGATCCGATTCGCCAGCATGTCGCAGACCAGAACATCCGGCAAACCATCCCTGTCCAGGTCAACGATGGTAACGCTTCCGATGCGCGGAGGATCCGCGGCGGGGAATCCGATTGCTTCCGGCGTAAGGAAATCGATCTTTTGGCCCGGCTTCTGTTGTACCGGCGCTTCCACCGCTTCGCCCTTGCGGGCGCCCTTGAAAATATGCGCGAACATCTGCCCGACCGACAGGCCCGAGTGTTGAGCCTGATAGACGAGAACCAGGAAGGGGACACCCAGAAGCACGGCGGCGATCATCAGGGCCGGCAGCAAACCGGATCGTCTGTTTTCGGGCAGTTTCGGCCTGCCGGAAGCACTTTTCATCATTCACCTCGGTTATCCCGCAAAGAAACAAATCATTCCCGCCGCGGCTGCCCATAGGAAGGATGCCAGCGTCAATGATCCAAGGAATGCCCTCCGCTTCTCGCCGGCGCCCTCCTCCCAGCAGAACTGGAGCGTCCGCCAGGAATACAACACACCGATCAAAACGCTGCCGGCCTGGAGCCAGGGTATAGCGGGCGCCCAGATTATATGCCAACGACTTCACTTGTTGGCAATTTACGACAAGTCTGGTATGAGGCGGAAGATCAATCCTGACCGCCTAACGTATACGATTGGCGCCGTTGTCGATGAACAGCCGCTCGTTAATTCAATCGGTGTCGCACTCGCGAACAATGAATATGAACAATTCTTCGAGAAAGGAAGTGGCTTGCCCTTAAAAAAAAGGAGGGATTTCAAAGTCATTCACGCCCTGCGACAGGGGCAAAGTGGTGTACCTTTTAAGATCCCCATAGTCGAAGGCGAAAATGCTTTGGCTGACAGAAATAGACTCAATGGATCCCTCGAAATACGGGGTGAAGAAATTCGTCGCGACCTGCCTGTCGGAAGCGACATTGAGGTTACCTTAAACATCGATACCTCTCGAATAATCACCGTAAAAGCATACGTGCCGCTGCTGGACCAGGAATTCAAAACAGAAATCAACCTGCAACGCCGCGAGCCCAATCTACATAAGTTGTCGGGCGAGAAATCCTAACGATTATCTGTAAGGGCGGCTGGGGAAAGATTTCCGCAGCAGCATAAAAGATGTTGGCACTCCACTCCGGTCGGCTGTTAGATCTTGAGTGGAAGCCATACTGCAGGGCGTTTACCATCCCAGAGATCCAAAGGCATCGGATTTCTATGCCTGCGTCGAGGACAACTTCGAAGAGCTCGAGCGGATTTACGACGAGAAGTACCAGAAACAACATGGCTTCTGGCGCCCCGTAATTCACGATGTCATCTGCAAGTACCTCGATTGTGGGGACCTCCATCAAGGTTTCGCTCGGGTTCGGTGTCCGACCTGCCGCCTGGAGTTCCTTCTCCCCTATTCATGCAAAGGAAGGTACTTCTGCCCATCCTGCCATCAAAAGAGAGTCGTCGCTTTCGCCGAACGCGTCGAGACCGAGCTGCTCGAAGAGGTCCCTCACAGCCAGTATGTCGTTACCATCCCCAAAATGCTCCGCATCTATTTCAAGTACGACCGCAAGCTCCTGGGTTTGCTCAGCCAGCGCTTCTACGAAACCCTCGCCGAGTTCTTCCGGGAAGTAACCAAAGATCCGGATGCCGTCCCCGGCGTAATCGTCTCCATTCAAACCTATGGCCGCGATCCGGTCCTGTTCCACCCCCATTTGCACTGTCTGGCATCGGACGGCTGCTTCAGCCGCGACGGCCGCTTCCATCCCGTCTCCTGGGTCGATACCGAAAAGATGATGCGTCTCTTCCGCCACAGGCTCTTTCAAACATTGCTCGCCAAGGAGATAATCACCACCAGTATCGTCGATCTGCTGCTCAGCTGGCAGCACCCGGGATTCTCCGTTTTCCGGGGTGAGCCGGTCCAACCGCGCGCTCCCGCCGCTCGCGAGCGGCTCCTACGCTATCTCTTGCATCCCGCCTTTGCCATGGAAAGGTTGCACTACGATCCCGCTGCCGGCACGATCACCTACAATCCCGCAACGCAGGCCTGCCATCGGCACGGCCAACCCGACTCCCCTGCACTCTCTCCCGCCCTGGATTGGCTTGCCGCCATCGTCACCCATATCCCCAACAAGGGACAACAGTTACTGAGGTATTATGGGCACTATTCCAACGTGCGCCAGGCACAGAAGAAACGCCTCGGCGCCACCGCACAAGGGCTCGAGACCACCCCGCAGGGACCCGGGCAAGACGACGAATTCCGCAAACAGTGCCGCCGCAACTGGGCCCGTCTCCTCAAAAAGATTTAGGAATCCCTTACCAACCGCACCCGATACAGTAAGTGCGGCTACTTCGTTTCGCATTACCCATCCCTTCCACCCGTGGTTTGATCGAGAGTTTCAGGCAATTGAGTGCCGCCGTGGCTGGCGCGAAGACAGGGTGTTTTTTCGTGACCTGAACGGCTGTAGCACTTCGCTTCCTATCGCATGGACGAGCCTGGCCGTGCCGGATCCGTTTCTTGTGATCTCCAATCGAAAAGCTCGTTTTCGTCCCCGAGATCTTCTTGAGCTCGTTGACCTGATCGACCGAATACGCCACGCCGAGGGCAGTGGCGAAAGGAGTGACCTGTAATGGAAATTACGCCGCCGTATGTTAATATAAATATGCCGCCCAATCTCGGGCCTGCCACTCACAATCTCGCACATATGCATTTACTGGCATTTGTCATGATGTGGATTTATTAGCTTGACAAAAGATCGATATGTGGCGTAATTATATTTACATATTGTCGACAAGGAGGTGCGGATGCCCAAGCGATCAGCCACCGATGGCAAACGCAAGGCCCTGCGCAGTCTCGGCGCCCTTCATCATCATCCCGAGCGGGTCACCGACGAACTCTTTCAAGAGGATGGTTTCTTCGACCCGCACGATCTGGTCCAGGTCAAGTACGAGATGCTCCGGCGCGTTTGGGTCGACCGAAAGCCGATTCGCCGCGCGGCAAGGGATTTCGGGTTTTCGCGGCCGTCGGTCTACCAGGCAAGGGCGGCCTTCGAGCGGGCTGGCTTGCCTGGTCTTCTCCCGGGCAAGCGGGGCCCTCGCGGCGCTCACAAAATGGACGATGCCGTCCTGGCCTTCGTGTGCGAGGAACTGCTCGCCGATCCGGCGTTGCGGGCGGCCGGACTTTCCAAGCGCATCCGAGCCCGTTTTGGCCTGGCCGTTCACCCGCGCACGATCGAACGGGCCTTGCGGCGGCACGAAAAAAAAACTCCATGACGAGGCAGCCAGGCCCGCATCGGAGAGCGATTCCGGCGTGGCCGCCGCTCTAACCGAACTGTACGAACGCCTGCGCGGACAGGTTCTGAACGGCCTAGACGGCGCGGGGGAGACTGTGGGTTTTGGAGTATTGATGAATCAGGGCATGGGAGCGTGGATTTTGAAGTGCCGAGAGTTCACGCCCGCCGTTGCTGATGCAGGCAGCCGCGATTCGGTTGCTGCCCGTATCCCTTTTCAGCTCGAAGCACAAGTGGTCGCTATGATCGCCGGCATGGTCTTGAACCACAGCAGGAGAGAACTTCAATGAACCAGCAAGGACCCTACAAGGTGACGGCATCGCACCTCAAGCGGACTGCGTATCTCTATGTGCGGCAGTCTACCGTGCGGCAGGTCTTCGAGAATACAGAGAGCACCAAGCGACAATATGCCCTCCGGGAGAGAGCGCTTGCCCTTGGCTGGCCGGAGGAGAGCATCCAAGTGATTGACTCCGATCTCGGGCAATCGGGAGTGTCTTCGGAGGAGCGGCAAGGATTTCGCAAGCTGGTCGCCGAAGTCGGATTGGGGCATGCCGGTATCGTCATGGGACTCGAAGTGAGCCGGCTTGCGCGCAACTCGGCCGACTGGCATCGGCTGATCGAGATCTGCGCTCTCTCCGACTCGCTTATCCTCGACGAGGATGGAGTGTACGACCCGAGCAATTTCAACGACAGGCTCCTGCTCGGGCTGAAGGGAACCATGTCGGAAGCGGAGATCCATTTCATGCGGGCGCGCCTGCGCGGCGGTATTTTAAACAAAGCGCAGCGCGGCGAGCTGTGCACGCTTTTGCCGGTTGGTTTTGTTTATGATGCAGACCACAAGGTGGTTCTCGACCCTGACCAGCAAGTCCAAGCGGCCATCCGTCTCCTTTTCCAGACCTTCCTGCGGACCGGTACCGCGACAGCGACGGTAAAATACTTCCGCGAGCAGAAGCTCGTGTTTCCCAGAGCGGCACGCGCGCGGAGTGGCAAGGCGGGTGTGGTCTGGGGCCCGCTTTGTGTCAGGCGCGTTCTTTGGGCCCTCCGCAACCCGCGCTATTCTGGCACCTACTTCTATGGGCGCTATCGGTGCCGGAAAATGCCCGATGGCAGCACCAAGCGCGCGCTGCTGCCGCCGGATCAATGGAACACGGTGATCCGCGATGCCCATGCGGGATACATCTCGTGGGAAGAACAGCAAAGCATGCAAGACCGCCTGCACCAGACGGCCCTGGCTTTTGGCGCCGATCGGCACCAGGGTCCCCCTCGCGAGGGTCCGGCGCTCTTGCAGGGGCGAGTGATTTGTGGTCTGTGTGGGAGCCGAATGTCGGTGCGCTATCGCAGCTACCGTCGGCGGATCGTGACTGAGTACCGCTGCTCTCGCGCCCATCTGCAGGGCGACCCTGTCTGCCAGGTTGTGATCGGCACCAGCGTTGATGCCGCCGTGGGAGCGCTGTTGGTCGAGGCAATGACACCCATGGCGGTCCAGGTCGCTCTTGCTGTCCAGCAGGAGATCGAAGCCCGTCTGCAAGAAGCCGACCAACTGCGCCGCCAGCAGGTGGAGCGGGCGCGCTACGAAGCCGAATCTGCACGGCAGCGCTACATGCTCGTGGACCCATTGAACCGTCTGGTAGCCCGTTCGCTTGAGGCCGATTGGAACGACAAGTTACGGGCGCTGGCCGAAACCCATGACAGCTATGAGCACGAACGCCAGCTGGATCAGCAGGTGCTCAGCGAATCCCGGCGCCAGCAACTCTTCTCTCTCGTGAAAGACTTCCCGGCTGTCTGGAACGATCCGGCGACGCCGCACCGCGAGCGCAAGCGCATGCTGGGTCTGCTCGTCGAAGATGTGACCCTGGTTAAGGATACCGAAATCACAGCCCACGTTCGCTTCCGCGGTGGAGCCACAACCACGCTGAAACTTCCCCTGCCTCTGAATGCATGGCAGCTACTCAAAACCCCTGACCATGTCCTGGCTCAGATCGATGCCCTTCTCGAACATCATACGGACGCGGACACCGTTGCCATTCTCAATCAGCGCGATCTGCGAACCGGTGCGGGTAGACCTTTCACATTGAGAAGTCTGCGCTGGGTTCAATATGCCCGAGGCTCCAAGAGCCACAAGCAACATCTGCAGGCCGCCGGCTTGTTGACGACGAAAGAAATAGCGTCCAAAATGGAAACGTCTGAAAAGGTCGTGAGGGCTTGGCGCAGGAAGGGCATCCTCCAGGCCTGCCGGTGCAGCGACCATCACGAGTGGCTCTATTATCCCCCGGACGGCGAAATGAACATGGGGAAACCAGACAGGAAGATCATCCAGCTGGCACCGAACCAGGAAGGCTCGGCCACAAAAACTGCAGGAGGTGCAGTATGAAACGACATCCTACGAAGTGGACCCGCTTATCTGCAGCAGGTGCGGAGCCGTCATGCGCATCGTCAGCTTCATCGAAGACCCCCCCGTCATCAAGAAGATCCTGCTGCATCTCCATCTCTGGGAAGTACCCAAACGCTCTCCACCTCCGAAAACACCACCGCGCGATTTCGTCTACGATCCCGACTTCTTCGGCGGTCTGACGGGCTGAGGCGCACTGGGACGCCATCCAAGCCCGCCCAGCGGCGAAGCCTGCCTGGTTTGCTCTTTTCCAGAGAGGATTTTGCCCTTCTCCCGCCTCACGGGCCCCATTTCCTGCTCTCTACCCGCCAATCCGTATCGATTCCGTTTAATCAGCCACGGCGACTGCGGAAATTCCGGCTGACCGCCACCATCTTGCGAAGACAGGGTTAAAGCAAATTCCTATATATCATTCCCGCCGCGGCTGCCCATAGGAAGGATGCCAGCGGCAATGATCCAAGGAATGCCCACCGCTTTTCGCCGGCGCCCTCCTCCCAGCAGAACTGGAGCGTCCGCCAGGAAAGCCCCAGAGGCACGAGGGCGCTGGAACAGGCCCGAAACAGAGATCCCGCAGGGATCGACGATTGGCTGAAACAAAGTCCGAGCTTGGTCAGAAGGTATATGAGACAGGGCAGGACGACGAGACACCCGACCCAGACAATGAAGGCGTAAGCCCAGAACGTCCGCCAATTCTGCTTGTCCACGATATCGATCCATGCGCGAATCTGGCGCCAGGCACCAAGATTGACTGCGCAGTAAATAGCCGAAAGGCCGAACATGACGATGGCCTGCCAGGCCTCGCCATAGGTCGAAAGCACGCGATCGGCAATCGTAAATCGTCAATCATTAATGAGAATTGGAAATGCAGCGCATTATCGGCTAATATTGCACCCTTGCGGAATATCGCAGGTCACTACGAATGAAAGTAATCTCGCTTTTGGGATCCACGGGATCCATCGGAACCAGCACCCTCCGAGTGACGTCAAGCTACCCCCAGGCCTTCCGGATTGCGGGGCTGAGCGGAAACAGGAACATCGCGGTGCTGGCAGACCAGGTCGAGCAGGTCCGGCCCGAGATCGTCTCCTGCGGCGACAAGCACGGCAGCGCGAGCCTTCAATCCATCCTGCGCCAGCGCGGTTATCCGCTGGCAAAGACCCGTTTTGTCCACGGAGTCGAGGGCAACATCGAGGTCTCCTGTCACCCTCAATCGACGCTCGTCCTTTCGGCCATCACCGGAGCCGCAGGGCTTCTTCCTACCTATCGCGCGCTCGAAGCCGGGAAGAGTATCGCACTGGCCAACAAGGAAACCCTGGTCATGGCCGGTCAGCTTATGATGCGAACGGCCCGGGAAAAAGGGGTGGAGATCCTGCCGGTTGACAGCGAGCACAATGCCATCCATCAATGCCTGCGCGGGGGACGGCGGAAAGAGGTGCGCCGCCTTATTTTGACCGCTTCCGGCGGACCTTTCCGCAATACGCCGAAGGAAAAGCTCCGGTTCGTGACACGGGAAGAGGCATTGAATCATCCCACCTGGCAAATGGGCCGGAAAATCACCATCGATTCCGCCACCCTCATGAACAAGGGGCTGGAAGTCATCGAAGCATCCTGGCTCTTCGGTGTGCCGCCGGATGAGGTGGACGTCGTGATACATCCCCAAAGCATCATCCACTCGATGGTCGAGTTTGTCGACGGTTCGGTGCTCGCCCAGTTGGGACTAACCGATATGCGCATCCCGATCCAGTATGCGCTGACCTATCCTGAGCGTTGGGATTCGCCCCTCCCGGCGCTGGACTTTCACAAGCTTTCGCTCCTGGAATTCCACCCGCCCGATCTGGACAAATTCCGCTGCCTCAGCCTGGCTTACCGTGCCTTGAGAAGCGGAGGAACAACTCCGGCGGTCCTGAATGCGGCCAACGAGGTGGTCGTCGACGCCTTCCTCAACAACGGCATGGCGTTTCACGATATCCCGGTCATCATCGAGTCGGTTCTCAGCGCCCATTCCCCTGCGGATGCGGACTCGCTGGAATCTGTTATTAAAGCCGATGAATGGGCGCGTGCGGAAGCCCGCGAGCTCACGAAACTTCGAGCGACAGCCGGCAGAAAAAAGTAGTGGGAACTGGACAGTACAGTGGAACGGAAGCGCCCTGCAGAGTCTTGCAGAATCGAGCAATCTCCCCACTGAAATCGGCTCACTGCACACTGCCTGCTGCCCGCTTTTTTTCCGCTTCCCGCGATTGAGCTTTTCGTTGCTTTAGCGCATCATAATGAAGGTTGGGTGGAGGGATAGAGACGGCGATGATCTTGACTACGGTTCAAACGGTTCTGGCTTTTGTCGTGGTGCTGGGGATCACCATCACCATACACGAATTTGGCCATTTTGCCATGGCCAAGCTGCTGAAGATTCGCGTGCTGGTGTTTTCGGTGGGCTTCGGACCGCGGCTTGCCAGTTTCACACGGGGCGGCACGGAATACTGCATCAGCCTCCTGCCTGTGGGCGGTTACGTAAAAATGGCGGGAGAGACCTTTGATGAAGATCGTCAGGGGGCGCCTGAAGAGTTTCTATCGCATCCGAAATGGCATCGCCTGCTCGTCGCTGTAGCAGGCCCCCTCATGAATATCATGCTTGCGGTGGCTATCCTCACCTCCTCATACATGGAGGGGATTTGGATCCCCAAATACCACAAAGAACCCGCGATCATCGGCCCCGTCATGGTGGATTCCATAGCCTACCGTTCCGGTCTGCGCACGGGGGATCGGGTGATATCGGTGCGCGGCAGCCAGGTGAGGACCTGGGAAGATCTGGAAATTGCGCTCGCGACAGTTCCCAAAGACGCCCTCGACGTCGTCGTTCAGCGGGGTCCGGGCCAGCTCCGGGTTCACCTCGAACCGCCCTCCGGAAGCACCGCCGATCCGGCCTCGCTTGGATTCAGATTCAGCATCGCCAGAACGATCGTCGCGGTGGTTGATCCGAGATCGCCTGCCGAACGAGCGGGACTCAAAGAGGGGGACGAGATTCTCGCCGTGGAAGGCCCCAACAGGAGCGGACGCGGTTTTGATCAGATTCTGAACATCATATCGGAAAGCAAGGGGATCGCGCTGCGCTTCGAGATCCGGCGACCCTCCGTCGTCCGCAAGCCGGGCGAAAATTGGGAGTCCAGGCTCGCCGAACTACCCTCGGCCGGGGCAACGCATTACCTGACGATCACACCGCTCGAAGACCAGGGCAGAGTAGTCATCGGGTTCAAGCCGGAGGTGCCAACGGATCTGGAAAAATTCCGCCTGGTCGGGGCGATCGGGCAGTCGATCCGGCGGAACTTCGAAATGTCCGCACTGACCTTCAAGATTATCGGACGG
>Ga0315275_10004863_pt1 | contig 12640 bp, 10 predicted proteins | sample YL17G03_0_MG_FD_205557 | JGI IMG/M metagenome (GOLD analysis project Ga0315275, IMG submission 205557) | Sediment microbial communities from Yellowstone Lake, YNP, Wyoming, USA - YL17G03_0 | ecosystem: Environmental > Aquatic > Freshwater > Lake > Sediment | place: USA: Wyoming | collected... | reverse complement strand
ATCACTTTCTGATGCCTGCGCTGCAGACTGCATTCCCTTTCCCCCAGATAGACGGCATTTCCACAGGCGTCGGCCATCACTTGGATTTCCACATGACGCGGCCGAAGAATGCATTTTTCGAGATAGATCGAGCCGTCACCAAACGCTCCCAGCGCTTCGGAGCCGGCGGATTCAAAATCGCTCCGCATGCGCGCCTCGTCGCGCACCAGCCGCATTCCCTTTCCGCCCCCGCCTGCGGCAGCCTTCAGCATCACCGGGTACCCGACCTGGCGCGCTTCAATCAACGCCTCTTCGAGATTGATCAACGCCCGGTAAGTCCCGGGCACGACCCGGACACCCGAGGTGCGCAGCACCGACCGCGCGCCGGTCTTGCTGCCCATGGTCCGCATCGATTTTGCGGAAGGGCCGATCATGACAATCCCTGCGGCGGCGCAAGCTTCGGCAAAGCGTGGGTTTTCGGAAAGAAAGCCGTAGCCGGGATGAATCGCCTCGGCCCTGCTCCTCTGCGCAAGGTCGATGACCTTATCTATCGCCAGGTAGCTTTCAGAAGAGGGGGCAGACCCCAGCAGGTAGGCTTCATCGGCAAGTCGAACATGCAGCGCCGCGCGGTCCGGTTCCGAATAGACCGCAATCGGCGAAATGTCCAGATCCCGGCAGGCCCTGATGATTCGAACCGCGATCTCGCCTCGGTTGGCAATCAGCACCTTTCTAAACATAATCCATCCAATGCAATTTCGAATCGCAGATTGCAATTAGCAATTTGCAATTCCCTAAAGCGGTATGTTGCCATGTTTGCGCGGCGGGTTGGTATCGCGCTTGTTTTCGAGCATGCGCAGCCCGCTGATCAGCTTCCTGCGCGTCACGCGCGGTTCGATCACCTCGTCGATGAAACCGCGGCGCGCGGCGATGTAAGGAGAGGCGAATTTCGACCGGAATTCTTCCACCTTTCCCGCCCGGAATTTCGCCGGGTCCGCAGTGGATTTGAGTTCGTTCCGGTAGAGGATATTCACCGCGCCTTCCGAACCCATGACGGCAATTTCGGCGGTCGGGTAGGCGAAATTGAGATCGGTCCGGATGTGCTTGGAGGCCATGACGCAATAGGCGCCGCCATAGGCCTTCCGGGTGATCACCGTGATCTTGGGGACCGTGGCTTCCGCGAAAGCAAACAGCAGCTTGGCGCCATGCTTGATGATGCCGCCGAATTCCTGAGCCGTGCCGGGAAGGAATCCGGGGACGTCCTCGAAGGTGATCAGCGGGATGTTGAAGGCATCGCAGAAGCGCACGAACCGCGCCGCTTTCACCGATGCTGCGATGTCCAGCGTGCCGGCCAGAAAGGCGGGCTGATTGGCGACGACCCCCACGGGACGGCCGTCGAGCCGTGCGAACCCGATCACGATATTTTTGGCGAAATGCTTTTGCACCTCGAAAAAGTGATGTTTGTCGACAACGGTCCTGATGATTTCCTTGATGTCGTACGGCTGGTTCGGATCGGTCGGGACCATCGCATTTAAGCCGGCGTCCTCCCGATCCCAGGGATCGGCAACCTGACGGCGCGGCGGCTCTTCCATGTTGTTGCTCGGGAGAAAGCTCATCAATTCGCGAATGGTCGCCAGGCACTCGCGGTCATCGGCGACGGCAAAGTGAGCGACGCCGCTGGTCGAGTTGTGGGTGAGCGCGCCGCCGAGTTCATCCATCGTGACCTCTTCGTGCGTCACCGTACGGATCACATCGGGGCCGGTCACGAACATGTAGCTCGTATCCTTCACCATGAGGATGAAATCGGTGATCGCCGGGGAGTACACGGCGCCGCCTGCGCAGGGTCCCATGATCGCCGAGATCTGGGGAATGACTCCGCTGGACAGGGTGTTGCGCAGAAAAATATCGGCGTACCCGCCCAGGCTCATCACGCCCTCCTGGATGCGAGCCCCGCCCGAGTCGTTCAAACCGATCACGGGCGCTCCGACCTTCATGGCCATGTCCATGATCTTGCAGATTTTTTCCGCATAGGTCTCGCTCAGGCTCCCGCCGAATACGGTGAAGTCCTGGGCGAAAACAAAGACCGGACGCCCGTCGATCCGCCCATAGCCGGTCACCACCCCGTCGCCGGGCACCTTCTGGTTTTCCATCGCGAAGTCGGTGCACCGGTGCTCGACGAACTTGTCCACTTCCTCGAAACTGCCCTCATCAAGCAGAAAGTGGATGCGCTCGCGCGCGGTCAACTTCGAGGCGTCGTGCTGCCGCTTGCGGCGCTCGGGACCGCCGCCTTCCTCGGCCCTGCGCTGCAGTTCGTCCAACTCCTTCAACTTATCCGATATGTCCATTGGGTTACCCGTGGTTGGAAAAGTGATACCACAAACGAACGCGGCGACGAAAGTGGATAGGACATTCGTGCCTGTCGCAAAGTCAAGCACAGATACATTCTGTCGCCCCTTCAGGGCTCCGAGCCCGCTTCGCGCTATCCGGGGGCTGGCTTCGCTTGCCCCCGGCTATTCTCTTGCCGCCCTTCCAGGGCGGCCCAGCAGACTGAGTGAGAGGGCTGCATTTGAGTCCCGGAGGACGGCGTGACACACCTGTTGAGCGAAGGGCATTTGAGTCCCGGAGGGACGCCAGAAATCAGCCCCGGGTGAGCGCAGCGAACCCGGGGTTGGTGAACAACAAGCATTCAGCCCTGAAAGGGCGTCAGAGAAATTCGTGCTTAAATTCGAGCCATTCGTGGCTGTCGTCGGCGCGCCCTAGGAATGGCGCGGCTTTACCGGATTGCGCAGGATGCCGATGCCTTCAACCTCAACCTCGACCGTGTCGCCATCGGCCAGCGGTCCGACTCCCGCCGGAGTCCCCGTAGCGATCAGGTCACCCGGATACAATGTCATGATGGAGGAAAGAAACCGGATCAGGCGGGCGACCGGGAAAATCATGTCCGCGGTGTTCCCCTTCTGGCGAAGTTCGCCGTTGACACGGGTTTCGACACGGAGGCCGGCAGGATTCAACTCCGTCTCGATCCACGGGCCGAAGGGGCAGAAGGTATCGAAGCCTTTGCCGCGAGTGAACTGGACGTCCTTCTTTTGCAAATCGCGGGCCGTGACATCGTTGACGCAGGAATAGCCAAGCACATATCGCAGAGGATCGTCGTCCTCGCCGAGGTCGCAGGCGGTCTTGCCGATGACCACACCCAGTTCCCCTTCATGATCCACGCGTTGGGAGCTGCGGGGCAGCAGGATCGGTTCACCCGGAGAAACGATGGAACTCGGCGGTTTGAGGAAGATGAGCGGCTCGGCCTCGGGCGGGACATTCCCCAACTCCCGCGCGTGTTCGGCGTAATTCCGGCCGATGCCGATGATCTTGCCCGGGACCAGCGGCGCCCGCAGACGGATCTCGTCCACACCAAGGGTCGCAGCCGACAGTTCATATTTTCCGAGCAGATCTCCCCGGCAGATCCGGACACGCTCTCCTTCCCAGGATCCCATCGATGTCTTGCCCCGATAATCGAAACGACACAGTTTCATCGCACCTCCACTTCGGCCTCCGCAGCCTTTCCCTCGTTGCCGTGGGTGTCGACCGTGCTTACACGGTAACTGTATTTTTTCCCCTGCTGCACCTTCTCGTCGCGATAGCTCAGCGTCTTCACCGCCTCCGGTTCGAGCAGGCGCGGGGCAGCTTCTCCATCCTCTTGCCGATAGATCCGATATCCCGCAACATCGCGTTCCGGCGGGGCCATCCACAGAAGCATGACCGCGGGACCGGCGGCTACGGCGTTCAGGTTTTGCGGCGTGCCCGGCGGGAAGGTGTCGCGCGGCACAACCATCAGCGCAGGAGAGGCCAGGCTTTCGGCATACGGATGCTCCCGGCTTCCCACAATGCTGACCGAATAGTAATAGGTCTTGTCGAACTGGAACGACCGGTCATCAAACTCCGGCCCCCGCGTGGGGTCCGGGTTTAAGGGACCGGGAGGAAAGTACTTCGGATCCTCGGACCGGTAGATATTGAATCCGGCAATCCTGGGAGGCGTGGAACCGTCCATGTTCTCGACCGGGGCAGCCCACTTCAAACGAATGTAATCCTGGGAGACATCAAAAGAGAGATTGCTCGGAGGCGGCGGGATGGGAACCGGCGCCACGATCGACTGGTTGCTCCACCCGGCACTTTGTTTTTTCCGGTTGACGAAGCGGACCGAATAGCGGAAGGCCTTGGAATATATCTGTGAACGGTCGGCGAGGGACAGGTCATCGCGCAACACCAGCCTCTTGTCCCGCTGCAATGCCGGAAACTTGTCGGCCGTGATTTCCTGTATCTTCACCGCCCCTTTGAGGAACTCCGCATCGGCGGCAGGACTCGTCCCCTGCGTTCGATCTTCGACCCTGCGCCATATTTCAATCGTGCCGGGACTGCCGATCGTCGAGCCGTTGGTGTTCTGGACAGGCACGGAGACGGTCAGCATGATCTGATCGGAGTACTGGATCGCACTCAGGTCGACTGCAGGCCTGGCAACCAGGACCGTCGGCGGGCGAGGCTCACCCGTCTTCGCGCAACCGGAAAGAAGCACAGGGCAGCCAAGGAACAGGAGGAGCAAACCTCTCCTCGCCTGCGGGCCCGCGTTCTCGAGCAGGCGTGCAAACCATCTGCGGATCAGGTCGTCTCGGGTCATCTCAGAGAATGTAACGGCTCACGTCCTTGTCGCGTGCGATGTTGCCCAGCTTCTTGCGCACATAGGCGGCATTGACCTTCAGAGTCTTGTTGCGCAGTTCCATACCCTTGAAGGAGATCTCCTCCAACAGCGCCTCCATCATGGTGTGGAGGCGTCGCGCCCCGATGTTTTCGGTGTTCTCATTCACGATGCAGGCCAGCCGCGATATCTCGCGTATGGAATCTTCCGTGAAGCGCAGTTTGACACCCTCGGTGGCCATGAGCGCGATGTACTGCTTGATCAGCGCGTTCCTGGGCTCGGTGAGAATCCGAACGAAATCCTCTTCACCCAGCGAGCTCATCTCCACGCGGATGGGGAAACGGCCCTGAATTTCCGGAATGAGATCGGATGGTTTGGATACGTGAAAGGCGCCGGCGGCGATGAACAGGATGTGGTCGGTGCGAAGCATGCCGTATCGGGTATTCACGTTGGTGCCCTCGACGATCGGCAGGATGTCGCGCTGCACCCCTTCCCTGCTGACGTCGGGGCCATGACCCGATTCACGCCCCGCGATTTTGTCGATTTCGTCCAGAAAGATAATTCCCGTCTGCTCGACCCGCTCGAGAGCAAATCGCGCGACCTGCTCCATGTCGACCAGTTTCTGTTCCTCTTGCTGGATGATGCATTCCGCGGCTTCATCCACTGTCATGCGGCGCTTCTTGGACTTGCCTTCGGTCAGCCCGGACATGAACTCCCGCATATTGAACTGCAGTTCTTCGAAACTCGAACCTTCGAACACCTGGAAGGAAAGAGGGTGCATGGGGTGCTCGCGCACTTCCATCTCGATGACCCGCCGGTCGAGCTTGCCCGCGCGCAGGTCGCGGCGCAGTTTTTCCCTGAGATGCTCCAGATTCTTGAGTTCTTTGCCGCCGGTGTCCCGGCTGTTTTCGGTGGGTGCCTGCTGAAGCGTGGGAAGCAGGAGATCGAGCAGGCGTTCCTCGGTATTCTGCTCGGCTTTCCCCTCGATTTCGGCGATCTTTTCCATGCGCACCATGTCCACGGCTATCTCGACCAGGTCGCGAATCATGGATTCCACGTCGCGCCCGACATACCCGACCTCCGTGAACTTGGTGGCTTCGATTTTGAGAAAGGGGGAGTTGGCCAACCGCGCCAACCGGCGGGCGATCTCCGTTTTGCCGACCCCGGTGGGTCCGATCATGATGATGTTCTTGGGAGCGACCTCCTCCGCCATCTCGTCATCGAGTTTCTGACGGCGCATGCGGTTGCGCAGAGCGATGGCCACCGCTTTCTTGGCCTGTTGCTGGCCGACGACATATTTGTCGAGAGCGGCCACGATCTGCCGGGGGGTCATTTCGTCGAGTCCGCGCGGCCGGGCGGTGCGTCGTTTCAGGGGGTCTTTGATCATGGGGTGTCAGAGCTCTTCGACGCTGATTTCCGAGTTGGTGAAGACACAGATTTCGCCGGCGATCTTCAGGCTCTCGAGTGCGATCTGCCGGGCAGTCAGCTTGGTGTGGCGCACCAGGGCCCGGGCGGCCGCAAGGGCGAAATGCCCCCCGGAGCCCACGGCCAGGAGGCCGTCATCAGGCTCGATCACGTCCCCGGTACCCGAGATCAAATAGGTCGCCTTGCCGTCGGTCACGAGGAGAAATGCCTCGAGGTGACGCAGCGCGCGGTCCGTGCGCCATTCCTGTGCGAGTTCGACGGCCGCGCGGTTCAAGTTACCCTGGAACTGCTCGAGTTTGCCTTCGAAGCGCGAGAACAGCGCAAAGGCATCAGCCGTGGCGCCGGCAAAGCCCACCAGCACCCGGTTGTTGTAAAGGCGGCGGATCTTTTTCGCCGTCTGCTTGATAATCGTGTCGCCGAGCGTGACCTGCCCATCGCCGGCAATCGCGGTCTTGTTGCCGCGCCTGACAAGCAGGATGGTTGTCCCATGGAAGTGGTCTTTGGCTGAATTCATAACCTACGAGTATAGGCACGCGCCGAAATGCCTGTCAAATCGTTAAAAAAGCATCACCGCGACGTCGCAGAGAGCACTTAGCATTCTGCAGGCTTCCCCGGCGTCCCGGTGATGCTTTTTTTTAATTATCCTTTGAACCAAGTCCAGATGCCGATGCCGATGAAGAGAATCGCTGCGATCTTGTTCAGAATGGGGGCCGGAACATAGTTCAACACTACGTCTCCGAAGAAGACTCCCAGCGCCGTAACCGTGGTGAGCGCCGCCGCGCCACCCACGAATACGGACAAGGGCTGCCGGGAAGAGCCGGTCATGGTAAATATCGCCAGCTGGGTTTTATCTCCCATTTCGGCCATAAAAATTGCAGTAAATGTCGTGAATGCCAGTTTCCAATTCATTTCGGTCCCATGGGTCGTGTGGCTGGTTCCAGGCCATTGTAGTGCGTCTCAAATACTTAACCGCTCCCTCACGGTCGCGGCTCTGTAACCTATTGATTCGACGGAGCCGCGCGCGTAAGCAAGCGGCGGAATATACGCCAAAATTTGCGACGCACCACACTGGCGGGTCGAAGCCGTTTCAGCGTTTCTCTTGCGCAAGTCCTGCGCATCTATTAAATTGGCAAATCCAAAACCTAATCGAAGGTCCTGTCATGAACTATCTCCAGCATCTTATATGCCCCAAGTGCCGATCTGTCTATCCCAAAGGGAAGGTAATCGGCCTCTGTGTCTGCGGATCACCTCTGCTGGCTGAGTATGATCTGGAGGCTGCACGAGCCGGTTTTTCCCGCAATTCGCTCCACGGGCGCGCGCCCAGCATGTGGCGCTATGGTGAAATGCTCCCGGTCCAGAAAACGGAAAATATCGTCTCCCTGGGCGAGGGCTTTACCCCGGTTCTCCGGGTCGAGCGTCTCGGGCAGGAACTTGGACTGCATAACTTATACATAAAAGAGGAAGCCGGCAACCCCACGGGCTCGTTTAAAGCACGAGGCCTCTGCGCCGCCGTCAGCATGGCGAAGGAACTCGGCCTGAAAAAGCTGGCGATCCCATCGGCCGGGAATGCCGCCGGCGCCATGGCCGCCTACGGGGCGCATGCGGGCCTGGAGTCATTTATCTTCATGCCCGCGGACACGCCCACGGCCAATATCCGCGAAGCGGAGGTTTGCGGAGCGCAGGTCACCCTGGTGAAGGGTCTCATCACCGATTGCGGCAAACTGGTGGCGGAACGGAAAGAAAAGGAAGGCTGGTACGATGTCTCAACCCTCAAGGAGCCCTACCGTATCGAGGGGAAAAAGACGATGGGGTACGAGCTTGCCGAGCAGTTCGGGTGGGAACTGCCCGACGTCATTTTCTATCCCACCGGAGGCGGAACCGGCATGATCGGAATGTGGAAAGCCTTCCGGGAGATGGAAGCGCTCGGCTGGATCGGCCCCAAGCGGCCGCGCATGGTGACAGTTCAGGCGGATGGATGCGCACCGATCGTTAAGGCCTTTCACGGCAACCAGGCTACCGCTGAACCATGGCAGGATGCGCATACGATCGCTTCGGGCCTGCGCGTCCCGCGGGCGATCGGGGATTTCCTCATCCTGCAGGCCCTGCGCGAAAGCCGCGGTAACGCGGTGGCCGTGCCGGACTCCGAGCTGATCGAAGCGATAAAGCTTTGTGGCAGGCTGGAGGGACTGTTCCTCTGCCCGGAGGGAGCGGCTTGCCTCCCCGCTCTGCGCAGCCTTGTGCGGGCGGGCTGGATCGATCCTGATGAGAAGGTCGTCGTCTTCAACACAGGCACCGGATTGAAGTATCTGGAAGTCCTCGGCGGCGAGATTCCACCCGCAGAACGGGCGGCATCATAAGGCCCCCCGCAGGGGGGCAGGACGACAGCCCCGGGCAAGCGAAGCGCAGCCCGGGGTGGCAGGTTTCCAGTGAGTTAAGCCCCGGCAGGGGCGGCAGGGTTTATGACAAAACACCTGTACTATTGCGATTCGTATTTGACTGAGTTTTCCGCCCAGGTGCGGGATGTCCGCGCGCTCGGCGACAAGCATGCCGTGCTCCTGGACCAGACGGCCTTCTACCCCGCCTCCGGGGGCCAGCCTTGCGACACAGGCATTCTGGGAGCTGCGCATGTACTCAAGGTCGAGGAGGATGAAGCAGGCAACATCCTGCACATCCTGGACTCTTCCCTGCCCGCCGGACCGGTGACGGGCAAAGTGGACTGGGAGCGCCGCTTCGACCACATGCAGCAACACACCGGGCAGCACATCCTGTCTCAGGCGTTTGTAAAAATCGGCGGGGCCCAGACTGTTTCGTTTCACCTGGGCCAGGAGTCGTGCACCATCGACATCGACCTTGCCCGGCCGGATGCCGGAGTTATGCACACAGCGGAGGATCTGGCATCGCGAATCGTCTTCGAGGATCGAGCGGTCCGTGTCCTGAACGTCGACCGGTCGGAACTTGGCTCACTGGGCGTGCGGAAGGAATCCCAGCGCGAGGGAATCATCCGGGTCATCGACGTCGAGGATTTTGACCGTTCTCCCTGCGGCGGGACGCATGTGCGGCGCACCGGTGAGGTCGGGATGATCGCGGTGCTCGATTTCGAGCGCTACAAAGGCGGCACCCGGGTGGAATTCGCCTGCGGGTTCCGGGCGCTCAGGATCCTGCGCGGGGACCACGAAGTGCTGAAAACCCTCGGGAAGCTCCATTCCGCTCATCCCTATGAACTGCCACGCCTGATGGAGAAGCTTGCGGAAGAGAGATCCGCGCTGGTCAGGGAAAACTCGCGCATGAACGAACGCATGATGGAGATGGAGGCGCTGGAGTTGATCGGCAAGGCCGGGCGCACATCCGGAAAGACGTTGGTGAGGCGGCGCTATCCCGACCGCACCTTCGACAGCGTGAAGCTCCTGGCACAAAAGATTGCGGCGCTGCCGGGAGCGGTCGCCCTACTGGGCGTGACACAAAACGGCGCGCAGGTCGTGGTCGCTAGAAGCGCCGATGTTCCAGGCAATTGCGGGACTGCGATCAAGGAGACAGCTGCAAAGCTGGGCGGAAAGGGCGGCGGCAGGCCCGAACTCGCGCAGGCCGGCGGAATCCCCGAGTCCGCCCTGGACGCCTGGCTCGACGCCCTCGAGCAGTACTTCCTGCAATAAAAAGCCACCACCAAGTCGCCAAGAAAGTACTATTTCAAAAAAGTGAGGCTCCACCTGCAGAGCGGGTGGCATCAGGAAGCCTCCCGAAGGGAGGCGTTGGCCCTGGCGAAGCCCCGGTGGGGCGGTCAGATAATAGCCCTGGGTGAGCGGAAGCGAACCCGGGGTTGATGTCGGTATGCGCCAAGCCCCGGAAGGGCGACAGAATCTGTGGTGGCTTTTTTTACCTGCGGGGGGCGGGGCCGCGGGAACCGATCTTTTCCAGCTTCAGCACTCTCCAGTCATCGCTGAAATCGGGCGATCCCAGGTTCAGGCGATTCACCTTGAGCGCGAGGTTCTCGAAATCGAAGCTGGCGAGAGGCACGAGCCTCAGATCCTCTTCACCGACCCTGACTGTCGCCCCGAGAAGTTCCTTTTCCTGGCCGAATTCGCCCTCGAGACGCACCCCGAAAGAAGACTTGGTGCGCATGCGGACCGACGGAACGATCATGGGTTCCTTGGGATCGCCGGTATCGACCAGGAAAAACTTGCCGGGCACCTTTCGATTCTCCAGTGTGATACGGACATTCCTGGCGAGCAGGTTATAGTCCTTGTCCGCCATCGAGACAAAATTGAAGAGGGGCACTCCGGGTTTGACGACTTCCAGGGTGAAAATATAATCACGATCCACGAAGGCAAGATACGCGCTCTTTTCCACCGGAGCATTTGGAGTCGGGGATGCGGCGGGCTGTCGGCTGAGGCGCGGTGGCGCCGCCTGGAAAAACGACAACAGGAGAATGAGAAGCAGAGGCATGGTGTTTAGCATCCCCTTATTTGATACCATAGCACCGCACAACGGAGAAGGCGAGGTCATATGGAAGTGTCATCCTGGATGCTGGGGATCCTGCTGGGAACGGCCCTGCTGGCGGCGATCGATCCCTCCCCCGGCGGCGATCTTTTCGATGTCGATGTGCGGTCTCTGGCAGAGACTTGGGAAAAAGAGCATGTTTCGCCGATCGACCCTTCGGCTCTGAGCCACGCCGAATTGAAGAGCCGGCTGCTTGCATTCGCAAAGGAATTCCCTTCCGTGGCTCGCCTCGAGCCGGCAGGCAGTTCAACGGAAGGCCGGGAAATCTTCCTGCTGAGCCTGGGGAACGGGCCGCGCAGGATTCTGCTCTGGTCGCAGATGCACGGCGACGAAACGACGGCGACGAGCGCCCTGCTCGATATGGCGCAGTTCCTCGCCCGTCATCGCCGGGAAGCGTGGGTGGGGGATATCCTTCAGAAATTCACTCTTTTGTGCGTGCCGATGCTGAATCCGGACGGCGCCGAGCGCCACCAGCGCCGCAATGCGCAGGGCATCGACATCAACCGCGATGCCCGGATGCTGCAGACACCGGAGGGGCGGCTGCTGAAAAACCTGCGCGACCGTTACACCCCGTTTCTGGGATTCAATCTGCACAACCAGAACAGCCTCACCACCGTGGGCGATACCGGCCAGGTGGCCACCATCGCGCTGCTTGCGGTTGCCACCGACGTGACAACTTCCATCCCGGACAGCGGCAGGGAAGTCCTGGCTCGGCAGATGCATCTCACCAAGCAGGTCACGGCCGTGCTTTATGAAGCGCTTTCTCCTTTCGTGTACGGACACATCTCCCGCTACGACGAAGGTTTCAATCCGCGGGCATTCGGAGACAACCTGACTCTCTGGGGGACGCCAATCGTACTGATGGAGAGCGGCGGCAATCCCGCCGGCCAGCCCATGAATTTCGGGGTCAAGCTGAACTTTGTCGGTCTGATGGCCGCGCTGAACTCTCTTGCGACCGGCCGGATACAAAATGCAAATCCCGCAGTGTTTGATGCACTGAAGATGAACAGCGACACGCCGATTTATGATCTCCTGCTGAAGAACGCATGGATCTGCAACGGCACAGGCGTTCCGCTTTTCAAAGGCGACGTCGCCATCCGCCACGAACTGAGGGGCGAAACCAACGGCCATGCCATCATTGCCGATGTCGGAGACCTGGGGGTATTCAGCGCCCATGAAATTGTCGACTGCGCCGGAAGCATGATCACGCCGGGACTGATCGCGTGGGATCCCGAGAAAACGCTCTTCGGCGGGGGGCGCACCGATAGAGAGTACCTCGAGGGCGGGATCGTCACCGTCCTCGAAACGGGTGACTGGCAACGGGCGGCAGAGCGCAAGCCGGAACCGGAGCGCTGGCGCAAGGAAGCGCGGCTGGTGCATTGGGGCTACCTGCTGGTCGGTGGACCATCCGGGAAAAATGAGGGCGAAAATATGTCGCTGGCTGATTGGCTGGCGGCAGGCGCGCGGGCATGGATCACCGACGGCGACGGCGTGCCGCCTGAGACGGGCAGGATCCCCGGCTGGTTTGGGGTACAGTCCATCAACAAGGACACCGCGGACAAATACCGGATTCCGGCGCTCCTGGAAGGAAATCCGGCTTCGGTCATACCCCGCTGGACCTCCGAAGCCGCCCGGCAGTTCGGGCTTGCGAGAAGGGGGACGATCGCCGTTGGGGCCTCCGCGGATCTCGTCATCTGGAGCACGCCTGCCAACGAGGCTGCGCCGTCGGAGTTGCGCGATTGCAAACCCAGCCGCGTCATCCTCAACGGCCGCCCGGTCGATCTCTCCAACCCGGTCCCGATCGGCAGATTTATAGGTCGCCCCTAAAAGCCACCACCAAGTCACCAAGAAATAAAAAATAAAACCTTGGTGCCTTGGTGTCTTGGTGGTGGCTTTTTTTATTTCCGGCTGAAGTTGGCGATGCGGACGGCGGCCGCGTCCTGGACGTATCCGGCAGCGGCGCCCGAAACCAGGAAGTTATTGGCGATCATCGAGAAGGCCAGCATTTCGCCATCCGCAGTGCGGATATAGCCGGAAAGTGAACGCACGCCGGCGATAGTG
>Ga0315275_10004862_pt1 | contig 12640 bp, 10 predicted proteins | sample YL17G03_0_MG_FD_205557 | JGI IMG/M metagenome (GOLD analysis project Ga0315275, IMG submission 205557) | Sediment microbial communities from Yellowstone Lake, YNP, Wyoming, USA - YL17G03_0 | ecosystem: Environmental > Aquatic > Freshwater > Lake > Sediment | place: USA: Wyoming | collected... | reverse complement strand
TGACGGTGTTGCCAAACAGCTCAACCTCGATCCACAGGTGGCGGAAATGCTGCGCTGGCCGATGCGGGAATATACCTTCCGCATCCCGGTGCGCATGGACGACGGTTCGATGCGCCTGTTCCAGGGCTATCGCGTCCAGCACAACGACGCCCGCGGCCCGAACAAGGGCGGCATCCGCTTCCATCCTGCCGAGACACTCGATACCGTGCGCGCTCTTGCCACCTGGATGACCTGGAAATGCGCCGTGGCTGATATCCCCCTGGGAGGCGGCAAGGGTGGCATTATTGTCGATCCGTCCACGCTCTCCGTGGGCGAAAAGGAACGCCTGTGTCGCGGCTGGGTGCAAAACATGTGGAAGAACATCGGTCCGCGCCAGGATGTGCCCGCCCCGGATGTTGGCACGACGCCCCAGATGATGGGCTGGATGATGGACGAATACTCCAGGTTGTCGGGCGTCTACACCCCTGGTGTTTTCACCGGCAAGCCCCTCGGCGGCGGAGGTTCACAGGGCCGCACCGAAGCCACCGGTTATGGTGTCATTTACACGGTGCGGGAAACTTTGAAGCACCTCGGTATCGACCCGAAGAAATCCGTGGCTGCCATCGAAGGCTTTGGCAATGTCTCCCAGTACGCGGCCATCGGCTTCATCGAAATGCTTGGTGGGAAGGTGGCCTGCGTTTCCTGCTGGGACCGCAACGACAAGACCTCCTACACCTACAGCCACAAGAATGGCGTTGATCCGCGCTTCCTGCTCACCATCGTAGACCAGTACGGCACGATTGACAGGAAGAAGGCTGAAGCTGCCGGGTATGTAGTCGAGGACGGTGAGAAATGGATCGAGAAGGATTGCAATGTTCTGATCCCGGCTGCCATTGAAGGGCATGTCAACGCTGAGACCGTCAAGAAAATCTCGAAAAATGTGAAGGTGGTGGCTGAAGGCGCCAACGGCCCCTGCACCCCGGAGGCGGATGAATACTTCAAGAAGAACAACATCTTCGATATCCCCGACTTCCTCTGCAACGCGGGTGGGGTCACCTGCTCCTACTTCGAGTCTGTCCAGAATGATGCCAATTACTACTGGCCAAAGGAAGAGGTGCTGCAGAAACTGGATCAAAAGATGACCAGTGCCTTCCATGGTGTTCTGGAGATGTCGCTAAAACAGAAGGTGTACATGCGCGATGCAGCCTACATGGTTGCCATCGACCGGGTTGCCAAGGCTATGCAGTTGCGCGGCTGGATCTAGCCTGTCGGGATCTCCAACCCCAGCCTTGCTTCCCAAACGGGAAAATCGAAAAAGACGCCAGGTCAGCCTGGCGTCTTTCGTTGTTGTATAATAAGGTCATCGATAAAAGTCCCGGTTCCAGCACGGGGCGGTGGACGCGGTACCATTCAGGGATGAAGCGAGTGTGATTATGGACCTGCCAGAAGAGACCAAAAAGCCGGAAGATCCCGCTCTCCCGGAAGAACATTTCCCGGAAGAACCGGTTCTGCCGGAAGGCTTTACCCCGATCTCCGATCTCACCCGTCTGCCGCGTGCCCGCCGCAGACGGGCACAGCGCATGCTGGCTCCTCTTGCTGCGGATGAAAGGGCGGTACTTCTCGACAGCCTGGCGCGGCGCGCCTATCCCTCCTTCGAATTCTTCCTGTTCGCCCTGCTGGGAGGCGCGATCCTGGGTGCTGCCTACCTGCTCAATGCGCCTGCCTTGCTCCTGCTCGGGATCCTGCTCGCCCCGCTGCTCACACCCTGGGTGGGTCTCACCCTGGCTGCCGTCACAGGTTCCTGGCGTTTCTTCTTTCTTACCTTGGGCGGCATGCTTGTCGCCTGGGCGCTGGTGTTCCTCACCGGGGCGCTCGCCGGGTTCACCGGGAGACTTTGGCAGGATTTACCATTCACCTATGCCAGGATCCATGCCCAACTGTGGTGGCCTGACCTCTTCATTGTCGCCCTGGGGGCAGCCCTGCTGGCGATTTCCTTTGTCCGCTCTGAACAAAAACCCATCCTGGCAAGCGTGATGCTCGCGTATGGGTTCTTCCTGCCCATCAGTGCGGCAGGCCTCGGTTTTGGCAGCGGTCGGGAGATCGGTGGCCTCACCGTCTGGCCGAACGGTTTACTGGTATTCCTCGTCCACTTGGCGCTGGCATTGCTGGTTGGTGGAATTGTTCTGCTTGTCATGCGTTTCAAACCGACCAGAGCCTTTGGTGCCATCCTGCCGGTCTTCCTCGGCCTCGTCTCCCTGTTTGCCTTGGTGGTTCTCACCGGGCTGGTAACCTTCATCCGGGACGGAATCACTGCCGCCCGCCGCATGCCTCCAACCCCCACCACTTTGATCCTTCCTTCTCAAACCCGCACGGTTATCCAGACCCCCACATTTAGCCCTACCAGCGCGGCAAGTGCCACGCTTACGCCGAGCCTCATATCAGCACCCACCCCGGCGTACGCCGTCATCACCTCCCCCTCCGGGGGCGGGGCGCTGCTGCGCACCGAACCGGGCACCGGGACAGTGCTCCAGGCGCTCAGCAACGGCCTGCTGGTTGAGGTGCTTCCGGAAACTGAAACCGTGGGCACAGTCGTCTGGGCGCATGTGCGCGCCCTTGGGACCATCGAAGGCTGGGTGTTGCAATCTGTTCTCACCGCTACCACCCCCACTCCGCCCGCCACTGCAGTCAGTCCCACCCCTTGATCTTCCATCATAACTGTTGGAGTCGTAGATGACCATTCATTTTGGTACCGACGGCTGGCGCGCCGTCATATCAGATACGTTCACTTTCAATAACCTGCGCATGCTCACCCAGGCCATCGCGGACGCTGTGGCTTCCGAGACCTGGGATAAATCCGGGAACGGAGGTGTCCTGCCAGATCCGCGCAAGTTCGTGGTGGGCTTTGATACACGCTTCCTCTCCGATCGTTATGCTGGCGATGTGGCCCGCGTGCTGGCTGCCAACGGTTATACCGTTCTGCTGGCTCATTCCGATGCGCCCACACCAGCCATCTCCTATGCGGTTAAAAATTTCAAAGCCATCGCCGGCGTGATGATCACCGCCTCCCACAATGCTCCCCGTTACAACGGCGTCAAATTGAAAGCCGCTTACGGTGGGTCGGCACTGCCGGAGCAATGCCACCGTGTCGAAGTGTACCTGAATGACAACGAAGAACGTGCCCGCGGCCCAAACCTGATGGATTTTGACCTGGCGAGGGAGCAGGGACTGATCCAGAAGTTCAATCCCCTGCCGGCATATTTTGACCATCTGCGCACCCTGATCAACAGCGATCTGATCGCCGACAACCCCCAGCGTTTCGTGGTTGACTCGATGCATGGCTCCGGGCATGGCGTGATCAAGGCTTTCCTGCAAGGCACCGGCTGCGAGATCACCGAGATCCGCTCAGAGATGAACCCGGGCTTCGGTGGAGTCCACCCCGAACCGATCGTCAAGAACCTGGGCGCACTCGCCGGTGCCATCGGCACCGGCATGGGCAACTTTGGCCTCACCACCGATGGCGATGCCGACCGCATCGGTGCCATGGATGAGCATGGAAAATTTGTGGACCCGCACAAGATCATGGCGCTCGCCCTGCGCTATCTGGTGGAAAAGCGCGGCTGGAGCGGCGCAGCAGTGCGCACCGTCTCAACCACCCGTATGATCGACCGCCTGTGCAAGCGCTACAATCTGAAGCTTTTGGAAACACCCGTTGGTTTTAACCATATCGCTGATTACATGATGACCGAGGACGTGCTCATCGGGGGAGAGGAATCAGGCGGCATCTCGTTCAAGGGACATATTCCCGAAGGCGATGGCCCGATCATGGGTCTGCTGATGGTGGAACTCATCGCTGAGGCGAAGAAACCTCTTTTCACCCTGGTCGACGATCTGCTTGCCGATGTTGGCCCGGCCTTTTATGAGCGCACCGACCTGCGTCTGCACCACCCGGTTGCCAAGGCTGAGATGACCGACTTGCTGGTCAAGCAAGCCCCGGCAGAGATTGGCGGGCAAAAGGTGGCTGAGATCAGCAACATTGACGGCGTCAAATACATCCTGAGCGACGATTCGTGGCTGCTCATCCGCCCATCCGGTACCGAACCGGTATTGCGCGTGTATGCGGAAGGGCGCAGCCTGGAGATGGTGAGAGCTTTGCTGAAATACGGTGAATCCGTCGCAGCCAGCGTCACCTAGGGAGAATCTTCAAAGAACTCCTGATAGAGCATCGCTTCAAGCGGCGTCCTCGATGCCAAGGATGGGGGCAAGTATCGGATCATTAGGCCAGCCAAGTTCTTAAAAAATCACGAGCCCGAATGCTCGGGCTCGATTGCAGATCAATAACGGGAGCAAACCGGCAGGCTTGCTCCCGTTTTCTTATTTAACAGGCGATTTACGCATCCGTCGTGCCAACAGGATGACGATCACCAGCGCCACCGCCAGGATGACCATGGCGGGCAGACCGATCTCATCGAAGAAACCGGTCGATGGCATTCCCCCAAATCCGGGCGTGCTCTGGGCACTAAAGTAGGTGGAGGTCAGTTGATATGCCAGCTGGGTTTGCATGGCAGCCAGCGCAGCGGGATCGGTGGTATCTGTGGCTGCCGGGCTGTTTTGCGGCAGGGCGATCACAGGGGTGGGGCTGGCCTGCGGCGTGTTGGGAATGGAGGTATTGGTCTTGCTTGGCACGGGGGTGGCCGATACCGTGGCTGTCCAGAGAGCAGCCTGGGCGGTTAATGTGGCCTTCTGTATATTCTGGGCGTTTTGCGTGGCAATAGCTGCCTGCGTGGCAGCATTCCCTTGCGTGGCTGTTCGCGGGCGAATATAAAAGAAATAGACAGCCATGCATACCATCGTCAGGAAGACAAGGCCTGCCATGATTCCACCCACGATCCAGAAAGTGCGGTTGCTTTTCTCTTCTGGTGGCGGGGCGTCAGGAGTTTCCATCATATTGAGGGTGTTACTTTCATCCAACATCGCGGCATCCTCCTTGTTTGAATTATATTACCCTATGACTTCCAAATTAGCAAGCGGAACCACAACCTGGTCCCCGCTATCCAGCCTCACTTCTGCCGCGGCTACGCGCAGTCCGCTTGGCAGGGCCGTCATTCCGGGGAGCAACCTGGCAAGCGTGCCCACCTTCCCGGAATGTGGCGCTCGCGTCAGGCGTACCGGCTGGTCGGGAGCAAATGTCTCCACTTCGCGCAGCAGGGGGGGTTCCTGCGACACAGGTAATGGTATGAGTATCTCCGGTCGTGCCCCGGTCTGCCGGGCGTACGGCTCGGCATTCAGGGTCACATCCCGTTTTACATTGGTGGTCAGCAAGTTATATGCAGCGCTGTCCATGGGCTTCAGCCCGAATCCGTCCACAACGATGATCGGGTAATCCAACTGCCCTGCCACGGATACCAGCGCAGGAGCGAGGCTGCCCAGGATGAGGCCGCGCACCGGCAGTTCGCCAGCCGCCTGCAGGACCGCCGCATCGTTGCAATGCCCTGCCAAAAGGATCGAACCGCGCAGGCTTACATCCAGTTGCTTCATTGTAAACACATCCTCAGGTGCCGTGAGCATCGGCAGCATCAAGCCAAGTCCCAGCCCGCCATTGCCCCACACGCCCTGCACCAGCGCACCGTTGAAAGTGATCTCTACACCGCGCTCGGGCACCTGACGCGTTACCCGTCCAGGGATCCCAGCCCGCAATTCAAACAATCCCTCCCCGGCTTCCATTAATATCCGCCCGCTGCCTGCCAGCATGATCATGCCGTTGCAGGGTGCCTTCAGGACCTGCGGGACGAGGCCCGTTTTCTGGGCTAATACCTGACCTTTGCTCACCGTTTCACCGGCTTGCACCTGAACCAGATTCTGGGCCGTCTCACCAGGCAAGCCGAAGGCACGGGCCACATCAATCAGCAAATGCTCCTGACCATAATGGGCCTCCGCCACCACGTCCAGCGGGGTGACGTTTTGATCCATCCGCGCGGTCACCCGCCCGGGCACGGGCAACAGGCGTTCTCGACGGAGGGTGGTCAGGGGGAGGATATGTACAACGGGTGCCAGCATTGATTGATCAGCCTCCCAGAGTCCACAACCATTTCTTGATCAGTTCGCGGCGTCGGCCCGCATCCGGCGGGAAGCGCAGCGGTCGGCCGCGCGCGTCGATGACCAGCCCGAGCGCGGTCCCACTGACAGGAATCCCTTCCTCACGGGTGCGGTCGGGGCCAAAACCAATATCTGCATGCGCCAGGGGCTGCAGGTAAAGCCGTCCGGTCTGACCAGCAGGCAGTGGCAACACTTCCAAGGATCCCTGTTTCACCTCGATGCGGCTTTCATTTCCGCTCTGGTACAGAAGCCGCGCCCGCAGGATCGGCGTACCATACCGAGCATTGACATAAGGTGCCACCACGGTCGCCAGACCGAGGAAGGCTCCCGATTCCAGGATCTGAATGGGTAAAATGAAATTTCTGCTGGCTGCGGCGCCGAGGGCGGGCAGCAGGTTGTTCTGGTCAAGGATGATGGTGGTGATGCCCACCGGTTGAATGCCATCCAGCAGGATCTGCAGTCCCTGCGCCAGGGTGGGGGCGCGGGTCACCACACTGCCTGCCGCCAGGATCGGCTCAAAGTAGGGTGTCAGACCATGGGCGGCCCGGCGGGCTCGGCCTGGAAAATCCCGCCCTGCGCTGTGCATCGCCACGTACAGGCACTGCCGCGCCACCGCCTGCTCAATCGCCAGTTCCTCAGCAGTGGCAGGCAGGCTGGCCGGGTAGATGGATTTCTGGTACAGGTAATCGCGCACCACCTCGCCGGGAATATCGAACGAGATCCATCTCAAGATGTCTTCCAGGCTGGTATAGCGCAGCAGGTTGGTGAGACCTTCTCCAAGCCCGAGTTGAGGATAAACTCCCAGGGTCAGGTCACCGCCAAATGCTGCTGCCACAGTGGCTGCGGCCGCACCCAGGTCAACTCCCAGTATGCCTTTGCTTGAATCATATACATGGCTGAGAAATCGAATGATGCGTCCCTCGGCGGAGGCGGTTGGCATGAGCGTGTTTCCAGCCCAGGAATTGAGTTCTTCCACACCCTTCATCTGGCCGCGCCGCACATGCGCATAGAGTTCGGCCAAGTAGCGGTGGGCGGGCTGGAGATCTTCGTGATCTATACCGGGACGCAGGTTGGGGCTAATGCTCAAGTGGGAAGACAGCGGTTGGAGACTCTTCGTTACTTCGTCAGCCAGGCTCTGGTTGCCTGCAAAAAGCAGGCCCGGGCGTTTATCCGCCGGCATGAGGAAACAAGCCAGTCCGATGGTTTCCATCAGGCGTTGGACGGAACGAATTGCCCCTCCATCCGTTCCGCCGGCGATCAGGATCATTTCCGGGCGCAGGCGCACCAGGCTGTCGATCTGTTCTTCCACTTTGCGCGTGTCATTCAAACCGATGGTCTCCACCACATTGACGTAGGTGCTGCGCGCCAGGCGCAGGCAGCTTTCCAGCGAGACTTCATCGAGTAGGCCCACAACGGCGGTTTTGATCGCCGGACCGGCGGAAAAAGTGGCTGCAAAGGAGTCCACCCCGGCACCTTCCGAAGGGGGCATCAGCAGGACATTGCCTTCACCGAGAAATTTACGCCCGGTGACGATCTGAAGGTTTTCGATCGCCTGACGTACACCCTCGCTGACATTCTTAATAGGTGCTGCGGCGGTTGTGGGTGCGTGACCGGAGGCAATGAAACGATAATGGTCCTTCACCACATCGAAGAAGGCCGCACGCGTGGTTACGGTGCCAACATCCACGGCAAGCAGGGATTCAGCGACATTCGATGAAGCAGGCATGAAGGTCTGGTCTCATTCGATGGTTGAGGATAATTACAAGGAAGACAGGTAGGTGATCATGAAATTCAGACGCTCAATAAGAGCGGTAAGGGCAGCCATAAACACACCGGCAAAAAGGACTCCAAACGTGACCGCGATGAAAACCTGCCCCACCCAGCCCAGCCAGTTGACGAGTCTGCTCCGCTGCGGTCCGCTGGCAGAAGCTTTGGCTCCAAAATGGAAATAGACCAGGGTGGTAACCGTACCAACCAGCATGACAATCCCTTCTCCGAGCCGTTCAAACCAGGTTTTTTCAGCAACCGGGGCGAACGCGTTCATCGCCGCCCGGGCCTGGGGAAAGAGCGTGCCCAGAACCGCACCTCCAATTGCCACTGCTGCGCCCACTCCCACCAGGAATGCCATACTGGGATTTCCCAGGCTGGAGGTGCGCGGCGACAGCTTTAGCAGCAGAAGCAATCCGAGCACCAGAGGTACAACCGCAAGCAGCCTTTCAGCCAGGCTGCCGGAGAGCAACGGCTGGAATAAGCGAGCATCCAGCACCTGGTGCCAGACCACCGCAGCAGCGTATCCGGCGGCGACACCGATAAAAATATGGATCGCCACACGGAAGGCGGGATTATCCCCGATCAAATAGCTCAAAACCATCAGGGTGAGCAGGAAACTTATCCCGCCGCTGAACAGATCGATACTGGTTGAACTGCTCGCGAGCATGTCTAAGTCCCTTTTCCCAACTTGTTACTGCGGGCGCGTAGGGCAGCCACCACGCTCCACAGCGCACCTGCCAGAATAGATAATTCAGCTACGAGTGTCCCGGTGCTGAACGCGTTCCAGTAGCGTTGCGCCAGACCAGTCTGTTCTTCCGGGCCGAGAAAAGTCTGTTCGTAAGCCTCACCGCCCGCCAGCCCGGTGACCAGCCCCTTGATCTGCCCAGAATCATAATACGGCAGGATCATGGGTTCAGCCTGTGCGGAGATGACCATCAACATTGGGGTATTGCTGTTCGTGGTTCCAGCCTGCTCGATCCAGACACGCCCGCTGTCCGCGTTGTCACTCAGGATGATGATAGTGGCAAAATCGCCAAGGGACTGGATCCCCTGCAATGCAGCCTGTTGCCAGGCTGGTTGACCATCCAGCGCGAACGGTGCGGCTTTGGTTGGAGACATGGCAAAATACTTCACGCCCGAAGATCCGCCCGCCAGGTATCCCAGGTTAACGTACTGCTGTCCAGCCAGGTAGGCATGCCTCGCCACCAGGGGGGAGGCATTCAGGTCCTGTAACAAGCGTTCTGCCAGGGCCGGTCCGGTTGGATTGGATGAGATCAAAGCCAGCCTCGGACCCTGGAGGAGCAGGTGGTCCAGCAATGGGGCAGCTGCCGCTTCCATTTCCCCGGCCAGGGCCGGATCGTAATCGAAAACCACCAGCACGGGTGTATTGGGCGGCAGGCTACCGATCGTGCTGAAAGCACTTACCATTTCAGGCCTCTGCAGTGTGCTGGCGTGCGTGACCGAGATCCCGGTGCTCAATGGCAACCCCACCGCTACGACCATCAGACCGGTGATCAACCAGCGCAACAATCGGCTCGAAGTGAGGCGTGTTCGCTTGGCTTCCAGGGGTAATGACTCGCTGGAGATCAACTCTTCAAACGCTGCCGCATAACGCTGCTGACCTTCCGTCACCTGGAGGGTATTGGAATAGGCAGGTGGTTTGCTCAGCGCTCCCAGACCTGGTCCCACTGGCAGCACGCCCTTCAAACCAGCAAGCGGACCGTTCTGCTCGGTTACCTGGGGACCGTCATGCAGGTTCACTTTGGCGTCTGCAACAATCGATTCCACCGGCCGCATCGCCTGTATCCAGGATGGGAGTTCAGAGACCTCAAGATCGCCAGGTACGGCAGGTTCCGCTTCCTTCTCAACTGGTTTTTCAAATGCCTGTTCCGGTTTCAACCTGGAAAGCCATTCCGGAACTTCCATCGAAAAGGCTGCCGAGGATTTATCCTCCTCGATGTCGCCTTCTTCACTGGTGATCAGGGCCGGGGTGCCATTGGAGGGTGTCTGGCTGGGAGTAATCCCTGCAAGCCAATCTGGCAGGGACCCGCTTCCGCCTTTCTTCGCTGAGGGTCGGGTAGCCGGCTCAAATTGCTCATCCGTTGCTTCCTGCCGTGCCGCATCATTCACATCTGCCTTGAATTGCGACAACCAGTCGGATGTCGAGTCGGGGGCCGGGCTTTCAGGCGGCTTTTCGCTGATATATAGCGGACCGGTTCCTTTTTTTGCAGGACCGCTCTTCACTTCAAGGTGACTCAACCAGTCCGGCATACTTTCTCCGGTGGCTGCCTCCGGCGTTCCGGGTTTCGATCCAAAATTGGAAAGCCAATCCGGGATATCCGTTCGGGTTGTGTCACTGCTGTCCTCGCGCGGGGCAAGGACAGATTCGATCGCTCTCTCCTTTAATTGATCCATCCAGTCGGGGATGTCATCGCCTTTTTTGGAGGCTGGTCTGGTCTCTTCCGGCGCCTTTGCTGGTGCCGGGGGTGAGGAAAGACCACCTTCCGCTGACGGGTCAGGTTTTGGCTCGGGAGCAGCACCTTCCTGTCTTGCAGGCTGCGTCCCGAGGTTCAGGCGCGCCATCCATTCATTGCCATCGGGTCCCGCTGAGAGGCTTCCGGTCTGGTTCAGGGTGGGGTCGCGAGTGAGGGCAGATCCGGGCGTGGGCGAGTCATCTTCAATGCTGCGCAGGCTCATCAGCCAGTCGGGCATCTCCTCCTCTTCATCGGAGGCGGTTTTGCCGAGCCCTGCGAGCCATTCTGGCAGATCAGTGGTTGAGTCCGCGCCGAGGTCTGAGATGGGTCCATCTGGCTGGCGTGATGCCTGGGATCCTTCCGGGGCTGGTCTGCTCTCCTCAGGTCTGGTTTTTTCAGCCCGCGGAAGCAACCAGGAGGGCAGTTTTTCTTCAGCTGGTTCCTGATTCTTCCCGGTAGATGTCCCTCCCGCAGGGCTGAGGTCTCCCAGATCTAACTTTCCGCCTGCAAATTCTGCCGTGCGCCTCTTGCCTGTTTTCCCATCTGCCGTGGAGGTCGGGTCCGGGTTTAACTCGGCAGCACAAAACCTGCACTTATCCCTGTCGGAAGGATTTGGTTTGCCGCAACTCGGACAAGTGATTTCAGCCATTACTTATTTCCCCCGTAGGGACGGTCTGCGCCGAAAAGGATTCGCAGACCGGTGGTCAGAGTACCAAGTGCCATGCCGAGCAGGATGCCGCGCGCCCCCGCTCCTGCCATCACCTGGGCTATGAAAGGACGCATCCAGTCACTGATGCCTGGCAGGTTTCCCAGGAAGGGCAGCGGCGCAGTGCCGAGCAGGATCAGCAGGGCGGTGATCAGAAAAATAACTGTAAGCAGGTTGAACCGGCGGCGCAGCAGGCGGATGCTGGCATATGTAAGCGTAACGGTCAGCACAGCCATCAGGCTGGCTTCCACCGGTAATTGCAAAGTGGTGAAAATCTTCCCTGCCTGGGCTGGTTTGGCAAGTCCGTACAAAAAGGTACCCGCCAGGCTCAGGATCAGCAGCAGGCTATAGATCGAACTGACCTGCCTCAGGCGAATTTTCTTATAGTGAACCTGGATGAGGGAAATGATGCCGACAAAGGTGGCAAAACCAGCCAGGATTAAAGCCCAGTCCAGAAGCGTCAGGCGGAGTTCTGCCAGCAAGGAAGTAGGCCCGCCCGCTTCCTGGGCGAAAAAATAGCCTGCCAGTACCAGCAGGCCACTGGCGATGGCGATGGCAGTGCTGGCAATGGTGATGAGCGCTGCAAAGAAAGAGGGGCGTTTCACAGCGCGCCTGCCAGTGCCACCAGCGACCCGACCAGGATGGCGGCGATCAGCAGCCAGCGCAGCAAGTCCTGCACGGTCAGGCTGGCAGTGTGCAGCGGGCCAGATTCTACATACGCCCCGCCTGCGTAGATCTCTTCGCCGATCAGGGATTCTTGCGCGCTGGCATAGATCACGGCCTGGGCTGCCAGGTTGTCACTCCCGGCAAGCACAAAGGTGTTTTTGCGTTCAACCGCGTCTGTCAATAAACCCACTTCCACGCCGAAGTTTCCCAGCAACAGACTGGCAGAAACATTCTCGTCACGGATTGCAGGGATCGTTCCAGCCGCGTAAGAGAAGGGTGAAAGCCCGGTCAATCGTCCCGCGGAGGGATCGAAGGATGCCAGCCCGGAAGAATTCGAGGCGGCGCGCAGGGTGTCTTGCGAAAGGATGGCCAGGCTTGCCTCGCCAGAGGTGACAATCGGGGCCTGGTCACCGGCAGAAGTGAGGTCTGCCAGGCGGCGCAGGAGGGAAAGCCCTGCCAGGGCCGAGGCAGATTGAGGGCTGGTGAGCGCGCCGCGTCCGAGTGAGACATGCAGGCGGCTGCCGTCTTCAACGACCAGTCCCACCGCCTGGCGCAGGCGGGTTATGGCAGGGATGTCACGGTACACGGGGGGGGTCTTGCGACGCAGGATCGACAATCCCAGCATCAGCGCGGCACTGAGGAAAACGATCCCGAAACCTGCCAGCCCGACCCAGATACCTGTCAAGGCGTCTCCTCCCGCAAGAATGTGACAAATGCCTGCATCTCGTTATGATCCTCCAGCAGGCTGGCCAGGGCTTCGATCTGCCCGTTGGATACAGCTGGGTGCAGGAGTGGTCTGCCGAGATACAGCGCCTGGGCGCCCAGCAATGTCAGCGGGTGGGCGCTTTCCAGTGCCCAAACTGCCAGGCCATCCAGCCCGTGCTGGTGGAGGAAATCCGCCCAGGCCGGCCACGAAGCGCGCAAAACGGGGATTGTCTCAGTTTGCATCTAG